>Ga0075313_1000119_pt1 | contig 14924 bp, 13 predicted proteins | sample MayberryNE_Catta_3_FD_120051 | JGI IMG/M metagenome (GOLD analysis project Ga0075313, IMG submission 120051) | Natural and restored wetland microbial communities from the San Francisco Bay, California, USA, that impact long-term carbon... | ecosystem: Environmental > Terrestrial > Soil >...
AGGCTTTCCGTGATGCCTTCGATCCGACGCTGACCGGGCCCCAGTTCCATTGGCCGCAAATCGGCTATCTCGCCCTTTGGGGGGTGGTGGCCAGCCTGCTCGCCATCCGATTCTTCCGGTGGGAGCCATCGTCGGGGTCGATGTCACGGGGTCGGCGACGACGTGCAGAGGAGGTTTCGGAGCCAGTCTGACCGGGGGAATAGTCGCTCGGTTGAGACGTCGCTACGATCCGGCGCCGTGCTGCCCCTGCTCAGCGGTCCGTTCCTCGCCGTTTCCGCATTGCTCGCGGTGGCCGGTGCAATGAAGGTCTTCCGGCCCAAGTACACGGTGGGCGCCCTTCGAGCCGCGGGTCTTCCCGCCAACAGGACCCTCGTGCGTCTGCTCGGTCTCTCTGAGATCGGAGTCGGCTTTGCTGCGATCTGGACCGGAGCTTCACTCTGGGCGACCGCCACCGGGATCTTCTACCTCGGCTTCGCGCTCTTCGTCATCTACGCGCTACGCAGCGGCATCCCGATCTCGAGCTGCGGGTGCTTTGGCAGTCCGGACACGCCGCCTAACGTCGGGCACGTGGTTCTCGACCTGACGGCGACCGCCGTGGCTCTGGCGGTCGCGATCGATCCCATCGGCAGCTGGGTGGGTCTGCCTGGGGTGGAGCTATGGACCGGCGTGGCCTTCCTGCTCTTCTCGGGAGCCACCGTCTACCTGCTCTACGCCATCGTCAACGTCCTCCCTCAGCGATCGAGCACCGGTCGCCAGTCCACCGTCCGATTGTCGCCGACCAGAGGCCCCGTGAGTGAGTAGGACTTTGGTCAGGCGGGCCACCGGGATGGTGGACCGGCCGGTAAGTCGCCGCGGCTTTCTCCGTCGCCTCACCATGGGTGCAACGGCTCTGGCCGCCACGCCGCTCTTCTACTTGAGCCGGCCGGTGACCGCATACGCCGCCATCTGCTCATGCTCCGGCTCCAGCTGTGACTGCGGAAGCCTGTGCTGTGACGGATACACGGAGTTCTGTTGCAGCATCTATGGTGAGAACACCTGCCCCTCTGGAACGATCCCGGCTGGTTGGTGGAAGGCAGACGGCTCCGGAATCTGTGACAACCAGCTCGGGCCCCAGCCTCGCTACTACCTCGACTGCAACATCGCCACATGCGGGTCATGTGGGTGCGGGGGGAGCGGGATCTGCTCCGGTGGCTGTCAACAGGGCACCAGCTTCACCTGTGGGTGCGGCAACGGGAATTGCGGCTTTCGCAAGTCGTCATGCACGGGTTTCCGGTATGGCCAGTGCAACCAGGATGTCGCCTGTGTGGGGCCGATCGTGTGCCGGGTGGTCACTTGCACTCCACCGTGGGTTTGGGACGACTCATGCACCACGTCTTCGGCCACCGACAACAACACCCGCTTTCACAACGCGGCCTGTCTAGAGCAGCCAGGTCTGCCGGCACCGCTCCCCGACGGGATCGCAGTCAGTGGCGATTGGACCGGCGCGGGGAGGGACATGCCCGGTGTGTTCGTCAATGGCCGCTGGCATCTGCGCCGGGCTGAAGGCGGTCCCGACATCGTCTTCGACTTCGGCGCACCGGGGGACCGGCCGGTAGTGGGTGACTGGAACGGCAACGGGATCGACACACCGGGCTTGTTCCGGGCCGGGACCTTCTACCTGCGCAACTCGAACACGACCGGCATCGCCGATATCACCTTCTCCTACGGAAACCCGGGCGATTTCCCGCTGTCCGGTGACTGGACGGGTCAGGGATTCGATACGGTTGGTGTCCACCGGGGCGGCATGTGGTACCTGCGTAACTCCAACTCCACGGGTGCCGCCGACATCGCCTTCGAGTATGGGGATCCGGGTGATAGGCCGATCATGGGCGACTGGAACGGCGACGGCGTCGATACGCCTGGTCTCTACCGGAGTGACTCGTGGTATCTGCGCAATTCGAACAGCACCGGTGTCGCCAACGTCAGCTTCATATTCGGCAACCCCGGCGATGGCGCCGTGATCGGTGATTGGGACGGCACCGGGACCCAGACCCCAGGAATCGTCCGAAACCGTCGCTTCTATCTGCGTAACTCGAACTCGTCGGGCGTCGCCGACGAGGTGGTGTGACCGTGAACGCCGTGCTGGTCATCGAAGGGGTCGCCATCATCCTCCTCGCCATCCTGGTGGTGGGCCTGCTCCGCAGCAACGCCGATGTCCTGCGTGCCTTGCACGAGCTGGGCGCCACCGAGCCCGGCGGAGCGGTTTCCAGACGCAGGCACCAGCACACCGCCCCCGAGCGAGAGGGGACAGCTCCCGACGTCGCCGGCTCGACGTTGACCGGATCCGCGGTCCATGTCGGAGTCACCGGGGCGCAACACCCAACGCTTCTGGCGTTTCTCTCGACCGGTTGTTCGGCTTGTGTCGGGCTGTGGGACGGCCTGAAGACAGGAGTCGGCACGATCGGTTCGGATGACACGAGGATCGTGGTGGTGACCAAGGGCCCCGAGGCCGAGAGTGAGTCGAAATTGCGCCAGCTCGCCCCCGATGGAGTCTCCCTGGTCCAGTCCACCGAGGCATGGTTCGACTATGAGGTGCCCGTGTCCCCATACTTCGTGCTGGTCGACGGACCGTCGGGAGCGGTGATAGGCGAAGGATCGGCAGGTTCCTGGGGCCAGGTGTCGTCATTGATGACGCAGGCCCTGGCCGATGCCGGCTCCGTCAAGCGGGACCGACTCGACAACGGCGAGTTCAGGGCGGATGCGGAATTGCGCCGGGCCGGGATCCTGCCTGGTGACCCGAGCCTCTATCAGGAGGAACGGCCCCAGTGAAGTCGGCCGGCATCGACGTGTCTGTCCCCCAGGGCTGGGACGGGGAGATCTACCGACGCGAGGACGAGCTCTCCGTTCAGTCGGCTGGGGCGGGGTCCCATCCTGTGGTCCATCTCGGCACCTTCCCGCTCCCCCAGGGTCGTGGCGATTTCGGTTCGGGAGCGGTCGAGATCATGAGTTCTGACGACCTGCTCGTGGTCCTCTTCGAGTACGGGCGTGAGTCGGCGGGAAGCGCGTTGTTCGCCCGGAAGGGGATTCCCCGAGTAGCTGCCACGGACTTCGGTCCCAACAACATGCAAAGACCCATTGCCGGCCAGTCGGGGGCCCAATACTTCTTCAACCAGTCGGGGCGAGCCTTCTGCTTGTATGTCGTGCTCGGCGCCCACGCTCGCCGGAACGAGTTGGTCCCCGAGGTGAATCAGGTCCTGGCGGGTCTGACCATCGAACCACAATGAAGATGTACACAGCCGATCCGGACCGGTACAGCCGTATCCCCTATGCCCGATCGGGGCGGAGTGGTCTCGACCTGCCCCGAATCTCCTTGGGCTTGTGGCACAACTTCGGGGGTGACTCGCTGACCGAGGAGGGTCGGCGAATGATCCTGAGCTCGTTCGACCAGGGGATCACGCACTTCGACCTGGCCAACAACTACGGGCCTCCACCCGGATCGGCGGAGCGGAACTTTGGGGCGCTCCTGGCCTCGGATCTGGCGCCCTATCGGGACGAGTTGATCATCTCCACCAAGGCGGGATACGACATGTGGGAGGGACCATATGGCGAATGGGGCTCGCGCAAGTACCTGTTGGCCAGCCTGGATCAGAGCCTGGCGCGATTGGGGCTCGACTACGTCGACATCTTCTACTCCCATCGGTACGACCCCGATACGCCACTCGAAGAGACCCTCGGCTCCCTCGACACCGCGGTGCGCGCCGGGAAGGCCCTTTATGCCGGGATCTCCTCCTATGGCCCGGAGAAGACCCGGGAGGCGCACGCCATCCTCACCCGGCTCGGGACACCGTTCATCATCCACCAACCCTCTTATTCGATGCTCAACCGATGGGTCGAGGATGGTCTCCTCGATGTTCTCGGCGAGCTCGGCATCGGCTGCATCGCGTTCTCCCCGTTGGCCCAGGGCCTTCTCACAGACAGATACCTCGCAGGTGTCCCTGCCGACTCCCGGGTGGAGAAGGGAGGTGCGCTGGATCGCTCGATGCTGTCCGAGGACAACCTGGCCCGCGTCCGGGCACTGAACGATGTCGCCCTTGAGCGAGGCCAGACACTGGCCCAGATGGCCGTGGCCTGGGTGTTGCGCGATGATCGCGTCACCAGCGCTCTGATCGGGGCGAGTCGCTGGTCTCAGGTAGAAGACCTGTTGCGGGCCGTTGAGAACACGCGTTTCAGTGACGAGGAGCTGGCTGCAATCGACCGGCACGCGGTGGAGGGCGACATCAACTTGTGGGCCAGCTCCAGCGACGCCGTCTGACGAGTGAGAGACTCCAGGGTCAGGCGGTCGTCGGCGTTTCACCGTGTGCTCTACGAGATGACGAACGGCATGCTGGGTCGGCGGCTGGCCGGGAACGACATGCTGCTCCTCACCACACGGGGGAGACTGACGGGTGAGCTGCACACCGTCCCGTTGCTCTATCTCCGGGACGGGGATCGTCTCTTGGTGATCGCTTCCTATGGCGGTCGTGATCGCCATCCCGAGTGGTACCTGAACCTGCTTGCCGATTCCTCGGTCACGGCCCGTGTCGGCAATCGCACATTGGCGATGACCGCCCGGACGGTCTCATCTGCGGAACGAGCCGGATGGTGGCCGACAGTGGTGAAGGCGTACGGCGATTACGCCGTCTATCAGGAGAGGACCGACCGGGAGATCCCGATCGTCGCCCTCGAGCCTGCAGCCTCAGGCAGAACAGATTCAGGGCCTTGAAACCGCATCGTGTCGGAGTCTTGAAGCCGCATAATCTCGCGTCATGACCATCGCCGACCGTCTTGCCTCGTTCGGGGTCACCATCTTCAGCGAGATGACCGCCCTCGCGCTGGAGCACGACGCAATCAACCTGGGGCAGGGCTTCCCCAACTGGGATGGGGCGGGGTTCGTGAAGGATGCCGCCGCTCGGTCGTTGGCCGAGGGTGGCAGCGACCAGTATCCGCCGAGTCAGGGATTGCCGGCGCTGCGACAAGCCATCGCCGCTCGGTACGGGCCGCTTCTTGGGAGACAACTCGATCATGCAACCGAGGTGACAGTCACCTGCGGCTGCACCGAAGCCCTCGCGGCCACGTTCCTCGGGCTCATCGACCCGGGCGACGAGGTGATCCTGATCGAGCCGTTCTACGACGCGTATCCCGTGTTCGTCTCGATGGCCGGGGCGAGGCCGAGGTACGTGACCTTGAGGCCACCGGGGTTTCGCATCGACCTCGAGGAGCTTCGATCGGTGTTCTCCCCGAAGACCAGGGCGATCGTGGTCAACAACCCCCACAACCCGACCGGTCGGGTGTTTGCCCACGAGGAGCTGGCGGCCATCGCCACTCTGTGTGTCGAACACGACGTGATCGCGATCACCGATGAGGTGTACGAGGAGATGGTCTTCGACGGCGAGCACCGCAGGCTGGCCACGTATGAGGGGATGTGGGAGCGCACCCTCACCCTTTCTTCGATTGGGAAGACCTTCTCACTCACCGGATGGAAGGTGGGCTGGGGCATCGCCCCGCCGGCTCTGACTGCCGGGATACGCGCTGCCCACCAGTTCCTCACCTTCACCACCCCGACCCCGGTGCAACACGGGGCGGTGGCCGCGATGGCTGCCACGCGCGGCTTCTACGAGGAGCTCCGCTCGGGTTACCTGAAGAAGAGGGATCTACTCGCTGACGGGCTGGAGAGCGCCGGATTCGAGGTCCACCGGCCCCAGGGGACGTACTTCATGATGGCCGGGTTCGACGGCTTCGGATTCACCGACGACCGGGCGTTCTGTCGTCATATGGTCGAAACCACCCGGGTGGTGGCGATACCACCGAGCGTCTTCTATCACCGGCCCGAAGATGGAGCTTCGCTGGTCCGATTCGCCTTCTGCAAGGACGAGGAAGTGCTCACCCACGCCCTGGACCGGCTCAGCGGTCTGACGGGATGAGGATTGCTCACCCGGCGAAGGCGGGCATCACCTCGCGGGCGAACAGCTCCAGGCTCGTCAGGTCGTAGGCGGGATCGGGGAAATAGACGATGGCGTAGCCCAGCCCCAGTGCCTCCCACTCCTTGAGATAGCTGATGACCTGATCCGGGGTGCCCGAGGCGTACTTGTAGAGCTTCGCCTGCTCGGCGGCTCGGTCGTCCGGGACGTACTGCCGCATCCGGCTCTCGACGGCCCGAATCTTCTCTTGGGCTCCCGCCTCGGTCTCGGCGCAGACGATGTTGAAGTTGGCCGACCTCGTGATCGAATCGAAATCTCGGCCTATGTCGCGGCAGTGCCCGGCCAGGGCCTCGGATTTCTGGACGAACAGCTGGGGTTTGATCCCGAAGTTGGTGTACTGGGCGTGGCGAGCCGCGACCCGCAGGGTCAGCTGCTCCCCGCCACCGGCAACCCAAAGCGGGATGTGCGGCGACTGGATCGGCTTCGGCTGGCAGATCGCTCCCTTGAGCTGATAGTGCTTGCCCTCGAAGTCGACCACCTCCTCGGTCCACATCGCTTTCATGATCTCGACGCCTTCCTCGAGCATCTTGATTCGAGGGCCCGGTTCCAGGAATGGGTAGCCATAGCCGTTGTGCTCGTGCTCATACCAGCCGGCCCCGATTCCCATCTCGAGACGGCCACCGGAGATCACGTCGGTCGAAGCCGCCACTTTGGCCAGATAGGACGGTGGGCGGTAGGTGTTGCAGGTGCACATCTGGCCGAGACGAACTGTCTCGGTCACGGCTGCGAGTGATGCCATCAGGGTCCAAGCCTCGTAGGTGACCTCCTGGGTGGGGGCGGGAACCGTGTGGAAGTGGTCGTAGACCCAGAGCGACTCGAACCCGGTCTCCTCGATGCGGCGGGCGACCCTGGTCATGGTCTCCCAATGCTCGCTCGTGTCGATCCCGGCCAGATCGAGACGCCAACCCTGTGGCACGAATGCTCCGAATCTCATCAGGCGAGGCTAACGAAACCTGGTTGGACCTGGATTTTCCGGGTTTACACTTCATCGCTCCCCAACACCCATGGGACTGATGACGGCACCCTTCTTCCATCCTGGCCCTGATCGTGACGCCTGCGGCGTCGGGTTCATCGCGGCTCGGGATCGGGCGCCCAGCTTTCGGATGACACGTCTCGCTGTCGAATGCCTGGTCAACCTGGATCATCGTGGGGCTCGGGCGGCGGACGGCACCGGTGACGGCGCCGGTCTCCTGACTCAGGTGCCTCATCGTCTCATCAACCGCGAGCTGGCCACCCACGGGCTCGAAGTGTCACCGTCGCGTCTCGGAGTGGTCATGTGCTTCCTATCGCCGACTGATGCGGCAGCCTCCCGCTCGGCGGTCACTGAGGCCATCGAGGCGGAGGGGATGCACCTCTTGTTCTGGCGCTCGGTCCCCATCGACCCCTCGGTCCTTGGAGACCACGCCCGCCTCGTCTTGCCCCTCATCGAGCAGGCCATTGTCACGAGCGAGATCGAAGGCGCCGACTTCGAGCGCGCCCTCTTTCTGGCACGGAAGCGAATCGAGAGGGCCGACGTCCCGGGATTGTCCATCCCCTCGGCCTCGAGCCGGACCGTGGTCTACAAAGGGCTGTTCACCGCGTCCAAGATCTCGGACTTCTTCTGGGACCTGCGTGATCCTGACTACGAGACCGCGTTTGCGATCTTCCACCAGAGGTACTCGACGAACACATTCCCGTCCTGGGACAACGCCCAGCCATTCCGCACTCTGGCCCACAACGGAGAGATCAACACCATCCAGTCCAACAGATCGTGGATGCTGGCCAGGGAGAAGGCGGCGACGCCAGGGGTATGGGGAGACCGTCTCCCCGATGTCTTCCCTTTCCTGCAACCTGGTATCTCCGACTCCGGGAGCCTCGACAACGTGTTCGAGCTGCTCATGCAGAGCGGTCGGACCCTGCCTCATGTCAAAGAGATGTTGATGCCTGCCGCCTGGGAGAACGTTCCCGACCTGGAGCCGGATCTGGCTGCCTTCTACGCCTATCACGCCTTTCTCACCGAGCCGTGGGACGGTCCTGCCGCGATCGCAGCCACCGATGGGTCGTCGCTGCTGGCCGGCATGGACCGAAACGGGCTTCGCCCCGCCCGATGGGCCGTCACGCCAGAGGTCATCCTGGTCGCATCCGAGGCCGGTGTGTGCCCTGAGGAAGAGTCCAAAGCCACGGCGACCGGCCAGCTCGGCCCCGGTGAGATCATCCTCTTCGACGGCGAGACGGGCCAGGTGATGCATTCCGATGAGGTCAAGGAGGCGCTGGCCACGGCCCGCCCCTACGGGGACTGGGTGAACACCGAGACTCTCCGCATCCAGGCCTCGTTCGACAGCTTGGCCGACGACCGCTTCGATGCTGCTGCCCTGAGCCGGGTATTCGGATATACCGCGGAGGAGCGTCGGCTCGTCATCGCAGACATGGCCCAGGGCGACAACCCGCTCGGCTCCATGGGTGATGACACGGGGTTGGCTGTTCTCGCCACCAAGCCACGTCGGCTCACCCAGTTCTTCCACGAGCAATTCGCCCAGGTGACCAACCCGCCCATGGACCCGATCCGGGAGAAGCTCGTCATGTCCCTCCGGATCCAGCTTGGGCGACGCGGGCCTCTCCTCGAGGACCGCCCACAGCAGGCCCATCTCATCGAGCTTGCGAGCCCGATCCTGTCCGACGCCGAGCTGGAGTCCATTGTCCGCTCCGGGGACGCCCGCTTCTTCTCGCACTGGATCGCCACCACGTGGGCGGTGGCGGATGGGCCCGAGGGCATGGGGCGCCGGCTCGACGAGATCTGTGACGAAGCGACCCAGGCGGTCAAGCTGGGGGCGACGATCATCGTGCTCTCCGATCGGGAGACCGAGGCGACCAGGGCGCCGATACCGATGCTCCTGGCCCTGGGAGCCGTCCATCATCGGCTGATCGACGAGGGGGTGCGGGGCTTTGTGTCGCTGGTGGTCGTGTCGGGAGAGCCACGGGACCCCCACGACCTGGCCTGCATGGTCGGCTTCGGAGCCTCTGCAGTGAATCCCTACCTGGCCATCGAGCACGCTCGCGACCTCGCCGCCTCGGGCGCGATCGACGTGGACCCGGTGGCAGCGCAGGAGAACTTCCGGGCTGCGATGGAGGGTGGCCTGCTCAAGATCATGTCCAAGATGGGGATCTGCACCTTGTCTGCCTACCGCGGCTCTGAGCTCTTCGAGGTGATCGGGATCTCAGAGCAGGTCTGCCGGAAGGCGTTCCGGAACGCCCCTCGCCGCCTGCGGGGGGTCGGGATCAAAGAGCTCGCCCGCCAGGCGCTGCTGCGGCACGAGGCGTTCACGGAAGGCGTCCCCGATCCCGGCGGGTTCTACAAGCACCGCCGAGGGTCGGACACGCACGTCACCAGCCCGATGGTCGTCCTCGGAGTACAGAAGGCGGTTCGCTCGGGTGACCCCCAAGACTGGGACAAGTACATCGAGTTGATCTCGGACCGTGATCCGGCGTTGGTCCGCGATCTCCTCACCTTCGTGCAGCGGGACCCGGTCCCGTTGGAGGAGGTGGAACCGGTCGAGGCGATCATGCGCCGGTTCACGACGGCTGCGATGTCGCATGGTGCTCTCTCGGCCGAGGCGCACGTCGCCCTCGCGGAGGCGATGAATCTGATCGGCGGGCACTCCAACTCAGGCGAGGGAGGGGAGGACCCGGCCCGGTTTGGCACCCCGATGAACTCGGCGATCAAACAGGTCGCGTCGGGCCGATTCGGTGTCACTCCTGCCTACCTGTACTCCGCCGACGAGCTCCAGATCAAGATGGCCCAGGGCTCCAAGCCCGGGGAGGGGGGCCAGCTGCCCGGTCACAAGGTGTCTCCCGAGATCGCTCGTCTCCGATACACCGAGCCCGGTGTCACCCTCATCTCGCCGCCCCCGCACCACGACATCTACTCGATCGAAGACCTCGCCGAGCTGATCTACGACCTCAAGGCTTTCAAGCCCACCGCGCTCGTCTCCGTGAAGCTCGTGAGCGAGCCCGGCGTGGGCACGATCGCCGTCGGAGTCGCCAAGGCGGACGCCGATGTCATCACCATCTCCGGGTCCGAGGGAGGCACCGGCGCCTCACCCCTCGTCTCGATCAAGCATGCCGGCTCGCCATGGGAGCTCGGCCTGGCCGAGGCGCACCAGGTGCTCACCGCCAACGGTCTTCGCTCACGGGTGCTGTTGGAGACCGACGGGGGGCTGCGCACCGGGCGTGACATCATTGTCGCCACCCTGCTTGGGGCGGAGCGGTTCGGCTTCGGGACGCTTCCGCTGCTCGCCATGGGCTGCAAAATGGTCCGCCAGTGCCATCTCAATACCTGCCCGGTCGGGATCGCCACCCAACAGGAGGACCTGAGGGCAAAATTCACAGGCTCGGCCGACCAGGTCGTGCTCCTCTTCCGCCGCCTGGCCGAGGAGGCACGCCGCCACATGGCCTCTCTCGGGGCCCGCTCGATCGCCGAGCTGGTGGGTCGGGCCGACCTGCTGCGGCCAATCGATCCTCAGCACCCGCTCTCCGCCGATCTGTCCGCGATGCTGATCGCTTCGAAAGGTGGAAAGGTCCACGAGGGATACCGCCCACTCCCGCTATCGAGCCTCTCTGTTCGCCTGGTGGCGGACAGCCAGGAGGCAATCGCTACTCAGCAACCGGTCGAGCTCTCCTACCCGATCCGCAATGTCGACCGGGCCATAGGCGCCCGGCTGTCGGGAGAGATCACGGCCCGGCACGGGAGTGACGCTCTGCCCGTGAGCACAATCGTCGTCAAGTTCGCCGGCACCGCAGGCCAGAGCTTCGGCGCATGGCTGTGTGACGGAGTGGACCTCCACCTCGAGGGCACTTCGAACGACTATCTGGGCAAGGGATTGGGTGGCGGTCTCATATCGGTTTCGCCGCGTCGGCCAGGGGCATCGGTACCCCATGCCGCCGGCAACGCCGTCCTCTACGGAGCGACCGGTGGCAGCGCCTATCTGGCAGGTCGGGTCGGTCAGCGTTTCGCTGTTCGCAACTCCGGCGCCACGGCGGTGATCGAGGGCTGCTCCGATCATGGTTGTGAGTACATGACCGGAGGCAAGGTGCTCGTGATAGGCGACGTCGGGCGCAATTTCGCCGCCGGGATGACAGGTGGGGTGGCGTATGTCTGGGACCCGGATCTCAGCCTCAAGGCTCTGCTGGCCGACACAGCTCCCTCGGCCCGACGGCCGTCGGACGCCGATCTGGCCGACATCCGGACGCTCATCGAAACCCACCTGCGCTATACGGCAAGCCCGGTCGCCGAGCAGATCCTCGACGACTGGAATCGCCAGCAAGGCGCCTTCTGGGTGATCTCGGCAAAAGCCCCACCCCGAAAGCCGGTCGGGATCGAAGTGACCGAGGTCCCTGCCGTCGGTTGAGCCCACACGACGACCTCATCGGCCGGATCCAGGCCCATTTGCGCGGGCGCGGGGAATTGACCGAGGGCCGGGTGCTCGACGGTGATGGCTATTTCGTCGATGGCCTCCTCGTGGTAGCGGTGATAGATGACGATCTCTGTGTCAATGTGGGCAGGGATGATTGGGAGGAGACTCTGGCCGGAGACGGCGTTCATCCGCTGCTGTTCGCCGATGTGCCCGTCCCCGGCTGGGTGATGGTCGACGGCGCCTCAATTGCGGGCGACGAGTCGCTCGCTGGTTGGATCGAGAGCGCACTTGCCCGACGCTGAGCACATCGTGGTCATTGGGGCCATGGGCTCTGGCAAGACCACGGTAGGCGAGAGGCTGGCCGGGGCCCTTGACCGTGTGTTCCACGACTCCGACCTATCAATCGAGAGCCGAACCGGGAGCTCGGGTCGTCAGATCGCAGAGACCGACGGTGTCGATGAATTGCACCGACTGGAAAGGGACGTCCTCCTCGAGTCCCTCTCCAGTGACCAGCCGGCAGTGATCGCCGCGGCGGCTTCTGTGATCGAAGACCCAGAGGTGCGTAGCGTCCTTGCCGGAGCTTTCTGTGTCTGGGTGACCGCAGACCCCGGGATCCTCGCCGAGCGATCAGCACGTGGGTCGCATCGCCGTGCGGTCCAGAGATCGGAGCATCTCGAGAATCGGGACCGGCTGTTCATGGCGGCGGCGGACGTGGTCGTAGACACAAGTGATCGATCGGTGGAGGAGTCGGTGGCATCGGTCCTCGAGTCGCTGCGAGACGCAGACGAGTGAGCGGTGCGGTCGGCGATGGTTTCCCGCTCGGCGTCAACTACTGGCCGCGGCGCAAGGCGATGTACTGGTGGCCTGATTTCGACCGCGGCGAGGTAGCAGAAGAGTTCGACGTGATCGAGGCGCTGGGTATGTCCGTGGTGCGAATCTTCCTGCTCTGGGACGATTGGCAGCCCTCAGCCGACGCGGTCTCACCCGAGCGTCTTCGCGACGTCGGCGTCGTCCTCGACCTCGCAGCCGAGCGAGGGCTGGGTCTGGACGTGACCTTCTTCACAGGTCACATGAGCGGGCCCAACTGGTCGCCAGGATGGCTCCTCGACCCAGCAGCCAACCGGTACCCCTCCCCAGACGTCCGTCAGGTGGTCAGCGGGGGAGTGGTCGTGGATACCCCGTATCGGAACATGTTTCACGACCCGACCGCTCTCGACGCGAGCCGCCTGCTACTCGAGACGGTCGTCGGCGAGTACCAGGACCACGCTGGGGTCTGGATGTGGAATCTCGGGAACGAGCCCGATCTGTTTGCCCACCCTGATGATGCGGCGTCGGGGCGATCCTGGGTCAGGGAGATGACCCAGCTGGTCAGAGAGATCGATCCCCTCCACCCGGTAACCACCGGTTTGCACACGGCCAGTCTCTTCGCCGACAACGGGCTTCGCGTCGACCACGTGTTCAACGAGAGCGATGTCGCGGTGATGCACGGCTACCCCATGTATGTCGACTGGGCGCGTCACGCACTCGACCCTGACTTCGTCCCCTATCTGTGTGCCCTGGTGACCGCGCTGACCGGGAAGCCATGTCTGGCCGAGGAGTGGGGCGGCTGCACCTCACCCGACACTGCCGGCTCCACGAATTGGGCCTGGACTGCGTATGGGTCGCCCAGGACTCAGTTCATGGCCGGGGAAGCGGAGTTCGCCGAATACGTCGAAGCGGTGCTGCCGCGGTTGGTCGACGTCGGTGCCACAGGTGCGTTCATGTGGTGTTTCGCCGATTATCACCCCGATCTCTGGGACCGGCCTCCCTGCGACGACGACGGAGCCAGGCATGAGCGCCACTTCGGTCTGGTACGACCCGATGGCAGCCTCAAACCACACGCCGAGGTGCTTCGAAAGTTCGCCGCCACCGCGCCGTCGATCCGGTCTCCGGTGAGAACGCTGACGCTCGACATCACTCCTGACCAGTACTACCTCGACCCGTCGACCCATTCTCGTCGGCTCTATCAGGATTGGTAGGCCTTCCTAAGGGACGGCTGGAAACGAGTGGCACCGCGACTTCCTTGCGGCCAGGCAAGCACTCACCGGTGGAGGACTTGCCGTCTCGGCTTGGGATCGTGCGCCGAATTGGTCCTCGGGCCACGGCCCCGGGAGGCGACCTGGATGAGATCGCCGAGCATCGCGCTGGCCGTTGGCTGACCCCCGGCCCCAGGCCCGGTGAAGAGGAGACGGCCGACCGACGGGCCTTCGATGAAGATGGCGTTGGTCACCCCGTTGACTCCGGCCAGGGGGTGGTCGGCGGGGAGACTCATCGGCTTGACCCTGGCCTCGACCCGGCCGTCGATTCCTCGCTGCGCCGAGCCGATCAGCTTGATGACCTCGCCGTTCTCGCTGGCGGACTCCACGTCCTGCGCGGTCACACCCTCGATCCCTTCGCATTCGACCTCCCAGGGCGCGACACGCTCGCCGAACGCGAGGCTGGCGAGGATCGAGGTCTTGAACGCAGCGTCCCGGCCTGAAACGTCATCCGCCGGGTCGGTTTCGGCGTAACCGAGACGCTGCGCTTCGGCCAGGGCGTCGTCGTAGCTGCGGCCTTCCTTGGCCATCGCGGTCAGGATGTAGTTGGTGGTCCCATTCACGATTCCGCTCACCACATCGATGTCCTCGCCGGCGAGGCTCTCGGCCAGGGGACGAATCACGGGGATCCCACCTCCCACCGCTGCTTCGTACATGACGGATACACCGGCTCTCTTTGCCGCCTCGACGATCTCTTGGCCCCTGGTGGCGATCAGTTCCTTGTTGGCAGTGACAACGGGCTTCCCCGAGCGCAGGGCTGCCAGGACCAGTGTGCCGGCCGGCTCGAGGCCACCGATGACCTCCACGATCACGTCGATCGAAGGGTCGGTGACGACCGACAACGCATCGTCTGTCATTCGATCGGCTTTGAGGTCGAAAAGGCGTTCCTTGGCCAGGTCCCTCACTGCGACCCGACGGACCTCGAGATCCACCCCCGACTTGAGTCTGATCGCATCGCGATCGCTCAGCAGCCGGTTGACCAGGGCACTGCCGACGGTCCCGGCGCCGAGCACGCCGACCCGGACGGTCATGCGCTCCGTCTCGATTCTCTCTGCTCTCTCATGTGACCTTCGCTTCTCGGATGCCCGGCCCCCGGGTGGGGAATCAAAAAGATCCGCCCCCTGCCGGTGCGGATCTCGTGTTTCGTGTGCTTGGTGGCGCTGGTTACACGTACGAGTCGCACGGCCTCTCGGTCGTGGTCGTCATTCCGGTCGTGAGCCAGGCGCTCATGTGAACGGCAAGGTATCCGGGATCGGGGTTCAAGTCAATGCCGCTCGGGCCGGCCGAGGTGGGCCACGGCCTGATCGACGGGATGGATCTTGCACAAATCCTGTCGGATGCAATAGCCTTGTGGGTGACGAAGCGCTCATCTTGAGCGGTTGAGGGATCAGGCCCGATGAAACCGCGGCAACCGGCGCAAGCACGGTGCCAATGCCTGGATCGATGAGTTGCCGGAGCCCTTG
>Ga0075313_1000120_pt1 | contig 14910 bp, 17 predicted proteins | sample MayberryNE_Catta_3_FD_120051 | JGI IMG/M metagenome (GOLD analysis project Ga0075313, IMG submission 120051) | Natural and restored wetland microbial communities from the San Francisco Bay, California, USA, that impact long-term carbon... | ecosystem: Environmental > Terrestrial > Soil >...
AGACGCCCGATCGCGGGCGCGAAGGCGAAGCGGCGCAGCCCCCTCGCCCGGAGCGGACCGCGCACGAGCTCTCTGACGTCGTGAGCCGTGATCGTGTCGAGCTCGCCCGGCCGGTCGGTGATCCGGTCGGAGACGACGTGCACGTCGTGGCCGCGCTCGGCGAGCCGCCACGCCCAGCGCAGGAAGATGATCGAGCGGCCGTCGCCGACGCCCAGGAGGCGAAGGGGTCTGTCGGGCACGGCGGCCAACTCTACCCGGGTGCCCGAGGCGCTCCGGACGGCTTCAGCCGCCCGTCTGCTCGGCGAAAAGCGGCCCCGTGGCGAGCGGGTCGAAGCCGAGGCGCGCGGCCACCTCCTCGCTCGAAGGACGCAGACCCTCGCGGAAGAGCTCGCGCAGGAGCTCCCCCGTCTCGGGCCGCCGCCACCAGTCCTCTCCGACGCTCGATCGCAGGTGCGACCGGAGCTGCGCCGAGCGGATCCACGCACGCAGGTAGTCGGCGGAGTAGAAGCCCGAGTCCATGTCGGCGAGGTAGCGGTCGGGGCGGTACGCGAAGCCCGTCGCCTCCGTCAACCGCTCGGCGTACCCCTCCGGGGTCCCGCTGTCGGTGGCGAAACGCGCCCAGAAGTCGAGCTCGAACCCGAGCTTCGCGAGGTAGCGCCGGAACATGAAGCTGTCCAGGAAGCCCGCGGCCTCCGCGTTCTCGGCCGCCCGCGCGGGCGAGAGGTCGAAGTACGCCTGGTGCCAGCCCGGCTCGCGGGCGATGCTCTGCAGGAGGTACGAGTAGATCTCGGTGAGCGCGTAGTCGCGCGAGAGCGCGCGGAACGCGTACGGCAGCGAGGGGTCGCAGCCCGCGTAGTGGAGCGCGTGGCCCGCCTCGTGCAGGAAGTCCTGGTAGTCCTGCAGCCCGCCCTGGGGACGCGTCACGAGATGGACGACCGCGGGCGGGTCCGGCGCGATCACGCTCGGCCGGGGCGCCTTCTGCGGCCGGTCCTCGAGGTCCAGGCGGATGTTGCCGCTCGCGTGCAGGTCGCACCCGAGCTCGCGCAGCGTTGCCAGGCAGATCTCCGTCGCCCGCTCCCGCGTGTAGACGTCGGCGAGGGGCGTGAGGCGGAAGACGAAGCCGGCGTGGTACGAGGCGGGGACAGGATCGCGCTCGGCCCCGAGCAGGCGGTCGAGCCAGCGTTCGGCCAGCTCGCGGTAGGCGTCGTCGCTCCCGGCGGCGACCGGCGCGAGGACCTCCGCGAGCCTGCCGAGCGAGATCCCCTTTCGCTCCTCGCTTCGAGCGACCGGATCCGACTCGCCGGAGAGCTCGGCCTCGATCTCCTCCGCGGCCCGGACGAGCTCGAGCCGCCGCTCGTTGAGGCTCGCGGACACGTCCCACGCGGCCTGGCCGAGCCGCTCCCGGCCGGCGTACTCGGCCACGGTCCCCATCCTCGCGGAGGCCGTGCGGAAGGCCAGCTCCTCGCCGTCCACCTCGACCTTCGCGGCGAGCTCGGCGTTCTGCAGCGCGTCCTGCACCGGCGCGAGCCGCGCGGCGAGCACGCCGGACTCGCAGGTCGTCCTCAGCCTGTACAGGCGCTCCCGCTCGTCCACGCCGGTCGCCGCCCGCTCGGACTCCCGCAGGGCCTCCAGCTGCGCCGTTGTGAAGAGGTCGGAGTAGCGCTCGACGATCGCCGCCTGCTCCGAGACCTCCTTCTCGCCGACGCGGAGAGCGCGGGATTCCTCGCCGCGCTCGGACAGGTACTCGCGCAGCCGGGCCTCGAACTCGTCGGGAGGACGGCTCATGCCGGGAGGCGCGCCCCGGTGGGCGCGACGCTCCCGAGGCGCGCGCTCGCCACCTCCTGCGCCGCCCGCTCGCTCGGCGCGTGCCCCGTCACCGCGGCGAGGAAGTCCTCGCGCTCGAGCGCGTACAGCACGACGGGCGTCCGGGCGGTCGCGGTCGCGGTGCGAGGCAGGTCGCGGATCAGGGCGATCTCGCCGAAGTAGCCGCCCGGACCGAGCTCGGACACGACCTGGCCGTCCACGCTGATCTCGACCTCGCCCTCGACGACGACGTAGAAGCGGTCGCCCGAGTCGCCCTGGCGCACGACGACCTCGCCGGGCCCGAGCCTGAGCGGGACGAGCCGCGCCGCGAGATGCTCGAGCGGGGTCCCCGGAAGCGGCGCGAAGATCGGGATCGCGCGCAGGAGGGAGAGCTCCGCTCCTGGCGCCTCGGCCTCGGCGTCGAGCCGCAGGAGGCGGGTGCCGGTGAGCAGGGCCAGCACGGGGAGGAAGGCTCCTGCGACGATGAGCGCGCCGTCCGCGCCCAGCCACTCGACGAGCGGCACGACGAGGATGCCGCCGAGGCCGAAGGTCGAGATCCACAGGAACTGGATGACGCCGAACACGCGCGCGAGCACGTCGTCCGGCACCGCGCGCTGGATGAGCGTGAACGCCGCGACGTCGACGAGCGAGTTGCCGGCGCCCACGACCGCGAGGAGCACGATCGCGAGCGCGGGCTCGGACCACAGCCCGATCAGGACGAGCGGCACGCCCCACAGGAGCACGCCGGCGAGGAAGGGCGGGCCGAGACGCCGCATCCCGGCGAGCGAGAGCGCCGCGACCGACCCGAGCAGCGCCCCCACGCCGATCGCCGAGTTCAGCCACCCGACCCCGGACTCGCCCATGTCGAGGAGCTCGAACGCCATGACCACGATGAGGACGGTCAGCGCTCCGGCGACGAAGGTCTGCGCGGAGAAGAGGCCGAGGAGGAGACGCAGGCGCGCGTCGCCTCCCACGGTCCGGAACCCGAGGAGCGCCTCCGAGAGGATACCGGCTCGCTCCCTCGTCGTCTCGTCCCTCGCCCGTGCCGTCTCGGCCGGCGCGTGCACACGCGAGATCACGAGCGCGGACAGAGCGAACGCCAGGGCGGTGAGGAAGAAGACGAGCTCGGTGGTGGCGGCGGCGAGCAGGATCCCGGCGAGCGCGGGCCCGACGAAGTAGCCGATGCTCTCGAGCGTGCTGGAGACGGCGTTCGCCGCGGTCAGCTCGGCGGGCGTGCGAGCCACCGAGGGGGTCAGCGCCGCGAGCGCCGGCCGGAACGGCGTGCCGACCAGCATCGCGACGCCGACGATGACGTACACGAGCTCCGCGGGCGTGTCGGCCCAGACGCACGCGCCTGCGGCGGCGACGAGCGCCCCCCGGAGGAGATTGGAGCCGATCATCACGCGCGTGCGCGGGTAGCGGTCGGCGAGCACGGCCGCGAACGGCGCGACGAGGGCGGCCGGCACGGTGCGGATCACGACGAGCAGCCCGACCGCCCCGGCTCCCCCGACCGCGTAGGCGAAGACCGCGACGGCGACGAGGTACGCCCAGTGGCCCACGATCACCGCCGCCCACGCGAGCTGCAGCTTTCGTAGGTCGGGGTTCGCGAAGACCCCCCGGAACGCAGTCGCGGACTCGCGCAGGTGGGCCCCGAGCCGGCTCATCGGCGGTCAGCATCTCATCTCGCCTTGCGGGGAGGAAGGCGGCGAGGGAAGATTGTTCGCTCGAGCACCGTCTTGTGAGCAGATACGCGCGATAGCTCGCGCCCGACAAGGAGGAGACATGGCTGACGGATACGGCACAGAGCCGGCAGGGACGGAGCCAGCAGGCACGGAGCCCGCAGGCACGGAGCCCGGCGGCACCGAGCCCGCCGCGACCGACGACGACTTCGAGCTCCACGGGCTCGAGACGATGGGCACCGAGCCCGCCGGCACCGAGCCCGGCGGCACCGAGCCCGCAGCGTTCGAGCCAGGTGGCACCGAGCCCGCCGGGTTCGAGAGCGCGTAACCAGGCCGAGTTTCCGCAGAGGACGGGATCCCGCGTGGGATCCCGTCCTCGCGAAGGTCCTGAAGTGCGGCCCCTCCGGGGCCGCTCGTGTTTCCGGTGCACCGGCGTCCTCGTGCCGCGGGCTCCGTTCTCGCGAAGTCCCTGACGCGCCGACCCTCTCGGGCTTACGGGCCGGTGCGGGCGCCGAGGGTGCCCGCGAGGTCGTGGAGCAGTCGCATCCCTGCCTCCCGGCGCTCCTCCTCGAGCGCGCTCACGGCCGACGCGAGACGCGCGACGACGCCGAGATCGCCCTCTCCCTCGAGGATGCGCTCCGCCCGGCGGGCCCTGAGCAGAAGGTCGACGGCGATCGCGGCCTGGTTCGCGAACAGGCCGAGCAGGTCCATCTCCTGCAGGCTGAACCGCGCGTTCTCCGGCCGGTCGAGCACTTCGAGGACGCCGAGGATCTCCTCGTCGTGGAGGAGCGGCGCGGCCATGAGCCCGCTCGGGACGTAGCCCGTGCCCTCGGCCACGTCGGCGGCGAAACGCGGATCCTTGCGGACGTCCTCGATGACGAGAGGCGTGCGTGTGGCGAGGACCCATCCTGCGATCCCGTGACCGGCCGGGAAGCGCATCCCGAGCAGCGACTCCTCTCCCTCCCCGACGACCGCCTCGAACACGAGCTCGTCCGTCTCCTCGTCGAGGAGCAGGATCGAGGACGCCTTCGCCCCGAAGATCGCGCGCGCGACCTGGACGATCGCGCCGAGCAGTGCCTGGAACGACTCCGCCGAGCCGACGACGCCGGACGCGACCGCCGCCCGCAGGTCGCGTTCCTCCGTCACTCGCCCCGTCCGACGTTCGACGCCGTCAGGTAGAGCACGTTCTTCAGCTGGAAGGGCGTCAGCTCCGGATGCTTCGCGAGGATGAGCGCGCAGATGCCCGTGAGGTGGGGCGTCGCGAAGCTGTTCCCGGACACGCTGACGGTGCGGCCTCCGGCCCATGCGACCTCGACGTTCACCCCTCTGCCGAAGAACTCGACGGGCGGGCTCGGGTTGTAGAAGAACGTCAGCGGATCGGGCTCCTCGTGGCTCCCGACGGAGATGACGGAGGAGAACTTCCACGGGTAGCTCTCGACGGGCATGTTGTGCGCCGATGCCACCAGCACCGTGCGCCGGAAGTACGCGCTGTCCGCGAGCTCGTGGAGGATCGCGGCGAAGGGTTTCTTCGTCGTCGAGAGACTCATGTTCACGAGGTCGTAGCCCTCCTCGACCGCATGGCGAAGTCCTGCGAGCAGGATGTTCCCGCTCCCCTTGAAGCCCTGCCCGAGCACACGCACGCTGGAGAGGCTGCAGCCCGGTGCGAGCGAGCGGACGATGCCCGCGCACGCCGTCCCGTGGCCGCTCACGTCGCCCAGCTCGTCTTCGGTGACGATCGTCTCGTCTCCCTCTCCAACGGTGATCGAGACGGCGCTCTCGAGCTCGCCCACGAGCGGGTGTCCGCCCTCCACACCGGAGTCGAGGATGCACACGCGGACGCCCTCGCCCTGCGACCCTCCCCAGGCCCACTCCCGCGTGACGCGCTCCGGCCACTCCATGGAGAGGGCGATGCGGTCGACCTCGCCCTTGGGGAGGCTCCACGCGGGGAGCGTCTCGCCGGCGTGGGCGACCGCCTCGGGCATGCGCGGGACTCTAGTGCGTCCCGGTCGTCCGCTCAGTCCTGCGGGAGGCGGCGGCGGAGCTCGTCGAGCACGCGAGGGCGGGGCTCGTAGCCCTCGAGCTCGAGCGTCGCCTCGAGGTCGGCGACGAGCGCCTTCCTGAACTCGAGGTCCGCCTCGGCGCGGGCGACGATCTCGTCCAGGGAGCGCCTCGCCGCCGGAAGCTCCTGGGCGGCGCGCACCCAGCCTTCGGGGGCAGGGCGGAGCACACGGAGGAGCCCGCCGACCCGCTCTTCGTCTCGCAGCGTCATCTACCCCCTAGACCCCGCAGGAGGCGGTTCTCTTCCCTCGAGCTCCACCCGGAGCTTCGAGAGGCAGCGGGCGATGCGGCTGGCGATCGTCCCCGACGGGATCTCGAGCTCGTCCGAGATCGTGCGGTAGCTCTGGTCGCGGGCGAAGAACCGGTCGAGGATGTCCTGGCAGGGCTCCGACAGCGTCGTCAGCGCCTCGCGCACGGTGAAGGCCTCGTCGATCTCGTCGAGGCCGGCGGCGATCTCCTCCGAGACCGGCTCGGACGCGGGCTGCTCGCGCCCGCGGCGCGCGATCGAGTCGAGGCACACCCGGCGTGTGAGCTGGGCGATCCAGGGCCGCAGCGCCGAGTCGTCACGCAGCGTGCCGAGGTGCGTGTAGACGCGCGTGAACACGTCCTGGAAGACGTCCTCGGCGTCCTCCTCGCTCAGGCGAAAACCGCGCGTCGCCACGGCGTAGACATAGCGGGAGAATCGCTCCACGAGCTCGTGCCACGCCTCGTCGTCGCCGGCGCGGCAGCGCTGGACGAGCTGGCCGTCCGAGAGGGCGGAGAGCTGGCTCACCGGATGGAGGACAGGGTCCTCCGTGCCGCCTCCGACGCGGCCTGCTCGCTCGCGCGGGCGCGTGCGAGGCGCTTGTCCCCCTCGCGGACGGCGAGGTTCACCCGGACGAGGTGCGCGGCGGCGCCGGCGCCTCCGGCGGCGAGCGCAGCCGCGGCCGCCGCGTCCGCCCGGTACGCGCCGTCGCAGTACTCCCCCGCGGTCTCCGCGAGCGCAGCCGTGTCCGCACCCAGCTCGGCGATCTCGAGTGGGAGCGCCGCCGCCCGCTCGAGCTTCTGCTCCAGGTCGCGGTCCCGCAGACCGGGGTCGCCTGCTGCCGTCCGCCCCAGCGCGTCCGCGGCCTCTTGCCACACCGTCGCGTCCACCCTGGCGAGCACGGCCGCGCGGTCCGCGATCGCGAGCGCCTGCGCCGCGACGCCGGCCGCATCCTCCCAGCTCTCGCGCGAGCAGCGGGCGGCCATGGCGACGAGGCTGGCCGCGAAGGCCACGGTCAGGGCCGCTGCGGAGCCGCCCCCCGGAGCACGCCCGCCGGCGGCGAGGCGAGCGAGGAAGTCGTCGAGCCGCAGGTGGAGGTAGTCCTCGGTCTCCAAGTGCAGGCCGAGTCTACGACGAACCTAGACTGCCGGCGATGCCGCTGTTCCTGTCCGAGAGCGACGTCGCGGCCCTGCTCGAGCCGGCGGACGCGGTCCGAGCGGTGGAGGAGTGCTTCCGCCGCATCGCCCGCGGCGAGGTCGTGAACGCCCCCCGGCGGCGGCTCCGGCTCGCGGAGGGCTCGCTCGCGGACATGGCCGCCTCGGACCTCGGGCTCGGGCTGGCCGGGGGGAAGCTGTACGCCGCGACACCGGAGAACGCCACCTTCGTCGTCTGCCTCTTCGACGCCGGGAGCTCGGAGCTCGCGGCCGTGATCGAGGCCGACCACCTGGGGCGGCTGCGCACCGGAGCCGCGAGCGGCGTGGCCGCGAGGCACCTCGCCCGGACCGGTGCCTCCACGCTGGGGGTGATCGGCTGCGGGCACCAGGCCGAGACCCAGGTCGCCTGCGTGCGCGCAGCCGTCCCGTCGCTCGAGCGCGTGGTCGCCTACTGCCGCACGGAGGACCGCCTCGACGCGTTCTGCGAGCGCGTCGGCGCGGAGGCGGCGGAGAGCCATCGGGAGGCGGGCGCACAGGACGTCGTGGTCACGATCACGAGCTCGCGCGACCCAGTGCTGCGCGGGGAGTGGCTGCGTCCCGGTGCGTTCGTCGCCGCGGCCGGCGCGAACGTCGCGAGCAAGCGCGAGCTCGACAACGCCGTGCTCGAGCGGGCGAGCTTCGTCTGCTGCGACTCGCTCGAGCAGGCGCAGCTCGAGTCCGGCGACCTGATCGAGCCGATCGAGGCCGGCGTGCTCGACTGGCTCGAGGTGCACGAGCTGCACGAGGTCGTCTCCGGAGAGGTTGCCGGCCGCCAGTCCGACGACGACGTCGTCCTCTTCAAGTCGAACGGGATCGCGGCGTGGGACGTCGCGCTCGGGGCCGAGGCGCTCCTGCGCGCGCGGGAGCACGGCGTCGGCACGACGCTCTGACCCTCAGCGGTTGAAGAACCAGCGCTCGAGGAGCGGGAGCACCTCTTTGCGCGTGAACGGGCGCGCGTCGGCGTCGAGGCCGTCGCCCTCGAGCACGCTCACGTCGTCCTCCAGCGCCTCGTTCGCGCGCTGCAGCGCGTCCTCGAGCTCGTAGCCCTCGAAGACGAGGTCCTCGGGGCGCGGCTCGTCGGAGTCGCGGAGGTGCGGGTTCACCGCGCGCCCCACCGCCCAGAGCGCTCCGGGACGCCGCTCGAGCCAGATGACGATGCGCTCCTCCTCGCCCGTGTCGTCGACGCCCACGAGCTCGCGCTCGGCGTAGCGACCTTCCCGGGAGCTCCGCTTCATGTACCGGGATACAATCGCGTCCGGTGGCCGTCTTCAAGAACCTCTTCTCGTTCCTCTTCCAGCGGAGCTCGGCCGAGGAGCACGTCGCGCGCTACGTCGTCCGCGAGCACGACCGGGGCCGGACGCTCGACGAGATCCTCGAGGACCGGTACGTGCAGAACCGGCTCACCGCCGAGCAGCAGCGGCGGCTGCTGGATCGCCCCGAGATCATCGAGGCCATCTCGGGCGACATGATCGAGTCCGCCAAGGCCTCGATCACCTCCGGCTCCTAGCGCCGCGACGTGGCTCCGGTTGCCGCCTCGTGGTCGGCGCGGCCGGTGCTAGCGTGCCGCGTCCCGTGCGGATCCGTGTCGGTCACAGCCCCGATCCCGACGACGCGTTCATGTTCTGGGCGCTCACGACGGACCTCGTCGAGACGAGGGGGCACGAGTTCGTGCAGGTCCTGGCGGACATCCAGACGCTCAACCAGTGGGCCCGCGCCGGTCGGCTCGAGGTGACCGCGATCTCGCTCGCCGCCTACCCGTTCGTCCAGGAGGACTACGCGCTCCTCCCCCACGGCGCCAGCATCGGATCGGGCTACGGTCCCATCGTGGTCGCCCGGCAGCCGCTGACCCTGGCCGAGCTCGCCAAGAAGGAGATCGTCGTTCCGGGGACGATGACGACCTCGTACCTCACCCTCTGCCTCGTCCTCGGCGGCTTCCGCTTCCGGGAGCTCCCGTTCGCGGAGATCCCCGACGAGGTCGCCTCCGGACGGGCGGAGGCCGGCCTTCTCATCCACGAGGGGCAGCTGACATTCGCGGACTACGGGCTCGTGAGGGTGCTAGACCTCGGCGAGTGGTGGCTCCTGGAAACAGGGTTGCCGCTCCCGCTCGGCGTGAACGTCGTCCGGCGTGATCTCGGCGACGACGTCGTCTGCGACGTGGCGAACGTGCTCGGGGAGGCGATCCAGGCCGGCCTCGACCACCGCGCGGAGGCGCTCGAGTACGCCCTCCGGTTCGGGCGCGGGATCGACGCGGCCGTCGCCGACCGCTTCGTGTCCATGTACGTCAACGAGCTGACGCAGGACTACGGCGACGAGGGCCGGAAGGCCGTGACCGAGCTGCTGCAGCGCGGCGAGGCGCTCGGCACCTTTCCGGAGCCCGTTCGTATCGACTTCGTCCGGTAGCGTCGGGCGGATGACCCGCGCCGTCGTCCTCTCGGCCGTCCGCACGCCGGTCGGCCGCTACGGAGGTGCGCTCGCCTCCGTGCGGCCGGACGACCTGGCGGCGGTCGCGATCGCGGAGGCAGTGGAACGCTCGGGGGTCGACCCGGCGGCGGTGGACGACGTCTACCTCGGGTGCGCCAACCAGGCCGGGGAGGACAACCGCAACGTCGCGCGCATGGCCTCCCTGCTCGCCGGGCTGCCCGACTCGGTCCCGGGCGTGACGCTCAACCGCCTGTGCGCGTCGGGGCTCTCCGCGGTGGCCTCCGCGAGCCATGCCGTCCTCGCCGGCGACGCCGAGCTCGTCGTCGCCGGCGGGGTCGAGTCGATGAGCCGCGCCCCGCTCGTGCTGGAGAAGCCGGACGCGGCGTTTCAGCGCGGGAACCGGACGGTGTGGGACACGACGCTCGGGTGGCGCTTCCCGAACCCGCGCCTGGAGGAGCTGTTCCCGCTCGAGTCCATGGGCGAGACGGGGGAGAACGTCGCCGAGCGGTTCGGCGTCAGCCGGGCGGACCAGGACGCCTTCGCCCTGCGCTCGCAGCAGCGCTGGGCTGCAGCGCACGAGGCCGGCCGCTTCGACGACGAGCTCGTGCCGGTCGGGGACGTCTCCGTCGACGAGCATCCGCGCCCGCAGACGACTGCCGAGGCCCTCGCGGGGCTCAAGCCCGCATTCCGCGCCGGGGGAACGGTCACCGCCGGCAACGCGAGCGGCATCAACGACGGCGCTGCGGCGCTCGTGATCGCGAGCGAGGCGAGGGCGCGCGAGGTCGGGATCGAGCCGCTCGGCGCGTTCGTCGGCTCGGCTGTCGCCGGAGTGGACCCGCGCGTGATGGGCATCGGCCCGGTGCCGGCGGTGCGGAAGCTCCTCGCCCGCGCCGGGATCGAGGCGCGCGACCTCGACCTCGTGGAGCTGAACGAGGCGTTCGCGTCGCAGAGCCTCGTCGTGATCCGGGACCTCGGCCTCGACGAGGAACGGGTGAACGTGAACGGAGGCGCGATCGCGCTCGGGCATCCGCTCGGGATGAGCGGAGCGCGGCTCGTCGTCACGCTCCTGCACGAGCTGCGCCGCCGCGACGGACGCTACGGCCTCGCGACCCTCTGCGTCGGCGTCGGCCAGGGCGTCGCTGCGCTCTTCGAACGGCCCTGGCCGCGGTCCTAGCCCGTCTGGCCGAGGGCGCCGCCTCGCGGCGGGCGCTCGAACAGCGGCTCGCCGCTCCGCCGGTGGCGCCGCACGACGATCGCGAGCGCTGATACCCAGACCGCGGCGAGCGCGAGGTAGACGGGACGCCGGACGTCGCCCGAGACGGAGAACGCGTCGAACATCGTCCGCGTGTTCGTGATCAGGATGAGCCCGCCGACCGCGGCGCCGAGCAACCCGGGCGTCACGTGCCGCACGAACCAGGCGGCGAGCGGCGCCGCCGCGACGCCGCCGATCAGCAGCGCGAGAAGGTACGTCCACGCAATGCCCTGGCTGCCGAGCGAGACGAGGAACCCGATGCTCGCCGCGAGGGCGACGAGGAACTCGCTCGTGTCCACCGAGCCGATGACCTTGCGCGGCTCGTAGCGGCCGCTTGCCAGGATCGTCGGCGTCGCGACCGGGCCCCAGCCGCCGCCGCCGGTGGCGTCCACGAACCCCGCGCCCAGCCCGAGCGGGACGAGGAACCGGCCGCGGACATAGCGGCGGCCGCTGCGTCTCGGCGGTCCCGCGAGCGTGAATCGGCAGAGGATGTAGATGCCGAGCGCGAGCAGGATCCCGGCCATCCACGGCCGGGCGAGCTCAGCGGAGATCGAGCTGAGCACGACCGCGCCGAGGAACGCGCCGACGGCGCCCGGGACGCCGATGCGCCGGACCGTCCGCCAGTCCACGTTCCCGAAGCGCCAGTGGGAGACGCCGGACACGGCGGTCGTGCCGAGCTCGGCGAGATGCACGGAGGCGGAGGCAGTCGCCGGGCTCAGCCCCGCGGTCAGGAGGAGGGTGGAGGAGGTCACGCCGTACGCCATCCCGAGCGCGCCGTCCACGAGCTGCGCCAGGAATCCCACGATGATCAGCACGATGAGGGTCGGCATCTGCTCCCTTTATTTATATTCTTGACTAGCTTTGTAAGCATTGTCGAACAGATGGACGCTAGTCAGGAACACGAGGGGCTGTCAAGCGGGAACCGACCGAGGAGGGCGGCATGTGGGTGTCACGGAGGACCGACTACGCGACGCGAGCGCTCCTCGTGCTCGCGCTCGAGGGGGGCGGGCCCCTGAAGCTGGAGGCGCTGGCGCGACGCACGGCGGTGCCGCAGTCCGTTCTGGAGCAGGTCATGCCGACCATGCGGACGGCCGGCCTCGTGCGCTCCGAGCGGGGGCCGTCCGGCGGGTACCGGCTCAACCACCCGCCGGACGAGATCACGCTCGAGCGGGTCGTGCGGCTCTTCCAGGGACCGCTCGCCCCGATCAGCTGCGCGACCCGGCACAACCCGGAGCCGTGCCCGATGCTGGTGGGCTGCACGCTCCGCGACGTGTGGTCCGAGATCCGCGACGCGACGATCGCCCTCCTCGGCGGCGTGACCTTCGCCGACCTCGCGGCGCGTGCCGGGGGAGCGTGGACCGACCCTTCGCAGATCGTCCTCGTGCCGAACCCGGCCACAGGGGGTACGAGTCGGTAGATTCAGGCGCGATGGCCGTCGCGACCGACCGCGAGTACGGGCTCTTCATCGGCGGCGAGCTCGTCGAGCCTGCGTCGGGCGAGGTCCGCGACCTGGTCGAGCCCGCCACCGGGGACACGCTCGCCCGGGCCGCAATGGCCGGGGAGGCCGACGTCGACCGGGCAGTCGACGCGGCCCGCACGGCGCTCGCTGGGGACTGGGGGAAGACGCCCGGCACCGAGCGCGCCCGCCTCCTGCACGCGCTCGGCGACGCGATCGTGGCCAACCGCGCCCAGCTCGCCGAGCTCGAGTCGCGGAACGTGGGCAAGGCGATCTCGTCGGTGAAGGCGGAGATCCACCAGGCGATCGAGAACTTCCGCTTCTACGCCTCCGCGATCGGCTCGATCGGCGGGCGGTCGAATCCGATCGGCGGCTCCCTTCTCTTCTACTCCCTGAAGGAGCCGGTCGGCGTGGCCGGCCAGATCGTGCCCTGGAACTACCCGCTGACGATGGCGACGTGGAAGCTCGCGCCGGCGCTCGCAGCCGGCTGCGCGGTCGTCCTCAAGCCCGATCCACAGACGCCGCTGTCGGCCATTCGCATCGCAGAGCTCGCCTCGGAGGTCGGCTTCCCCGCGGGGGCGCTGAACGTCGTCCCGGGCGACGGGCCGACCACGGGCGCGTACCTCGTCCGGCACCCCGGGGTGGACAAGATCGCGTTCACCGGCTCCACCAGGACCGGGGGGGAGATCATGCGGCTCGCCTCCGACCCCGTGAAACGCGTGACGCTCGAGCTCGGCGGCAAGAGTCCGAACCTCGTTTTCGCGGACGCCGACCTCGCGACTGCGCTCCCGAGCTCCGCGTGGGCGATCTTCTACGCGGCCGGGCAGAGCTGCGAGGCGCGCTCGCGGCTCCTCGTCGAAAAGCCGCTGTACGACGACGTCGTCTCCCGGATGGCCGAGTTCGCGGGCGCGATCCGCATGGGCGACCCGCTCGAACCGGAGACGCAGATGGGCTCGCTCATCTCTCAGGCGCACCGCGAACGCGTGCACGGGTTCGTCGACCGCGGCGCGAGCGAGGGTGCGGAGGTGGTCGCCGGGGGCGCCGTCCCCGAGGGTGCCGGCGCGTTCTACCCGCCGACCGTCGTCGCGGCCACGAACGACCTCGAGATCGCGCAGGAGGAGGTCTTCGGGCCGGTCGTCACGGTGACGCCGTTCGAGGACGAGAAGGAGGCGATCCGGCTCGCGAACGACGTCCGCTACGGGCTCATGGCCACGGTCTGGACGGGCGACCCGGCGCGCGGCCACCGCTTGGCGGCGCGCATCAGGTCCGGCACGGTCGGCATCAACATGCCGTACACCGCCTTCCCCGGGATCCCCTTCGGCGGCTACAAGCAGTCGGGCTTCGGCCGCGAGCTCGGCCTCGAGACGCTCGAGCTGTACCTCGAGACGAAGAGCGTCATCGTCTCCACCGGCTCCCGCCCGATCAATCCCTTCGGCCTGTAGTCGCGTGCGCTCCGGGATGCTCGGGGCGATCGGCTCGACCCCGGTCGTCAGGCTCGAGCGCCTCGTCGAGGAGGGCTCGGCCGAGGTCTGGGTGAAGCTCGAGTCCGTCAACCCGACCGGCTCGTACAAGGACCGGATGGCGCTCGGGATGATCGACGGCGCGGAGCGGGACGGGCGTCTCCGACCGGGCCAGACGGTGGTCGAGTACTCGGGCGGGAGCACCGGCTCCTCGCTCGCCTACGTCTGCGCGCTGAAGGGCTATCCGCTCCGGATCGTGACCTCGGACGCGTTCGCGCTCGAGAAGCGGCGGACGATGGAGGCGTTCGGCGCCTCGCTCGAGGTGGTTCCGAGCCCCGCGGGGATCACGCCGGACCTCATCCCGCGGATGATGGAGCGGGCACGGGAGATCGTCGACGAGGTGGACGGCTACGCGACCGACCAGTTCCGGAACGCCGACATGGTCGAGGCGTACGGGGCGCTCGGCGACGAGCTCCTCGCGCAGCTGGAGGGCAGGATCGACGCCTTCTGCGCCTACGTCGGCACCGCCGGTTGCTTCACCGGGGTCACGCGCCGCCTGCGGGAGGCGCTTCCGGACCTGCTGCGCGTCGCGGTCGAGCCCGCGGAGTCGCCGGTGCTCTCGGGCGGGACTCCGGGGACGCATCGGATCGAGGGCGGGGGCGCCGGCTTCTGGCCGCCGCTCCTCGAGCGCGACGACGTCGACGAGGTGCGGCCGGTCTCGACGGAGGCTGCCTTCGCGATGGCTCGCCGCGCCGCGCTCGATGAGGGTCTCTGGTCCGGCCCGTCGACGGGGGCGAACCTGACGGTCGCGCTCGAGCTCGCACGGCGGCTCGGCCCCGGGAAGCGTGTGGTGACGCCGCTCGTCGACTCCGGGCTCAAGTACCTCGGCGGCGAGCTGTACGCGTAGAGCGTCCGTGCGCTACCGCTGGGCAGTCCTTGCCGCCGGGACGATCGCGGCGGCCTGCGGTGCGGCGCTCTTCGTCACGGGCTTGCCGGTGCTCGTCCCCGTGCTGCGCGAGGAGCACGACCTCTCCCTCGGCGAGATAGGCGTCCTCCTCGCGTCGGCCTGGGCCGGATCGGCGCTCACGTTGCTCCTCTGGGGGCTGGCGGCAGATCGGTTCGGGGAGCGGCTCGCGCTCGCCGCAGGGCTCGGGATCTGCGCCGTGTGCCTCGTCGGCGCCGCGTACGCGCCGAGCTTCATGGCTCTCGTGACGCTCCTGGCGCTCGCCGGCGCCTCGGGAGCGAGCGTGAACTCGGCCGGCGGACGCGCGGTGATGCACTGGTTCGGCGCTCACGAGCGCGGGCTCGCGCTCGGCATCCGGCAGACGGCGATCCCGATCGGCG
>Ga0075313_1000121_pt1 | contig 14808 bp, 16 predicted proteins | sample MayberryNE_Catta_3_FD_120051 | JGI IMG/M metagenome (GOLD analysis project Ga0075313, IMG submission 120051) | Natural and restored wetland microbial communities from the San Francisco Bay, California, USA, that impact long-term carbon... | ecosystem: Environmental > Terrestrial > Soil >...
CTGTCATGGAGCTGTGGCCATGGCTGCTGGCGCTGACCGCGGCGTGCTTCGTCGCCTGGCGTTCGATCCGTCGACGGGGGCGTGCCAGGCGCCTCATGCTGTTGTGCCATCGTGCCGGCCTCGAGTTCTCGCCGATCGACCCCTTCGCCGACACGCTCTGGTTGCCGTTCCGATGGCTCGGCGACGGCCGATGGACCCGCGCGGAGAACGTCGTGTGGAACCGGGCCGAGGGCGACGACGTGCGCGCGTTCGATCTGTTGATCGAGGAGAACATGGATCGGGGAACACGCAGCACGGTCCGGCGATACGCCTGTGCCGCCGTGGCCCTGCCGTTCGGGTGTCCTCGCCTGGAGATCGCACCACGAGATGCGATCGGGCATGTCGCCGGTTCCCTGGCGGCGTCCGACGTCCAGCTCGAGCTCGAGGAGTTCAACCGTCGGTACCGGTTGCTCGCCGAGGACCGTCGGTTCGCCGTGGCGTTCTGCGATCAGCGCATGATGCGGGCGCTCATGGGTCTGCCACCCGGCGTGAGCGTGGCCGTCAACGAGGATCGGATGCTACTGCTCGCATCGGATCTCCAGCCGACGGAGGTTCTGCTGCTCTTCGAGGCCGCGCGGGCGATGCGTCGCTCCGTGCCCACGGTCGTCGCGGACCTGTACCCTCAGCGTCCCGCGCGGGGCCGGCACGAGGACCGGTGGCTGCAAGGGCATTGGTCTCCGGAGCCGATCGGGGACGATCGTGGGAGAACGACGGCCGCGGAGACGTCCTCGTGACGAGGTGACCGGACCCGACACTCCTCGATGGAGCGGGGTAGGCTGGGGGACCGTCGGACCGGGGGGAGCATCGTGGAGATCTGGGTCATCGTGCTGCTGGTCGTGGTCGCGATCGTCGCGATCGGCGCCGTGGTCTCGTACAACAGGTTCGTCTCCCAGAAGACGCTGGTCAGGGACGCATGGGCGAACATCGACACCGAGCTCCGCCGCCGGTACGACCTGATCCCGAACCTCGTCGAGACGGTCAAGGGATACGCATCGCACGAGAAGGAGGTGCTCGAGAACGTCACTCGCGCTCGTGCGATGGCGGCGAGCGCCACGGGATCACCTGCCGAGCAGGCCGCCGCCGAGGGTCCATTGGTGGCCGCGCTCCGCCAGCTCATGCTCGTCGTGGAGAACTACCCGGACCTGAAGGCCAACCAGAACTTCCTGCAGCTGCAAACCGAGTTGGCGAACACCGAGGATCGTCTGCAGACGGCCCGCCGCTTCTACAACGCGAACGTGCGCGACTACAACCGACGCGTGAAGCAGTTCCCGTCGGTGGTGGTCGCGAACCTGTTCAACTTCGAGGAAGAGGAGTTCTTCGAGGTCGAGGACGCGATCCGCGAGGGCGGGCCGCCACAGGTGGACTTCGGGTCACAGGCCGGATCGGGCCCCGTCTCCCCGACGCCCGGGCCGTCGACACCGCCCCCGCCGACCGACGACATCCCAGAAGCGCCCGATCAGCCGACCCCGCCGAACCCGGCCGGCTAACGTTCGAGCGACGGGGGCGTGAACCCCTCGGCCACCGTCCGGCGCCGGATGGCTCGGGTGAGCCAGGTCCACACGGCGGCCCAGATCACCGCCATCGCGCCGACCACCAGGGCGGCGACCCGTGGGCTCGACGCGTCGGCCACGGCAGACGCGACCAGGCTCGACATCGCGAGCGCGAGCGTGATCATCGCGAAGTCCACGGCGAACACACGGCCGCGGATGTGATCGGGCACCAGCACCTGCAGTCCGAACGTCGACAGCACCCACTGCGCCCCGCCCCCGAGATGGGCGACCAGGATCACCGCCGCCGCGATCCAGAGTGACGGGGCGAGCCCGAGAGCCATGTAGGCGAGACCGAAGAGCGCGAGGGCGAGACCGATGGCTCCGAACAAGCGGCGGTGGCCGTCACCGCTGATCAGGTGGCCGAGGAACGGCCCGGCCAACGCTCCGGCGCCACGGGCGGCCATCAGTACGCCGACCCCGATCTCGCCGCGGACGAACACATCGGCGCCGAAGACCGGGATCAGTGCCAGCACGCCCGCCGCAAGGCCGAACCCGGCCTTGACGCCCATGAGTGCCAGTACTCGATGGTCGCGCCGCGCGTAGTGCACGACCTCGATCGTCGCATCGATCATCTTCGGGTGTTCGTGACCGGGCTCCCGTGCTTCTGAGAACGGCCGGCGGATCCCCCAGAGCAACATCGCGGAGACCCCGAACGTCGCCGCATCGATCACGATCGCGGTGTCGCGCCCGAACACGGCGGCGACGACACCGCCGAGCCCTGCGCCGACAGCCAGCATCGTTCCCCACAGCGAACCGTTCAGTGCGTTCGCCGTCGGCAGATCGGAGGGGTCGACGAGGTTCGGGGTCGCGGCCGTCGACGCGGGGTCGAACGGCGCCGCGAACACCGACATCACGGCCAGGAGTGGGTACGCGAGCCAGATCGTCCCGGTCCCGACGAACAGGAACGACAGAGCGATGCCGACGCGCGCGAGGTCGCAGACGATCATGAGCCTGCGCCGGTCGAGGCGATCCACGAGCACGCCTGCGGGCGGCGAGGCGAGGAAGAACGCGAGCTCCTGCGCGAGGATCGCGAATCCGACATCGATCGCACGCTCCGAGGTCTCGACGATCAATGACGTGATCGCGACGAACAGGAACCAGTCGCCGCCCAACGAGATCAGGGAGGCGAGGAACAACCGCCGGAAGTCGCGGTTGCGCTGGAGCAGAGAGACGCTCGCCCGCAGCCCCGTCGTCGCATCGAGCCGTCGTTCCTGCGTCGCATCCGGCGCGGGGTCTGGGTCGCGCTCGAGCATGGTGGCAGTCAGACTATTGGCATCCGACCGAGGGAGGGCGAGCCGTGGTGGAGCACATCACGTGGTTCCGTCAGGCAGCGCTGCGCTGGCGCGACGAGCAGCTCACCGTCTACATCGATCCGTGGGGCACGGGTGACGATCCGCCGCCGGCGGACCTGATCTTCATCACGCACGCCCACTTCGATCACTTCCGACCGGACGAGATCGACAAGCTCCGGCGGGACGGCACGAAACTGGTGGCTCCCCGCGACGTCGCCGACGAGCTGACGGGCGACGTCACGCCCGTGAGCCCGAGCGAGTCCTACGAGGTCGGGGGCGTGCGGTTCATCAGCGTGCCCGCGTACAACACCCGCGAGGAGGCCCTGGGATTCCATCCGCGTCGCAACGGCTGGGTCGGCTACGTCATGGAGCTCGGCGGCAGGAGCTACTACCACGCCGGCGACACCGACCACGCTCCGGAGCTCGACGACGTCAGGACCGACGTGGCGTTCCTGCCGATCGGGGGGCACTTCACGATGGACTGGCGAGCGGCGGCGGGACTCGCCAGGACGATCGAGCCCGCTCTCGCGGTGCCCATCCACTACGGATTCGTGATCTGCTCGCCCATCGACGGTATGCGGTTCCGCGATGCCGCGGCTCCCGTGCCCGTCGACCTGATCGCGCCCGTCGACGACTTCGAGCAGGAGTAGCTCGGCCTGCGGGTAGCATCCGGACACCCGCACGGCGCACGAGGAGATGACGATGACGTTCGGCTACGAGGGCACGCTGTTCATCCTGGCGTTCGATCATCGAGGATCGCTCCAGGAGAAGCTGTTCGGCATCGAAGGGGTGCCTGGTCCACGCGATGCCGAGCGCATCGTCGATGCCAAGCGGCTGATCTTCGAGGGCATGGAGCGAGCCCTCGACGCGGGCATCGACGCATCCACGGCGGGCGTGTTGGTCGACGAGCAGTTCGGCTCGCAGGTCGCGCGTGACGCGAAACAGGCCGGCATGATCCTGGCGATGCCGGCCGAGAAGTCGGGACAGGACGAGTTCGACCTCGAGTATGGCTCGGCGTTCGCGGCACACATCGAGTCGTTCGACCCGACATTCGCCAAGGTGCTCGTCCGGTACAACCCCGAGGGCGACGGCGCCATGAACGGTCGCCAAGCGGCGAGGCTCAAGGGGCTGTCGGAGTGGCTCCACCGCACGGACCGGCGGCTGTTGTTCGAACTGTTGGTGCCTGCCGAACCGCACCAGCTCGAGCGCTTCGACGGCGACGCCGGTCGCTACGATGCCGAGCTGCGGCCCGACCTGATGCGCCTCGCCATCGCCGAACTGCAGGAGACCGGCGTCGAGCCCGACATCTGGAAGATCGAAGGCATCGACGATCCCGCGATGTGCGCGGCGATCGCCGAGCAGTGCAGGGTCGGAGGCCGCGAGGGCGTGGGCTGCGTCGTGCTCGGGCGCGGAGCCGACGACGCAGCGGTCGATGCCTGGTTGCGGGCCGCTCGGGACGTGCCGGGGTACCAGGGCTTCGCGATCGGGCGTTCGATCTGGTGGAAGCCGCTCGAGGCGTACATCGCGGGCGAGATGCCGCGCGATGAGGCCTCGAAGCAGGTCGCGAACAACTACCGGCGCTTCGTCGCCGTCTACGAGGATCGTTGAACGTCGGTCGATCGGGACGTTCAGCCCTCGACCAGGAGCCCCCGCCGCCGGCGCACGCGTCGGTCGAGCCGGTTGAAGAGCAGGTACTCGACGAGGACGCCGATCACGGCGATCACCGCCACGACGGCGGCCAGGGCGGCGACGTCGCCCGTCTCCCCTTCCTCGGCTAGCAGGTGGCCGAGCCCCGCCACGCCCACGGCCGCGATGATCAACTCGGCCGCCATCAGCGCCTTCCAGGCGAAGCCCCAGGCCTGCTGCAATCCGCCGATGAATCCGGGCAGGGCCGCGGGCAGCACCACGTCGCGGTAGAGATCCCAACCCTCCGCCCCGAGCGTTCGGCCTGCGCGCTTGAGGATCGGCGGCACCTGACGCATCGCCGCCATCGCCGCCAGGGTCATCGACGGGAACGAGCCGACGATCGTCACGAAGACCACGGCGCGTTCCGTGGCACCGAACCAGATCACGGCGATCGGCACCCACGCGACGAACGGCACGATCTGCAGTGCCACGACGAGCGGCCGGACGGATCGGCGGGCGAACTCGTTCAGGGCCAGACCGACGCCCAGCATCGTGCCGATCGTCACGGCGACGATGAACGAGAACACGAGCCGGATCATCGTCTTCACGGTCGCGTCGGGGATCGTGCCGTCGCGCACGCCTGCGAGGAAGGCTCGCCAGGCATCGAGCGGCGAGGGCACGCCGTCGGTCGTCGTGAGGGCGGCGATCAGGGCCCAGACCGCGATCAGTCCTGCCACGCCGGCGAGTGGCGGTCCGATCTCATGCGCGATGCGGCGTGCCCGGATCCTCTCGGTTGTGGCGGGCGCCGTCGCGGCGCTCATCGGTCGTCGACCTCCTGCACGATCGGCCGGTCGCTCCCCTCTGCCCGGGCGCGGGCAACCTCGCGCATCAACAGCTCGTGCACGTCGGAGACGACGCGTGCCACCAGCACGTCGTCGAGCTGACGGGGTCGCGGTGCGCCGATGCGCACCTCCTCGAGCAGTCGTCCGGGGGCCGCGGACATCACCAGCACGCGGTCGGCGAGCAGGGCCGCCTCCCGGACGTTGTGCGTGACGAAGAAGAACGTCTTCGGCCCCTCACGCTCGAGCAAGACCCGTTGCACCTCGTCCTGCAGCAGCTCACGGGCCTGAGCGTCGAGCGCGCCGAACGGTTCATCGCCGAGCAGCACATCGGGATCGGTCGCGAGCGCTCGCGCGAGTTGGGCACGCTGCCGCATGCCCGCCGAGAGCTCGTGGGGCTGCACGTCGGCGAACGAGCCGAGACCGACGTTGGTGAGCCACGTTCGGGCCCGGGCGGCGCGTTCCGCCGGGGAGGTGCCGATGAGCTTCAGGGCGAGCTCGACGTTGCCCGCGACGGAGAGCCATGGGAACAGCGCCGGCTCCTGGAACAGCACGGCGCGATCTGGCCCGGGTCCGGCGATCGGTCGCCCATCGAGCAACACCTTCCCCGACGTTGGCTCGTCGAGGCCGGCCAGGATGTTGATGATCGAGGTCTTCCCGCACCCCGACGGACCGAGCAGGCACACGAACTCCCCGATGTGCACGTCGAACGACACGTGATCGACCGCTGTGACGATCGAGCCCCGCGTCGAGCGCCGTGTCTTGACGAGGTCGCGGACGGCGATCTTCGGCGCCCGGTCGTCCGGCGCGGCGGTCGGGGTCACCTCGGTCGTGATCACTTCGCTCATCGGCGTGCCACCCCCGCAGCGCTCACCGCAACCTGAACTTCTCGGCCATCTCGACCTGCACGACCTTGCCGTCCTGGATCACCAGCACGACGGTTCCGTAGTTGATGCGCCGCACGATGTCGGCGACCCTGGCGAGCACCAGCCGCTCCTCCTCGGAGAGATCGAGCGCGGCCAGTTGCTCGTCGGCCGAGCCCTGCGGGACCTCCGCGTCGGTGGTCGTGTCGTCGCTCACGGTCGGAGTCTACGTCGGGCCCCCGCGCCGACTCGATCCTCAGGTCGTGTAGAAGAAGCCGGTCGCGAGGAGCACGATGGGCATCAGGAAGAGCGTTCCCACGAAAGCCGCCAGCCGGGCGTTGCTCGACACGAGGTAGTCGTCGAGCCGCAGCACGGAGCGTTGCACCGGCTTGTACACGAAGGCCAGGATGAACAGCGAGACGATCGTCACGCCGATCGCCTCCGCGAGGACGACCTGGGCCGCGCCCGCCGTGGGCTGCAGCATCGCGACGACGAGCGTGTCGGCGAGGGTCGTGATGTTGGCGCCCATGATGTAGGGGAGTGCTTCCTCGCGCTTGACGAGGCCCTTCGCGGCGAGCGGCACCAGCACGGTGAGCGCGACCGAAACCGAAAGCGTCAGCGTCGCGACGACGCATCCGAGGAAGAACATCGTCCACGGATGTTTGAGCCAGGCCGCTCGCTTCGAGGCGGTGGCGTCGCTGCTGATGTGCGGCAGCACGCGATCGATCAGGTTGAACGAGACCAGGATGACGCCGAGCCCGATCAGGAACAGCGACCATCCCGGCACGTTCGAGGCGACCACGTCGACGATTGGCCCCCAGAGCCTGCTCAGGATCGCGTCGATCTGCCCCGATGCGTGCATCGTGAATCCGTCGAGCCAGCCGGCGCGGATGATCGCGTAGCCGATCAGCATGCCCGGCAGGTAGACGATCGCGGTCATCGTCATCGCCTGGATGCCGATGCCGATCGAGTCGCTGCGTTCCTTCGCGAGTCCGGCGATGGAGGCCCCGGCGCCCGCACGCAACCTCGCCTGCTTCGTCGCGTAGAGGAATCCAGCGAGCAGGACGATGAAGGACGCGCCGAGTCGCGACCCGGACAACATCGTGAAGGCCTGCAGCTTCGTGAGGGTGCCGGCGCCGAACAAGCTGATCGCCGTGGCCGCGACCGGCGACCCCGACAGCACGAAGTACGCCCCGAGCCAGCCGGCACCGAGCGTCGAGACGCCGTTGGCGAATGGGAACTGCCCCTGGATCTGCGGGCCGACGGCGGCGGCCCCTTCCTTCATCAGCTGGACGGCGAGGATGAACAGGAACAGCGCCGGCAGGAAGAGCAGGAGCTTCCTGGCGAGCTCCCACGGGGAGCGCGGCGCTTCGAACGGCCCCCAGTCGATGAGGTATCGAGCCTGGTTCGCCTCGACGGGGACACAGAACTCGCCGTCGATCTCGACCAGCTGCGCTTCCTTCTCGAGATCGCGTTGGAGCTCCTCGGTCCGCTTCCCCATGCTCTCGCTCTCTCCATCGAACGAAAACGGCCGCAACGCGATGCGGGAACACGTTCCCCCAGTGCGTTGCGGCCTCCGGTTTTCCGGTCAGCTGCAGAAGTCAGGCTACTCGCGGCCGCCGGCTGGGTCAACGAGACCTTCGGCCGAGATGTATGAACTTCCTGTGACGGCCGATGGCCCGACACCGACGCGGCGGATGGAGGCGAACGGCGGCCGGCCGTCCGGTCACCATGTCTGGCCATCGGACCGAGGGGTGTCGGCCATTGTGTTGCATTCTCGTTGCGGGCAGGCTGGAGTTCGCGGGATCTCCTTGACACTGCGGATCGCGCCCGGTAGGTGTGTGCTCGTCACGCCGACCGGAGCACCCGGAGGCGTCGCTCTCGGAAGGTGTCCGATCTGCAGCGTCGAGATCGGCCGCAACGATCCTTTTCGGTTGACCGGACCACCGGAGGCCGAGCATCCCGACAGGCCCCGGCACCTTGCCGGTCATCGAAAGGAGCTCGGATGTTTTCCCTCTCACGGCGGCGCCCACGCGCGTTCGCCCGCTGGGCGCGAACGGTCGCGCTCGCACTCGTCCCCGCCGCTGCCCTCGCTGCATGCTCGTCCGGCTCGGGCGACGACGTCCGGTCGTCGGCCGCGGGCGGTCAGTGCACTCCCCCGGACGTGCCCGTGATCAACTTCACCGCCTACAGCACGCCGCGCGAGGTCTACGGCAAGATCATCCCGGAGTTCGTCTCGCAGTGGAAGGAAGACCACGACGACCAGAACGTGATCTTCCAGGAATCCTATGCGGGGTCGACGACCCAGGCGGCCAACGTCATCGCCGGGTACGAAGCCGACGTCGTGGCGCTCTCGCTCGGCCCTGATGTCGACCAGATCGCCGATGCCGACCTGATCACCCACGACTGGGAAGCGGCAGCCGACGGTGGCATGGTCTCGACGTCGGTCGTGGTCTTCGGCGTCCGACCCGGCAACCCGAAGGGCCTCGAGGACTGGGACGACCTCGCCGCCGAGGGCGTCGAGATCCTGACGCCCGACCCGGCATCGAGCGGCGGCGCACGGTGGAACATCGTGTCGCTGTGGGGCTCTGCGCTCAACGGCTACGGCGGTGTCGCCGAGGGTGACGAGGCGGGGGCAACCGAGCTCCTCCAAGCCATGCTCGGCAACGTGATCGTCTTCGACAAGAGCGCCCGTGACTCGATCCAGAACTTCGAGGCGGGCAACGGCGATGTCGCGATCACCTACGAGAACGAGGTGCTCACGGCGCAGGCCGCCGGCGAGGAGAACCCCGCTGTGTACCCGCCCTCGAGCGTGCTCATCGAGAACCCCGTCGCGGTGGTCGACGCGAACGTCGACAAGCACTGCGTGCGTGATGTGGCCGAGGCGTTCGTCGAGTTCCTCCACACGCCCGAGGTGAAGGAGCTTTATACGGAGGTCGGCTTCCTCCGTTCCACCGACATCAAGGAGGCGAAGAAGGGCGGCGGGCAGTTCCCGCCGATGGAGGATCTCTGGGACGTCGACGAGTTCGGAGGCTGGGACGCCCTCAACGAGCAGCTGTTCAGCGACAGCGGCATCGCCACCACGGCGATCGCTGGCGGCTGAGCAGCGAAGGAGCCACGAGACGCGATGAGCAGCGCCGCGCAGGTCACCATCGAACGCAGTCGGACCCGGCTCTCTCCGCGGTCAGCTGCACGGCTGCGACGGTACACCTTGCGCGGCGCTGCCATCGTCTACCTGGGGGCGATGGTGGTGCTGCCGGTGGTAGCGGTCGCCACTCGAGGGTTCGGCGACGGGCTGGGCTCGCTGCGCACGGCCCTCGCCGTGCCGGGCGCCACCGCGGCGATCCGGCTCACGCTGATCACGTCGACCCTCGCGTCGATCGTCAGCGCCGTCATGGGCACGATGCTCGCCTACGCGCTCGTGCGGTATCAATTCCCGGGCCGCCGCGTCCTCTCCGCGGTGGTCGATCTGCCGCTCGCGATCCCGACGCTCGTCACCGGCGTGATGCTGGTGGCGCTCTACGGCCCCAGCTCCCCGATCGGTGCGGCGCTCGATCGGATCGGCATCCAGGTGATCTTCACTCCGATCGCCATCTTGCTCGCGCTGTTGGTGGTCACGCTCCCGCTCGTCGTGCGCAGCGTGCAGCCCGTGCTCCAGGAGCTCGACACCGCCGAGGAGGAGGCGGCGGCCACCCTCGGCGCCAACGGGTGGACGACCTTCCGGAAGGTCGTGTTGCCCGCGATCCGCCCCGCGATCATCGGCGGGACGCTCCTCACCTTCGCCCGATGCCTGGGTGAGTTCGGCAGCGTCGTGCTCGTGGCGGGGAACCGCGCGGGAGAGACACTCACCGCGCCGGTCTTCATCTTCCAGCTCACGACGCAGTTCAGGCCTCTCGAGGCCGCTGCGGTCGCCACCCTCTTGTTCAGCATCTCGTTCGTGCTCGTGCTGGTGACCGCTCGCTTGCTGAAACGGAAGGAGGACGACGCATGAGGACCCCCTCTCTCATCCCCGACGCCTCGCTTCCCGGCGGCGGTCGCCGGCGCCTCGTGCGCGGCGGGATCGTCACCGCGTGCATCCTGTACGTAGGCGTCCTGCTGCTGCTGCCCCTCGTGGGCATCATCTACACGGCCCTTGAGCCGGGACTGGCCAAGATCTGGGAGACGTTCAGCCTCCCTGACGTGCGCCATGCCTTCTACCTCACGGGTGTGATCACGGTCGTCACCATCGCCGTCACGACGTTCTTCGGAGTGATCACTGCGTGGGTACTCGTTCGTCAGAGGTTCCCCGGGAAGTCCCTCCTGAACGCCGTCGTCGACCTTCCATTCGCTCTCTCCCCGGTCACAGTGGGGCTCGCCGCGGTGATCCTGTTCGGCGCTGGTGGGTGGCTCGAGCCGTTCTTCCAGGCGCGAGGGATACAGATCATCTTCGCCCTGCCCTCGATGGTGCTCGTCACGATCTTCATCTGCATCCCGTTCACGATCCGTGAGGTCGTGCCGGTGCTCGAGGAGATCGGCAAGGACGAGGAGGACGCCGCTCGGACCCTCGGCGCCTCGATCATGCAGACGTGGCGGAAGGTCACGATGCCGAACATCCGATGGGGCCTGCTCTACGGGATCGCGCTCACCACGGCCCGGGCGATCGGTGAGATCGGCGCCGTGCTGATCGTGAGCGGACTGATCAAGGGCCAGACCGAGACCGCCACCCTGTTCATCTTCACGGCCATCGAGGAACGCCTGTACGCAGAGGCCTACATCGTGGCGCTCACCCTGGCGGCCGTCTCGATCGTGCTCCTCATCACGATCGAGACCGCCCGCCATCGCATCGAAGGAAGGAAGGTACGCACATGAGCACGCCGATCGTGGTGGAGCAGCTCACCAAACGGTTCGGCTCGTTCGAGGCCGTGCGCGACGTGTCGTTCACGGCGCCCCGCGGCGCCATCACCGCCCTGCTCGGCCCGTCGGGCTCGGGCAAGAGCACGGTTCTGCGCATGATCGCGGGGCTCGAGACCCCGAACGAAGGCCGCATCTGGCTCGGCGACGTGGAGCTCACCCCCAAGAGCGTGCAGGAGCGCCGCGTCGGGTTCGTCTTCCAGCATTACGCGCTCTTCCGGCACATGACCGTGCGGCAGAACGTGGAGTTCGGCCTCGCCGTGCGCAAGCAGTCGAAGTCCGATCGCATGGCTCGCGTGGACGAGCTGCTCGAGCTCGTGCACCTCACCCATTTCGCAAAGCGCTACCCGGACCAGCTCTCCGGGGGGCAGCGGCAGCGCGTCGCGCTCGCCCGCGCCTTGGCCCCGAGGCCCGAGGTGCTGCTGCTCGACGAGCCGTTCGGGGCCCTCGACGCGAAGGTGCGCCAGGATCTGCGCCGGTGGCTCGACGAGCTTCACCGCGAGCTCGGCGTGACGAGCCTGCTGGTCACGCACGATCAGGAGGAAGCGCTCGAGCTCGCCAACCAGGTCGTGGTCATGCACGAAGGCGCCGTGGAACAGGTGGGCTCACCGGGAGAGATCTACGACGATCCGACGACCCCGTTCGTCGCCGGCTTCGTCGGCTCGGCCAACGTGCTGCACGGCGTGGTCGAGGGCGGCCACGTGCACCTCGGCGCGCTCCGGGTGCCCGGGGCCGAGCACCTCACGGAGGGGGCCGCGGCCACGGCTTACGTTCGTCCGCACGACGTCCGGATCTCGCCGAAGGGATCGAACGGCCACGACCCCGACGGGACCGCGCGCGCGCTCGGGCGAGTGGAGCGTATCTCCTCACTCGGGTGGCTCGCGCGGCTCACGATCCGACTGGATGGTGGGGGCGAACACACGCTCGTCGCCCATGTGCCGCAGAACGAGCTCGACGGCGCGACGGAAGGCGATCTGGTCAGCGTCGACCTCCGCAATCCGAAGGCGTTCGATCATGGCGAGGCCCGAGCGGAGGAGTGAGGGTCCCGTTGCGCGTCGTCGACGGGGGGGAGGGTGCCTTCGACCGGGAGATCCCGGCCGAGGTGCTTCGTTTCGCCTCGCTCCCTCCGTCTCAGCGAGAACTGCTGCTCCACGTGCACGACCTGCTCGACGACATCGCGTACGGCACCGTGGTGTTGGTGTTGCAGGACGGGAAGGTGATCCAGGTCGAGACCTCGGAGAAGATCCGGCTGAAGTGAGCTCAGGCGCGCCGCGCGTAGGCGATCGCCCACCGCTCCTGCCATCGCTCGCCGTCGGGAGAGGACTCCCATCGCCAGCGGAAGCGACCGTGCTCGACATCGGAGAAGACCATGCGCTTGTACACACGCTCCGCGTCGATCCGCTCCGGCGTGGCGAAGACCGGGCTACCGTCGGCCAGCGTCGTCCCCACGAGGTGCCAGTAGCTGCCGTTCGAGTCGGCCCAGGTCTGTCGCCATCCGGTCGCTTCGCCGAAGACCGAGAGGCTCATGCCGCGGAACGCTTTCGGCCCTCGTGCCTCGAACCGTTCCACGACGACCCGACCATCGAACTCACGGGTGATCGAGTTGACGCCGTGCCCTCCGTCCCAGGAGCAGTCCCATTCACCGAGCCAGAAATCGAGTGAATGTGCGTCCATCCTCCGGAGCGTAGGCCGGTCGCCGCCGCACGGCTTGGGGAGGATTGCCCTCCTTTGGCCATTCAGTGCCCGCAGGCGCAGGCACCGCCGCCACAGCATCCGCCGGTCGACGGCCCGGGCTCGCCGATGCCCTGCGATGCGGCGCCGGTCCCGAATGCGGAGAAGCGGCGCCGGACGCGATCGTCGCCGCATGACGGGCAAGCCAGCGCCGTGTCGATCGCCGCGCCGATCGCTCGGCGCTGCTCGAACGGTTGCTCGCAGGCGAGGCAGATGTACTCGTAGACGGCCATCGAGACCTCAGCATAGTCTCAGGAGTATGCGAGCGACCGAGGCCGTCGATCGTGTCGCGGCGGTCTTCGACCTGCTCGCGGACAGCCCCGAGGGCCTGACCGTCACGGAGGTCGCCGATGCTCTGGGGGTCCACAAGGCGACCGCGTCACGGCTGCTGGGAACCCTGAGCGGTCACGGGCTCGTCGAGCGATCCGATCGACGCCGGTACCGCATCGGCATCGGCATCGTTCGGTACGCCGCGGGTACGCTCACCGAACTGGGCGCCGTCAGCCGGGCACGGCCCGAGCTGGAAGCGTTGTCTCGCACGACCCGTGAGACGGTCTCGCTCGGCGTGCTGGACGGCAGGGACGTCCTCTACATCGATCAGGTGACCGGTCACGAGCGGGTGGTCTTCGCCGACTGGGCGGGCCGCCGCTCGCCTGCGCACTGCAGCTCGAGCGGGAAGGTGCTGCTCGCACACCTCGACGACGCCGAGCTCGAGAGGTTCCTGGCCCGACCGTTGGCGCCGCGCACCGAGCGGACGATCCTCGACCCCGAGTCGCTCCGGGAACGGCTCGACGATGTCCGTCGGCGAGGGTACGAGCGATCGGTCGGCGAACTCGAGGACGGACTGAGCACCGCGGCTGCTCCCGTCTGGTCCCGGGGACGAGCGGTGGCGGCGGTGAGCGTGGGCGGGCCCAGCTCCCGGCTGCCTGCACGCGAGCTCCCCAGGCTCGGCCGCCTGGCGATCGAGACCGCGACCGCGATCGGTCGCCGGCTGGACATGGGGCCGCCCGGCGAGCCGTTCCAGGTGCCGGCGAGGTGATCGTTCTCAGGCGTTGCCACCAGGGCAACGACTGACTGTTCGTGCGACCTCGGCGGGGCTAGCGTGCCCACGTAACCGTCCGCCCGAACGTGGAGCACGATGTGATCGAGCCGGGTCCCAATCCGTTCGAGGCCGAGGGCGTGTGGTTGAAGGCGGCCCTGCACACGCACACGGCCCGTACCGATGGCGATCTTCCTCCCGAGCGGCACGTGCAGCACCACGAATGGATGGGGTTCGACGTCGTCGCGATCACCGATCACTGGACGCTCACATCGAGCCCCTCGAGCGAGCGCATCCTGGTGATCCAGGGTGCGGAGCTCGCCGTCGATCCACTCGCGAAGGGCCGCTACACCGAGATCCTCGCGATCGGCATCGACGACATCCCCGACGATCCCGGCGGGGATCGCGCCTACTGGGAACAGGTCGACAACTACCAGTTCAAGACGTTCCCCGACCTGTCGACCGCGGCCGCGAACATCACCGCGCAGGGTGGGGTCGCGTTCGTGGCTCACCCGTACTGGAGCGGGCTCCCGCTCGAGGTCGTGTTCGAGGCCGAAGGGGTTGCCGGCTTCGAGCTCTACAACGCGAGCGCCGAACGCGAGACGGGACGCGGCGACTCGTCCTACATCTGGGATCTCGCGCTCGATCGGGGGCGGCTGCTCTTCGGCATCGCGACCGACGACTCCCACTACCCGGGGTTCGACATCGGTGACGGTTGGACGATGGTGCGGGCCGCGGACCGCACGCAGGAGGCCGTGCTCCAGGCGCTCGCGACCGGGTCCTTCTACGCGACGAACGGTCCCGAGATCCACGACGTCCGTCGCGACGGCGGGGCGATCGAGGTGCGCTGCAGCCCGGCCGCCACCGTGATCCTTCGCTCGGGTTTCGAGCGTGGCCTCTCGGTCGAGTCCGGGCCGCGGGCGCGCCTGGAGCGATCTC
>Ga0075313_1000123_pt1 | contig 14551 bp, 15 predicted proteins | sample MayberryNE_Catta_3_FD_120051 | JGI IMG/M metagenome (GOLD analysis project Ga0075313, IMG submission 120051) | Natural and restored wetland microbial communities from the San Francisco Bay, California, USA, that impact long-term carbon... | ecosystem: Environmental > Terrestrial > Soil >...
AGTGGTGCAGGTTCAGGGCGACGACGGGCGCGCCGAGCGACGCCGCATCACGCAGCGCATCTTCGATGGTGATCAGGCCGGCTTCCAGCGGCATGTGCCAGCACAACGTGTCGATACCCAGCGAGATCGCCACACGCGCCCCTAGAGCTGCTCCTCGCCGAAGTCGGCATAGAGCGAGGCGGTCACCGGCCGGATCGGCGAGCCGGCCGTCACGGTCTCGCGAGCGATCGGCTCGGCCGAGCCCCACGATCCGATGCCCCAGACCGCGAGCCCTCGCGGGTCGGGCCCCAGGAGCCCGATGCGATCGATCAACAGGTTGAGGTCGGCCTCGGGATGCGCGGCGCGGCGCTCCTCGTACCACGTGCGCACATCGTCGTGACCGGCATCATCGCGGAGGTCGAACCACTCGGCGTAGTACTTGCCCTTCGTGCCGACGACCGGCTCCATCAGCGGTTCGTAACACCCCGCCGCGTCGATGCGGGCCGCGAGCCGGAACGGTTCTTCGTAAGCGTCGGCGTCACCCGAGCGGAACACACGCTCCCACTCGTCGAGGCGGTCGACGCCCGCCGTCGGCGTGTACCAGACGCAGAGGTACTCGGGTTCGGGCCCGATCCGCCAGGAGCGGCCGAGGTTGAGCACCGCGACGTCGTCCCCGTAGTCTCCCGACCATCCGGTCTGGCCTCCGCCGACGACGGTGTGGAACTCGTGGAGCCCGATGCCGGGACGGCGGCTGATGAACTCCAGATAGACGAGCATGTCGTTCCTCTCGGGTATCAGGGCCGAGCCGGCCGGCGCGGCGCCGCTCACTGCTCCTCCGGCGGTCGCGTGTGGTCATGGACGTAGTGGTGCCGGTCGAGGTCGATCGAGAGATCGATCGGCGTGAACGACGACTCGACCGCGATGGTTCCTCCCTGCCGGGCCGCCCGCCGCGCCGCGTCGATCACCTCGGCGAGGTGCAGGTCCTGGGTCGTGCTCGTCAGTGGGCGGCGGCCCTCGACGATCGAAAGGACCGTCTCGCGAAGCCCGTCCGCCCACGACCACGTCGGGTCGATCGGATCGGAGGAGCGCCATGCTCCGTCGTCGTTGCGCCAGATCTCGAGGCCGGCCGGGTCCCAGTCGTCCCCGAGGAGGTTCGCGGTTCCCTCGGTCCCGTACAGCTCAAGGCCGGGCCGCCGGTACCGCTGGATCGCCTGGCTCGCCACGATCGACGAGATGGCGCCGTCGTCGTGACGCGCGATGAGATGCAGCACGTCGGGGTCCGGGTGCTCGATCCTGTGCCCGCCCACCGTCCTGTTCGGGACCGCCACCGCCTCGACCGCGGTCACCTCGCGGATCGGGCCGAGCAGGCACGTGAGGCTCTTCAGGTTGTAGACGGCGAGATCGCCGATCGGGCCCACCCCGCCCTCGTGGTACCACGCGGACCAGGTGACCCCGGCGTTGCCGTAGAGGCCACGGGCGCTGTGCACCGTGCCGATCTCGCCTGCGCGAACGCGGGTCCAGAGCTCCCGGAAGGTGGGGGACAGGTGCACGAACGGGGCGGCCAGCAGGTGCAGGTTCTCGCGGTCGGCTTCGGCGACGACCGGTTCGGCCTCCGTCTTCGTCATGCCGAGCGGCTTCTCGACCACGACGTGTTTCCCGCGGCGAAGCGCTTCGATCGCGAACTCGGCGTGCGTCCCGGGGGGCGTGATCACCACGACGACCTGGACGTCGGAGGACCAGACCTCCTCGGCCGTCGCGACGAGGCGGATGCCGGGTCGCCGACGCCGCAGGTCGTCCCACGCGGATCGGTCGCGGGCGAAGACCGGGCCTTCGCAGGCCACGCCCTTCGGGATCAGCAGGTCGAGGACCCGCAGGTAGGCTCCGAGCACGTTGCCGGCACCGATGAACCCGACCCCGACTCCGGAGGCTCGCGGGGTTTCGACCTCGGGGTCGGTGGCGCCGCGTGGATCCTCCCTTGCATCCATCGGGCTCGGAGCTTAGCATCACGCCTCGAGCGGTATCGATACCGGTATCAATCCGGGGGGAACCCGGCCTGTGGGCCTCGAGAGGCCCGAGACGCGCTGGATCAGAAGGGGGAGAGCATGGCTCGGAGCGCTCGACGCGTCGGCATGGCCCGGCGGGATTTCCTGCGGAGGACCGGGGTGGCCGTCGTCACCATCGGGGCCACCCCGTCGATCCTCGCCGCGTGCGGCGGTGACGACGGCACGGGCGATGCGCCCTCGCCCACCGGCCCGGCGGCCTCGCCCGAAGCTCCCGATGCCTCCGGCACGCTGAACTTCCTGTCCTGGGAGGGGTACGACATCCCCGTCGACTCGATGGAAGCCTGGCGCAAGGATCAGGGCATCGAGGTCAACCCCACGTACATCGCGAACCACGACGAGATCCAGGCCAAGATCAAGGGCGGCGGCGGGGCCGCAGGTTACGACCTGATCACCTACTACCAGGGCTACATGCCGCTCTACACCGAGCTCGAGATCCTCACGCCGCTCGACGAGAACAAGCTCCCCAACCTCAGCGGCCTGTTCCCCTTCTGGGCTTCCGACGTGAACAACTTCTGGATCGACCCCGAGGGCCAGCGCATCGGCGTGCCCTGGACGTGGGGGTCGATCGGGCTCACGTACAACTCGGCCGAGGTCGACGAGATGAGCTCCTGGTACGACCTGCTCGATCCGAGCCTGAAGGGCAAGGTCGCGACGGTCGACGACCCGGCGGGCAACTTCAACCTCTGCTGCAAGATCCTCGACCTGCAGTCGAACGAGGTGCCCAAGGACCGGCTCGGCGACATCGTCGACCTGATGTCGCAGTTCGTCGCGCAGGGTCGGGGCGTGTCGCCCTCGTTCGGCGACATGACCACGAAGCTGGTCTCCGGCGACGCGGTCGCCTGCTTCCACGGATGGGCGGCGATGAACACCTTCGCCGCCGACCAGGGCGTCGACACGATCAAGACGAACATCCCCGAGGAAGGAAGCCACAGCTTCTGCGACTCCTACGCGATCCCGCCGACGTCGGAGAACCCCGACGCCGCGCTCGCGTGGATCAACGAGGCGCTCGATCCGGTGGTCAACGCCGAGGCGGCCGAGTACCTCGTCGGAGGCGTGACGGTCGAGGCGTCGGTGGAGAACCTGAACAAGGCGACGCGGGGCCTCTATCCCTACGACGACCTCGACGGGCTGCTCGAGCTCGCGCCGCTCGCGATCAACGCACCGACCGAGTCCGACGAGTTCGTGACGTTCCCCGAGTGGAACGAGGCCTTCCAGGGGATCAAGGCGGGGGCGTAGCCGGCGGGCGCCCCGATGGCGAGCCTGGCGGAGGCGACCACACGGACCGAGGCAGCGGAGCGGCGGCGCGTTCGGCCGCTGATCGCGACGCTGCCCGCGGTGGCATGGCTCCTGGCGTTCTTCGCCACGCCGTTGGTGATATTCGCCGTCTACAGCCTGCTCACGAACGAGTTGTACGCGGTCGGCACGCCGTTCACGCTCGACGCCTACCGCGACGCTCTGACCTCGACGCTGAACAGGACCCTCGCGCGCAACTCCCTCGAGGTCGGACTGTCGACCGCCGCCGTCACCGTCATGGCCGGCCTTCCGATCGCGTACTGGCTCCGGTTCGTCGCCCGGCGCTCGCGGATCGCGGTGCTGTTCCTGATCGCGGCATCGATGTTCGCAAGCTACCTCGTGCGGATCTACGCCTGGCGGACCGTGCTCGGCAGCCGCGGCCTCATCAACTCCGCGCTCGACCGGGCCGGGCTCATCGACCAGCCGCTCGGCTTCCTGTTGTACAGCCGGTTCGCCGTGATCGTTGCGCTCGTGCACATCTTCCTGCCATACGTGGTGCTCGTGCTCTACGCGGGCATGGGGCCTCTGGGAGAGGGGTTGCTCGAGGCGGCGCAGGATCTCGGGGCGAAGTCGTCGCTGTTGTGGCGCCGCGTGATCATCCCGATCATGGCGGCGCCCGCCTTCAGCGCGTTCGTGTTCGTCTTCATCCTCGCGGCTGCCGACTACGTGACCCCGCAGTTCCTCGGCGGGAAGGACGGCGTCACGCTCGGCGTGCAGATCCAGCAGAACTTCATCGGCGTCGGGAACTGGCCGCTGGCGGCGGCCACCTCGTTCCTGATGCTCCTGGCGTTCGTGGCGGTGTTCGCGGTGGGCTCGTTCATCCTGCGCCGGCTCAAGCTCAACGACATCAGGCTGTCGAGCTGATGCAGGGCCGACGCGCTCCCGTGCCGACGGCGATCACGATCGCGGCGCTGCTGTTCCTGTTCGTGCCCCTGGCGATCGTGGTGCTCTTCTCGTTCAACTCCACCGGGAGCCTGACGTTCCCGTTCGCGGGGTTCTCGACCCGCTGGTACCACCAGATCATCGAGTCCGTGGCGTTCCGCGATGCGGTCGTCAACAGCGCGTTCGTCGGGGCAGTCGTGGCCTTGAGCACGCTCGTGCTCGGCACGCTGGCCGCCTACGGGTTGACACGCGCGTCGACGAGGCTTCGGACCCCGATCGCTGTGCTGTTGTTCCTGCCCCTCACCCTGCCGGGTCTGTTCCTCGGGCTCTCGCTGCTGGTGCTGTTCTCCAGGGTGGAGGTGAACCTCTCGCTGGGCACGGTGATGATCGCCCACATGGTCTACGTGCTGCCCTACTACCTGCTGATCGCGGTGGCGGCGCTGCAACGTCTCGACCCCGCCCTCGAGGAGGCCGGTGCCGACCTCGGCGCCAACGCCTGGCTGGTGTTCCGTCGGGTGACCCTGCCGCAGGTCTGGCCCGTGCTGCTGGCGGCGGCGTTGCTGGCGTTCGCGCTGAGCTTCGACGAGTTCATCATCACGTTCTTCGTGATCGGGCCCGATTCCACCCTGCCGCTGTTCATCTTCTCCACCCTGCGCCGCACGGTGGATCCCTCGGTGAACGCGATCTCGAGCCTGCTGCTCGTGATCACCTTGGCTCTGTTCGCGATCGCGTTCGTGCTGACGCTCCGTGGATCGAGGACATCGGGCCTGTCGATCGAGACGGAGCCGATCGGGAGTGCGGCTCGATGAGCGGTCCGTCCGCCGGGCCCCGCGTGCGACTGCGCGACGTCGCGAAGCGATTCGGCGATGTCAGCGCGCTCGAGGACGTGACGCTCGACATCGACGACGGGGAGTTCGTGACCCTTCTCGGACCCTCGGGGTGCGGCAAGACCACGTTGCTGCGCATCGTCGCCGGCTTCGAGCGCCCGTCGGCCGGCCAGGTGCTGCTCGGCGGACACGACGTGACGAAGGTCCCCCCTCACCGGCGGCCGGTCAACATGGTGTTCCAGCGACCCACGCTCTTCCCACATCTCGACGTGGCCGCCAACGTGGCCTTCGGGCCGCGGATCGACGGCCTGTCGAAGACCGAGATCGGGCAGCGGGTCGACGAGGCGCTGGCACTCGTGCGGCTCGACGGGTTCCAGCCACGGCGCAGCCACGAGCTCTCCGGCGGGCAGATGCAGCGGGTGGCCCTCGCCCGGGCGATCGTGAACCGTCCGCAGGTGCTCCTGCTCGACGAGCCGCTCTCGGCGCTCGACCTGAAGATCAGGCTCGAGATGGAGGTCGAGCTCCGGCGGCTGCACCGGGAGATCGGCGGCACGTTCATCTACGTGACGCACGACCAGCGGGAAGCGCTCGCGCTCTCGGACCGCGTCGTGGTCTTCAACGAGGGCCGCATCGAGCAGATCGGGACGCCCAACGAGGTGTACCGCCGGCCCGCCTCTCCGTTCGTCGCCCGGTTCGTCGGTGATGCGAACGTGATCCCGGTCGACGTCGAGCCGGCCGACGACGGAGCAGCGGAGGTCACGGTCGGCGGGCACCGCTTCCGCACTCCGGCGTCCGACGTGTCCGGGCCCGCCTGGCTGGTGCTGCGACCCGAGGTCGTGGGTGTGTCGGCGCCCTCGGACGATCGCGCCCTGCGCGGGGTCGTGCGCGACCTCTCGTTCCGGGGCACGGGTCACTCCTATCGTGTCGCCGTCGAGGGGCTGGGCGATCCGGTGAAGGCGGAGGTCTCCGGGGGCTCGGTCATCGATCTGGGGTCCACCGTGGACCTCACCTGGGATCCGGGGGCCTGTCGAGTGCTTCCGCGCGACCCGGGCGAGGACTGACGATGGATCTCGGGCTCGCGGGCTCCAGGGTCCTGGTCACCGGTGGGAGCCGCGGGATCGGGGCCGCGATCGCCGAGGCGTTCGTCGCCGAAGGCTGCCACGTGACGATCTGCGCCCGCTCGGCAGACGCCCTGGAGGAAACCAGGCAGCGACTCGGGCCCGACAGGGTGCAGGCGGTCGCGGCCGACGTCCGTGACGCCGACGCGGTGCGAGCGCTCGTGCTCGGCGAGGTCGAGGGCGGTGGCCTGGACGTCGTGGTGGCCAACGCCACTGCGAACGCCGAGGGGGCGGCGGATGCCGAGTACGCGGAGTCCTTCGCCGTCGACCTGATGCAGTCGGTTCGCCTGGCGACGGAGATCCGCGAGGCACAGCCGGGCCGTGCCTTCACGATGGTGTGTCTGGGCTCGATCGACGCTCTGACCGGCGCGACCCCCCACCACGCGTATTCGGTGATGAAGGCGGCGCTGCTCGCCTGGTCGCAGAACGCCGCGGCCGCGTTCGGGCGCGAAGGCATCAGGGTCAACGCCGTCTGTCCCGGCGCGATCCTCTTCGATGGCGGCTGGTGGGATCGGGTCCGTCACGATGAACCGGAGGAGTTCGCTGCGCACGTCGATCGCATCCCGGGGGGCCGCATGGGCTCACCCGAGGAGGTCGCCGCCGTGGTGCTGTTCCTGGCCTCCCCACAGGCGTCGTGGGTCAACGGCGCCACGGTGCTCGTCGACGGCGGCGAACATGCGGCGGCGGGCTGAGCCCGGATGTCGGTCGTCCTCGCAACGGTGACCGCCCTCGCCTGGGGGGTCGCCGAGCTGCTGATGCTGCAGGGAGCGAGGCGCCTCAGCCCTCTGGCCCTGGCGCGATGGCTGATGGTCGTCGGAACGGTCATGATCCTGCCGATCGCCGTGCTCACCGGGCCGCCGCCGGAGCTCGGCGACGTGCCCTTCGCCGTGCTGCCGGCCTTGTTCGCCCTAGGTGGAACGCTCGCGTACTTCCGCGCCCTGCGCACGGGGCAGCTCACGATCGTCTCGCCCACGGTCGCGACCAGCGGCGGGCTCGCGGCGGTGGTCGCGGTCCTCGTGCTGGGGGAGCGGTTCTCCGTGCTGGTCCTGCTGGGGCTCGCGCTCGGGGTCGTCGGGGTCGTCCTGGCCACGTTCGTGCGAGGCGGCGGCCGGGCCGAAGGCGTGGGATGGGCGGTGCTCGGGGCGGTGCTGCTCGGCGTGTACACGATCGCGCTCGCGGCCTCGTCGGAGCGCATCGGCCCGGTCTGGTCGGTCGCCGCGTACCGTCTGACCGGCCTGATCGTGCTCTGGGCGATCGCCCCGTTCGCCGGAGGGCCGCTCGGCCTGCCCCGCTCCGAGCTCGGACTCGTGCTCAAGGCCGCCACGATCGAGACGATCGGATTCGCCGCCTTCACCACGGCGCTCGACCTCGGGCCGGTGGCGGTGGTCGCGGTCGTCTCTGCCCAGTTCTCGTCGGTGGCCGTCGTGCTCGGGGCGGTGGTCCTGCACGAGCGGCTGCACCATCATCAATGGCTCGGCGTGGCGATGATGATCTGCTCGACGACGCTATTGGTGGCACTGCAATGAACCCGCCGAGCCTCCGGTCCTCACGCGCCCCAGGCGTCCGCGTCGACGACGACGGCGAGGTCGGGGTGCTCCTGCAGGAACGACGCTGGGACCTCCGCGGACACGGGCCCGTCGAGCGCGCGGTGGACGATCTCATGCTTGGTCCGCCCCGACACGACCAGCACCACACGCCGCGTTGCGAGCAACAGGTCGAGTCCCGCCGTGAAGGCCTCGGTGGGCACCGGCTCTCCAGGAACGTAGGCGGCGTTCGAAGCGAGGCTCTCCCCGGTGAGCGGCACCACTCGCGTCCCCGACATCGGGTCCGATGGCGGCTCGTTGAACCCGAGGTGGCCGTTGGGCCCAAGGCCGAGCACCGCGAGATCGAAACCACCCGCCTCGGCGACGGCCCCCTCGTACCGGCGGCACTCGGCATCGGGGTCGTCGGCCATGGCGTCGAACCAATGCACCGACGCCGGCTCGATGCCGAGCGGCTCGACGAAGCTTCGCCGGGTCCACGAAGCCAGGGATCGTGGGTCGCTCCTGGGGATCCCGAGGTACTCGTCGAGCTGGAAGACGCGCAGGTCTCCGGTCGCATCGGCGGAAAGATCGTCGGCCAGCCGTGCGTACGGTCCCATGGGGGTGCGGCCCGTGGCCACGACCACGGCAGCTCGTGGGCATGCCCGGATCGTGGACCCGATCTCGTCGGCAGCCGCCCGGTCGAACCCATCGGGGCCGTCGGCGACCGTGATGCGGATGCCGGGCATGAGACCAGCATAGAACCAGTTGTTGACATGGCGACGGCGAGGCTCGGAGGATGAGGCCCATGGCGGTATCGCTCACGCTCGCGCTCGATCCCGCCCGCAAGGACATGCCGCTGTACCAGCAGGTGCAGCAAGCGATCGGGGAGCACATCGCCGCGGGACGGCTCGCGCCGGGCCAGCAGCTCCCCTCCGAGCGGCAGCTCTGCGAGCGGTTCGAGATCAGCCGGGTGACCGCTCGGCGCGCCCTCGCCGCGCTCGTCGACGAGGGGTTGATCGAGGCCTCCCCCGGGAGGGGCTGGTTCGTCTCCGACGGGCACCTCAGCGAGCCGGCCGACGCGTTGCAGAGCTTCACGGCCTTGGCGCGAGCGCGTGGTCTCGAGCCGACGGCGAGGGTCCTGCGGCACGAGGTTCGTGACGCCACGATGGACGAGGCCGAAGGACTGCAGGTGGCTCCCGGCGCCCAGGTGCTGGAGCTGGAGCGTGTCCGGCTGCTCGACGGGGTCCCGGTCGCCGTGCATCACTGCCTGATCCCCCTGAACCTGTGTCCGGCGCTCGCCGACGCCGACTACACGGAAGCCTCGGTCTACGAGATCCTGCGAACCAAGGCCCACATCGCCCCGACCCTGGCCGACTGCTCGCTCGAGGCGGCCTCGGCCGGGCCCGTGATCGCGCCGTTGCTCGGGCTCGACGAGACCGAGCCGGTCCTAGTCTCCCGTCAGACGACCTTCGACGAACGCGGCGATCCCATCGAGACCTCACGGGTCGTCTATCGAGGCGACCGGTATCGGTTCCGCACGAAGCTCACGGCCGCATCCCAGAAGCCGCGTTAGGAAACCGGTCTTCATACCGGTCTTTCCCGGGAGACTCGAGGTGCGTATACTCGCGGCACATGGCGACCACCGAGCGAGCGGGCCTCGAGGGCGATCTGCAGGCCAAGCGTTCCGAGGGCACGCCGGCGCCCTCGCCTCGCCCCACGTTCGATCACGCGACGCCGATCCCGTACGCGAGCGCGCGGCTCCACCTGTGGGGGAACGATGACGCGGGGCAGGTGCCGGACTGGATCTACGTGTCGAGCGAGAAGATCCATCACCTCGTCTTCGCGCTGCCGCCGGGAGCGAGGTTCACCCACTCCGATGGATTCCGGACGGTGTTCGCAGCCGACGAGCTCCTGTACGTGCTCTCCGGCACGATGGTGATCGCCGATCCCGAGCACGGCGAGGTGCGCCGTGTCGAGCGGGGGGAAGCGGTGTTCTTCCGGCGCGACACGTGGCACCACGCCGTGAGCTTCGGCACCGAGCAGCTCCGGGTGCTCGAGTTCTTCGCGCCTCCGCCGTCGACGGGGGCTTCCAGCGCATACGCCCGCACGAAGGAGCTCCTCACCGACATCCGGTACCGGGACGATCGGTTCACGGGGCGGTGGCCGATGGCATCGCCAGAGCGCGAAGCACTCGCCCGGCTGCAGGTGCTCGACGATCGACGCCTCCTGGAGCGGTTGGAAGGCATCGATGCGTTGGTGAGCACGTACGTGAGCACCGAGCACCTCACGGTCGAGAGCGCGGTGCTCCGGCCGGGCGGTCGCACAGACGAACGGCGGCACGGCGGCGACGTCGCGATCCACGTGCTCGAGGGCACGCTCAACGTGTTGCTCACCGAGGGAGCGGATCCCCACGGTCAGCGCTGGTTCGAGCTCCACCCCGACGACGGCTACTTCGTGCCCGAGGGAACCTCCTACGCGTTGCACAACGTCACGGATGCGAGCGTCGAGGCGATGGTCGCGGTTGCGCCGGCCTACGACCCGCGGTAGTCAGACGGCGGTGCAGCGAACCACCGCATCCAGGGCGATCGGCATCGACGTCGGCGGCTCGAAGATCGCGGCCGGCTTCGTCGACCTCGAGCTCGGGTCCGTCGCGAACCGAACGGAGCTGCCCACGCGTGCGGATCGCGAGGGTCGGGAGGTGCTCGACGACGTCGTGGATCTCTCGACGGACATGGCGGCGGAAGCCGGGTCTGCGATCCGGATCGGCGTGGCCGTCTGCGAGCTGGTCACCCCGGAAGGCTCGATCACGAGCGCGCAGACGATCGACTGGCTGGACCTCGACATCGTCGGGTCGCTCGCCCGGGTGGGGCCCGCCGCCGTCGCCTCGGATGTCCGTTCCGCGGCCGCCGCTGAGGCGCGGTTCGGCGCGGGCCGCGGCCGGGACCCCTTCTTGTACCTGTCCGTCGGCACCGGTGTGAGCTCGACGCTGGTCCGAGCGGGCGAGCCCTATGCCGGCAGCCATGGGTCGGCGCTCGTCGCCGCGAGCGGAACCTTCGCCGCCGTCTGTCCGCACTGCGGCCGAGACATCGAGCTGGTCCCCGAAAGCATCGCGTCCGGGCTCGGCATCGCGTCACGGTACGAGGCCGCCTCGGGACGATCCGTCGAGGGGGCCGAGGACGTCGTGCGCGCCGCCGGGTCGGGCGACGACTTCGCGCAGCGCATCGTCGACGAGGGCGGCGCGATGTTGGGAACGATCGGGGCGTGGCTCGTGAACGTGCTCGATCCGGCCGCGATCGTGCTCGGCGGCGGCCTCGGCCTTGCCCGGGGCCTGTATCGGGACCGGTTCCTCGAAAGCCTGCGGGCTCACGTATGGCCGGCGACGAGCGCCGACCTGCCCGTTGTGGAGGCCGAGCTGGGCGCCGACGCCGCGATCGTCGGCGCGGCGATGGCCGCCGCGGGCATCACCGGGGAGCATCGATGAACGATCGTGTGCGGATCGCGATCCTCGGCCCCGGCGACGTCGCCGGCCGCGACTACCTGCCCGAGTTCCATCGGCTCGAGGACCGCGCAGAGATCGTGGCGGTCTGTGGCCGCGGGCAGGAACGCGCTCGCACGGTCGCCGGCGATCTCGGCGTTCCCTGGTTCACCGATCAGTCCCTCATGAACGCGGAGACCGAGATCGACGCGACGATCAACCTCACCCCGATCCAGGCACACGAGGCGACGACTCGGACGGCCCTCGAGGCCGGCCACCACGTGTACTCCGAGAAACCGCTCGCGATGTCGATCGCCGCGGCGACGGAACTGCGCGATCTCGCGCGCGGCCGCGGTCTCGTGCTGGTGGCGGCGCCGAGCGTGCTCCTGTTCCCCCAGGTGCGGTCGGCCGGCGAGCTGCTGGCGTCGGGCGAGATCGGACCGGTGCATACGGTGCGAGGGCTCGGGTACGGAGGCGTGCCGCCATGGCCCGGATACGACTCGGACCCCACCCCGTTCTTCGTGTCCGGCGCGGGCCCGCTGGTCGACCTCGGCGTCTACCCGCTCCATGCGATCACCGGCCTGCTCGGCCCCGCTCGCCGCGTCTCGGCGATGAGCATCCGCAGCGCCGACGGCTTCGACGTCACGGAGGGGCCGTACGCCGGACGCCACGTTCCGATCGAGGTCGACGACGCCTGGACGGTTGCGCTCGAGCTCGGCGACAGGACCCTGGGTACCGTCGAGGCGAACTTCACGTCCCACGGCACCCGGGCCGGCGAACTCGAGCTGATGGGGGAGCTGGGCACGATCTCGCTCGACCTGCTCGACGTGGCCGCGCCGCTGCACGTGCTCGATGCGTCCGGCGCGTGGCGGGAGATCCCGGTCGCCGCCGAGCGGCCCGAGGGCGGGCCGGATCACGTCCTCGGCGTCGAGCATCTGCTCGGATGCATCGCCCACGGGGGGACCCCGCTGGCGTCGGCCGACCACGCGATCCACGTCCTCGAGATCCTCGAGGCGGCGGAGGCATCGGCGGTCTCGGGAGCATCCGTCCCCATCGGCAGTACTTTCCCGTTCGACCACGACCGATGGGGGAGGAATACGTGAGCGACCGTGTCGGCATCGGTGTGGTGGGAGCGGGCATGATCGCTCAGCGGGGGATCCTTCCTCACCTGAGCCAGGACGACGTGCACGACCGGGTCCGTCTGGCGGCGGTCTGCGATCCGGCGCCGGGCCGGGCGGAGGCGTCGGCTGAGCGCTTCGGGATCGCCGCGGCCTACGAGACGCTCGAGCAGTTGCTCGCCGACCCGGCGGTCGACGCGGTCACGATCGCATCGCCCATCGGGTTGCACTTCGATCAGGCGACGGCCGCCCTCGAGGCCGGCAAGCATGTGCACGTCAACAAGACGATGTCCACGACCGTCGCGGAGGCAGATGCCTTGATCGAGCTCGCCGCGGTTCGGGGGCTGCGCCTGGTCGCATCGCCCGGTGAGGTGCTCCGTCCGCAGCTCACGGCGATCCGACATTTGGTCGCCGGCGGCGCGATCGGCCGGCTCGCGTGGGGCATCTGCGGCTGCTCCCTCGGCCGATACCACGAACAGGACGAGGAGGCCGAGCGGACCTCGGTGCCCGGCGGCCTGCCCGCGAACCCGAGCTGGTACTTCCGCTCGCCCGGCGGCGGTCCGATGTACGACGTCGCGGTCTACGCGCTGCATCAGCTCACCAGCGTGCTGGGTCCGGCCGAGCGAGTGACCGGTCTGTCGGGCACGGTCGTGCCGAGCCGCTCCTTCCTCGGCGAGGAGATCGCGACGGAGGTCGACGACAACACCGTGCTGGTGGTGGGCTTCGGCGACGGGGTGCAGATCGTCGTCTACGGCGCGGCGGCCGGGACCGTGATCGACGACTTCGGGGCCGGCATCTACTTCGGCACCGAGGGAACGATCTCCGGGCTGCTGCTCGACGGCGAGCCGATCGAGTTCGAGGGCCGCGAGCTCACGACCGACGCCCCCACCTGGGACTGGGACGCGCAGATGCGCGTGCTTCCCCACGTCGTGGGGCCCCACCGCGAGATCCCCGAGGCCCACGTCTTCGAGGACATCATGCAGCTCGTCGGGCTCGTCGCCGACGGCACACCGACACCGGTCACCCCCGAGCACGCGCGTCACGTGATCGAGATCGTGGAGGGGGGCTACCGCGCGGTGGCCACCGGCCGGACCCAGGAGCTCCGAACGAGGTTCGAGCTACCGGAGCCCTAGGGCGCCCCTGGCGCATCCGAGAGCGGCCGGGACGTACGCTTCCCACGTGGTCGAGATCCGAAAGCTCGAACCCGACGACGTCGCGCTGCTCGACGCCGGCATCCGGGTGCTGAAGGGACGATCGTCGCCCGCCCCGGAGATGTTCCTGCGCGACCAGCACGCCCATGCGTTCGTCGCGATCGACGACGACGCCGTCGTCGGCTGCGCGTACGGCTATGAGCTCTTCCGTCCCGACGGGTTCTGGATGATCGTGCTTTACGACCTGGGGGCCGCCGATGCCTATCGGCGAGACGGCCTGGGTCGCGAGCTGCTCGAGGCGTTCGTCTCGTTCGCCCGCGGCAAGGGTCACGAGAAGATGTGGCTGTTCACCGACGCCGGGAACGTCGCGGCCAGACGGCTCTACGACGGCGCCGGCGGCGACCGCGAGGACGGCGCCGTCGGCTACTGGTGGGTGTTCGAGTAGTCGCGCTGCCCCTAGCCTCGGTTCCGCTGCTCCTGATCGTTCCGGGTGAAGCGCACCTCGAACCGGGCGCCTCCGGTCGGCGCGTCGTCGACCGTCACGCTGGCGTGGTGGGCATGAGCGATCTCCTGCACGATCGAGAGGCCGAGGCCCGTCCCGCCCGAGTCGCGGTCCCGGGACTCCTCCAGCCGCTCGAATCGCTCGAAGACCCGCTTCCGATCGACCGGAGCGATGCCCGGGCCGTCGTCGTCGACGATGAACACGACCTCCGGCCCGGCCTCCCTGAGGGAGAGCGTCACCGTGGTGTCGGAGTGACGGATCGCGTTGTCGATGAGGTTGCGGACGAGGCGCTCGAGATGGGCTGCGTCGCCATGGATGCGGCCGGCTGAGACGGCTCTGCTGTCGATCCGGCGATCGATCTCGGAAGCACGCAGTCGCGACGCCTCCTCGAGCACGATGTCGTCGAGGTCCACCTCCGAGTGGCGAAGCGTCAGGGTGCCCTCGTCGATGCGCGTCAGCAACAGAAGGTCATCGACCATCCGTTGGAGTCGCAGATCCTCCGCGAGCACGACCTCCGCGAGCTCCTCCGCGTCCGCATCTGCGGGGTGGGCGAGGGCGACCTCCGCATGCTGACGGATCACCGCGAGCGGCGAGCGCAGCTCGTGGGAGGCGTCGGAGAC
>Ga0075313_1000127_pt1 | contig 14384 bp, 11 predicted proteins | sample MayberryNE_Catta_3_FD_120051 | JGI IMG/M metagenome (GOLD analysis project Ga0075313, IMG submission 120051) | Natural and restored wetland microbial communities from the San Francisco Bay, California, USA, that impact long-term carbon... | ecosystem: Environmental > Terrestrial > Soil >...
CGAAGGCTTCGTTGAGCCAGGCGCCCTCCCACCACCGCATGGTGACCAGATTGCCGAACCACTGATGAGCGATCTCGTGCCCGATCACGTCGAGGCAGGCCTGTAGCTCGCTCTGGCTCGCTTTCGCCTCGTCGAGGACGATGTAGGCGTCGCGATACGTGATCAGCCCGACGTTTTCCATCGCGCCGGCGGCAAAATCCGGGATCGCGATGTGATCCAGCTTCTGCTCGGGGTAGGGGATCCCGTAATAGTCGGAGAGATACTCGAAACAGAAGACGGCGTTTTCCAATGCCAGGTCGGTGAGATGGAGGTTCCCCTTGGGAGCGATGATCCGGGTCGCCGTGCCCTTGCTCGAAACCGGGTCGGTCGCCTCGAACGGGCCAACGATGAACGCCAGCAGGTAGGTGGACATCTTCATGGTCTCGGTGAACTCGAACCGAACCCTGCCGTCGTCGAGAGTCGTCCGGGACACCTCGGCGCCGTTGGCGTATGCCTCCATCCCGTCGGCGACGACCATGGTGGTCTTGAAGGTGGCCTTCAAGTCCGGCTCGTCCCAACATGGGAGGACGCGGCGGGCGTCGGTGGCCTGGCATTGTGACGTCGCGATCACGTGCTCTGTCCCGTCCTCGTCCTTGTAGATCGATCGATAGAGGCCGCGCAGCTGATCGTTGATGACTCCGGTGTAGGTGATGCCGAGGGTGTAAGTGCCAGGGGCCACAGGGTGCTCCAGGGTCAACGTGGCCCTGGCGTACTCCTCGTCGTAGGTGACCCCGGTGACCGCGGTCTCGCCGTCGTCTCCGCTTAGGGACATGGTCTTGATGTCGATCTCGGCGGCGTTGAGCACGATCTGATCGAGGGTCTCGGTGACGCCGATCCGAATCGAGACCTCTCCGTCGAAGGTGAAGGCGCCCAGATCCGGCTCGAGGCGGAGGTCGTAGTGGACGGGGATCGCACTTCGGGGCAAACGGAACGGGTTCTCAGACAATTTGGAAGCCTCCCCATGAACGGTGGACGCGGCCGATGGTAACGGCCTGACATTGTTCAACGCATCGAGACCTTTACGCTGAGGGCTTGTGAAAGATCACTCGACGATCCTTGTCGCGGTCCATGGACCAGATGGGCCGGGGATCTCCGCCGGGCTGATGGCGGTCCTGGCCGAGGCCCAGGTCGAGATCTACGACGTCGAGCAGATAGTGGTCCGTGGCCGACTCACTCTCAACGTGCTCATCGGGGTCTCCGGCGAGCGAGCCACGATCAGAGATCTTCTCTTCTTCGGTTGGGAGCGCGGCCTCAATGTCGAGTTCGAGAAAGTCGACGACACACCGACACCCACCCGCCCGATGTCGGTGGTGACGGTGATCGGCATGGGGGTAGGCCCCGCAGACTTCGGTTCGGTCGCCGCGGCGATTGCCGACGCCGGAGGGAACATCGACCGCATCTACCGGCTGTCCCGCTATCCGGTAGTGAGCTATGAGCTCCTGGTCGGCAACGGGAATGTGGACCGGATGAGAGAGAACCTGGTGCGAGCGGCTGCGGATCGCCCCATCGACATCGCGATCCAGCGTGACGGCCTGGAGCGTCGTGGCAAGCGGATGGTGATCATGGATGTCGACTCGACGCTGATCCAGGAGGAGGTCATCAATCTCCTCGCCAGGGAGGCGGGCGCCGAGGAGCGATGCGCCGACCTCACCAATCTCGCCCTGAACGGGTCGATCGACTTCGAGGAGTCATTGCGCGAGCGCGTAGGCCTGCTCAAGGGCCTGGACCAGACCGCCATCACGAGGGTCCACGAGAACATCACCCTCACCAGTGGTGCGCGGACCTTCATCCGCACGCTCAAGCGGCTCGGCTTGGTGACCGCGATCGTCTCCGCCGGCTTCACCCGGTTCACCGACGTTCTCGCCGCCGATCTCGGCATCGACTACTCACTCTCCAACACCCTCGAGATGAAGGATGGGTTCCTCACCGGTCAGCTCGCCGGGGAGATCGTCGACGGACCGCGCAAGGCGGCCTTCCTCAAGACGATTGCCGAAGCCGAGGGCATTCCGCTGTCCCAGGTCGTGGCGGTGGGGGACGGGGCCAACGACCTCGAGATGCTGGCCACGGCCGGGCTGGGCATCGCCTTCAACGCCAAGCCCGTGGTCAAGGAGATGGCGGACACCGCAATCTCGGTCCCCTATCTGGATGCGATCCTGTTCACCATGGGTATCCGACGTCAACACGTCGAAGAAGCCGACGAAGCCGATCCTGGCTTCGAAACCGGAGAGCGAATCGCGGTCCCTGGCACGCCGCCGCTCTAATTGCCGACCGACTTTGGACGCGCACGCGACAGGCTCGTTTCCCACTTGTTCCGCGTAGAAAATAAGACGCAGAACGTACACGGCGAGGGGGCAGGCTCGCCTACCACTCGTGATGGAAGAACTCGCCCCGGGCGCCATCCACACGTTCAAAGGTGTGAGCCCCGAAGAAATCCCTCTGCGCCTGGATCAGGTTGGCCGGTAGCCGTTCCGACCTCATCCCGTCGAAATAGGACAAGGCGCTGGAGTAAGCAGGTGCTGGAATGCCGGACATGGCGGCGGCGGCTACCACTTGTCGCCAGGACGTTCCTGCCTCTGCGAGGGCGCCCGCGAAGAAGCCGTCCTCGATCAAATCTGCGAGCGTCGGGTCTCTCAGGAACGCGGCGGTGATGTCCTCCAGGAACACCGCCCGGATGATGCATCCTGCTCGCCAGATCGAGGCAATCGTCCCCAGGTCGAGCTCCCAGCCATTTTCGTCGGAGGCCGCTCGCATCAGCCTGAACCCCTGGGCGTAGGAGATGATCTTCGAGGCGTAGAGGGCGCTCTCCACGTCGTCGGGCGTGACCGCCCCGAGTGCTCGTGAGCCATCGGGATAGATCGCGGCGGCCCGTTTTCGGGCGTCGGGATCAGAGCTGACGATCCGGGCGTAGACCGCCTCGGCCACGAGTGTCGTCGGCTGACCGAGGTCCAACGACGAGATGACTGTCCACTTGCCGGTTCCTTTTTGCCCGGCGGCGTCGAGGATCACGTCGACAATCGGCTGGCCGTCCAGCTCTGTCGCCAGGATGTCGCTCGTGATCTCGATGAGATAGGAGCGCAGACGACCCTCGTCCCAGCGGGCGAAGACCTTGGACATCTCCGCAGGGCTCATCCCCATTCCACGACGCATCAGGTCGTAGGCCTCGGCGATTACCTGCATGTCCCCGTATTCGATGCCGTTGTGCACCATCTTCACGAAATGCCCCGCTCCGCCGGTGCCTATCCACTCACAGCAGGGATTGCCGTCGGGGGCTCTGGCGGCGATTGACTTGAGCATTGGCTCGACGTGATCCCACGCCTTCCTGCTTCCGCCGGGCATGATCGACGGCCCGTGGCGCGCCCCTTCCTCACCACCGGAGACACCCATTCCGAGATAGAGAAGACCTCGGGACTCGACGTACGCCTGGCGACGGTCGGTGTCGGTGTACAGGGAGTTCCCACCGTCGATGATGATGTCGCCCTCTTCCAGGTGATCGAGAAGGCTGTCGATCACAGCGTCGACCGGTTTGCCCGCAGTCACCATGATGAGGACCACGCGGGGCCGGCTCAGCATCCCCACCACCTCCTCGATCGAGGTGGCAGGGAGGACACCTAAGGTCCCGGCCTCACCGGCCATGAACTCGTCGGTGACAGACGTGGTCCGGTTGTATGCAGTGACCACTTGTCCTTTATCGGCGAGATTCAGCGCGAGGTTCGCCCCCATCACACCGAGCCCGGCTACCGCGATATCGGCCTGACCACTCATCGGAATCCGAGGGTAATGGTTCGATTTGGCACCCCACTAGTCTCGCCCGCCGTGACAACCAGGATCGGCGTCGACGTAGGTGGGTCCGGCGTGAAGGCCGGCGTGGTCGACGTTGAGGCAGGTGAGCTGGTGAGTGACCGTCTCCGGGTGGACACCCCGGAGCCTTCCACGCCACCGGCTGTAGCTGCCGCGGTCAAAGAGCTCGTCGACCAACTGGAAGCCCCTGGCCGTATCGGTCTGGGCTTCCCTTCGGTGATCCGTCACGGCTGGGTGAGCACCGCCAACAACATCGACAAGTCTTGGATCGGTGTCAACGCGCTCGAGCTCTTCGAGACCACCGTCGGTCGGGAGATCGTCCTGATCAATGACGCCGACGCCGCAGGGCTGGCCGAGGTTCGCTACGGAGCGGCCAAGGGTGTGGTCGGGAAGGTCCTCGTGCTCACCTTCGGCACCGGGATCGGAAGTGCCCTCATCGTCGACGGGAAGGTCTTGCCCAACATCGAGTTGGGTCAGCTCGAGCTTGGTGGCGTCCGGCCCGCGGAGAAGCGGTACTCGGCGAAATCGAGACGGGCGGAAGACCTGACCTGGGATGAGTGGGGGGAGCGGGCCCGCGAATTCATAATCCTGGCCAACGAAGTATTCACTCCTGACCTGATCGTGATCGGCGGAGGTATCTCCAAATTCTGGGACGAGTTCGCCTCGCACGTCACTTTCGACGACGTCAAGACGACCAAGGCGGCTCTGGCCAACAACGCCGGGATCGTTGGCGCCGCCGCGCTCGCGTTCAGCGACTGAAGGGCGCGAACTGGGCGCGGGCGGTCTCCGGGATCCTGACCTCGAGGATCATGCCGTTGTCGTCGTGCTTCTCCTCGATCACCTCGCCCACTCGATGGACGGCGGCCACGAGGTCACCGCGGGTATAGGGGATCTCGAGGGTGAGAGAGACCATGGCTCGCTCCAGCAATGAGCCGATCCTCTCCAACAGCTCCTCGAGCCCTGTCCCGCTCAGAGCTGAGATGAACACGGCATCCGGATAGAGGTTGATCAGGCGGTTCAAAGCCTGCACGCCGATCATGTCCGCCTTGTTGATGGCGATCTGCTCGGGGATCTCGGCCGCGCCGATCTCCATCAGCACCTCACGGACGGCGGCTATCTGCCCCGCGGGATCCGGATCGGTGCCATCGACAACATGGAGGAGAAGGTCGGCCTCGGCTACCTCGGACAGCGTCGACCGGAATGCCTCGACGAGATGATGGGGGAGGCGCCGGACGAATCCGACAGTGTCGGCCAGCAGCACTGTTTGCTGGTCGGGTAATTCCAACCGGCGAACAGTCGAGTCGAGTGTGGCGAAGAGCCGGTCCTCGACCAGGACGTCGGCGTCGGTGAGGGCGTTGAGCAAGGTGGACTTCCCGGCGTTGGTGTAACCAACGATCGATATCTGCGGAATGTCTGATTTCTTTCTGGCTTTGCGTTGGGTCTCTCGGTGCTTCACCGTCTCTTTCAACTCGCGTTCGAGCTTGGAGTTGCGATCGAGGATGCGACGTCGGTCGGTCTCCAGCTTCGTTTCGCCAGGACCGCGGGCAAGCACACCGGCACCCTGCTGGGAGAGGCTGGTGCCCCGACCCCGAAGCCGGGGAAGGTTGTATCGGTTCATCGCCAGCTCCACCTGCAGGGCGCCGACCTTGGTGTGTGCGTGCTGAGCGAATATGTCGAGGATGAGTCCCTCCCGGTCCACCACGTCGCATCCGAACAACTTCTGGAGGTTGCGCTGCTGCGCCGGTGTGAGTTGGTTGTCGAACACGACCACGTCGATGTCGAGAGCGGTGATCAGGGTGGCGATCTCCTCCGCCTTACCCGAGCCGATGTAGGTGGCGGGGTCGATCCGGGTCCTGCGCACCAGCTCCTGGTCGACCGGCTCGGATCCGGCGGTGTCGGTGAGCAGGGCGAGCTCTTCAAGGCTGCGCTCGGAATCGATGGTAAGCATCCCGGGCAGCTCGACGCCGACCAGGAAGGCGCGTTGTATGGCGACTTCGAGGTCGGTGACGGTCGCTGTGAGACGACGACGGCGTCTGGAGGCGTGTTCTTGGGTCATGAGGCTCGGAGAGAAAGATGTTGGCGGGTCGAACCGCCCGATGACGGGGGATTAATGCCGCTCAGAGGTATTGGCCCTCGTCTCCGACGTGATCGACTTCCTCTTCGGCGATGATCTGAGACTCACGCACCGCGATGACCGGCTTCCCGGTGGCGGGCCAGATGAATCGCCATGCGCCCGTCGGCACGGCCCAGAAGCGCTGGCCAGTCTTGACGTCGACGAGGGTGAGGGCGTCGTTTCCATCCTTCGTCCCGATCGGGACGAGGAGACCCGAGCGGGTGGTGGACTCCTCGGGGGCGTGACCGACTCTCCAGCCCGCCATGACCTTGTAGCCGTTGTCCTGGTAGATCGGAAGGTTCGACGTCATCATCTATCCCGGCAATTCTCGCATGTGCAGGGGTCAAGGGGAACTCCCGGCGTCGATGGGGGCTGCGCCCTGATCGGTTCTCCCATATAGGCTTCGGAATCTGATGGCCCGCAAACCCACTTTCTCCGAGGCTCTGGAGTATCACGAGAAGCCAACCCCGGGCAAGACGGCGATCCGGTCGACCAAGCCCACTGCCACCCAGGCTGACCTCAGCCTCGCCTACACCCCGGGGGTGGCCGAACCCTGCCTGGTCATCGCCGAAGATGCCGACGCCGCGTTTCGATTCACGAACCGAGGAAATCTCGTCGCCGTTGTGTCCAACGGGACGGCTGTGCTCGGCCTGGGAAACATCGGCCCCCTGGCCAGCAAGCCGGTGATGGAGGGGAAGGGGGTCTTGTTCAAGCGCTTCGCCGACATCGATGTCTTCGACCTGGAGATCGACGCGACCGATCCGGACGATGTCATCCGGTTCTGCGAGATGCTGGCTCCAACGGTGGGCGGCATCAACCTCGAGGACATCAAGGCGCCCGAGTGCTTCATCATCGAGCAAACCCTGCGGGACCGTCTCGACATCCCGGTCTTCCACGACGACCAGCACGGGACCGCCATCATCGGCGGAGCCGCGTTCCTCAACGCCCTCGAGCTCACGGGAAGGGACATCTCCCGGGTCAAAGTGGTGTTCGCCGGGGCGGGAGCCGCCGGCATTGCATCGGCGAGGTTCTTCATCGAGCTCGGCATGAGCGCGGAGAACATCCTCATGGTCGACTCGGTCGGAGTGATCCACAACGGACGCGAAGACCTCAACGACATCAAGAAGGAATTCGCCATCGAGACGGATGCTCGAACTCTCGAGGACGCTCTCGTGGGCGCGGATGCCTTCATCGGCGTCTCGATCGCCGGCACCGTGAGCAAGGAGATGGTCCAGACGATGGCCGATCGGCCAATCGTCTTCGCACTGGCCAACCCCGATCCCGAGATCAGCTATGCAGACGCTCTGGCGGCGAGGCCGGACGTGATCATGGCTACCGGGCGAAGTGACTACCCGAACCAGGTGAACAACGTCCTCGGCTTTCCCTTCATCTTCCGTGGCGCTCTCGACGTGAGGTCCCGCGGCGTCTCCGAAGGGATGAAGATCGCCGCGGTTCATGCGCTTGCCGAACTCGCCAAGGAGCCAGTGCCCGATTCGGTCCTTCGCGCCTATGACCTCGACCGACTCCAGTTTGGCCCCGAATATTTGATTCCCAAGCCGTTCGACCCCCGTGTGCTCTGGCGGGTCGCACCCGCGGTGGCCAAGGCGGCCATGGAAGAGGGTCTGGCCCGGGCACCCATCGACGACTTCGACGAATACATCTCCCAGCTGCAGACCAGGTTCAACGCATCGCACGGATTGATCAACGCCATCACCACCAGGGCGATGGAACAGCCGAAGAAGATCGTCTATCCGCATGCCGAAGACGTCCGCATGATTCGGGCCGCCCGGCGGGTGACCGACGAGGGAATCGGCAACGTCGTGCTCCTCGGCGACGCCGGGCGCATCAACGGCATGGCCGAGGAGGCGGGCATCTCCATCGATGGCATCGAAGTGATCGATTACCTCAAGGAGGAGGCAGAGCGGGATCGATATGCACTCACCCTCGAACAGCTTCGCCGGCACAAGGGGCTGTCACTCCAGGATGCGAGGAGGCACACCGAGGACCCGGCCATGTATGCGTGTCTCATGGTGCGGGAGGGAGCCGCGGATGCCGTCATCGGCGGCCTCAGCAGCCATTACCCCGAGACGATTCGCCCCGCCCTGCAGGTGCTCCAGGTGGAGGAGGGGCGCTCGATCGTCAGCTCTGTGTATCTGGTGGTGGTGCGGGGAACCGCCTATTTCTTCACAGACTGTGCGGTCAACATCGAGCCAACCGCCGAGCAACTCGCCGAGATCGCCTTGGCCGCCACGACGACGGCCGAAGAGGACTTCGCCCGGAGCCCTCGTGTCGCCTTCATCAGCTACTCCGACTTCGGGTCGGCCGGTGGCAGCGAGCCGGCCCGGGTTCGTCGTGCGGTGGAGCTGTTCCGTCTGGCCCGACCGGATATCCCTGCCGACGGCGAGATGCAGGCGGACACCGCAGTCATTCCTGAGTTGTTGGCCGATCGGCGTCCGAGAGGGGCGTTGAGCCGGGCGGCCAATGTCCTCGTCTTCCCCAATCTGACCGCCGCCAACGCCTCTTACAAGCTGCTCAACCGGCTGGGCGATGCAGAGGTCATCGGGCCCATCCTCAGCGGGCTCTCCAAGACGGTCCACGTCATGCAGCGCGACGCCTCGGTAAACGACGTCGTCAACATGACCGCGATAGCAGTGGCCGAGGCCCAACGCCGGGAGCGCGCAGTAAAAGCAGCCTCAGGTTCGCGGTAGCCACACCCTCTCAGCGCTCCGTCCAGTACTCCTCGTAATGGACGTTGCCGCGGTCCTTGCGGTGGTCGATGGTGAAGCCCTTTTCGTATAGCTGTTGGCAGACACCAAGCGTTTCGGGGAAGACCGGGCCTTCCTCCGTCCACTTGGGCAACCCGATCATCGCCGGGTTCCCACAGAGGAAGACATGGGTGCGTTGGGGGTCCAAGGGAGCGCCCAAGTCCTTCTCGATCTGGCCCGAGCTGATCAGATCCTGGATGTAGACCTTCCTCCCCTCGTTCTCCGGCTCCCTGGTGGTGATCGTGACGTATCGGTAGCTCGGATAGCGGTCTACCAGGACCGCGTGTTGCTCGGTGTAGGCAAGGTCGGACCTGTACCGGACGCACACGACGTCGAGGATGCGGCCCTTGTGCTCCCGACGTAGCAACTCAGCGATCATCGCATTCTGCGGGGCCTCCCCGGTTCCGGTGCTGAGAAAGACGATGTTGTCGTCAGGCTTCACCCCCTCGAGGGTGTAATGCCCCGTGAACTTGCGGCCCATGTAGAGACGGTCGCCCACGCCCTTCAGGAACAGGCGTGGGGTGAGGGCTGGTATCTCCTCCTCGCCGGGTTTGACCTTCACGATGTAGAACTCGACGTCCGGGCTGTGCGGTGGGAGCAGCTGGCCGGACTCGTCGATCATCGAGCTCGACACCGAATAAGACCTGCGCGCCATCTTGTGGTCCTGATCGGGCTTCAAATTGTCGTGGGCCTCATCGGCCCTCGGCTCCCAATAGCCCAACGCCAACGTCGTGTATTGCCCGGGGAGAAACGGGTCGATCGGCTCGTCGGGGGTGACACGCATCACCCACAGGTCCTCGTTGTGGGCCCTGATGTGGCTCAAGGTCGCGTTGTAGTTCTCGACCCTCAGTTGCTCGAATTCGTCGGCATCAGCTGGGGCGGGGTGACTGGCGTAGTGGACGAAGAGCTGGGCGATCACGTCTCGGGCGCGCCCGACTGCCTCATCGTCCCAAGTCTGGCTGCGCCGCACCGAGACCGTGTTGGAGAGGACATGGACGTGGTCGATGAGCCGATCGGCGTCGAAGAGCCGACGGGCGAGCTCGTGGGGTGGATCGGCGCCGTCGGAGGTATCGCGGGTGAGGCTGACCCCGTCCTGCCCGGTGAGGGACCGATCGGTGGAGAACAGCGCCACGTGGCCCATCGGGCTGGCCTCGACCTGGATCAGTTGGCCCATGTAGGAGGGAAGTTACCGTCCGGGAACAAGGCGGTCCTCCCCCCGGTTGGTGCTGACATGGACACCGCTGTCAGGGACGCCCTCGAGCGTGGTGGCACGGCCGACATCACGACGATCGGCCGGAAGTCGGGTTTGCCCCGCCGGATCGAGATCTATTTCCACCAGTTCGACGGAAGCCTCTACCTCACCGGGCGGCCCGGCTTCAAGCGTGATTGGGTGGCCAACATCATGGCCAACCCGGAATTCACCCTCCATCTCAAGCATGGCGTCAAGGCCGACATCGCTGTTCGCGGCGAGCCCGAGCCCGACCCCGAGGAGCGAGGGCGGATCTTGTACCGGGCATTGACCGAGAGCTGGGGCTCGGACCCGGAGCGGTCGAGAGCCGCCCTCGACCGATGGGTCGGGACGGCTCCCTTCATCCGCTTCGAGCCAGTCGATCAGACCTGAGTCGGTGGTGCGGTGGTCCGCTCCGCCACATCGCGGATGCCGAGCCCGATCAGGATGAACAGCAGGCCGACGGCGACAGCCATGGCGGCAACGCCGAAGGCTACTACCGAGGTGAAGAGCGAGGACTGGAGGAAGGCTGCATTCATCGCCGTTTCACGTAGGGGATCTTCTCGATCCAGTTCTGCGTAGTAGAGCCCTTCGGTGGCCTCCAGAGCGTGCTGTTCGATCACCTTTGCCTCGCAGTATGCGGTGAACGGCCCGGAGACCGAACGTCCCGGGAGGCATGCATCCTCGGAGGTGGTGATCTGCTGATCGGCGAGCGTGTCGCTCACGACGAACCAGGTAGCGATGCCGCCGACGATCATCAGAGCGCCAATCACTATCGAAGCAATCGATGCAGTCTTTCTCATTGCCGACACCTTTCATCGGGTTGGTGCCTCAAACCTACGCCGATAGTGGAACGGCGAAGAGGGCCGAAAGTCACTCGTCCCAGGGACGGGTCAGTGACCACCCTCGACGAGCATGGTCGCCGTGGCGACCGTGCCCAGTGCGCCATCTGCCCGATAGACGATGCGCAAGCTCGTGGCGGCGGGCAGTCTGATCTCGAATCGTCGAAGTGGTTCGAGGGCGGCGCCCTTCGCCCATGGGCCATGGTCCCTGATGATCCGCTCATCGACCCACAGCCCGGGAATGGCGCTCAGGGCGTCGCTTATCGACGCCCCTCGGGGGAAGCCGGGAGACAGCACGTCGGCGTGGACAATCACTGCGCTGCCCGGTCCTTCATTCCAGAGCTCGAAGATGTCGGGGTGACCGGGCACACGTTCGGCTCGCACCTTCGGCTTGGCCTGGCTCAGGACGATTCCGGCGAACACGACTCCCACCGCGGCAAGGGCGATTATCGCGATCTCCATGGGAGAAATGCTACGCCGCGTGCGATTTCCATCAATGGTTCTATCGACTCGGCTGACGGCGCTGTCGGATCACGACACCTACCCATTTGCCTTCTACTACATGGCGAATCAGAGGTTGGCGGAGGCGGACGGGAATCGAACCCGCCAGGGGCCGTTGAGACCCCTCACCGGTTTTGAAGACCGGGGGACCCACCAGGCGTCCGGACGCCTCCACGGTGGCTGACCGAGCATAGGGCTACCGGCATTCGGCTCTCGTGGGGTTCAACCCCCATCGAGCAAATCTCACACACCGGTACTATTCAGGCCGGATGCCCGAGCGCTCATTTGGAAGAACGGTGCGCTATCGCCGCACAAGGATCGGCCTGAGCCAGGCTCAGCTTGGGGAGCTGGTAGGTCGCTCTGCAAGCTCGATCAGGAGCTGGGAGCGCGATGTGTCGACACCCACCGACCCGTCGGTGCTCACCGCCCTCTCCGCCATCCTCGACATCGATGGGCGTGCCCTCTTCGACAAGGCTGGGGTGGAGACACCAGCCGAAGAGACACATCCGACAGTCGAGGAGTCCCTGGCGAGCTTGGCCCCACTCCCGCTCGAGGAGCCGATCGAGGAGAGGATCGACCCAGATCCGGTCATTGCGGCTACGGCTGCAGCAGCCGCCGTCGCGCCCCGCCTCGACGCCGATTTCGAGCTCGAGGCCGAGATGCAGGAGCACCTTTCTTCGGAACCGGAACCGGGGCCCGGCGAGGAACCAGAGCCGGCGATCGATACGTTTTCTCTCCCGCGGGACTCGGTGCCGCAGCCCGAACCGGTGGGAGCAGCCCAGATGAGAAACTCGAACGAACCTGCCTACGTCAGCCCGCCCGAGCCGTATTTGATCACGGCGCCGACCCCGCCGGTGGTCGAGCCCTCCTATATGGAGGACGAAGGCCAACGACAGATGTACCGGGTTCGGAACCTGGCGACCGTGGCCCTGGTTGTCGCCCTCGCCATAATCCTCCTCTGGTCGCTGAGCAATGCGGTCGAGGCGGTGGGCACCTGGTGGGACGAGTTCATCGACACGCTCCGTCTGTAAACGCCCTCTAGCGTTGGCCCGACAGCCAACATGAGCATCGAAAAGGGCGTCGTCATAGTCGGTGGGGGGCCGGCCGGTCTCTACCTGTCGATCCTGCTGAGACTGACGCGCCCCGAGATCGCTGTGTCCGTCTACGAGCGAAACACGTCTCAGGACGCCTATGGATTCGGCGTCGTCTTCAGTGATGAGACCCTGGACAACTTCGAAGCGGCTGATCCGATCTCCTACCAGGCGATGACCGAGAGCTTCCGGCGCTGGGGACAGATAAAGGTCCGCCATCCCGATGGTGCCGAGATCGTCTCCGGTGGCCACGGATTCGCGGCAATAAGCCGTCGCGCCCTTCTCGAGACGTTGACCGAAAGGGCCCACCAGCTCGATGTCGATCTGCATTTCAAGAAAGAGATCGAGAGTCTTTCGGAGCTCGAGCCGACTGGAATCATCGTTGGCGCCGATGGCGCCAACAGCATGGCGCGGCGCGAGCTGGAGTCTCATCTGACGCCCTCGCTAGAGCTCGCCCGCAACAAGTACATCTGGTTTGGCACCACAAAGGTGTTCGACGAGTTCAACTTCATCTTCGAGGACACGCCCTCGGGCATGGTGTGGGCCCACATCTACCCGTACAGCGACGAGGGCAGCACCTTCATCGTCGAGGTGCGGCCGGAGACCTGGTCGGCTCTCGGCTTCGACAAGACCGAGCATGAAGTGTTCCCACCGGGTGTGAGCGACGACTACGCACTCCAGCAATGCGAGGAGATCTTCGCCGCCCATCTGGACGGGCTCGGCCTTCTCGGCAACAACTCCCGCTGGCTCCAGTTCCCCACGATCAGTTGTGACCGCTGGCACCATGGCAATGTCGTGCTCATGGGCGACGCCATCCACACCGCCCATTTCTCAGTGGGCTCGGGGACCAAGTTGGCCATGGAGGACGCGATCGCGCTCGCCGGGCTGCTCCTGTCCGACCTTCCCCTGGCCAATGCGTTCGCCCGCTACGAGGAGATGCGACGGCCCGAAGTCGAGAGTCTGCAGCGGGCGGCCAAGGCCAGCCGGAATTGGTTCGAGGGCGCCGATCGCTACCGGAACCTCGACCCGGAGCAGTTCGTCTTCAGCATGCTGACCCGGAGCCAGCGGATCACCTACGACAATCTGCGAGTTCGTGACCCCGGGTACATGTCTCAGGTCGACGCCTGGTATGCCGCTTCAGATCATTCATGCCCGATACCTGTCGGGCCGGCCGTGCCTCCCATGTTCCATCCATTCCGGGTGCGTGGTCTGGCGCTCGCGAACCGAATCGTGGTCTCGCCAATGGACCAGTACAGCGCCGACGAAGGGGTGCCCAATGAATGGCACCTGGTCCATCTAGGCAGCCGCGCCGTGGGTGGCGCCGGTTTGGTGATGACCGAGATGACCTGCGTTTCTCCCGAGGGCAGGATCAGCCCCCGGTGCACCGGTCTGTGGAACGGGGAGCAGGCGGACGCGTTTGGCCGGATCGTCGATTTTGTCCATACCCACACCGACTCCCGCATCGGCCTCCAGATCGGGCACTCGGGGCGCAAGGGATCGACCAAGTTGATGTGGGAAGGCGACAGTGAGCCACTGGACGAGGGCAATTGGGAGATCATGGCGCCTTCCCCGATCCGCTACCGACCCGACAGCCAGGTGCCACGGGAGATGACCCGGGCCGATATGGACGTCGTCCGGGACCAGCATGTCGCCTCGGCCCGGTTCGGGAACCACGCCGGGTTCGATCTGCTCGAGCTCCACTACGCCCACGGATATCTGCTGTCGAGCTTCCTCACGCCCCTGGCCAATCAGAGGAGCGATCAATACGGGGGCTCGGCCGAGAACAGGATGCGATACCCTCTCGAGGTGTTCGAAGCGGTGCGGGAGGTCTGGCCTGACGACAAGCCGATCTCGGTGCGGATCTCGGCGACCGATTGGGTCGACGGTGGGTTCGATGGCGACGATGCGGTGGCATTCGCCGGGGAGCTGAAAGGACGGGGCTGTGACCTGATCGATGTGTCGACCGGTCAGACCACGATCGATGCCGACCCTGAGTACGGGCGGCTC
>Ga0075313_1000128_pt1 | contig 14263 bp, 11 predicted proteins | sample MayberryNE_Catta_3_FD_120051 | JGI IMG/M metagenome (GOLD analysis project Ga0075313, IMG submission 120051) | Natural and restored wetland microbial communities from the San Francisco Bay, California, USA, that impact long-term carbon... | ecosystem: Environmental > Terrestrial > Soil >...
CGTCCCCGCGGTAGCGGACGAGCGAGAACTCGGTCTCCGTCAGTCCCGGGTCGACCGTCGTGACGCGGATCGGCCGGCCGAGGAGGTCCTCGCGGAGCGCGTACACGAAGCCGCGCAGCGCGAACTTGGCCGCCACGTAGACGGCGGCGTTCGGGTACGCCTGGCGGCCTGCGATCGAGCCCGTGAAGAGGATGTGGCCCTCGTCGCGGACGTGCGGGAGCGCGAGCCGCGTGATGCGAATCGCTCCGTCCACGTTCGTGTGCAGCACCGTCGCCTCGTCCTCCGGCGTCGACTCCGTGAACGGGTAGCGGCCGAGCGCCAAGCCCGCGTTGTTGTAGAGGATGTCGATACCGCCGAGCTCCGCCGCGGCCCGGTCGACGAACGCGACGCAGCTCTGCTCGTCCGTGACGTCGAGCGGGAGCGCGACGTCCGCCTCGATCCTCTCGACCCGCCGCGCGCCGCCCGCGACGCGCACTCCGCGCTCGCGCAGCTTGCGCACGGTCGCGGCGCCGAAGCCGCTGGACGCGCCCGTGACGACGGCTGTCTTGCCGGCGAGCTCCACGGGCCGGAGCCTAGTCCGAAGCGGACAGCCCAGGTGTCAGACACAGTGTCTGACACCGCGCCGCCAGCCCGCATGGCTATGCGGGCACTCCGAACGACGGACATGTCCGGGCGACGCGCGACGGACGAGGCCGCGTCAGGCGGTGGTAATCGACTCGATGACGACGGGCTCGAGCGGCCGGTCGCGGCCGTCGCGGTCGACGAACGAGATCGCGTCCGCCACGTCTAGCCCGGACGTGACCCGCCCGAACACCGTGTGCTTCCCGTCGAGCCACGGCGCGGCGTCGGTGGTGACGATGAAGAACTGCGAGCCGTTCGTATTCGGGCCCGCGTTCGCCATCGCGAGATACCCGCGCGCCACGGGGTGCGCGTTGAGCTCGTCTTCGAACGAGTAGCCCGGCCCGCCGGTCCCGTCTCCACGCGGGCAGCCGCCCTGGATCATGAAGTCCGGAATCACCCGGTGGAAGCTCAGCCCGTCGTAGAAGCCGTCGCCCGCCAGCTTCGTGAAGTTCGAGACCGTCTTCGGGGCGTCCTCGTCGAAGAGCTCGAGCTCGATGGTCCCCTCGCTGGTGGTCATGACTGCATTGGACATGTCCGCGACGCTAGCAATGACCACAAACCTTCCGCCCGGAGAGGCGTCCCTACACTTCGAAGGTGGCGACCGAGGCGCAACCCGTGGGGGGTTTTCAGCAGGCGGAGAGCTCTGCCGAGCTCGCCAGCCAGTGGCGCCGCCTGACCCGCGTCGCCACCGCCGTCGCTCTCATCACCGCGCCGGCCGTTGTCGTCTGGCTGAACCAGACCGAGGGCTGGTCGTGGTTCTGGTCGATCGTCGCGGCGCTCGGCCTCGTCGTCTGCTTCCGGGGCCTCGTCGACCTCGTCTTCCACAAGCTGATCCCGCGTCCGAGTCTCTTCGGCCTCGAAAGCCAGCAGCTCCGCGAGGAAGACGTCGTCGCTCGCCGACGTGTCTGGTTCTGGCGCTTCTGGGTGAAGATCGCGATCGCGCTCGCCCTGATCGTTCTTCCGTTCTACCTCTTCCTCGACGCAGCGCTCCTCGTCCAGATCGTCCCGCTGCTCGTGATTCTCCCGTTCTTCCTGGTCATGAACTTCCTCATCCTGTTCGGGCCGCTGCTGATCATGAACCTCTCTCAGATTCAGGGCTTCGAGCCTGGCGATGCCGAGTGGGGCGTGAAGCTCGCAGACGTGCGCGGCCAGGCCGAAGCGAAGGAAGAGGTGCGGCGCGTCGTCTCGATCTGGCAGTCGGGCGAGGCCTTCGAGCGCGCAGGGGGCAAGCGCGAGCGCGGGCTGCTCTTCCTCGGCGCGCCCGGAACGGGGAAGACAATGCTCGCGAAGGCGCTCGCCACGGGCTTCAACTCGCCGTTCGTCTCGATCCCCGGCTCCGGCTTCGCTGCGACGTTCATCGGCATCGACGCGATCGTCGTGCGAGTGCTGGCGCGCCGCGCGAAGCGGCTCGCGCGCAAGTGGGGCGGTCAGTGCATCGTGTTCATCGACGAGATCGACGCCGTCGGCATGCGCCGGCAGGCGCTCAACCCCGGCTTCGGCGGTGCGGCGGGCGGGTTCCAGCCGGTCGACGTCCACGACCTGCTGTGGTACGGCCCGTACGGCGCTCTCAATCCGTCGGGCGACATGATCCTCGAGAACCGCCGCTGGCGCGAGCGGCTCTTCGCCGAGCGCGCGCCGCAATCCCCGGGCCCGTCTGCACTAACGAACCGTGTGAACGGCGTCCTCAACTTCATGTTCCCCGGCGGCATGGGCGGTGGCTCGCTCGCGCTGAACCAACTGCTCGTCGTCATGGACGGCATCGACAACCCGCCGTTCTTCAAGAAGTTCTTCACGAGCAAGACGAACACACTCCTGGACGGGATCTACATCGTCCCGCGGCGGCTCGGCCGCTTCTCGCTGCGCCTGCCCGCGGCACGCCCGCGCAAGGAGCAGATCTACTTCATCGGCGCGACCAACGTGCCCGTCGATCGCCTCGATCCCGCGCTCACGCGACCGGGACGCATGGGCCGGCACGTCTGGTTCCGCACGCCGACGAAGCAGGATCGTCTCGACATCCTCGATCTCTACCTCGGCAAGGTCTCCCACGATCAGGAGCTCGACCAGTCGCATCGCCGCGAGGAGATCGCGCGCGTCACGAACGGCTACGCACCGGCGATGCTCGAGCAGGTCACGTCGATGGCGCTCACCATCGCGCACCACTCGAACCGCGAGGCCTTGACCTGGGACGACCTCGTGGAGGCGATGACCACTCTCGAAGCCGGAACCGCAGTCGGCGTCGAGTACATCCCGGAGGAGAGCCGCGCCGTGGCCATTCACGAGGCTGGCCATGCCGCCGCCGGCCATGCCTACCTGAAGGGCGCGGAGTCAACGCGGCTCTCCATCCGAATGCGAGGTGGAGCGCTCGGACACCACCAGGCGCTCGAGAAGGAGGAGCGTTTCAGCCGCTTCCGCTCGGAAGAGTTCGCGCGGCTCGTCTGGGCGCTCGGGGCGATGGCCGCGGAGCGTGTGTTCTACGGCGAGAACTCGAACGGCGTCGGTGGTGACATCCAGAGCGTCACGGCGCAGGCCGCCTACATGGTCGGGGCGTCCGCGATGGGTCCCGAGCCGTTCGCCGTCAAGCCACGCGAGGACGAGACCGGGGAGGACGCGCGCGAGCGCATCCTCAAGCGGTTCGAGAAGATCGGCCTTCAGATCGTCAACCGCACGAGCGGCGGTGGGCCGTTCAGCGAGAACCCGATCGCGTCGGTCATGTCCGACCAGGACAAGCGCGCGATCGTCGGGCAGCTCGTCGGGCAGGCATACGTGGCCGCGTACAACCTCATCGTCTCCAATCGGGATGCGGTCGAGCACATCGCGGACGTGCTCGACGCGCGCCGCGAGCTCTTCGGCGACGAGCTCCTCAACCTGCTGGACGAGTCGAAGCTCACGATTCCCGAGGTCGACTTGTCGGAGGAGAGCTCGTGGCCGACGATGTGATGGGCAAGGCCGCGGCGGACGCGAAGCAGGTGTCGACGAACGCGGTCGGAACCGCCATCGTCACACGTCCCGAGTCGCGCGCCGATCGCGCGCGGCGGCTCGCCTACAGGAGCCGCTTTGCGGCGTTCTACGTCGGGCTCGCGATCGTCGCGGGTGCCGGAGTGGGCACGCTGCTCGTGCTCGTCGGCCGCGGAAGCCCAGCCCCCGCTCCCTCGTGGTCGGCGTGGGAGCCGACCGGAAGCGTGGAGCGACGCTCTGCCCAGATCGGCGATCACGTGGGCGACCAGTATCGCCTTCCGAGCGGGAAACCCTTGGTCGCAGTCACGTACGCGGGGCCGCCGACGGTGACCGGGCCCGAAGGCTCGAGCTTCCGCGTGCCGGCCATCGCCGTCCGCCCGGACACGACCGCGGGTCGCGCCGAGGCGGACGACATCGACACGATCAACGCCTCCAGCACGGTGATGTACACGCTCTGCGGGCTCGGCAACGCATGCTCGATCCCTGAGGGAAAGGCGACGGTCGAGCGTGGGCAGCTGCTGCGGCGGGAAGCACTCGAGCTCGCGCTCTATTCGTTCCACTACCTGGACGGGATCGACTCGACGCTCGTGCTGCTCCCGCCGCGCGCCGACGGGCAGGCTGCAACGGCCGTGTTCATCGAACGAGGCGACGTTCGCGCGGAGCTCGACCGCCCGCTCGACGAGAGCCTGACAGCACCGCTCACGCCCGGTGTCGGAGAGATCCAGGCCGACGAGCAGCGCGTGATCGACAGCGCGACGCGCTCCCGGATGTATCAGTACAGCTACCTGCAGGCGCAGGACGGGAGCCCCGTCATGGTGCTCACGCCGGCGCTGAGTGGCTGACGCCGATCTTCGCGCGGCGCTCGCGCGCGCGAAGGCCCGCCTCGACACGCTCGACTGGTACCCCGAGCCAGTGCGGATCGAGCGCGTGTGGGTCCTCGTCACCCCCTGGTTCTTCCGCATCCCCGGATTCCGCCGCTATCGCGGCTACGCGTTCTGGCGCACGATCGTCGTCAAGGAGCCCTATCCGTCGGACGACCTCCTCACGCACGAGCTGTGTCACATCTGGCAGGGGCAGCACCGCGCGTTGCACGTGAGCTGGAAGCACCTGACGACCCGCTACCGCTCGAACCCGTACGAGCTCGAGGCGCGCCGAGCCGTGTCCGAAACCTCCGGTTCAGGTGTCAGACACAGTGTCTGACGCTTGCGCCTCGAGGCGCACAACGATCGGCCAAGGGACTCCAGGAACGACACATCAAGTCGTGTCCGAATCGGTCGCCTCAGGTGTCAGACACTGTGTCTGACACCTGAGGTATCCGTGACGGCCAGGCGTCCCTCGTTCGAGGGACGGGACGCCCCACTCACGGTGCCGACGTTGATCGCATGCTGCGGCGCTCGGCGGCTCTCACCCTGCTCGCGCTGAGCGCCTTCGCCGCGCTCGCGTCGAGTGGTGCGAAGGCGACGAGAAGCGTCGTCCCGGACATCGTCGCGATCGAGCCGCACCCCTTCTCCGCCGTCGTGAAATGGCGCGTTCCCGAGGCGGGTCGCGTCGTTCTCGAGGTCGGTGTCGACGACCGCTACGGCGTCTGGTCCCCAACCACCGTCGCCCGCTCCGAGCTCACGTCGCGCACGACGCTCGCCGGCCTCGAGCCCGGGACGACCTACCGCTTCCGCATCGTCGCCCGCTGGCGCAACGGGATGCGGTCTGAAGCACGCGGCTCGTTCCGCACGAGCCCGTGGCCCGGCGCAACCGCCGCCACCGCCGTTCCCGCCGCAGCCGACGTCAAGACCGCCGGCACGAGCGGCTCGCCGTTCGTCCTTCCGCCGGCACTCCCCCCGGGCGTCGTGCCGTCACCGACACAGCCGACACAAGGCGTGCTCCCGCCCGGCAGCCCGCTCGTCGAGAGCTCCTCGCCACTGCGCGTCAACGGGAACGCCGTGTTCCCGCGGATGGTCTGGCGCCAGTGCCCGACCTACTACCCGACCTCGATCGGCGCGGGCATCAACCTCTTCCTCGGCGTCAGCTGCACCGGGACGGCCGAGCAGTTCGACGCGCTCTTCGGCCGCGCGATGTCCACCGTCGACGCGCACACGCCCCACGTCTCGGGCCCCGGCCAGGTCGGCTGGCACCTCCAGGACGAGGCGGACGTCTCGGTGGGGCACGCCAGCAGGCTCCCGCAGCCGAAGGGGGCCGGCCGTGTGAAGTTCCTCACGCTCACGGACCACTTCTCGCAGCGCGCCGCGCCGCCGCCGAACGGGAAGGAGATCTACCCGGCGTTCTTCGACAGCGCCGACGTGATCGGCTTCGACACGTATCCCGTGGAGGTGCGCTGCCGGCTCGATCTGATCGACAACGTGTACTGGATGCAGCGCGAGCTGATCGCGCTCACTCACGGCAAGCCGACCTTCCAGTGGATCGAGGCGGGGCCGATGGAGCACTGCCGCTACAACCAGGATCCGACGCCGGAGGTCGTCCGCGCCGAGACCTGGCTCGCCGTCGCCGGCGGCGCGCGGGGCATCGGCTACTTCCCCGACTACTGGGCGGAGGACATCCGGAACGAGGTGCGCCTCACGAATCGCGAGATCCTCGCGCTCGCCCCCGCGCTCCTCGCACCCGTCGCGAGAGCGAACTGGTCCGCAGAGAGCCCCGTCCGCGTCGGCGCGCGCCGCTACAACGGCGCGACGTACGTCGTCGCCGCCAACACGTCCACGTCCCCGACGACCGCTGCGTTCACGGTCCCGGGCCTCGGCGGACGTTCACTCCGCGTGTTCCGGGACGGCCGGATCGTCAGACCGCTCGGCGACCTCGTGACCGACAAGCTGCCTGGCCTCGGCGTCGCCGTCTACGTCGTCGCGCCCGCCGGCTGGTAGGGCTACGCGGCGGCAGCCGCGCCGAGGCTCGCGGCCGCGCGACGAGTCAGCTCGGCGGCGACATCCGTGAACACGTCGCCGCCGGGCTGGTACTCCTGCGTGAACTCGACGGCGCCGTTCAGCTCGAGGATCGTCCAGCTCCCGAGCCCATCCTGGACGAGATCGACGCCGACGAGAGCGGCACCAGCGGCACGGGCCGCCGCGACTGCGATCTCACAGGCGTCGGGCGGCGGATCCGCGACCGACCGCCGCGAGCCCCCCAGCGAGATGTTCGTGCGCCACTCCCCCTCCGCCGCGATCCGGAAGATCGCACCCACGACCCGTCGCCCGGCGACGAGGATGCGGAGGTCGTAGCCCTGCGGCGGAACGAGCTCCTGCACGAGCACGCCCTGCTGCTCGAACCACGGCACCGAGGACAGCCGCGAGAGCGCATCGCACAGGGCGTCCTCGTCCTGGCAGAGCGTGACGCCCCGACCGCCACTCCCGAAGCGCGGCTTCACGACCACGGGCGGACGAACCGCCGGGAACGGGCGGTCGGGCCGAACGTGCGCGGTCCGCGGATGCGGCAGGTGCGCCCGCCGGAGGAGCCGCGCGGTCAGAAGCTTGTCGTGCGTCGCGAAGAGCGCCGCCGAGTCGTTCAGCACGACGACCCGTCGCGCCTCGAGCGCGCCGAGCACCCACATGCCGTCGTCGATCCCGCCCAGCGTCGGCAGCACGTCCAGCCGGCCGAGCGCCGCGTCCCCCGGGCGAAGCTCTGCCAGCGCCTGCTCCGGCGTCATCGGCTCCCACCGGATCCCGTCGACGACCGTGCCCGCGAGCGATTCGTTCGTGGGCGTCGTTCGCTGGGCGATGAGCGCGAACCGCATCGGCTCAGCAATCGCACAGATCCCAGGCGGCCCGCAAGGGCCTTCACCGCCTCGGCACGGACTCGTTACCGGTTGCTCCCCGACACGCGTTGCCCGCGGTTGCCCCTCTTCGGCGCTCCCCTACAGGCCAAACGGATCGAGGATGAGCCGACCGATGGTCATCGCCGTGACGCTCGTGATGATCGTGACAACGAGCGTCGGTGTCCGCTCTGCGAAGGGCCACTCATGGATCGAGTTCGCCCGCTTCTCGAGCGCGTCGGCCGCGGACAGGGCGTTGCGCTGCTGCTCCAGAACCTCCAGCGTCGGAGACGCATGCACGGGCTCGTACGCCTGGGCGTACAGCACTCTGGCTCTTTCGAGCTCCGCCCGCTTGACCGCGACCATCTGGCGATGCAGACCGACCATCGAGAGAAAGAAGGTCACGAGTGCGGCGGCGAGCACGGCCATCCCGATGACGGCCCCCACGACATCGGGTAACCCGGTGAGCAGCAGCGGAACAAGCCAGGCGAGAAGCACCCAGAGGCCCGTTGCCGCCACGGCTCCCAGCGGCTGCAGGCCCAAGCCCGGATCGACATTCAGCATTCGCGGGTCGAGGTGCGCGCGTCCGAGACGGTTGAGGCCGAGGAGAACAGCCGCATATGTCCAGACGAAGCTGAACAGCGCGATTCCCAGGACCAACCAGGTTGCTCCTCGCAGGAGTGCGGACACCCAGCCGGCGTCGGCCGTCGATGACCCGAATGCGATTGCGGCCGTCACCGATGCAACAAGAGGTCCGACCCGGCTGTTGACGCCTCGGAACGGCTCCGCGACCTCTCCCACGAGAACCTCGGAGGTCGGGTGCTGGAGCCTGTCGAGCCGGCGCGCAATCGTCCGCGCGCCCCAGAGCGAGAGAACGACCGCGAGGCTCACCGAGGCGTAGTTCAGGACGACCAGGGTCGTGCTCTGCTCCCAGACGGCACTCGTTCGCTCAGTACCCAGAAGAACGTTCGCGCCGGCGTTCGCCCAGGGGACGAGTGCCCAGATCGCAACCCAGACGTAGCGCGACCCACCGAGAGCACCAAGGATTCGCTCGCTCAGTGGGGAGAGCCGAGTTTCTGTCGCGGACACGAGGGCCCAAGCCTAAGGGTGCGAGGCAGAGCCTTTCGAGTCCTCCATGGGCCGGGCAGGGATCGAACCTGCGACCTTGGGATTAAAAGTCCCCTGCTCTGCCAACTGAGCTACCGGCCCGCGCCGGATGAGTGTAGAGCCATGGCTCGATCCGGCTGCGCTCTCCGAGCGAGGGCGTCCGGGATTGCCGGCGACGTGGTATGCGTTGGCTTCCCGAGTGACGCCAGACCTGCCCACACCACGGTCCATCCAGCGGACGTACCTGCTCCTTCTGTTCGGGAACACGCTGGCCGCGTCCCTGATCTGGGGCATCAACACGATCTTCCTGCTCGATGCGGGCCTGTCGAACCTCGAAGCCTTCACGGCCAACGCGTTCTTCACCGCCGGGATGGTGCTGTTCGAGGTGCCGACGGGGATCGTCGCCGACACCGCCGGGCGGCGAATCTCGTACCTGCTCGGCACGGTGACCCTGTCCGCCTCGACGCTGCTCTACGTGCTCATGTGGCAGATCGAGGCGCCGTTCTGGGCGTGGGCCGTCGTCTCGGTCCTCATCGGCCTCGGCTTCACGTTCTTCTCGGGTGCGGTCGAGGCGTGGCTGGTCGACGCGCTGACGGCGACGGGCTTCACCGGCTCGGTCGAGTCGGTGTTCGCTCGCGGTCAGATCGTGTCGGGAGCAGCGATGCTCGGCGGCTCGGTCGCGGGAGGCTTCATCGCCCAGCAGACGAGCCTGGCGCTGCCCTTCGTGCTGCGGGGGCTCATCCTCGTCGTCATGTTCGCCGTCGCTTTCGGGCTCATGCGCGACCTCGGGTTCACGCCGGCGGCGAAGCGGGGCGGGATACCGCGCGAGATGCGGAACATCACCTCCGCGTCGATCGAGTACGGCTGGCGCGTGCCCGCCGTGAAGTGGCTGATGGTCCAGTCCCTCGCGGTGGGCGGCGTGGGCATCTACGTCTTCTATTCACTGCAGCCCTACCTGCTCGAGCTGTGGGGCGACCCGGAGGCGTATCAGATCGCCGGTCTGGTGGCTGCGCTGGTCGCCGGCGCCCAGATCTGCGGCGGCATCGCGGCACCCCGGATTCGGAAGCGGTTTCAGCGACGAACGTCGGCGCTGATCGTGGTCGCCGTGCTCAACGTGCTGACCCTCGTCGCGATCGGTCTCGCCGACAGCTTCTGGCCGGTCGTCGCGCTCATCGCGGTGTGGGGCTTGCTCTTCGCCGCCACGATGCCGATTCGCCAGGCGTATCTGAACGGACTGATCCCCTCGCGCCAGCGTGCGACGATCCTCTCGTTCGATTCGCTCATGGGCTCGACGGGCGGCGTGTGGGCTCAGCCGGTGCTCGGACGCGTCGCAGACGTCTCCGGCTATGCCGCGTCGTACCTAGTCTCGGCCGGCATCTCTGCGCTGGCGGTGCCGTTCCTCGCGCTCTCCCGCCGCGAGAACGCTCCGGCCGACACTCTCGATCTGGCGGAGTTGCAGGCGCCGCCGCCCGAGCCCGAGATCGTGCTGTCAGTCGACCATCCGAGCCGTCTGTGCGATCCCTCTCGCGCCGCAGGCGGTTAGGTCAGGCGGCGATAGAGGCCGGCCTCACGCTCGAGGAGACCCTCGTCGACGAGGTACCGACGAAGCGTCACGTAGTCGTCGTGCACCTCGTCGAGAACGGCGTTGACCTCGCGCTCGCCGTACTCACGCCTCGGCTCGAAGCGCGTGGCGACGTACTCGAGTACGAGCCTCCGCTTGCCGTAGCGAGCGGGCAACAGGTCCAAGCGCCCGTCTCCACCCAGGAAGTTCCGGAGCACGGCTGCCTGCTCCGGCGTCGCGTCGGAGAGGTCCGGCTCGGCACGCGGCGTGGAGACGGTTCGCGCAGCAGTTGCGAACACGCGCGGGTCCACGTGCAAACCCGCCTCGTCCTGCACGACGATGCCGACGCCGAGGAGGTGAGCGAGGGCGCGTGCGGCCTCGGTCTCCGAGAGACCGGTCCGCTCGGCGACGTCCACCACCCGCGACTCGCCGAGCACGACGGCCGCCAGGACGAGCAGGCGGGTTTCGTCCGCGAGACGACCGAGAAGGAGGCCGGCGAGGGTGCGTTCGACGAGTTGGACATGAAGGCCACGGTAGCGTCCGCGACGGGGGCCTGCGCAAGGCCGCCTCTACACTGCGCCGCGGGCCCCCATCGACTAGCGGCCTAGGTCACCACCCTTTCAAGGTGGCAGCACGGGTTCGAATCCCGTTGGGGGCACCTACTTCTCGCTCGACGCGGCCCAGATGTTGATCGCGCTGTCCGTCGCGTGCCGGTCGATCTCCGCGAGCTCGTCCTCGGAGAAGCCGAGCCGATCGAGCGCGGCGACGTTCTCCTCCAGCTGCGCCACGCTCGAGGCGCCGATCACCGCGGACGTCACGCGATCGTCGCGGAGCACCCAGGCGAGCGCCATCTGCGCGAGCGTTTGACCACGCCCCGACGCGATCTCGTTCAGCGCGCGGATCCTCGCGACCGCCTCCTCGGTCAGCAGGCTCGGCGAGAGCGAGCTCGGCCAGCTCGCGCGCGATCCCTCCGGGATCCCGTCGAGGTACTTGTCCGTGAGCATCCCCTGCGCGAGCGGCGAGAACGCGATGCAGCCGACGCCGAGCTCGCCGAGCGCGTCCAGCACGTCGGGCTCGATCCAGCGGTTGAGCATCGAGTACGACGGCTGATGGATGAGGAGCGGCGTCCCCAGGTCGCGCAGGATCGCGGCCGCCTCGCGCGTCTTCTCGGCCGAGTACGAGGAGATCCCCGCGTACAGCGCCTTGCCCGCGCGCACCGCCGAGTCGAGCGCGCCCATCGTCTCCTCGAGCGGCGTCTCGGGATCGAAGCGGTGCGAGTAGAAGATGTCGACGTACTCGAGCCCCATCCGCGCGAGGCTCTGGTCAAGGCTCGCGAGCAGGTACTTCCGAGAGCCCCACTCGCCGTACGGCCCCGGCCACATGTCGTAGCCCGCCTTGGTGGAGATGACGAGCTCGTCGCGGAACGGACGGAGGTCCTGCGCCATGAGGACGCCGAAGCTCTCCTCGGCCGAGCCGTACGGCGGCCCGTAGTTGTTCGCGAGGTCGAAGTGCGTGATCCCGAGGTCGAACGCGCGGCGCACGATCGCGCGGCTCGTCTCGAGCGGCCGATCATGTCCGAAGTTCCACCAGAGACCGAGCGAGATCGCCGGGAGCTTCAGGCCGCTGCGACCCGTCCGGCGGTACGGCATCCGCACGTAGCGGTCGTCGGCGGGCGCGTACGGCACGCGCGCGAGCATACTGAGGCGGCGTCGACAGGAAGGGTTCGAAACCGTTTGTGTGAATCTGTGCTCCCCGCTGAAAAGTCCGTCGCGTAAGCGACTCGGACCTTTCAGCGCCGAGGGCGGTTAGCTCAGCTGGTAGAGCGCCTGCTTTACACGCAGGTGGCCGCAGGTTCGAGTCCTGCACCGCCCATGTTTGTCCGCAGCATCGCCGAGTGGCGATGCGGCACGCGGGAACCCGGCTCGCGCACACGGCAGGAGATGCGCACGCGCGAAGAACCGGTTCAATGGCCGTGTGGGTCGCGTCCGCCAGGTGCTCGGAGCACTGGAATCAGCGCTTCGGAACCGGAACGTCAGACGCGTAGAGCTGGCGTGGGGTGCGGCGATTGCGGCGGAGTGGGCTCACTTCGTCGCGTTCGGCGTGTACGCCTACGACGTCGGCGGGCCAGCCGCGGTCGGTATTGCCGGGCTCGTCCGTCTTCTGCCCGCCGCGATCGTGGCGCCGTTTGCGGCGTCGTTGGGCGACCGCTTCCCTCGGGAGCGCTTCCTGCTCGCACTGACGCTCGTGGCGTCACTTGCGCTCGGCGCGTCGGCTATCGCCTTCTTCGCCGACGCCGAATCGCTCGTATTCGCTTTCGCCGCAGTGCTCGGGTTCGCGGTCACGCTCATCCGGCCGGCGCTCCAAGCCCTGTTGCCATCGCTCGCGCACACTCCCCAGGAGCTCATTGCGGCGAATGGCGCGACGTCGACGATCGAAAGCCTCGGCACGCTCGTCGGGCCGCTGGTCGCCGGCCTACTCGTATCGTTGGCGGACGCCGGGGTCGTGTTCGCCGCGGGTGCCGGCGCCTTCCTGGTGGCCGCGATCCTCCTCCTCGGAGTCAGGGTCGAGGACCGGATCAGCCTGACGGCGACGCCTGCCGAGGACGCGCGGAAACTGCTTGCGGCAGGGTTCGGCGCGATTGGGCGCATGCCACGCGTTCGCCTCATCGTCTCGCTGATCGTGGCGCAGGCGTTCGTGCGCGGCTGCCTGAACGTCCTGATCGTGGTCGCAGCGTTTCAGGTGCTCGACGCGGACGGAGAAGCTGTGGGCTACATGACTGCCGCCCTCGGCGTGGGTGGCCTGATCGGTGCGATCGGAGCTGTGGCGCTCGGAGGGCATCGCCTCGCAGTCCCATTCGGCATCGCCCTCGTGTTCTGGGGACTGCCGATCGCCCTGATCGGGCCCTTGCCCGACCTCCCATTCGCTCTCCTCATGCTCGCAGTCGTCGGTGCAGCCAACAGTGTGGAGGACGTCGCAGTCTTTACGTTGCTCCAGCGACTCGTCCCGGACCGGATCCTGACCCGCGTGCTCGGAGTCGTCTGGAGCTTGGCGATGGGCGGCGTGGCGCTTGGCTCCATCGCGGCTCCCGCACTGGTCGAAGCAGTCGGCGCCCGCACGGCGTTCGTCGCCGTGGGCGCGATTCTGCCGCTGCTCACGCTCGCGACATACCGGAAGCTTGCCGAGATCGACGGCGAGGTAGTACCCGTCCCGGAGCTGGGGCTTGTCCAGCGGGTTCCCATGTTCCAGCCCCTCTCGGTCGCCGCGAAGGAACGAGTGGCCGCGAACCTCGTGTCTCAGTCAGTCGCAGCGGGCCAGGTCGTGATCCGCACCGGGGAACGCGGGGACTGTTTCTACATCGTCGGAGACGGCGCGCTCGAGATCACTGCGGAGGGTCTGCGGACGACCGCCGATGAAGGCGACTACTTCGGCGAGATCGCGCTCCTTCGAGACGTGCCACGAACGGCGACTGTCACGGCGCTCGTGGACAGTCACCTGTACGTGCTGCAACGTGACGACTTCCTTGCAGCCGTCACAGGCCACGAAGCGGCGCGCCGGGCGGGCCACACAGTGGTCGAGGAGCGCCTGTCGCGAACGGCCGAAAGGTAGCGCCCCAGAGCAAAGGCGCTCCGAGGGGCCGGTGACGGTCGGACGGCGTGATGCCGCGCGTCGAGGCGCGCACTCGCCCTGACGAGGAGTGCCCGCTACTGTAACTTCCTCAGGGCACGTCCCAGTGCCTGGCCGCCCGCGAGCACGGGCTCGAAGAGGTCGCCGTGCTGTTCGACCCGCTCGAGCGCCTCGCGCATCCCGAAGCGCCGCGGCGTGACGTCCTCTGTCAGCTCGTCCCAGCGAAGCGGCGTCGAGACCGGCGCTCCCGGCTTCGGCCGCACCGAGTAGACCGAGGCGATCGTCTTTCCCCTCGCGTTCTGCCGGTGGTCGACGAGCACGCCCTCGCGCTTGCGCTTCAGCCACTCGGTCGTGACCAGCCCCGGGTGCCGCTCCTCGAGCCCGCGCGCCACGCGCTCCGCGAACGCGTAGGTCTGCTCGAAGTTCGCTCGGCGCACAATCGGGACGAGCACATGAATGCCGTCGGCTCCGCTCGTCTTGACGTAGGAATCTAGATCGAGCCGTTCGAGCTCCTCGCGGATCAGGTGCGCAACGCGGATCGCGAGCCCGAAGCCACCATCGGGCGGGTCGAGGTCGAAGAGCACGAAGTCCGGGCGGTGCGGCTTGTCGACGCGCGAGTACCACGCGTTCATGTCGATGCA
>Ga0075313_1000129_pt1 | contig 14079 bp, 15 predicted proteins | sample MayberryNE_Catta_3_FD_120051 | JGI IMG/M metagenome (GOLD analysis project Ga0075313, IMG submission 120051) | Natural and restored wetland microbial communities from the San Francisco Bay, California, USA, that impact long-term carbon... | ecosystem: Environmental > Terrestrial > Soil >...
GTGCGGTACGAGCCGACCACGACGACGAACGAGATCGTCGCGCCGAGGATGATCAGGATGATGCGACGCCACGGAAGCGTCGCGAACCCACCCACGCGCCGGGCGCGTGCCCTCGCGGCCGCGGAACTGGCCACCCGTGTACGGCCCCCCTTACTCGGACGTGCCCGGGCGGCCGCTGAGCGGCCGCCCGGGCATCGTTCCCTCCGTCGGTTCCGGGCTCAGAGCACGTCGTCCAACGACTTGGTGGCGCTGTAGACGGGCTTCCCGTCGCCTTCCCCGCCTTCGACGGGCCAGTTCGGGCCCTCGAAGATGCCGATCGTCACGTCGGTGGCGCAGTCACCCAGCTCGGTGCAGGTGATGATGCCGGTGAGCCCCTCGTAGCCCGAGGTGGCGAACACCGCGTCGCGAAGCGCCGTCCTCGGGATCGAGAGCGACCCGTCGTCGTTCTCGACCGCCACCTGCTCGATCGCGTCGAAGATGACGTTCGCCGCGTCGAACGTGTGGGCGTGGAAGAACGCGGTGGGCTCGCTCCCGAACTGCTCCTCGTACGCCGGCAGGAACTCGTTCGAGTAGAAATCACCCTCCTGGAACACCGAGATGTCCGGGCCCGACACGAGGGCGCCGTCGATCGCGGCGCCGGCGGTCTCGATCGTGTCCGGGCTCAAACAACCATCGGACGTCATGAACGTCACGTCGGGCATGATGTCGGCCGCCTGCTTCATGATCAGCGAACACGCGGCGACGAACACCGGCGCGTAGAGCACGTCGGGGTCGCCCTCGGCGATCGAGCGCAACACCGGCTTGAAGTCGGTGTCTTCGGAGTTGATCCGCTCCCGCGCGGTGATGGTGCCGTCGCCCCCCTCGAAGTTGATCTCTGCGGCGGCGGTGAGGCCCTGCGTGTACGGGCTCTCGTCGCTGATCGTGGCCATCGAGGTGGCGCCGGCCTCGTTCAGCGCGTACTCCGCCACGACCGCGCCCTGGATGCGGTCGTTGTGCGCGGTGCGCGCGTAGAACGGCTGGTGCGCCTCATCGGAGGTCAGCGCCGGGTTGGTGTTCGATGGCGAGAAGAGCAGGATGCCCTTCTCGGACAGGATCGTGTCGGCGATGCCGAGCGCGGAGCTCGAGCAGCTCGTGCCCACCACGGCCACGATCGACGGGTCGGCCGCGAGCGCGGTCCCCCCCGCCTGGCCGCCCTCCGCCGAGCACAGGTCGTCCTCGTGAACCCAGTTGATGTCGTGGCCGAGGAGCTGTCCCGGCGTGCCGTCGAACGTGCCATCGAGGTAGTCGGCGGCCAGCACGGCGCCGTTCTGACTGTCCTGACCGAGCGCGGCGTCCGCTCCCGAGATCACCAACAGCGTGCCGAGGTTGATCGGCTCGCCTGCGGCGACCTCGACGGTGCCGAACTCGTCGACCGCGGCGGTCTCGGTGCCGGTGCCTTCGCCACCGCCGCCCCCGTCGTCGTCGTTGGAACATGCGCTCGCCACCAGGGCGAGCACGGCTACGGTGGCGACCACCGTGAGCCAGCGTCGACGCTTCATCGGGCCCCCTTCCCTTTCATCCATTCGAGACGGGTCGTTTGGTACCACATCCCGAACCTTCAGGCCAATCACTTCGGTCCGACCGGCCCGCACGTGCATACGTGTCGGAGGTCCCGACGGGATGCCGATCGCGCGGGTCACCGGCCGGTCGGAAGCGCGGACCGGAACGACTCGACGAGGCCGATCGTGCCGTCGACGTCGCCTTCGACCATGCGGGACATGAGAGCGCTGCCCACGATGACACCGTCGGCGAAGGCGCTTGCCTCCCGTGCCTGCTCGGGGGTGCCGATCCCGACGCCCACCAGGAGCGGGAGGTTCGTCAGTGGACGAAGCTCGGCGACGAGATCCTGTGCGGTGCTTCCCAGCTCCTGCCTGGCGCCCGTCACACCGTAGGTCGCGACGCAGTAGACGAACCCGCTCGCTCGGGCGACGATCTCACCGAGCCGTGCGCCTGATGCCCCCGGCGCGGCCAGCAGGACGACGTCGATGTTCCGTGCGGCGCAGGCCTTCCTCAACCCTCCTGATTCATCGACCGGAAGGTCCGGCACGATCACGCCGGCGACACCGGCGGCCGCGGCCTCGTCGAGGAACGTCTCGAGCCCTCTCCGGAGCACGGGGTTCGCATACGTCATCACCGCAACCGGGATCGGCAGGTCGGCTTCACGGATCGTCGCGAGCACGTCCGCGGGCCGGGCGCCGGCAGCGAGGGCCGACGACGACGCCTCCTGGATCACCCCGCCGTCCATCACCGGATCGGAATGCGGCACACCGACCTCGATCGCGTCGACACCCGCCGCGGCGACGGCCCGCAGCAACGGCACGTCGACGCCGGGGAAGCCGCCCGTCAGGTAGGGCACGAACGAAGAACCCCCGGCCTCTCGCCGCGCGCGGAGCGCGATCTCGAGCGCCCCCATCAGGCGCGTCGTCGGAGGGCGGTGAGCACGGTGTCGAGATCCTTGTCGCCGCGGCCGGACAGGCAGACGAGCACGCGCGAGCCCTCGGGGAGCGGCCGGTGCAACAGCCACCCGATCACGTGCGAGGGCTCGAGCGCCGGCAGGATGCCCTCGGTGCGCGCGAGCGCCTGGAACCCGGCCAGCGCGTCGTCGTCGGAGGCGACGACGTATTCCGCTCGTCCGGCGTCGTGGAGCCAGGCGTGCTCGGGACCCACCCCCGGGTAGTCGAGCCCGGCCGAGATCGAGTGCGTCTCCACGATCTGACCGTCCGGGTCCTGCAGCAGGTAGGTCATCGCTCCGTGGAGGACGCCGGGCTCCCCCTGCGTGATCGAGGAGCAGTGCTCCCCCAGGTTCATGCCGCGACCGCCCGCTTCCACGCCGATCAGGCGTACCTCGTGAGCTGCGACGAACGCCGTGAACATGCCGATCGCGTTCGACCCACCCCCGACGCACGCGACCACGACCTGTGGGTCGGCGCCGATCCGCTCCGCGTACTGCCCGCGCGCCTCGTCGCCGATCACCCGTTGCAGGTCGCGCACGAGCTTGGGGAACGGGTGCGGCCCCACGACCGACCCGATGATGTAATGCGTGTCGGCCACCGTGGCGGCCCAGTCGCGCAGAGCCTCGTTCACGGCTTCCTTGAGCGTTCGGGAGCCGGCCGTCACCGGCACCACCTCTGCGCCGAGCAGCTCCATGCGGGCGACGTTCGGAGCCTGGCGGTGGGTGTCCTCCTCGCCCATGTAGACGACGCAGGGCAGCCCGAGGAGCGCGCACGCGGTCGCCGTGGCCACGCCGTGCTGACCCGCGCCGGTCTCGGCGATGATGCGGCGTTTCCCGAGCCGCTGGGCCAGCAACGCCTGGCCGAGCGCGTTGTTGATCTTGTGGGCGCCGGTGTGCGCGAGGTCCTCACGCTTGAGCCAGACGTCGTAGCCGAGCTCCGCCGAGAGGCGCTCGGCATGCGTGATCGGGGTCGGCCGCCCGACGAAGTCGCGGCTCAGGGAGCCGAGCTCCGCGCGGAACCCGTGATCGTCGCGAAGCGTCGCCCACGCCTGCGTCAGCTCGTCGAGCGCCGGGATCAGGACCTCGGGGACGTAGCGGCCCCCGTAGTCGCCGAAGCGCCCGCGCGCATCGGGCACGGCCGTCGGCGTCAGCGTGGGGTTCCCGGTGCTCATGCGGAGCCGTCACCTCCCTCGTCGGATCGGATCGGGGCCGAGAAGCTGCGCGCGGCGTCCTGCGGGTCGCCGGCGCGCATCAAGGCCTCGCCTATCAGGATGGCAGACGCGCCGCGGGCCACGCCGGCTTCGACGTCGGCACGGGTCCGCACCCCCGACTCGAGCACCGCGATCCGATCGGCCGGCACGCGACCGAGCCGCTCGAGCGCGAGCGGCACGTCGACCTCGAGCGACTCGAGGTCGCGCGCGTTGATCCCGACGATCTCCGCGCCGCTCGCGAGGGCACGATCGAGCTCCTCGTCGCTGTGGGTCTCGACGAGCGCCGACATGCCCAGATCGCCGGCGACAGCGAGCATGGCCGCGAGCTCACGATCGCCGAGGCAGCCGGTGATCAGCAGGACGGCGTCGGCCCCATGCGCCCTCGCCTCGATCACCTGCGCCGGATGCACCAGGAAGTCCTTGCGCAGCAACGGAGCTCGCACCGCCGCGCGGATCGCGTCGAGGTCGGTCAACGACCCCAGGAAGTGCCTGGGTTCGGTCAGCACCGAGATCGCCGCCGCACCGCCGGCCTCGTACGCCACGCCCAGCGCGACGGGATCGGCGTCGCCGGCGATCTCTCCGGCGCTCGGGGATGCGCGCTTGACCTCCGCGATCAACGCCGGGGTGTTCGTCCGAAGCGCCGCCACGAGGTCACGGGCGGGCGCCCGCGAGGACGCACGGGCGAGCAGCGCACCCTCGTCCAGGGGATGCGCGTCGAGCTCACGCCGCACGCCGGCCACGAGATCGGTGAGGAAGCCCATCGGGGCAGCGAGTGTAGCCCTCACTCGGAACGGAGCAGCTCTTCCAAGGGAAGGCCGCCGTCGAGGAAGGCGCGACCGACCACCGCACCTGTCGCGCCGGCCCGGCGCACGGCCCGCAGGTCGTCGGCCGAGGCGATGCCGCCCGCGGCGACCACGGGGCGGCCGGCCCGAACCACCCTCCGCACGGTGTCGACGTCGGGGCCCTTCAGGCTTCCGACCCGAGCGATCGCGGTCACGAGGAAGGAGCGCGCTCCCGCGGCGACGAGCCAGCCCATCGTCTGGACCAGCGGGAGGTCGACGTGGCGATTTCCACGAGACCGGATGCGGTCCCCTTCGACCTCGATGCCGACCAGCGCGCTCTCGGCGAGCTCGGTGATCAGCTGCGAGGCAACGGCTTCGTCTGCGAGCGCGCCAGAGCCGAGCACCACACGATCGGCGCCGGCATCGAGCACGGCCCGCGCATCCTCGACCGTGCTGACCCCCCCGCTCCCCTGCACCCGGACATCGAGGGCCGCGATCGCTCGCACGGTCTCGAGGTTGCGAGGCCCGCTGTTGAACGCGAGGTCGAGGTCCACCACGTGCAGCCGCCGCGCGCCCGCGGCCACGTACGCGCGCGCCGCGGCGAGCGGGTCGCCGTCGAAGGCGTCGGAGGGGGCCGGGCCGTCGCTCGTGAACACGGCGAGCCTCCCCGCGGCGACGTCGATCGCCGGGATCAGCTCGAAGCTCATGCGTTCCACCCTATGCGGCCTCGCGGCGACTCGGTGCTCGTCTTCGTTGGACTACCGGGCCGCGGCTCCCGCGGACTCGCGCTCCCCCCGGCCCGGATCGCGCTCGAGCCGAGCGGCGTCGCCGCCGAGGAGCGACCCGAGCTCGCCGAGCAACGGCCCCGCGGGGTGCACGCGGTAGGTGCCCAGCTCGAGCGGCGTGACTCCGGTCGACGACAGGAACCGCACCCGGACCGGGGCACCGCCCGGGTGCGCCTCGAAGAGTTCCTTGAGCCTGGCCAGCACCGAGGGCGTGCACGCCGCCGCCGGCAGGTCGACCACGAGTGCCTCGGGTGCGCCGACCGTCACCGCGGTGCCGAGGTCGGGCTCTCGGACCTCGGTCGCCCGGATCTGCAGCTCGCGTCCGCGAAGATCGATGCGCCCGGTCGCCAACACGATGCGGTCGGTCTCGATCATGCCCGGCACCGCCTCGTAGACGCTGGGGAACGCCACCACGTCGACGCCGCCCGCCAGTCCTTCGAGCCGGAACTGAGCGTAGGGCTCCCCGCGCTTCGTGTACTTCCGCGCGACCGCCCCGATGATGCCCCCGATCGTGACGAGATCGCCGTCACCCAGCGACTCGAGGTCGGCGATCTCATGCGTGCACTTGGCGGACAGCGCCTCTCGGACCTCGAGCAGCGGATGGTCCGTGACGAACTGCCCGAGCATCTCCTTCTCGAGCCGAAGCAGCGTGCGCTTGTCGAACTCCTCGGCTTCGAGCACCGACTCGTCGATCGCGGCCGGGCCGCCTTCGTCGCCGCTCGCCCCGAACAACGAGAACTGCCCGGCGGCCTCGGCCTTGCGCTCGGCGAGGATCGGCCCGGAGACCTTGTCCTGCCCCACCAGCAGGCCTTGGCGCGTGTAGCCGAGCGAGTCGAACGCGCCCGCCTGCGCCAGCGATTCGATCACCCGCTTGGTGAGCACGCCGGGGTCGACCCTCGTGCAGAAGTCGGAGAACGATGCGAAGGCGCCCCCGGCTCGGCGGGCCTCGATGATCTTCGTGACCGCCCCCTCCCCGACGTTGCGGACGGCCGACAGTCCGTACCGGATCGCCGGCTCGTCGCCCGGCGCCGGGGCGAAATCGGTCTCCGAGCCGTTGACGTCGGGCGGCAACACCTCGATGCCCATGCCGCGGGACGCGTACAGGTAGTAGGGCTTGCGGTCCTTGTCGTCCTTGACCGAGGTGAGGATCGCCGCCATGTACTCGACCGGGTGGTGCGCCATCAGGTAGGCGGTCTGGTAGGCGACGTAGCCGTAGGCGCAGGCGTGTGAAGCGTTGAACCCGTAGTCGGCGAAAGGCACGATCATCTCGAACAGCTCGGCCGCGAGCTGCCGTTGGTAGCCCTTGCCGACGGCGCCGGCGATGAACTGTTCCTTGAACGGCATCAGCACATCGAGCTTCTTCTTGCCCATCGCCTTGCGGAGGGTGTCGGCCTGGCCCATCGAGAACCCGGAGAGCGCGACGGCGAGCTGCATCACCTGCTCCTGGTAGATCATCACGCCGTACGTATCGCGCAGGATCGGCTCGAGGTCGTCGTGCGGATAGGTGACCTTGCGCCGGCCGTGCTTGCGCTCGGCGTATTCGGTGTGCAGCCCGTTGTTCAGGGGACCCGGGCGGTACAGCGCCACGAGCGCCATCATGTCCTCGAACCGGTCTGGCTTGAGCACCTTGATGAGCTGGCGCATGCCGGCCGATTCCATCTGGAAGACGCCGGTCGTCTCGGCGCGCTGCAGCATCGCGTAGGTCTCGGGATCGTCGAGCGCCACGTGGTCGATGTCGAGGTCGACACCTCGTGCGCGGAGATGTCGCAGAGTGTCCTCGATCACCGAGAGGTTCCGCAGGCCGAGGAAGTCCATCTTCAGCAGCCCGAGCGCTTCGACCCCGTTCATGTCGAACTGGGTGACGACCTTCTTGGAATCGTCGCGCGAGTCCTTCGACAGCTTGAGCGGCAGGTAGTTCACGAGCGGCGCGTCGCCGATCACGACGCCCGCCGCATGCACCGAGTCCTCGCGCCGGAGGCCCTCGAGCGCCCGGGCGGTCTCGACGATCTCCTTGGCCTCGGGCTCGCGCTCGTACGCGTTCGCGAGGTCGGGCGAGAGCTTCAACGCGTCCTCGATCGGGTAGTCGCGTCCCATCACCGCCGGCGGATACATCTTGCAGAGGCGGTCGCCAACGACCGGCGGGAAGCCGAGCACGCGCGCGGCATCGCGGATGCCCTGCTTCCCCTTGATCGTCTGGAACGTGACGATCTGTGCGACGTGGTCGGCGCCGTAGCGCTCGGTGGCGTAGCGGATCACCTCGTCGCGCCGACGCTCGTCGAAGTCCATGTCGATGTCGGGCATCTGGATGCGTTCCGGGTTGAGGAACCGCTCGAACAGCAGCCCGTAGCGCAGCGGATCGAGGTCGGTGATGCGCAGCGCGTAGCTCACGACCGAACCCGCGGCCGACCCGCGGCCGGGGCCGACCCGGATGCCCTGCTCGCGCGCGTGCCGGATCAGGTCCCAGACGATCAGGAAGTACCCACCGAAGCCCATGCTCGTGATCACGTCGAGCTCGTGGTCGATCCGCTGCCGGATCTCGGGCGTGATGGTGCCGAACCGCTCCGCCGCCCCGTCGTCGACGAGCCGGCGGAGGTACTCGTCGCGCGCGATGCCTCCGGGGGTCTCGAACCGCGGCAGGTGGTACCGCTGGTCGGACGGCGCACGGTCGCCGTAGACGAGATCGAGCTCGACGCTCTCGGCGATCCTCAGCGTGTTGTCGCAGACCTCGGGGGTCTCCGCGAACACGAGCCGCATCTCCTCGGGGCTCTTCAGGTAGAACTCGTCGGCGTCGAACTTCAACCGCTTCAGATCGGTCTGCACCTTCTGCTGCTGGATGCACAACAACACGTCGTGCGGCTTCGCGTCTTCCTTCAGCGTGTAGTGCAGGTCGTTCGTGGCCACGACCGGGATGTCGAGCTCGCGACCCAGATCGAACTGCTGCCGCAGGATGCGGCGCTGGTCACCGATGCCATGGTCTTGAACCTCGATGAAGTACCCCTCGGCACCGAAGATGTCGCGGTACTCGCCGGCGACCCGCCGAGCACGATCGGCCTGGCCGTTCAGGAGCAGCACCGACACTTCGCTGGACAGGCACCCCGACAGGCACGTGATGCCCTCGGCGTGTTCGGCCATCAGCGCCTTGTCCATGCGCGGCCGGTGGTAGAAACCCTCGAGATGCGCCGCCGAGACCAGCTTCAACAGGTTCCGGTACCCGGTCTCGTTCCGGGCCAACAGCGTGAGGTGGTAGTACTTCTCCTCGCTCTCCCCGAGGTTGCGGTCGAAGCGCGAGCCGGGCGCCACGTAGGCCTCGACCCCGATGATCGGCTTGACGCCCGCCTCGCGAGCGGCCTCGAAGAACTTCAGGGCACCGAACATCGCTCCGTGGTCGGTGACCGCGACGGCGGGCATGCCCAGGCGCTGGGCCTCGCTGAAGATCGTCGGCGCGCCCGGGTTCGAGGCCGGAGGATCGATGCGCGCAGCCCCGTCGAGCAGGGAGAACTCGGAGTGCACGTGCAGGTGGACGAAGGTGTCGGCCTGGTGAGTCATCTGCTGCGCGCGAGCTCCTGACGGGAGGATATCCACAGCTCCCCCGGCGGACTGTGGAGAACTACACCGGTGTGATTCGAGCGGAGCCTCAACCTACGCCCGGTCGTCTGGGCCGTCAAGGCTGCAGGTCACGGACGCGCTCGAGCGCTCGCTCGAGGTCGTCGGGGAGTCCTTCGTCGATCTCGATACGCTCCCCCGTGATCGGGTGGTCGAAGGCGATGCGCCAGGAGTGCAGGAACGGACGAGCGAGCCCGAGCGCGGTCGCGTCGTCCCCCCCTCCCCCGTACGCCCGGTCCCCGAGGATCGGGTGACCGATCGCCCGCAGGTGCACGCGGATCTGATGCGTGCGGCCGGTTCGTGGCGCCGCCTCGAGGAGCGTCGCGCGAGCGAACCGCTCCCTCGTCTCGAACACGGTCTCGGCGGCCCGGCCTTCGCTGCGGTCCACCACGACGCGGTCGGCGCGGCGGCCGAGCGGGGCCTCGACCGAGAACGTGTCGTGCTCGACGCGCCCGCGCGTGAGCGCGAGGTACCGGCGCTCGACGTCGTGACGGCGCATCATGCCCGCGAGTGCCTCGTGAGTGGGGTCGTCCTTCGCCACGAGCATCAACCCCGACGTGCCGGCGTCGAGGCGGTGCACGATGCCCGGCCGGAGGTGCCCGCCGATGCTCGACAGCGGCATCCCCATGCCGAGGAGTCGGTTCACCAGCGTGCCGGTCCGGCGCCGCTCCGTCGGGTGCACGATCAACCCCGTGGGTTTGGCGATCACCGCCAGATGACCGTCCTCGAAGCGGATCGGCACGGGCGGGCCTTCGGGGGCGAGCGGCGATGGCGCCGACCCGGTCTCGATCTCGAGCCGCTCACCCCCCCGCAGGCGGAAGGACTTCGGTCGCTGGGCGCCGTCGACGAGCACCGCCCCGTCGGCGATCGCACGCTGCACGTCGGCCCGGGGAAGGCCGGTCAGTCGCGCCACGACGGCGTCGAGCCGGCCGGGCTCGCCGGCGAGGACCTCAACGCCCATCTGCGGGCGGTGCGTCAGACCGCAGCGGCGGCGTCGCGTCGCCGTCTCGGCGTTCCGGCCGGTCACCGAGGAACGATCCGACGGCCAGCACGATCGCGCCGATCACGATCGCCGAGTCCGCCACGTTGAAGACCGGCCAGATCTGCAGGTCGATGAAGTCCACGACATGGCCCGTGAAGTCCTCGCCCCTCGTGTACCGGTCCGTCAGGTTGCCCAGCGCCCCTCCCAGGACGAGCCCCAAGGCGACGGCGGTGACCGGGTTCGTGTGACGGAACGCGGTCACCACGATCAGCAGCGAGACGACCACCGTGGCGCCGACGAAGAACCAGGGGATGTCCTGGCCCAGGCTGAACGCTCCCCCCGGGTTCGTCGCGAACCGGAACGACAGCAGGCCGGGGATCACGTCGATCGGGTCGCCGGGAAGCGTGCGCTCGGCCCAGAGCTTCGTGACCCTGTCGAGCAGGTACACGACCACGGCTGCCGAGAAGAGCCAGATCGCCGCGCGCGTGCGTGCGCGGAGCACGACCGTCACCGGCGCGACTGCGCCTGCGCGTCCTTGATGCAGAGATCGACGTAGGGAAGGGCCTTGATTCGCGCCTTCTCGATCGGCTTACCGCACCGGTCGCAGATGCCGTAGCTGCCGTCGTCGATCCGACCGAGCGCACGGTCGATCTTGGCCAACAGGTCGCGCACGTTGTTCTCGATCGACAGGTCCTTCTCGCGTTCGAAGGTTGCGGTTCCGGCGTCGGCCGACTCGTCATCGAGGCCGACGTCGCCGGAAAGCTCGGATTGGGTGGCGGCGAATGCCTCTTCCTCGATCGTGGTGAGTTGCTCGCGCAGCTCGCCGCGTTCCACTTCGAGGCGACCCTTGAGGTCGCCGATCTCCTTCGCGGTGAGCTTGGTCTGGGCCATGGTCGGCGAAGGGTAGCAGATGGGGCCGCTCACGACGCATCATCGCAGGTCAGAGCCCATCTATGACCAGTTGGAGGCGGTCCTGGGAAACCCCCTGGATCGCGAAGATCTTGATCCGCGAGCGAGCACCGCTGCGGAGCGACACCGCGCTCTTGGGCAGGCCGAGCAGGGACGCCAACGCGGCGGCGGCCTGGGCCGTGGCCCTGCCTCTTTCCGGCGCTGACGGCACACGGATGACGACCTCACCTCCCGGACCGCGCACGACCTGCGTGCGACCGGATCTCGGGATGACCCGCACGGTCAGGACCGCCATGGCGTGGAGCATGCCTCCCGCAGGTGTCCCGGGATCAGCGTGCGGCGCGCGGACGACGCCTCGCCCGCAGGCGCCTGAGCCACCCGTCGGCCAGGGCGACGATGGAAAGGACGCCGGCGACGATCGAGACGCCGACGATCGTCGCGCCCTGCTCGATCGCCAGCCCCGTGACCGAGGTCACCAGGCAGACGGTCCCCAGCACGAACGCCGCGAGATAGCGGCCCGCGACATCGCGACCGTACGACGCTCGACCCAGCTTCCGGGTCAGTCCTCGCCCCAGAAGAGGTCCCGAAGCGAACGGTCGCCTTCGGATTCCCCGTCGGCGCGCGCCCCGGCCGTTGCGGGCTCGGGCTCCTCGATCCTGACGGTGTCCTCACCGTCGGACGCTCGCGCGACGGGCCGCTCGCCGGCGGGCTCCGCCGCGGCCTCCTCCGGGACGGATCGTGACTTCGCCGCCGTTCCCGAGACCTCGGCCTCGGGGGCCTTGGCTGCATCGGACGTCGCAGACGCCGTGGCGCTCTCGCCCGCCGTGACGGTCGTCGGTGGGCGACGCGAGGACCTCGCCATGTCCTTGACCGTCTCGGCGTGCTCCTGCACGAGCCCGGCGAGCGACTGCAGGAACTCCCGTTCGCGGACGATGAACGCGTTCACGGCCGTTCGATCCTTCGGTCCGGTCGCGGCAGCGGGTGCACCGGCGCCGGCACGCGCCTCGGCGGCGATGCGCGTCGCCTCGGCGCGGGCGCGGGCGATGATCTCGTCCGCCTGCCTGGAGACGTCGTCGAGGTCGGGCGAACCGACGACCGGGGCGGCGCCGCCGGCACGGAGCCGCTCGATGTCGGCGGACATCGCCGAGAACGTGTCGGTGATCTGGTCGAGGAACTCGTCGACGTCGCGCATCTTGTAACCGCCGAAGCGCGAGACACGGAATTCCTTCTGTTGGATGTCCATCGGCGTCAGGCGCGACGACGGAGCCGCGGACGCCTCACCCGTCTGCCTGTCCTTCTTCCCCATGAGCCCCTCCCGTCAGCGGCACAACGCCGTCTGCAGCACGAAGATGATGATGAACGCCACCACGACCGAGAGGTCGAACATACCGGCCGGGGGAAGGATGCGACGCAGCGCGCGCAGCGGTGGTTCGGTCACGTCATACAACAGCTCGTAGGCAGAGCGTAGCGGACCGGTGGCGGGCGGTCGCCACCCTGCGAGCTGGATCCAGCTCAGGATGACACGCACCAGCAGGATCACCCAGAGGAGCGTGAGCGCGACGCAGACGAGCCGGATCATCGGGTCGAGAGGCTAACAGCAGCGCTGCCTCCGGTTCCGGCGGGCGCGGAACGCTCAGAACTGGTTGTAGAACCCGGTGCCGGCCAAGCGCTCGCGCTCTTCGGCCGAGACCTCCACGTCGGCGGGGCTGAGCAGGTAGACGCGGTTGGCCACCAGCTCGATCTTGCCGTCGAGTCCGTAGACGAGCCCGCTCGCGAAGTCGACGAGACGACGTGCGATCGCATCCTCGGTCGACTGCAGGTTCATGATCACCGCGGTGCCGTCCTTGAAACGATCGGCGACCTCCCGGGCCTCGTTGAAGCGCTTCGGCTCGGACTTGTGGATCGAGCTCGTGCCCGTCGAGACCGGCCTGGGTGACGCGATCGTTCGCACGACCCCCTCGGCTTCCGCGGACACCTCACGGACGGCCTGGGGACGCATCCGCCGCACCGGCGCGGGCTCTGCCTCGGGCATGTCGTCGACGAAATCCTCGTCCTCCTCGACGAGCCCTAGGTAGTTCAGCGTCTTCTTCCACACGCCGGCCATCTCCCGTTCCTCTCGTTCACCTCGGCCGCGTCGGCGCGTTCATCGCTCGCCCGCCGGTCCTCTCGGCCCGAACAACGCCGTTCCGATGCGGACCATGGTAGCGCCTTCCTCAACGGCGACCTCGTAATCCAACGACATCCCCATGCTCAAGTCCACCACGCCGGGGTGGTTCTCTGCGACGCCGTCCCGCAGCTCCCGGAGCCTCACGAACCAGGGACGAGCGTCGTCGGCCGTGGCTCCGGCCGGTGGGATCGTCATCAGGCCCCGCAGGTCGAGCCCGTCGAGCTCGCTCACGCGGTCGGCGAACGGGCAGACGTCATCGGGTGCCACGCCGGCCCTCGTTCCCGTGAAGTCGACCTCGATCAGGCACTCGATCGTCCTGCCGGCCTCGGCCGCGCGACGCGCCAGGCGCTCCGTGGCGCGGACGCCGGACACGGTCTCGACCACGTCGGCGAGGGCCGCCACGTGATGGGCGGAGTTCGTCTGGAGCGCGCCGATGTAGTGCCACCGGGCGCCCGGCACCGCATCGTGCACGTCGCGGAGCTCCTGCACGTAGTTCTCCCCGATCGACGTGACCCCGGACTCGACGACCCAGCGGATCGGCTCGGGCGGCTGGGTCTTCGCGGCCGCGACCAGCCGGATCGACGAGGGATCGCGCTGCGCCCGCACGGACGCTCGTTCGATCCGTCGTCGGATCGACGCGAGATTGGCGAGCACCTCGTCCCGACTGCCGTGCATGCAGACATCGTGCCACGCACCCGGCCGGCAGCCCTCATCTCCGGCGCTCCATGCCGCGCCGTGCTCGGGAACGAGCGGGGGCGGGGAGGTCTCTCGGCCAAGAGGCGGGGGAAGGGCGCCTCCTCGCGTGGGATACCTCCCCGCCCCCAGGTCCCTCGCGGGGCCGGGCGGAGCGAGGAGCGCTCGTTCAGCTCTTCAAGAAGTCGGGGATGTCGAGATCCTCCTCGGCGTCGAACGACACCGACGGTTGCGCCTCCTGCTCACCGGTGGTGAAGACATCACCCTCCTCGTCCTCGTCGGCCAGGATCGACGGGAGCGGCTCGCGGGTCGCCTCGCCCTCGCCCGCACCCTCGCCGGGAACCGGCTCCTCGAGCAGACGCGATAGGCGGGACTCGAACTGGCTGCCGCCGGCCGCGTTCGGCGCCACCTTGTCGAAGCCGGCCGCGACGACCGTCACGCGGACCTCTTCTCCCA
>Ga0075313_1000130_pt1 | contig 14036 bp, 18 predicted proteins | sample MayberryNE_Catta_3_FD_120051 | JGI IMG/M metagenome (GOLD analysis project Ga0075313, IMG submission 120051) | Natural and restored wetland microbial communities from the San Francisco Bay, California, USA, that impact long-term carbon... | ecosystem: Environmental > Terrestrial > Soil >...
CCTTCTTCGCCGCGCGCTCGCGCTCCTGCGTCGCCAGCTTCAGCGAGCGCTCGGCCTCGCGGAGGGCGGTCTCGGCCTCCGCGACCTCGGTGCGGAGCTCCTGCTCGCGGGCGCGTCTCCGCTCGCGCTCGCGCTTCTTCGCGGCCGTCTCGGCGTCCACCCGCGCGCGTCCCGTCCGCGGCCGCGCCGCCACCCGCGCGGGTGCCGCTCCCACGAGCGCCGCGAAACCGGCGGCCTCGAGCTCCTCGACCAGAACTCCTCGTTCCAGTGCAGGCCGTCCCTCCGGGTCGGAGGCGGCCGCGCGGAGCAGGTCGCGCACGCGCCGCGCCGTCGCTTCGCTGGCTGCCCTGCCGCTCGGCGCGGCATGTGCCAGTGCCACGTCGGCCAGCAGCTCGAGTGCCCGCTCGAGCTCCTTCGTCGACGCGCGGTACGCCTCTGCGTCTCCAGACAGCTGGGTCGACAGCACCCGCTCGGCCGCCGCCGCCGCGTCCCGGGCGACCTGCGGGCGATCGCGGGCCGCGCGATTGACCGCGAGCACGACGACGGAAGGCTTGCGAACCGCGGCAACCGTCTCGGCGTCCTCGCTGCGGCCGGCGTCGCGCAGCTCGCGCGCGACCCGCCCCCGCTCCGCCACGAACTCGTCCGGGGCGACCGCGAGCAGCCGTTCGCCCTCCGGCGGGAGCCCGGTCATGCGGTTACCGGGCGCGGCCGGCAGGGTAGGACGCGGTGATGGCCTCGCTCCCGGCCACACCGCGCGCGCTCGCCGGTCTCCACGCCGCGTACCTCATCGCCACCGGAGTATGGCCGCTCGTCCACCGGCGGAGCTTCGAGGCGGTCACGGGGCCGAAGCCGGAGTTCTGGCTCGTGCGCGTCGTCGGCGGCCTGGCCGCGGCCTGCGGCGTCACGCTCGGTACCGCCGTCGTCCGGAACAGCCGCCCGCCGGAGGTCCAGGTGCTCGCCTGCGCGCAGGGGCTCGCCTTCGCCGCCGCCGACATGTACGCCGCAGCGACCAGATCGACGGTGTACTTCGGGGACGTCGCGTTCCAGGCAGCCTGCCTCCCCGCGTGGTTCGCGAGCTGGGACGATCCGCGAGGGGAGAGCGGGCCTTCCCGACGTCACTGAGCGGGTGTCGAGCGGCGGAAACGCGAACGCCGGGCGGATCGCGCCCGCTCGCGGCCTAGCGCGTCATCCACGCGTAGGCGAACACCGCGACATACCCCAGCACGAAGAGAGCCGCGATCCAGAGCGTCGCCATGAGCCCGAGTGCGACGGCAACGATCGCAGCGAGGTAGAGAAGTCCTCCGACGCCGGCCACTATCGCCCCCTTTCACCTGGAGCCGTACCCGTCGGCTCGGGACGGCTAACTGCCCCGAGCGAGGGATCCGCTCCCTCGGCCTCGGCGGGCACGACGCGGCCCCTCGAGTGCGGAGCACACGACGACGTAGTGGCCTTCGTCCTCGACCACGTCTCTCACGAGCCACTCCCGCCCGAGAGCGTGGACGGACTCGCCGGCGCTCGGTGGGGCGGCGAGGTAGCGGGTCTCGGCTGCCCCGTCGAGCAGGAACGTCACCTGCAGGAGCATGTCAGCGGTGTGCCCGTGCTCGAGCTCCCCGAAACCGCCGAGAAGGCAGATCCGGCGTCTTCCTCGTCGCGCGCTGGAGCGTGTCGGGCGGCCGGCGCAGGGCGACCCCGCCCGCCACGGAGCCTCGTCGGCACGGGTTTTCGCGGCCGCGCCACCGGGTAGACCGCCGTCCGTGGGCAGCGTCCTCCCGATCCACGAGAGCTGGGTCTTCGCCCCGCTCGTCTTCACGGCCCTCGTGGTCGTGGGGCTCGCGCTGCTCCTCCTGACCAACCGCTAGGCGTCGACGATGCCCACGTCCGCGGACACACCGTCGTCGACGGGCCGCGTGCGGGTCTACGGCTGCTCGCCCGGATGCCTGCTGCTGTCGCTCGCGGTCTCGGTGCTCCTGACGATCGTCGTGAACGTCCTGATTCGCCTCTTCTGATCCCCGACGTTAGCGGACGGTCGCGCCGCGGCGGTTGACGCACGAGTCGAGCGAGGAGGGCGAACCCCAGCAGGGGCGGCAGGACTCGAACCTGCAACCCCCGGTTTTGGAGACCGGTGCTCTGCCAGTTGAGCTACGCCCCTGGGCTGCGCAGCCGAGTGTAGCCGCGCCCGAGGGCTACCCTGCGCGCGTGCACAGGCGCGCGCTCGGGGCGCTCTTCACGGTGCTCGCCACGGGTCTCGCGCTGATCGCGGTCTTCTCGGCGCTCGAGGGCGGGCAGGCCTGGGTCGTCGCCCTGGCGGCGGGCGTCCTCGCGCTGTGGATGGGCGATCTCGCGCGGCGCGCACTGAGGCGGGCCTGAGGAGTCCGGCGCCGGGCGGCGTATTGTTTCGCCGTGGTCACGGCCAACGACACGCAGACGCTCTGGGTCGAGTATCGGAAGTCGGGCGACCCGACGATCCGCGACCGCCTGATCCTCACGTACGCGCCGCTCGTGAAGTTCGTCGCGGGGCGTGTGGGCGCAAGCCTGCCCGCGCACGTCGACGAGCAGGACCTCGTCTCCTACGGCCTGCTCGGACTGATCGGCGCGATCGAGCGCTTCGACCCGAGCCGCGAGATCAAGTTCGAGACCTTTGCCATGGCCCGGATCCGCGGCGCGATCATCGACGAGCTGCGCTCGCTCGACTGGGTGCCGCGGTCGGTGCGAACCCGCGCGCGGCAGATCGAGCGCGCGATCCAGGCGCTCGAGAAGGAGCTGATGCGCGCGCCCACCGACGCGGAGATCGCGACGAAGCTCGGCCTGAGCAGCGAGGAGCTCGAGGAGAGCCTGCACGAGATCTCCCGCTCGTCGGTCGCCGCGCTCGACGAGCTGTGGTCGCCGTCCGGGAGCGGCGGCGACCAGATCGCGCTCATCGACACGATCGAGGACGAGTCCGGGCCGGATCCCGAGATGACGCTCGAGCAGTCCGAGGTGAAGGAGGCGCTCGCCGAGGCGATCTCGATCCTCCCCGAGCGGGAGAAGCTCGTCGTCACGCTCTACTACTACGAGGAGCTGACCCTGCGCGAGATCGGGGAGGTGCTCGGGGTCACCGAGTCTCGCGTCTCGCAGCTGCACACGAAGGCGATCCTGCGCCTGAAGGCGCACCTCGCCGGTGCCTCGCGCGACCGGGCCGAGACGTAGGCGACGCGGTCGGTCGCGTCGCCTACGTCTCGCGACGACCTAGCAGCCGGTGAAGGTGAGGTCGCCGCCCTCGAAGTTGTGAAGTCCCGGCGCGGCGGGGCCGATCGAGCTGCCCGTCGCCACGTGGATGTTGTTGTGGAACTGGTTGAACGCGTTCTGCAGGTTCGGGTTGTCGCAGACGCGCGGCCCCACCTCGACGAGGCCCGACGGTGTCGAGACCCAATGGCGATGCTTCGGCACAGTGCCGAGGTCGGGGTCGGCGAGGCTGTTGCCGGCCAGCACGAGCAACACGACGATGCTCGCGAGCCCGAACACGAGACGTTCACGCATGGCTTCTCCTCCTGGTGTTGACGCTCACGAGGGCGAAGATCACAGTGCTGCGTGTGAGGGAGCGTGTGAGGGAGCGGGCGGCGGCTGCGTGAGCGTCCAGATCCATCTGCTCGGACCGCCTCGCGTCGAGCGGGACGCGGGTTCGCGTCGTCCGCGCGGGAGCAAGACCTGGGGCCTGCTGACGTACCTCGTCCGCACGCGTGTGCCCTCGTCTCGGACGCGTGTCTCAGAGCTTCTCTTCCCCGAAGCCGATGACCCGCTCGGCGCGCTGCGCTGGACGCTCTCGGATCTGAGACGGCTCGTCGGCGACGACCTCGACGTTGGTGGCGAGCCGCTCCGTCTCCAGCTGCGGCCGAGCGCGGTCGTCGACGTGGAAGTCCTTCGCAAGCGCTCGTGGACGGAAGCCGTCGCGCTCCGGGGTCTCGGCCGGGAGCTGCTCGAGGGCCTCGTGTTTCCCTCGAGCCCGGGATTCGAGATCTGGCTCGCAAACGAGCGCCGCCATGTCGCCGGAGCGACTGCTGCCGTCCTGCACCAGGCGGCGCTCGCGCTCCTCGCCTACGGCGACCCGGCCGCAGCCGCCGATCGGGCCTCCGAGCTCGTGCAGCTGAACCGGTTCGACGAGAACGCCCATGCGCTCCTCGTACGCTGCTTGCGAGCGGCGGGCGACGACGCCGGAGCTGCTCGGCAGATCGTCGCCTGCGAGGAGATCTTTCGTGACGAGCTGGGCCTGGAGCCGAGCGCGGCCGTCCGAAGGGCCGGGATGGAACCGCGGCCTCGCGTGGCCAGCCTCGGCTCGAAGCGACCAAGCGTCCTCGCCCAGATCGAGACGGGCGAGGCGATCGTGGCCGCTGGCGCGACCCAGGCCGGTCTCGAGCGGCTGCGAGGCGCCTGTGCCTCTGCCCGGATTACCGAGGAGTCAGACCTTCTCGCACGGTCGTTGATCGCACTCGGTGCTGCCCTCGTCCACGGTGCGCGAGGCACCGACGAGGAGGGTGCGGCCGCGCTTCACGAGGGTGTGCTGCTTGCCGAGCAGGCGGGGGAGACCACGCTCGCCGCAACGGGCCTACGGGAGATCGGCTGGGTCCAGTTCCTTCGCGCGGAGTACGACCGCGCGGCTGAGTCGCTCGCTCGCACGGTCGAACTGGCAGGAGGCAACGAAGAGGAGCTCGCCTGGGTCGACGTCATCCTCGGCTCGTGCCGGAGCGACGTCGGAGAGTATGCGGCCGCCCGTGGGCATCTCGAATCGGGTGTCGGGCGGTCCCGCCGGATGCCACCTTCTCAGCTCCTCGCCTTCGGGCTCACGATGCTCGCTCGGCTCCATCTCGCCGTAGGTGAGCTCGACCAGGCGACGGAGCGGCTCGACGAAGCCCTGACGGTGGTGGAAGCGCGAGGGTTGACGGCATTTCGGCCCTGGCCCGAGTCCTTCCGGGGCGAGATCGATCTGCTGTACGGAGATCTGCAGGCCGCCGAACATCGGTTCGAGCATGCGTTCGCCGTGGGGTGCGAGGTCGGCGACCCGTGCTGGGAAAGCATCGCGATGCGAGGGCTGGGGCTCGTGGCGCTCCACAGAGGTGAGGTGGACCGTGCGATCGAGCTGCTGGTCGAGGCACCGAAACGATGTCGGCGTCTGCCGGACACGTACCTCTGGATCGAGGCCTACGGTCTGGACGCCCTCTGCGCCGTGGCGACAGAGCGGGGCATCGAGTCGGCACCGCTCTGGATCGACGAGCTCGCGGCGATCACGGCACGTCGCGGGATGCGCGAGCTCCTCCTCCGTGCAACCCTCTACCGCGCGCGTCTCGGCGAGCCGGGAGCAATGGACGCAGCGCGCTCGCTCGCTTCGCAGATCGACAATCCAGAGCTCATCACGGCGCTCGACGTCGCAGTCCCCACGGCTGTTGCCTGACGGGTTGCCGCGTGGCGCGGGCAGACGACGTCCGACGCCGCCCAGGGGGAGTGCAGTCTCGACCGACCGAGGCTCACCCTGGCGCTACTAAGCTTTCGGTCCGAAATCGAACTGCGAGGAGGACGAGTAGCCCATGCCCGAGCCCGCCAAGATCCGCAACGTCGCCGTCGTCGGACACCGCGGGACGGGGAAGACGTCGCTCCTGGAGGCGCTCCTCTTCCAGTCGGGCGCGGTCAACCGGCTGGGCACGGTCGAGGCGGGGACGACGGTCTCGGACTGGGACGAGGACGAGCACGCGCGACAGCTCTCCATCGCCATGTCCGTCGCCCACGCGACGTGGCAGGGGCGCAAGCTGAACCTCGTCGACGTCCCCGGCGACCCGAGCTTCCAGGGCGAGCTGCGGACCGCGGCCCGCGTCGTGGAGGGCCTTGTCGTGACCGTCTCCGGCGTGATGGGCGTCGAGGTCGGGACCTCGCGCGCATGGAAGCTCGCCGAGGAGCTCGGCCTCGCGCGGCTCGTGTTCGTGAACATGCTCGACCGCGAGCGCGCGGACTTCTTCCGCACGCTCGAGCAGCTCCGCGGGCAGCTCTCGCCGCAGTGCGTCGCCGTGCACCTCCCGATCGGCTCCGAGCACGAGCTGACCGGGATCGTGGACGTCCTCCACATGTGCTCGTACCCGAGCCCGGAGGGCGGCAAGGAGGCCGATCCCGGCCCGATCCCCGACGACCTGGCGGAGCTCGCGGCGGAGTATCGCGAGAAGCTCCTGGACGCCGTCGTCGAGACGGACGAGGGCCTCATGGAGCGCTACCTCGACGGCCAGGAGCTCGCTGCGGACGAGGTCGCCGCCGCGCTCAAGGCGGCGGTCACGCGCGGCGAGGTGTTCCCGGTCGCCTGCGGCGTCGCCACGAAGAACCTCGGCACGCACGCAGTCCTCGACCTGCTCGTGGAGGGCGTGCCCTCGCCGGCGAAGGCGGGGTCCCCGATCGACGTGGACGGCGCGCAGACCGCGCTTCTCGTCTTCAAGACGGTCGCGGATCCGTTCGCGGGCCGCATCAACCTCTTCCGCGTCCTCACGGGCACGGTCGCCGCCGACACGCAGCTCGTGAACCTGCGGACGAAGGGCAAGGAGCGGATGGGCGCCCTGCTCGAGCTGCAGGGGAAGGAGCACAAGCCGGCGCTCGACTTCGCCGAGGGCGACCTGGGCGCGGTGGCGAAGCTGAAGGACGCCCACACGGGCGACCTGCTGGCCGACAAGGAGGTCGCGATCGAGCTCCCCGAGTTCGGGTTCCCGGAGCCCGTCATGAGCTTCGCGATCACGCCGAAGTCCAAGGGCGACGAGGAGAAGATGGCGACCGCGATCCGCCGGCTGGCCGAGGAGGACCCGACGCTGCGTCTGCGGCGCGACCCGCAGACCGGGGAGGAGATCCTCTCCGGGATGAGCCAGATGCACGTCGAGGTGGCGCTCGAGCGGGCGAAGCGCCGGTTCGGCGTCGACATCGAGCTGCATCCGCCGCGCGTTCCCTATCGCGAGACGATCCGGCGCGAGGCCCGCGCCCACGCGCGCTACAAGAAGCAGACCGGCGGGCGGGGCCAGTTCGGCGACGCGACCATCGTCGTGTCTCCCTGGCCCGACGGCGAGTACGAGTTCGTGGACAGGATCGTGGGCGGGGTCATCCCGCAGAGCTTCCGGCCTGCGGTAAACAAGGGGATCCAGGAGGCCATGAGCCAGGGCGAGCTCGCCGGAGCGCCCGTGCAGGGGGTGCGCGTGGAGCTCGTCGACGGCTCGTACCACACGGTCGACTCCTCCGAGATGGCGTTCAAGATCGCAGGGTCGATGGCCTGGAAGGACGCCTACCTGAACGCGGATCCCGTGCTCCTGGAGCCGATCATGGAACTCGAGGTGACGGTCCCGGACGACGCCGTGGGCGCCGTCAACGGCGACCTGAACTCGAGACGCGGCCGCCTGCAGGGGATGGAGCCCCTCGGCGGCTTCACCGCCATTCGCGCGGAGGTGCCGATGGCCGAGCTCCTCACCTACGCGCAGTCGCTCACGTCGATGACGGGCGGCCGGGGGGACTACGCGATGCACTTCCTGCGCTACGAGGAGGTCCCCTCGCACGTCGCGCAGAAGATCATCGAGGAGACGCAGCGGGAACGCGAGGCCGCGAAGGCGTAGTCGCAGGCCCGTCCTCGCGCCGTGGACGAGCGCGCGACGGTGCTAGGGTCCTCGCATGCGCGTGACGAAGGCGACGGTCATTCGCGCCTGCGCGGTCTGCGAGCGGACGCTGCTCCAGGGCGAGTACGCGGTTCGCTTCTCTCCCGACGGCGTCGAGTTCGTGGACGTGTGCCCGCTCTGCCAGACGGCCGCGCTCGAGTACGGCTGGGTGCGCGAGGGCGGCCCGATGTCCCCGGCGCTCTCGCCGCACGCGCGGCGCAAGCGGCCTCGCTGGGCTCAGCTCCTCGGCGTCTCGAACGGCGAGGCCGAGCCGGTCGTTCCGGAACCGGTGCTCCGGCGCCTTCCCGACTCGGAGGCGGCGCTCGTGGAGGCCGCCGATCTCTTCAACGCAAGCCTCTTCCGGCGCACGGTCGAGGGCGTCGCGAAGGCCCTCGGCTCGCCGCTCGTCTCCATCGTCCCGCTCTCCGGGGTGAACAGCGAGCTCGTGCTCACGTTCGCCTGGGAGATCACCTGGTACCAGTACCGCGTCCTCCCGGAGGCGCCCCAGCCGATCAGGCTCGCGGACCGCGGCTCGGAGCTGTCCGAGATCGAGGCCGCTTTCACGACCTGGAACGCGCAGCTCGACGACAGCGGTCGCGTCGTTCCCAACGTCGCGCGCTAGCGACTCGCCCATGCGTCTTCCCGAGAGTGCGAGGGCGCTGCTCGAGTCGGGATCGCTCGCGCACCTCGTCACGCTGAACCGGGACGGCTCGCCGCAGGTGACGTGCGTGTGGGTCGGGCTCGAAGGGGACGAGATCGTGTCCGGGCACCTTCGCGTCGGGCAGCGCAAGCTGCGCAACGTCGCCCGCGATCCGCGGGTCGCCCTCTCCGTCGAGGGCACCGAGGTGCAGCCGCCCGGCCTGAAGCAGTATCTCGTCGTCCATGGCCGCGCGCGCGTCGAGGACGGCGGTGCGGCGGAGCTCCTGCAGCGGCTCGCCCACGTCTACCTCGGCCCGGAGGTGAGGTTCCCGCCGATGGAGGACCCTCCACCCGGTCAGATCCTGCGCATCGAGGTCGAGCGCGTCGGCGGCGTCGGGCCCTGGGCCGCCTAGCCACGGCCGGGGAGCGAGCGGGCGGCCGCGACTAGACTGGATCGCATGGCGACGACGAGCGTGAGACACCAGAACTACGTGGGCGGCGAGTGGGTCGACGCCGTCTCGGGCGAGACCTTCGACTCCACGAGCCCGGCCGACGGCGAGACGATCGGGACGTTCCCGAAGTCGGGCGCCGAGGACGTCGACCGCGCGGTCGACGCCGCCAAGGCGGCGTTCGAGGAGTGGCGGCTCGTGCCGGCGCCGAGGCGCGGCGAGCTCCTCTTCCGCTTCGCGCAGCTCCTCACCGAGCACAAGGCCAAGCTCACCGACCTCATGTCGCACGAGATGGGGAAGGTCAAGGCCGAGGCCGGCGGCGACGTCCAGGAAGCGATCGACATGAGCTACTACATGGGGGGCGAGGGGCGGCGCCTCTTCGGGCAGACGACGCCGTCGGAGCTTCGCGACAAGTTCCAGATGTCGGTGCGCATGCCGATCGGCGTCATCGGCGTCATCACGCCGTGGAACTTCCCGATCGCGATCCCCTCGTGGAAGATCATGCCCGCGCTCGTGGCCGGGAACACGGTCGTCTTCAAGCCCGCACGGGACACCCCGGCCCTCGGCCAGCGCTTCGTCGAGCTGCTCGACGAGGCCGGCGTGCCGAAGGGCGTCGTGAACATCGTGCACGGCGGCGGCGGCGCGGTCGGAGAGCGCCTCGTGCGCCATCCGGACGTGCCGGTCATCTCGCTCACCGGCTCTCGCGATACCGGCGTCGAGGTCCTGCGGAACGCCGCGGAGAACCTCAAGCACGTCCATCTCGAGCTGGGCGGGAAGAACGCCATCATCGTCATGGAGGACGCGGACCTCGAGCCGGCGATCGACGGCATCCTTTGGTCGGCGTTCGGGACGACCGGCCAGCGTTGCACTGCCGCGAGCCGCGTCATCGTCCACGAGAGCCTGTACGAGACGCTCGCAGCGCAGCTCGTCGCGCGCGCAGAGGCCATGAAGCTCGGGCCAGGCTGGGAGGACGAGACCGACGTCGGCCCCGTGATCAACGAGTCGGCGCTCGAGAAGATCCACTCGTACACGCAGATCGGGGTCGACGAGGGCGCCGAGCTCCTCACGGGCGGTGAGGTCGCGAGCGAGGGCGACCTGGCGAAGGGGTTCTTCTACCGGCCGACGATCTTCGGTGGCGTCGACCCGCAGATGCGGATCGCGCAGGAGGAGATCTTCGGGCCGACCCTCTCGCTCATCTCCGTGCGCGACGAGGCGGAGGCGATCCGCGTCTCGAACGGCATCCGCTACGGCCTGTCTTCCTCGATCTTCACCCGCGACGTGAACCGTGCGTTCCGCGCGATGCGGGACCTGCAGGCCGGGATCACGTACGTGAACGCAGGGACGATCGGCGCCGAGGTGCACCTCCCGTTCGGCGGGGTGAAGGAGACCGGGAACGGCCACCGCGAGGCGGGACAGGCAGCGCTCGACGTCTTCACCGAGTGGAAGTCGGTGTACGTCGACTACTCGGGCACGCTGCAGCGAGCGCAGATCGACACCCAGTGAGGGAGAAGGTCGACCTCGCCGCGAAGCTGGCGGGCTTCGAGGAGGCGTTCCGGCCGAGGATCGTCGGCTACTACAACGACGACAAGATCCAGGTCGCCAAGGTGAAGGGGGAGTTCGTGTGGCACTCGCACCCGGACACGGACGACCTGTTCCTCGTCCTCTCCGGGAGCCTCACGATCGAGCTTCGCGCGGAAAACGTCCAGCTCGGCCCCGGGGACCTGTACGTCGTCCCGCGCGGCGTCGAGCACCGCCCGCGGTCCGACGATGGCGCCGAGATCCTCCTGATCGAGCCGGCGGGCACGCCGAACACCGGCGACTCGGGAGCGGAGCCGACGCCCGAGGTCGAGATCTGAGCCGCGTCAAGCTGGTCTGGTTCGTCCCGGCCGAGGCGCTCGAGGCAACCCGCGACGCGGTCTTCGCAGCCGGTGCCGGGGCTATCGGCGCGTACGAGCGCTGCTCCTGGTACACGGCCGGAACGGGCACGTTCCTCGGCGGCGAGGGCACCGATCCCGCGGTCGGCGAGCGCGAGCGCGAGGAGCACGTCCCGGAGCTTCGGGTGGAAGCGGTCGTCCCCGAGGAGGCGCTCGACGGAGTCGTGACCGCGCTGCGGCTCGCGCACCCCTACGAGGAGCCGGCCTACGACCTGTACCCGCTCCTCGACGCGTGAGGGCGAAGCTGTACACGGACGGCGGCTCGCGCGGGAACCCCGGGCCGGCCGCCTGGGCATACGTCCTCGAGGCGGAGGACGGCACGGTGCTGGAGGCGCGCGGCGAGGCGATCGGCGTCGCCACCAACAACGTCGCCGAGTACTCCGCGCTCGTCGCCGGCCTCGAACGGGCCGCCGATGCCGGCGTGACCGAGCTGGAGGTGATCTCCGACTCCGAGCTTGTCGTGAAGCAGATGCGCGGCGAGTACCGGGTGAAGAACAAGGCGCTCCAGAGCCTCTTCCTCGAGGCCTCGGGGCTCGCCCGCGGAATCGACCGCGTGACGTACACGGCCGTGCGCCGCGAGCACAACGAGCTCGCGGACAGCCTCGTCAACGAGGCGCTCGACCGCGCGGGCTGAGAAACTGCCCTCGATGGCCGAGTCCCACCACGTCCGCATCGAGTACTGCGTTCCCTGAGGCGCGCTCCCGAACGCCGCCGGTCTGGCGGCGCGGATCCTCGAGGAGTGGGAGGGCGTGATCGGCGCGCTCGAGGTCGTGCCCGGCGTCGGCGGGATCTTCGACGTGCACGTGGACGGCGAGCTCGTCTTCACGAAGTCGATGCTCGGCCGCTACCCGCAGCCCGACGACGTCGTCCCGCTCCTCCGCGAGCGGCTGGGGTAGCCCACGGGACGCGGCTATAATCCCGCCACCTCGCGGATGTAGCTCAGTTGGCTAGAGCGTCTGCTTGCCATGCAGAAGGTCGAGGGTTCGAGTCCCTTCATCCGCTTCTCTGAACCCGCTGGAAACGGCGGGTTTTCTGTTTCCAAGATGGCGGCATGATCGGCGAAAGTGGGCTGCGGGTCAGCACCTTGGGTCAGCATTTTCAGACAGTGCCGGAGGAACGCCGGGCCAGAGCGCGAGGTGAGGCTGGAAAGCCGAGGACGTCTGAGCGAATTCGTGGCGCAGGGTGAGTGGATTTCAGTCCGGCGCTCGTGTTCTCGTTCGAGCCGATAGTCGCCGAGACGCGGCCACAGGCCGCATCGCCTGCGCGATGCAGTCACGGAAAGAGGGAGAAGCGAGACTCCTTGAGCGTCAAGAGAGAGCACACTCGCGCACCTGAGGGGTGCGCTACCTGAAGCGGACGGACCCGATGATGCTCGCGATCTCCCGCTCGGCCTTGTCCGCTCGTCACGGGCGTGTGGGATCCTCTCGCTTCGGCTGTCTCGGCACCGGAGGGGGTTTCGCGTCTGAGCGGACAACGGAGACGACTCGGGATGGGACTCATGTTCTATCCGCGTGGCGGCTCGGCGCAGGTTGCCCGGTACCTGTCCCGCGCACTCATGGAGTCCGGCTGGGATGTCGTGCTCGCCACGGGGTCGCTCGGCTCGCCAGGAGAGCGGACGCACGCAGCAACGTTCTACGAGGGGCTGCGGGTCGAGGTAGCGGACTACACCCCTGCCCTCCGGCGCTTCGAGCACGGCGAGGACCAGCTGGCCGGGCCGGTTCCGTTCCACGGCTCCTTCGAGGATCGGGAGGCGGCGCCGGACCCGGTCTTCACCGCTCTCGACGCCGCACAGGCGCGGGTTCAGGTGGCGGCGTGGGAGGGCGTGCTCGAGTGCGCCGGCTTCGGGCAGGTCGACATCGTCCATCTCCACCACGTGACGCCGATGCACGAGGCCGTCGCCCGGCGATGGCCCGACCGCCCGCTCGTCACGCACCTGCACGGCACCGAGCTGAAGATGCTCGATCGGATCGAGCGCCTCGCCGGCGTCGCTGCGGCGCTGGGCACGAGCCTCGCCCAGCTTGCGGCCGCGGTCGAGTCGGGTGAGCCGGCCTCCGACCTCGACCTGCCGGAGACGGCGCGCGAACTGCTCGGGCAGACGAGTCCGAGCCGATACCGATACGGGGAAGAATGGGCCGCTCGCCTCGAAGCGTCCGCACGGACGAGCCGGCGCGTCATCTGCATCTCGCCACACGAGGCGTCCGAGGCGATGCGCCTCCTCCGTGTCTCCGACGACCTCATCGAAGTGATCCCGAACGGCGTCGACACGGACCTCTTCGTCCGTTCACCCTTCACCCGCGATGGGCGCCTCGACCTCCTCCGCCACTGGCTCGTCGACGACCCCCAGGGATGGGACGAGACGGGGCTCCCGGGGAGCATTCGCTACCCCGCGACGGCATTGGACGCGTTCGCGAGTCGCGACGGTGCGCCGCTCCCCGTTCTCCTGTTCGTCGGGCGCTACCTCGGCTTCAAGCGCGTCCCGCTCCTCGTTCGCGCCTACGCGCGGGCGCGACCACGTTTCGAGGTTCCGGCGCCGCTCCTGATCTGGGGCGGCTCGCCGGGAGAATGGGAGGGCGAGCACCCGTACACCGTCGCGCGCGCGCTGGAGGTGAGCGGCGTCTTCTTCAGCGGTTGGCGCGGACACGACGAGCTCCCGCTCGGGCTGTCGTGTGCCGACGTCTTCGTGGGCCCATCGGTCGACGAGCCCTTCGGGCAAGTGTTCCTCGAGGCGATGTCGTGTGGCCTGCCGGTGATCACGACGTGCACCGGCGGCCCTCTCTCCTTCGTCAATACCGCCGCAGGTAGGCCAAACGGTTGGCTCGTCGCGCCGGACGACGTCGATGCCCTCGCCGATGCGCTCGTCCACGCGGTGAACGACGATGCCGCCAGACGAGAGCGAGCGGACAACGCCAGGGAGCAGGTTCGCAGCGCGTACTCCTGGCAAGCGCTGGCCGGACGCTTCGACGCCCTCTACACCGACGTGCTCGAGCGCGCTTCCTAGGTACAACCTGAGCTCGGCCGACGCCCGCCGAGCCTGCGCTGCGAGCGGAGGCGAGACGACCTTCCGTGTCCTCGTTCGGCGATCCTTTCGAGAAACCCGTGGTCGGCGCTCCCGTCGCAGCTGATCGAGGAGCGAGGTAGAGGCTGGTGCGCCCGCTCCTCTCGGCCGAGGGAGGGAGGCGCCGCGCAGATGTATATGGCAAGTGCACGGATCCAGGATCATCCTTCGATCCCACAAGAACAAATGTTCGTATGGAAGAGCTTGACCGTAAGTCCAGCTCGAACTCGCTCTTCGGGGTGAGCGCTCGCCTAAGGGCACGACCTACAGTGGGCACGCGGGGGGAATGCGGCGGCCCGAGAAGGGCATGGCGGAGGCGGAA
>Ga0075313_1000131_pt1 | contig 14020 bp, 14 predicted proteins | sample MayberryNE_Catta_3_FD_120051 | JGI IMG/M metagenome (GOLD analysis project Ga0075313, IMG submission 120051) | Natural and restored wetland microbial communities from the San Francisco Bay, California, USA, that impact long-term carbon... | ecosystem: Environmental > Terrestrial > Soil >...
TCGATATCCCTGGCGCCGCCGAACATCTCGCGCACGTGGTCCTCGGTTCCCCACAGGATCGGTGGCGAGGCGTAGTCGGGCGGAGGAGGCATGTACGAGCCGCTCGCACGGAAGATCTCGCCGGCCACGCCCTCCGGCGTCCAGCAGCAGATCCCGATGACGCCGCCCTCGCCGCAGACGCGCGCCATCTCGTCCGCGGTGTCCCGATGCCGCGGCGCGAACATGTGGCCGAACGTCGAGAAGACCCGGTCGAACGTCTTGTCCTCGAACGGCAACGCCTCGGCGTCTCCCTCGACCCAGTCGACCTCGACTCCTTCCGCTGCGGCCTTCGCCCGCCCGCCGTCGAGTAGCTCGGGCACGAGGTCGAGCCCGGTGACGTCAGCGCCCGCTCGTGCCGCTGGGATGGCCGCGTTGCCCGTGCCACAGGCCACGTCGAGCACGCGCATTCCCGGCTCGACCACGGCGCGCTCGACGACGTATTCGCCCACGTCGCGGATGTGATCGGACAGCGTGGCGTAGTCGCCTGCCGCCCACATCGCCCGCTGGCGCTGCTTGAACTCGTCCATCGCCCCTCCTCGCTCGTCTGTCGTGAAGCTATAACTGTGAAACACAGTTATGTCAAGCGACGAGCTCACGCTGTTCTCCTACGAGCTGCTCGGCCTCGTCGGGCGAGGCGGCGCAGGCCCGCACGAGCTCCGGCGGATGGTTCGGCGAGGCAGGTTCTTCGACTGGGCGGGCGAGAGTCGTTACTACGTCGAGCCGAAGCGGCTCGCGCGCCTCGGCTACCTCGAGGCGCGACGCGAGCCCGGGAGAACCCGAGAACGTACGGTCTACACGCTCACCGAGAAGGGGATCGACGCCCTTCGCGCATGGGCACGCACGCCGACGCGCTTCACGCCGATCAAGAGCGAAGTGAACGTACGGCTCCTCCTCACCGACCTCGTCGGTGAGGACATCACGAGGGAGAGCGTCCTGGCGCTGCGAGACGACATCGACGATCTCAGAGCGAGACTCGCCGAGGCGGAAGCGTCCTCGGCAGGCTTGCCGCACCGGCAGAAGTACCTCCGGCTCAACATCGTCTTCGTCCAACGCCTCCTCGACCTCCACGAGGAGCTCGTGGACGAGGTCGAGCGGACCTTCGACGCCGGTCAGCGCGCGACGAGCTGAGGCACGAGGCTGTGTCCGCGTAGCCCGGCAGGCGCCTCGATCTCGAGGAGCTCGAGCACCGTCGGGGCGATGTCGAGCAGGTGGGCGTCGCGCCTCCCGGAGGCGTCGATTCCCGGCCCGGCGACGACGTAGAGGCCGTCCTGCGCGTGGTTCGCATCGTCGGGCCCCGTGTCGTTCTCGAGCGTCTGGATGCCCTCGTCGCCGCCGATCGTCCCGACCGACCGCCAGAGGAGGTCGCCGAAGACGACGATGAGGTCGGGAGCGACGCCCTTCGGCTCGCCGTACAGCTCCTCGGGCTTGTAGACGGCGGTCGGGATCGGGTTGCCGGCGTCGTCCGGGATCGCCGCGATCCGTGCGGCCAGATCGTCCCGCACGGCCTCGTACTCCTCGGGCGGGATCGTCCCCTCCGGCTCGCGGCCGGCGACGTTCAGGAAGACCCGGGCGTAGTAGCCGCCCTCGCCCCACGCCGTCGTGCGTGACCAGTCGACGCCCACGTCACGCAGTGACGACACGCCCTCGGGCTCGGCGAGCGTCGCGAGCAGCCCTTCGTTCCGAAACCACTCGTTGATGCGGATGCCGCCGTCGAGCCGCTTCGCCCCGTGGTCCGAGAGGACGAACACGACGGTGTCGTCGTCGGCCTGCGCGAGAAGCTTCCCGATGAGGCCGTCGACGTGGCGGTGGTAGTCGAGGATCGCGGTTTCGTACGGATTCCCCGGCTCGTGCTTGCGGTGGTCGGGGTCCATGAACTTCCAGAACCCGTGGTGCATGCGGTCCGGGCCCATCTCGACCATCGCGAACAGCGTCCACGGCTTCGACTCGAGCAGGTGCTGCGCGAGCGCGAAGCGCCGGTCGGTCATCTCGTAGACCTGGCGCAGGAGGTACTCCTTGTCGTTGGTGCGGAAGTCCTTCGTGTCGAACAGGTACTCGCCGACGACGTCGGCGATCTCGTCCTTCAACGCGGCGGGGTACGTGTACCTCGAGTCGAGCGACGGCGTGAGGAAGCACCCAACCATGACGCCGTTGAGCGGCTTCGGTGGGTAGCACCCCGGCACCGAGAGCACGATCGACGAGCCGCCCGCCCGCGTGACGTAGTCCCACAACCGCGGCTCCTTGATCGCGGTCGACATCGCGATGAAGCCGCCGTCGTACGAGTGGTCCGAGCGGTTCCGGAAGCCGTAGACGCCGAGATCGCCCGGTGTCTTCGAGGACATCATGCAAGACCACGCGGGCACGGTGATCGGCGGGATCACCGAGGTCAGCCGGCCGTACGCGCCTCGGTCCATGAGCCCGGAGATCGTCGGCAGCTCGTCGCGCCAGCGCTCGAGGACGAGCGAGGGTTCGGCGCAGTCGAGTCCGATGAGCATCACCTTCCGCGGCACGGCCGCAGCGTAGCCCCGTTGACCCGCCGCCACCGCGGGAGTAGGGTCCGACACGGCGTCAAACCACCCACGGGAGAGGGGGGAACTGCATGAGCAAGAAGGTGTTGCTCGCGCTTGCGGTGTGTACTGCGGTGGCGGGCTTGAGCGCTGGTCCGGCGCTCGCCGGTGAGGTCAACGGAAAGGGCGAGCCCACTGGTGCACCGGAGCACGCAAACTCGATCTGTGTCTTCTCGGGTCAGAATGACGATCCGCAGGGACTCGATCCAGAGAACGGGCCACCGGGTCGAACGCAGTCGTACGGGCAGGACGTGAAGGCGGGAGGCCTCGACCCGAGCACGCAGAACCCGGGCAAGGTGGGGCAGGGAGAGTTCACGCTCCATCCTGGCTTCGCCTGCAACGGCGAGCACGGGTTCTTCTCCGAGGGCTAGCAGCCCCGTCGTGAAGCACCGGTAGCCCCCGACACGGTGCGTCGGGGGCTACCTTCCACGCCGACTCCGGGTACCGGGCAAGCCACAATCCCGGGGATGAGCTCGAGCCCAGAGCCTGCCACCGGCACCGTCGTCATGAAGTTCGGCGGCTCCTCGGTCGCCGACCCGGACAAGATCAAGCACGTCGCGCAGCGGCTCGTCGAGGCGCGCGCGCGTGGCGTTCGGGTCGTCGCCACGGTCTCGGCCATGGGCGACACGACAGATGGGCTCCTCGACCTCGCGCGGCAGGTCTCACCGCAGCCGCACCCACGCGAGCTCGACATGCTGCTCTCGACCGGCGAGCGGATCGCGTGCGCCCTCGTGGCGATGGCCGTGCACGACCTCGGCTACGAGGCCGTCTCGTTCACGGGCTCGCAGGCCGGGATCATCACCGACCCCGTGCACACGAAGGCGAAGATCCGCGAGATCACGCCGGTTCGCGTGCTCGAGGCCCTCGAGCACGGGCGCATCGTCCTCGTAGCCGGCTACCAGGGCTTCTCGCGCGACACGATGGACGTCACGACGCTCGGCCGGGGCGGCACCGACGCCACCGCGGTGGCGCTCGCGGCCGCGCTCGGCGCAGCGTGTGAGATCTACTCGGACGTCGACGGCGTCTTCACCGCTGACCCGCGCATCGTCCCGGAAGCGCGCAAGCTCGACCGAGTGTCGTACGAGGAGATGCTCGAGATGGCGTCCTCGGGTGCGAAGGTGCTGATGCTCCGCGCGGTCGAGATCGCGCGGAACCAGGACGTCCCGATCCATGCGCGATCGACATTCTCGGCCGAGCCGGGGACGTGGATCGAGGGCACGGAAGGGCTCGAGCAGCCGATCGTCTCCGCGGTCACCCATTCCGAAGACGAGGTCGTGTTCTCGCTCCGCGACGTCCCCGACCGCCCCGGCACCGCGGCCGCGATCTTCGACGCCGTCGCCGCCGAGCACGTGAACGTCGACACGATCCTCCAGAACGTCGTCCACGACGCCGCCGAGCTCTCGTTCTCGGTGCCGCGGGAGGACGTGCCCGCGACGCGCCGCGCGCTCGCCACGGCTCAGGAGGCGATCGGCGCACTCCAGGTCGAGGAGATCTCGGACCTCGGGAAGGTCTCCCTCGTCGGCGCCGGCATGCGCTCGCATCCGGGGGTGGCCGCGCAGATGTTCCGGACGCTCGCCGGCGAGGACATCAACCTCTGCCTCATCTCCACGTCGCCGATCAAGGTCTCGTGCCTCATCCCGCGCGCCGACGTCGAGCGGGCCGTCCGCGCACTGCATGCGGCGTTTCACCTGGGCGAAGGTGAGGAGGGTGTTTCAAAAGCGCGCGTGAGCCTTTAGGCTCACGACGTGAGCGACGCCGCAGCCCAAGCGCAGCCGGGTCAGTCACGCGGGCGCGCAACCGCCGTCTGGGTCGTGCTCGTGCTCGCCGGGCTGCTCCTGCTCCTTTCGTCGTTCGCCGGCTGGATCAACCGCGTCGCCCTGAACACGAGCGTGTTCACGGACACCTCGAGCTCGCTCCTCGACAACGACCGGATCCGCGGCGCGGTCGCAAACCGCGCCGTCGACGAGCTCTTCGCCAACGTGGACGTCCAGGCCGAGGTGGAGGAGCAGCTCCCGGCCGACTACAAGGGGCTCTCCGGCGCTGCAACGGCCGGTCTGCGCCAGGCGTCGTACCAGATCGTCGACCGCGCTCTCGAGCAGCCCGTGTTCCAGGATCTCTTCCGGGTCGCGCTCGAGGAGTCGCACACGACGCTCGTCCAGGTCCTCGAGGGCGGCGGCGACCGCGTCTCGACCGACGAGGGCGAGGTGATACTCGACCTGCGCGAGATCATGATCGAGGCCTCCGATCGCATCGGCATCGGCGACCAGGTCGTCGACCGGATCCCCGCGGACGCCGGCCAGATCGTGATTCTCCGTTCCGACGAGCTGGACACGGCGCAGAACGTCTTCCAGCTCCTGAAGACACTCGCCTGGGTGCTGCCTCTGCTCACGCTCGTCGCCTTCGGGCTCGCGGTCTGGCTCGCGCGCGACCGTCGTCGCGCCGTCCGCGGGATCGGTTGGGTGCTCGTCGTGGTCGGTCTCATCGGTCTCGCCGCTTCACGCTTCACGCGCAACTACGTCGTCGACTCCCTCGTCGCCCGGAACGACGACCGCGACGCCGCGAGCGACGCCTGGGACATCCTCACGGAGCTCATGCGGGGATCGTTCCGGCTGATGGTCGTGGTCGGCCTGCTCTTCGTCGTGGCTGCCTGGCTCGCGAGCCCCGGCCGCCGGGCGCTCACTGCCCGCGGCTGGCTGGCGCCGGCGCTGCAGAACCGTGCGTGGGCATACGTCGCGCTCGCGATCGTCGTCCTCGTGACGCTCTTCTCGGCCTCGGTCGTCGACTTCACGCGGCTTCTCGTCGTCGCCCTCATCGCCGTGCTCGGTGCGACGTGGATCGAGCTGACGCGCAGGCAAACGCTCCTGGAGTTCCCCGACGCTCGGGGGACCGCGTTCTTCGCGGACACCTGGGATCGTGTGACGACCTGGTGGGACGAGCAGCGCGCCGCCAAGCCACCGGCCACGGCTCCCCCGCCCCCCGCGCCCGTCCCGCCAACGGATGTCGCGTCGAGGCTCACGGCGCTTGCCGAGCTGCACTCCCGTGGCGAGCTGACCGACGAGGAGTACGCGTCGGCCAAGGGCCGCGTCCTGGGGGGCGAGTGACCTAGCCAGAGGCAGGCTCTCCGCCCTGCGCGCCGAAACCTCCGGCGTGGACTCGGACGCCTTGCGCGCACTCCTCACCGCCGGCGTATGGCTGGTGATCGTGATCGTCGTGCGAACGCTGCTTTCGAAGGCCTTCGATCGGTACGAGCGACGGCTCGCGGAGAGCGATCCGGCGGTCGCCGCGCGCCGACGTACGACGTTCGGCTTTCTGCTCCGCATCGTGGTCGCGCTCGTCGTCGCGATCGGGGTCTGGAGCGTTCTGTCGATCTTCCCCGCCACGCGCGAGGTCGCCGCGGCCTTCCTCGGGTCCGCCGCCGTCCTCGCGTTGATCGCGGGGCTCGCGCTGACGACGCCGCTCGGCAACCTCGGCTCGGGCGTCCTCCTCGCCTTCACGCAGCCCGTTCGGCTCGGCGACCGGATCACGATCTCCGACCACACGGGGATCGTCGACGAGATCTCTCTGAGCTACACGGCGCTGACGACCGACGAGGGGCGTCGCATCTTCGTCCCCAACACGACGATGGTCTCGACCATCCTCGTGAACCGCTCGGTGGACGACCCACGGCGGCTCGTCACCGTTGACCTCCCGGTGCGGCTCGGCACGTCCCTCGGCGAGGCCCGCAAGATCGCCATGGAGGCTGCGTCGAGGGTGCCCCAGGGCGACGAGCTCGCGATCTACGTCCAGATCGGCGACATCACCGAGCGCACGGCATGGCTGCACGTGGTTGCCTACGCGCCGTTCAGCGCGGACGTGTCGCAGCTCTCGAGCGAGATCCGCGAGCAGACCGTGAGCGCGCTCGCGAGTGCCGACCTGCTACCCGCCTAGCCCGCGTCCAGCTCGAGGCTCTCTCCGGGCCGCAGGATCTCCGCCCGGGTGTCGGGCGATTTCTCCTTCAGCGCCGCGAGGAACTCGACCGGCGGCACGTCCACGAAGCCGGGGCGGCCGATCAGCCCGAGATGAATCGGGAAGTACGTGCCCCAGTGGATGGGGACGACGAGCTCCGGCTGAATGCGCGCGACCGCCTCGGCCGCACGCACCGGGTCGAGGTGCCCGCCGCCACCGAGGCCCGGGCCCCAGCCCCAGATCGGAACGAGCCCGACGTCAACCGGACCGAGTTCGCTCATCCCCTCGAAGAGGTCCGTGTCGCCTGCGAAGTAGACCGTCCTCGTGCCCGAGATCACGTACCCCAGCGGATCGGCGGACACGCCGAACGGGCCCCGGCTCCGGTCGTGCTCGGCCGGCACGGCGCGGATCTCGAGCTCGCCGATCCTGATCGCCTCCCCCACGTCCACCTCGACGACCGACTCGAACCTCCGCTTGCGGAGGAGGCCGCCCAACCCGCGCGGCAGGACGATGGGCAGCTTCTTGCCGAGCTTCTCCAGCGACGGAAGGTCGAGGTGGTCGTAGTGCGCGTGCGAGACGAGGACGGCGTCGAGGCCGCGATGGGCACGTGCGGAGACGGGGGTCGCCCTCCGCAGGTGCGCGACCCGGTTCCGCAGGAGCGGGTCCGTCAGGAGACGGACGCCGTCGAGGTCGACGAAGACCGTGGCATGGCCTACATATTCGATGCGCGCCACCCGGCCAAGTTACAAGTTGTTACAAGCGCGTTCGTCTCCACAGCGGCGGGACGAGAGCCCCAAGTTGCAAGTTGTTACAAGGCCTCACGAGCCGCGAGGGCGCGGCTGCCGGTCGTGTCTCAGCTCACACGCAGTCTCTGAGCCCCTGGGCCTCCGGGAGCGACTCGAGCTTCTTCAACGTGTTGTTCTCGATCTGGCGAATGCGCTCGCGGGTGACGCCGAACGCCTGGCCGACCTCCTCGAGCGTGCACGGCTGCGACCCGTCGAGCCCGTACCGGAGCTCGATCACGCGTCGCTCGCGCTCGGGGAGGGCGGAGAGGGCCAGCTCGACGTCCTCGCGGCGGAGCGAGAGCGACGCCGTGTCGAACGGCGACTCGGCCTGCTCGTCCGGGACGAAGTCGCCAAGCGAGGAATCCTCCTCCTCGCCGATCGGCTTCTCGAGCGAGATCGGTAGCTGCGACATCCGCAGGATCTCGCGCACCTCCTCGGGATCGATCTCGAGCTCCTCGGCGATCTCCTCCGGGAGCGGCTCGCGGCAGAGTCGCTGCACGAGCTGCCGCTCCATGTGCACGACCTTGTTGAGCTTCTCGACCATGTGCACGGGGATGCGGATGGTCCGCGCCTTGTCTGCGATCGCGCGTGTCACTGCCTGGCGGATCCACCAGGTCGCGTACGTCGAGAACTTGAACCCGCGGCGATAGTCGAACTTCTCGACCGCGCGGATGAGGCCGAGCGAGCCTTCCTGGATGAGGTCGAGGAACGAGAGGCCACGCCCGAGATAGCCCTTCGCGATCGAGACGACGAGTCGGAGGTTCGCCTCGATCATGTGCTGCTTCGCATTCATGTCGCCCCGCTCGATCAGCTTTGCGAGCGAGACCTCCTGATCGGCGGTCAGGAGCGGCACCTTCCCGATCTCGCGCAGGTAGAGACGCAGCGAGTCGAGCGACGGCTCCACCGACAGGTCGAGCTTGGGCTCGACCTTCTCCTCCTCGACCGGGACCGGCTCCGCGTGCGGGAAGTCCTTGTGCTCGACGCCTTCGTGGAGCTCGATCGCATGGTCGATCAGATACGCGTAGAAGTCCTCGACCTGCTCCTTCGTGAGCTCGACGTCGTCGAGGCCCGCGACGATCTCGTCGTAGGTCAGGAACCCTTTCTCGAGCCCTTGCTCGACGAGGCGCTGGAGCTCCTCGACCTCGGGGAGGGCGATATCGACGGACAGCATGACCCGGGCTTTCTCCTCTCGCGCTCGAACGGATACTGACCTTCACATGCATGAGCCGGCCCGCCTGCCGCCCCGGCTCCACCACCAAAGCGCGCGGATACTAGTCCGGAACGGACGGTCTGTGAAGAGGACCACTTTGTTAACGCGTGGTGCCGGTCAGGTGGATGCGGAGCTCGCCGACCACCTCGCCGCGTGAGTTCTCGACCGGATTTTCCGCGAGATCTCCGGCGTCGCGTCCTAGCTGGGCGAGGAACGCAGCGAGAGCGCTGCGGAGCGGCCGTTGGGCCCCGTCCTCGACCTTGAGCGCGACTCCGACGCCGTCACGCGCCGCGCAGAGCAGCCCTTCGGCACCCCCTTTCGCCACCCACCCGTCACCCAGGCGCATGAGGTCGGTGTCCGGAGCACCGTCACCGCGCACGAGCTCCGGCCGGGCGCGCATCGCGTCGGCCGTTCGCTCCCCGCCGACGAGCAGCTCGAGTCGTGAGAACGCGTGCGCCATGCGCTCCAGCGGGAGCGCGTAGGTGACGACGCCACAGCCGTCCACCGCGGTCGGCATCGAGCCGGGCTCGACCTCGGCGGCGTCTGCGACCTCCGCGAGCATCGCCTCCTGGCACGGGTGGGACGGAAGCCGGTAGCCCTCGGTCGGCCAGCCCCGTTCGCGACCGAGGAGCAGGAAGCCGGCGTGCTTTCCGGAGCAGTTGTGCTCGAGCCGCGTGGGCTCGGGTCCGCACTCGAGGTCGGCCTCGGTCGCGCCCGCCTTCGCGAGAAGGCTCCGCACGGCCTCGATCTGATCCGGCCGGTGCAGATGCGACGCGCAGGCGATGGCGACCTCGGCGTCGTCCAGGTCGGGCCGAGCGCGCACGACGGGAAGCGCCTGGATCGGCTTCGCCGAGCTGCGGAAGAACGTGACGAGCAACGGGTCGCCGCACGACGCAACCACGTTCCCGCCAGAGACCGCGACCGCGTGGACGCGGTGTCGCGCTTCCACGACGTCGCTGCGCAGGACCTCGACCACGATCGGCTCCACGACGCGCGAGCCTAGCGCGGCTTGTGAATGGTCGGGATTTGCCGTATGTTTGACAATCATCGACCATTACCCCGACTACGAGCTCGACGAGGTTCTGATCGTCGACCAGCCCGAGAGGCTTCGCGCGCTCGGGGACCTCACACGCGGCCGGATCGTGGGCCTCCTCGGCCAGCGGGCCGCGAGCACGACGGAGCTTGCGAGGGCGCTGGACATGCCGAAGGGCACCGTCGGCCACCACGTCAAAGTCCTCGAGAAGGCGGGGCTCATCCAGGTCGTCCGCACACGTCAGGTGCGAGCCCTTACCGAGAAGTACTACGGTCGCGTCGCCCGCCTCTTCGAGCTGAAGGGCATCGACACGGATGCGGACCTTCAAGCGGGCGCGATCTCGGCGATGATGCTCCGCCAGGTCGCGGAGGAAGCCGCGGTCTCGGGGAGCGACGAGACGGGCAGGACCGGAGTCGGCCGCGTCCGCCTCACCGAGAAGGACGTCAAGCGCTTCGAGCGACGGATCCAGCGGCTGCAGGACGATCTTCGAGCTGCGGCCGACCCCGAGGGCGAGCTCCACGTTCTCTCGGTCGCGTTCTTCCGCTCCTCCGTCACGCTCCCGCCGGGCGAGGCCGATGCGTAGCCTCTGGCCGCACGGCGGGCTCTGGCGCCACGGCGACTTCCTGAAGCTGTGGTCGGCGGAGACCATCAGCCAGTTCGGCTCGACGATCGACGACATCGCGTTCCCGCTCGTCGCCATCCTCGTGCTGGACGCGAGCGCGTTCGAGGTCGCCGCACTCGGAACGGTCCTCTTCCTTCCGTTCATCCTCTTCACGCTGCCCGCCGGAGTCTGGGTCGATCGCCTCCCGCGGCGGCCGGTCCTGATCATCGGCGACTTCGGCCGCGCAGCCCTCTACGCGACGGTCCCGATCGCCTACGTCGCGGACGCCCTCACACTCTGGCAGCTGTACGTCGTGGGGTTTCTCGTCGGCGTGTTTCAGGTGTTCTTCGACGTCGCGTACCAGTCGTACCTGCCGTCCCTCGTCGACCGCAACCAGATCATCGAGGGCAACTCCAAGTTCGAGATCAGCCGCTCCGCCGCCCAGATCTCGGGCCCCGGCCTCGGCGGAATCCTCGTCGAGGTCCTGACCGCGCCGTACGCCGTCCTCGTGGACGCACTCAGTTTCGTCGCGTCGGGGCTCTTCCTGCTCGGAATCCGCAAGCCGGAGCCGAGGCCGGAGGTGGTGAGGACGGAGGACGGCCGCAAGCCGAGCATGTGGCACGAGCTCAAGGAGGGGCTCCGTTTCGTGCTCGGCAACCCGAACCTGCGCGCGCAGGCAGGCTGCACCGCGACGTCGAACCTCTTCTCGAGCGTCGGGTTCGCGATTCTCCTCGTCTACCTCGTCCGTGACCTCGAGCTGTCGCCAGGGCTTATCGGCCTCGTCTTCTCGGTCGGCGCGGTCGGCTCACTCGTGGCCGCGTTCACCTCCACGCGAATCTCCCGCCGGTTTGGCATCGGGCCGACGACCATCGTGGTCGCGGCCCTCTTCGGGCCGGCAATGCTGCTCGCCGCCGCCGCGCCGAAGGGGAACGCCGCGATTCCGTTCCTCGTGTGCGCTCAGCTCGTGTTCGGCTTCACCGTGGTGGTCTACAACATCGTCCAGGTCAGCTACCGCCAGGCGATCTGCCCGCCCGGGCTCCAGGGGCGCATGAACTCGGTGATGCGCTTCATCGTCTGGGGCACGATCCCCGTCGGAACGCTCCTCGGCGGAGTGCTCGGCTCGACGATCGGCCTCCGGGAGACGATCGTCGTCGGGGCGATCGGCGCCAGCGCAGCCGTGCTCTGGATCGTGTTCTCGCCGCAGCGACATCTCCGCGAGATGCCAGAGCCTGTCGACGACGCGGTCGCCGAGCCCGCACCCGCCTAACCTTCAGCGCGTATGCCCGAGTTGCCCGAGGTGGAGGCGTGGGTGCGCGAGCTCGACCCGCTCGTGTCGCGCGCCCCGATCGACAAGGCCGGGCCCGCGCACATCGCGACGCTGAAGACGTTCTCGCCGCCGCTCTCTGCGCTCGAGGGGCGGCGGTTCGAGGGCTCCGCGCGACGCGGCAAGAACCTCCTCTTCCCGCTCGAAGGCGACGACCTCGTCCTGCGGGTGCACCTCATGAGCGCCGGCCGGCTCCGCTTCCTTCCGGCCGGCGCGAAAGGCCCGAAGACGCCGATGTTCCGACTGCGCTTCTCGGGCGGCGACGAGCTCGTGCTCACCGAGGCCGGGAAGAAGAAGCGCGCGGGGGTCTGGCTCGTCACGCCGGAGCAGCTCGAGGAGGACCTCGGCCATCTCGGGCCTGACGCGCTCGAGCTGGAGGAAGCCGGGCTCGCCGAGATCCTCGGGCGCGAGCGCCGGCAGCTTCATCCCCTGCTCCGCGATCAGCGCGCGATTGCCGGGATCGGCCGCGCGCATGCGAACGAGATCCTCCTTCGTGCGCACCTCTCGCCGTTCAAGGCGTCGACAGAGCTCTCCCCCGACGAGATCACGCGGCTCGCGACGGCGATACGGGAGGACCTCACGCGCGCACTCGAGCTTCGCGAGCACGGAAAGGGCGACTCGGTCGTCTACGTCGTGCACGACCGACTCGGCGAGCCGTGCCCGCAGTGCGGCACGCCGATCGCACGCGTCGACTTCGAGGAGCACACGATCTACTACTGCCCGAGTTGCCAGACGGGCGGCCGTCTGCTCAAGGACCGCAGGCTGTCGCGCCTCTTGCGTTAGGTACCGTCCGGGCGATGACGGACGTCAGCCTCCACGAGGACCTGCAGGCATCGCCTCCGGAGATCGCGCTCGCGCTCTCACGTGCAGGCGTCTCGGGCGTGCAGAAGGCAGTCCGCATCCGTCGCGGCGACGCCGAGACGGTGATGGCGGCAGTCATCGACTGCACGGTCGACCTCGCCGCCGACCAGAAGGGCGTCCACATGTCGCGCTTCCCGGAGCTCTTCGAGGAGGCGATCGAGCTCGTCGTCGAGCGCGAGGCGATGCTCGTCGAGGTCCTCGCGGAGCACATCGCGAGACGCGTCGTCGAGCGGCAGGGCGCGCTCAAGGCGGAGGTCTGGATCCGGGCTCAGTGGCCGATCCATCGCAAGACGCCCGTGACGGGCCTCGCGACGCAGGAGATGGTCACGCTGTGCGGGATCGCCGCGGCGGCGGAGTCGCGCACGCGCCGTGCCGTAGGCGTCGAGGCGACGGGGATCAACGCCTGTCCGTGTGCGCAGGGCCTCGTACGCAACCGCGCCTCCGAGCGGCTGCTCGATGCCGGTTTCGAGACCGACGACGTGGAGAAGATCCTCGAGCTCGTCCCGCTCGCGACGCACAACCAGCGCGGCCGGCAGACGCTGTTCGTCGGCACCGAGCAGGACCTCGACGCCGAGGTGCTCGTCGACATCGCCGAGCGCTCGATGAGCGCACCCATCTACGACCTGCTGAAGCGGCCCGACGAGCTCTTCGTCGTCGAGCACGCGCACCTCCAGCCGCGGTTCGTGGAGGACTCCGTCCGCCACGCGCTCCGCGACTCACTCGACTCGCTCCCGCAACTGGACGACACCGACTTCCTGCTCTCGAAGCAGGTGAACTTCGAGACCATCCACGTGCACGACGTCGTCGCCGAGCGCTACGGCACGGTCGGGGAGCTCCGCGGCGAGCTCGCGACCGGGCAGCCGAGCGCGCGTCAGACGACGCTCTCGGCCTGGCTCGGAGGCTGAATCGCTACGCAGCGCGCGCGACGATCTCGTCGTGCCGCCGCGGAACGATCTCGAGGTAGACCGACTCGCCCGTAGGCCTCCGCACGACCTTCATGCTCAGCACGTAGGCCTTCTCGATCAGCCACTTCTGCCAGCCGTACTTCTCGGTCTGGAGCCGCCGCACGAGCGCGCCCTCGTCCACGATCAGGGCAACGCCGTCGATCGGATCGCCGATGACCTTCCCGCCGCCCGTGCACGCCGCGACCCGGACGTGCGGATTGCGCCTGATCCGCCGCACCTTCCACGTGTCTGCGCCGGTCGCGACGAAGAGCCTCCGCCCCAGGTCGTCGGAGACGAACCACACCGGCGTCGAGACCTGCGATCCGTCTCGACGGAACGTCGTGATCGAGAGGTACCTCGCGCCGGCCAACGCCGAGAAGCCTTTCGGCTCGGTCTGGACAGCCATGTCGGACACCTCCTTCGCTGCCAGCGTGAATCGGCGCGAGGCCCTCGCCATCGGTGGATCCACGGATCGCGCTACGCGTGGCGGGAGCGACGAAACTCGAAGCGGTGCTCCGTGCCGGCGAAGAGCCGGCGGACGTTCTGGTGATGCATTGCGATCACGGCGACCGCGCCGGCGACGCCGAAGACGACGATCGGCCACGGGTAGCCGAGCGCGGCCACGAGGACGGCAAGCGTGAGGGCCGTGACGATGGTCGCGACGGACGCGTACCGCGTCAGCGCGAAGACGACGAGCCACGTGGCGACGCAACA
>Ga0075313_1000133_pt1 | contig 13929 bp, 8 predicted proteins | sample MayberryNE_Catta_3_FD_120051 | JGI IMG/M metagenome (GOLD analysis project Ga0075313, IMG submission 120051) | Natural and restored wetland microbial communities from the San Francisco Bay, California, USA, that impact long-term carbon... | ecosystem: Environmental > Terrestrial > Soil > Wetlands...
ACGGGGGTTAGCGTGGGGAATCCCCACTGCGTTGTGTTCAAACCGTCCGGTGAATCCTGGTCGCGGGAAGACCTTCTGACACTCGGGCCGGCGCTGGAACACCACAGCATCTTTCCCAAACGCGCGAATGTGCAACTGGCGGTACCGACGGGCCCCAAAGAACTGGGCATCCTGATTTGGGAGCGAGGCGCAGGCGAGACACAAGCCTCGGGATCGTCGTCCTGTGCCGCGGCAAGCGCGGCGGTCAAGCTTGGCCTTGTCACCAGCCCGGTGGCGGTCAAGATGCCGGGCGGCACCCTCACGATCGAAGTCGCATCTGATTTTAGTCTCACGATGAAAGGGCCGGTGGCGGAAGTCGCCCAGGGCAGCCTCAGCCCGTCTTTCGTACGGGGACTCCGCTGAACCTGCCAAGAGCAGTCAGCTATCGGCTATCAGCCTGGCGAACACAGGTTGCCCACCTCATTTTCTCGCCGTACAATAACTAACACTCCATTATTGCGAGAATCTGAGTCTCACGCTGATAGCTGATAGCTGAACGCTTTATGCTTCATTCCGACTCGCTTCAATCCAAACTTGCGCACCTGCCCGATCAGCCCGGCGTCTACCTGTTCAAAGATCGATCCGGCGACGTCTTGTATATCGGCAAGGCCGCCCGGCTTGCCGACAGGGTTCGATCGTACTTCCTAAAGGGCACAGAGCACACCCCTAAAACCGCCTTGCTTGTCAGTCAGGTCGCCGATCTCGAAACGATGGTCACACGATCGGAATTGGAAGCGTTGATTCTTGAGAGCAATCTCGTCAAGCGTCACCGCCCGCGCTTCAACGTCGTGCTCAGAGATGACAAGCAGTATCCCTATCTGCGCCTTCCGATCAAAGACCGCTTTCCCCGGCTTTCGATCGTCCGCCGTGTCCAGAAGGATGGCGCGCTGTATTACGGTCCCTACACTCCAGCCGGCGCCCTACGGGAGACGCTCAAAGTCATTAAGAAGGTGTTTCCGCTGGCCACCTGCACCATCGACATTGACGGCACGGCTGAACGCGCCTGCATCGAGTTTGAGATCAAGCGCTGCATGGCCCCCTGCACGGGACAGCAGACGCAGGAGGACTACCACCGCATCGTCCGACAAGTCCGTCAGTTCTTGGAGGGGCATGATAGAGAGCTCGTGGGCGAACTGCGGTCGCAAATGGAGGCCGCTGCGTCCCGCGAGGAGTTCGAAGAAGCCGCCAGGCTAAGGGATCGGATTTTCAAGATCGAGCGCACGCTGGAACGCCAGCGGATCACGCAGACAGCCTCCATCGACCAGGATGTCATCGGGATCGCGCGTCATGGAACCTCCGTCGATCTGCAACTGTTGTTCGTACGGGGCGGCTTATTGATCGGCCGCAAGGATTTCTTCTGGCTCGAATCGGCCGACGCAACTGATGAAGAACTGGTCCGTTCGGCGGTCGAACAGTTTTACAACAAGGAAGGACAGCCTCCACGCGAGCTGCTGATTCCCGTCGACATCACCGACGCCGACCTTCTGGCGCGTTGGCTCTCGGACAAACGTGGTGAAACCGTGCGCGTGCTCGCCCCGGAGCGGGGTACGAAGCACCAGCTCGTCCTGTTGGCGGAGGAAAACGCCGCCGCCGCGCTGGCCGATCACCTGCGCAATGAGGAGCTTGACCGGCAGGCCGGCCAGGAATTGCAACGCATCCTCCGTTTGGAGACGGTGCCCCGGCGCATCGAAGGATTCGACATTTCAAATACCATGGGCAACCAGTCGGTGGCATCCATGGTCGTGTGGGAGGACGGACGCATGAAGAAGTCCGACTACCGCCGCTTCAAGATCGCCACCGTGCAAGGCGCCAACGATTTTGCCAGCATGCACGAGGTGGTGACGAGACGATACGGCGGGATGGAGGACTTGGCCTCCCCGGATCTGGTCTTGATCGACGGAGGACTGGGCCAGCTCGCCTCCGCCAGGGCCGCCCTTCAGAACGTGGGCCACCCCGAACTCGCGGTCATCGGACTCGCCAAAGCGAAGGGGGAGAAAGACGAGCGGGTCTTTCTGCCGGGCCGGAAAAATCCGATCATTTTGCGCGCCAATTCGCCGGCCACGCATCTGCTGCAGCGGATCCGCGACGAGGCGCATCGATTTGCCGTCACCTTTCATCGGAAACTGCGTGGTAAGACACTGGTGACGTCTCAGCTGGACCAGATTATCGGAATCGGCTCCATCACCCGGACGAAGCTTCTCAAACGATTCGGCAGCCTGGCGAACGTCGCGGAGGCTAGCGAGGAGGCCTTGCGGGAGGCGGGCTTGAGCGAGCGCGTTGTCCGCCAGCTCCGGCGGGAACTAGCCTGATTCATCCGCCCCTATCCCGCCCGGCGACGCCCGGGGCTAGAATTTCTCCTCCTAACCGCCCTATGCTACATCGCCGTGGGTTGCACGCCGGCTTGACCCCGGAATGCCCCCGACTCTTGAGAAGGTGACAATGGCTATCCCTCCCAGCGACCGTACGTCGATCTCCGCAGAAACCGACGAGCATGAGCTCGAACGGGCGGAAACAGATGCCGGCCACGTGGCATGTCCGAGCGACGGCCTATCTCGAGACGGCGTTGCCCCGATCAGCGACCTTGATGCGCTCGAGGAGGAAACCCGCCGCCGCCTTGAGGTCGAATCGACACTGCAGGACAGCGAGGCCCGCTATCGTCTGCTGTATGACAACAATCCCACCATGTACTTCACATTGTCTCCGGACGGCACCGTCGTATCCGTCAATCAATTCGGTGCCACGCAGCTGGGATACCAACCTGACGAATTGATCGGCCAATCGGTGCTCAAGGTCTTTGGACCAGAGGACCATGCGGCGGTCCTTGGGCACCTGACGATCTGCGCAGCCAGCCCGTTGAAGGTCTTTCAGTGGGAAATACAAAAAGTCAGGAAAAATGGAAGCAAGCTATGGGTGAAAGAACGGGCTCAAACCGTGACCGATCACACAGGCCAAATCCTCTCGCTGGTCGTCTGCGAAGACATTACCGAACGACGCTTGTCCGAAGACTATATGCGGGAGAGCGAGGAGCGATGGCGAGCGCTCTTCGAGCATGCCGGGGTCGGCATCGCCCAATTGAGCTTGAACGGACAGTTTCTTCGTGTGAATCCGCGGCTGTGCGAAACATTGGGCTTCTCGTCGAAAACCATGCTGCGGCGCAGGTGTCAGGATTTCGTTCATCCGGATGATCTTTCGATGACTCAGGTTTATCTAACCGAGTTGCTCGCCGGACGACGTCCCTCGTTTTCCATGGAGACGCGCTGGCAGCGCAGCGACGACGTCTGGCTGTGGGTGCACATGACCCTGTCCCTTGTCCGGGACGCGACCAGCGCGCCGGCCTACTGTATCGCCGTCGTGCAGAACATCGACGATCGCAAACGTGCCGAAGCCGGCCTCGCCAGAACGACCCGACTGCTCCAGACGCTTGTGCATGAGTCTCCCCTGCCGATCGTCAGCCTCGATCTCGACGCGAGGGTAACAAGCTGGAATCAGGCCGCAACCCGATTGTTCGGGTGGACTGAAGAGGAAGTGTTGGGTCGTGAACTCCCGTACGTGCCGGAAGAGGAATTCGCGTCCGCCAATCTGTTGTGGAAGCGCGGCCTGCACGGCGAAGTGGGAGGGCCGATCGAGTTGCGCCGGTGCGCGAAAGACGGCCGGATGCTCGATCTGCTGCTCTGGCCGGTCTTCGTTCGCTCCGACATCGGCGACGTCTCGACGGCCATTGGGCTCTACGTCGATCAATCCGACCTCAAGCGGGCGAAGGAAGAATTGAGCGCCAGCGAAGAACGCTTCAGCAAGGCGTTTCGTTCCAGTCCCTATCCAATCGGCATCACGGAATTGGACACCGGTGTCTGTCTGGACATCAATGACGCCGCGTTGTCCGCTTTCGGCTATACGCGCGAAGAGGTGATCGGTCAGACGACGTTTGTTTTTGGCATTTGGCCAAATCCGAAGGCGCGGGAGCAATTTATCGAGCTCCTGAAGAGCAAGGGCAGCGTGAGGAACCTCGAAATCCCGCTCAAGTCAAAGCGAGGAGAGGTGCGGCGCTTTCTCGCCTCCACAGAAGTGATTGTGCTGAAGGGCAAGGAATGTCTCGTCACCATCGGCACCGACATCACGGAGCAAAAACGTGCTGAAGAGGCGCTGCGCCGCAGCGAACTGGCAGTCCGCCAAGCATTTGAGGAGAGAGAACGCCTGAGCCAGGATCTTCACGACAATCTCCTGCAGTCCCTCTATGCCGTCGGCATGGGGCTCGAACTCACGAAGCAGCGGATACAACGGATCTCCCGGACGAACGCCAAACGGCTCGAACAATCCGTCGCTCAGTTAAACAACGTGATCAGAGAAGTGCGTACATTTATTTCCCATGTACAGCCCGTCCTCCTCGACGAACCGACCGTCACCGATGCGCTTCGCGCACTGGCCGGATCCTTTATGGCCACGGGCGCCGGAGAGATCGTCGTTGCGGTGGAAGACGATGTCGGCCTGCGACTGTCTCCCGAACAGCGGACCCACATGCTGGCCATCGCCAAGGAAGCGCTGAGCAACAGCATCAGGCACACTAAGGCGGACAAGCGGACGGTGATGCTGCGGCGCCTCGGCAACAAGATCCGTCTGGAAGTGACCGACAACGGCTATGGCTTCTCCACGGCGCATCGGCGTGCGCAAGGCATGGGACTGCAGAATATGCGCGCCAGGGCCAGAAAACTGCGCGGCCGCATCGCGATTACTTCGGTCCTTGGACAGGGCACGACCGTCACACTCACGATACCTTCCACGTAAGAATTGACACGGGCGATTCCTCCCTCTAGGATACAGCCCCCATCAGGTCCTTCCGTCCATTGATATCTATTCACTGAAGCCGGAGCATCATGGCCGATCAACACATCATCTCATCGGTACCGGAAAGCACTACAAACCCGCTCGAGCACGGCTTTGAAACCGTCGTGTTTGCCAGCCGTTGGATTCAAGCCCCGCTCTACGCCGGATTGATCGTGGCCGAGCTCCTCTACGCGTACAAGTTTCTCGTCGAGCTCTGGGAAATGGTGGTGCACATTCAGGGGCTCGAAGAAACCAAATTCATGCTCGGTGTGCTGGGCCTGATCGACGTCACCATGGTGGCCAATCTCCTGACCATGGTCATCATCGGCGGCTATGCCACTTTCGTGAGTAAGTTGAGCCTGGAAGGGCATCCGGACCGGCCCGATTGGCTGACCCACGTCGATCCCGGCACGATCAAGGTCAAATTGGCGGCTTCTCTCATCGGCATCTCGAGCATTCATCTGCTCAAAGCCTTCGTGGACGTCGGCAACGAAGACCCCGAGCATATCAAGTGGAAAATTTTCATCCATATGACCTTCTTGGGTTCGGCCATCTTCCTGGCCTGGACCGACAAGATCATGCAGAAGGACAAGAAGCATTAGCCGGTGCCCCTTGATGGACTGGCGGACGGTCGCGCTTCTTCTTATCGGTCTGCTCGCGGCAGGCTGCGCGGTTTCCGTCGTCGATCTCCGCGATACTCTCGACCTCAACCAAGCCACCTTCCGCGACAAACTGGACACCAGGGCAGGGCTTGCCGACGAATTTTTGGCCTGTACCACACGGGCTTACGACGAGCGTGTGGCCTTTCCAGCCGACAGATCGTTCTCGGATGACGATGCCGGGCGCGACGGACCTCTGCAAGCGATCCACACGCTTATCACACGGGTGAAGGAAGGCCGGCCTTCGCATGCGGAATCGCTACACATTCTCGAGGACACCCTGGCCGACTGGACACGCACCTCCTACCGGCGCTTGGATCTAGGCAAGCTCCGCAAGGTAGTTGACGTCATCAAGCACTGGCACATTCATTTCGATTTCGATGAAGATGCGCTCGCCGAAGACGGATCGCGCTTCGCCCAATTGCTGCTGGCCTATAACATGGCCTATTTCGGCGATATCCGATATACCGCTGGGCCCCGCGCGGGCTCAGGCCTACAGGCCGTTGCCAGAGTGACTTCCGATGGCTTCATCGACCGGAACGGCAGCGTCTGGAGGTTCCCGGGACTCTCCGTCGACGTCACCAAGCAGCCTGGGCAACTCGCGACGATCGAAGCGGGCCGAGTGGACTCTCAACGGATCACCGCCGACCTGACACGCGTTTTCCTTGAAGCCTTTTTCGATGCGGCCTTCCGGGAGCCGGCCGTAGGAAACGCCACCGCCTTGCGAGTGCAGTGGAGGAGCGCAGGCCGTGCCTATCCCGCCTTCGACGCCGATCATCCGCCGATTCCCTTTGTAGACTTCGCGCGCGTGACGCGTGACGCGCTCAGAGCCGAGGCCGCCGTGACGTCAGAAGTGGGGAAAGCAGTCCGGGGCGGAAACGTGTTCAGTATAGAGAACGAAACGCTCGCCGCCGGATTGGAAACCGCCGCGGGCGTGATCGCGAAAAAGCTCGTCGAGCATGGAGGCTTTTGTTATTTTGAGACCATACAACGGAGCGAACGCCGAAAGGAGGGCCTCAAAGAATGATGGCACCAGTTGTGGTCGTGCTTACCATGAGTCTCCTCCTCACCGGATGTTTCGCCAAGGTTTACGAACTCCCTTCACAACCAGAGCATGCGGAAGCGTTATTTGCGCCCTTGCCCGATCAGGATTTCATGGTGGGGCTGGCCGTGTCCGGCGGAGGCAGCCGGGCGGCCACTTTCGCGGCCGGCGCCCTGGAGGCTCTGGCAGAGATTCCGGTTTCTCTCGGCACCGAGCAACGCAGCGTGCTCGAAACGGTCAGCTATATGTCGAGCGTGTCAGGAGGCAGTCTGGCCACGGCTTACTATGTCACCAACAAACCTCCACGGTCGGAACTCATGCTCAGCAACGGAAATCTTTCACCCCGCTATCGTGAATTCTTCTCTGCCTATAAAGCGGCGATGCAATCGAACTTCCAGCGGAGCGCTCTTGTTCGTCAGCTGGCATTCTTTCGCGCGCTCAACCCGACAAAGCTCGCCTATTCGCTCTCCGAAGTCTGGGACAAAGACTTTCTCGGTGACATGACCTTCGCTCAGCTGTATGAGCGGGAGCAAAGGGGCGATATTCCCCGCGTGATCTTGAACGGCACCGTGTACAACTCGGGGCGGCGCTTTGCCTTCACCACACTGCCGGCGTCGGACTTTGACTACGACTTCATCGAGCTGCTGATGAATGAATTGAAGAAGCCGGACCGTCCGGTGCCCGTCACGTCCGAAGGGCTGGCCATTATCCAAAAGGGATTGGAAAAGGCCAGCCGGCAGTTCCTGCCCCTCACGTTCGAGCGGATCGCCGCCGATTATCGGAATCTTCCCTTGTCGCTTGCCGTTGCCACCTCCGCCTCATTCCCCCCCGTCGTAGGCCCGGTCACCTATCGGGTGGCGGGCAGGCCGACGTATCTGCACATTGGGGACGGTGGTCTGTTCGACAACCTCGGGACCGAATCTCTCACGACCCTGTTCTTGAAAAAAATCCCTCAGGGTTCATCCAAGAGCGGACTGATCATCGTCATCGATACGTCCTTCCCGTTCGATGCCGGCGGACCCGAACTCGACAGCAGCGAGAAGGGATTTCAAGTATTCCGCGACGATCCTTCGCGCATCGTCGGCATCATGGAGGAGCGCGCCAATACCTATCAAACGATGCTCTGGCATAGCCTCAGGACGGAGGGCGCCGTCCTTCCGGATTTCGCTCATCTGAGGATTGAGGTCCTGAAGCATGTCGATGCCAACTGGGACAGGGGATATCAGGACCTCCCGGAGGTTTGTCGTGAGGACTTCCCGCTGGATGTCACTCCCGCGCAGATCAAACAGGCCGTGAGCCAAATCCCCACATTGTTCAAAATCAAAACGCCCTGTCATGGCGCGTTGCTGCAGGAGGCGGCGCGAAGAGCCGTCAAGCAACACCGCGATCGCATCGTGAGTTTCATTGAACGCCACCTTCGGAAACCTCAACCATGACCGACCCCGTCCAGGACGGCCCTTTTTCTCTGGCGACAACGCTTGAACAAGAATATGTCGCGCTGCACGGCCGTCAACCGGCCGGGACGACCGGCGCGGAAGCTGACCGGCTGGCAGCGCTGTACCGGCAGATCCATAACCTTCCCCAGAAGCGGACCGCACTCTGTTTGTCAGGCGGCGGGATCAGAAGCGCCACGTTTGCTCTGGGTGTGATCCAAGGGCTGGCCCACCTCTCGCTCTTGAACCGATTTGACTATCTCTCGACGGTTTCGGGCGGCGGATATATCGGCAGCTGGCTTACCGCCTGGATTCACCGGCATCCCGCCGGCGTCGCCGGCGTCACGGAGGAACTGCGCCGGCCGCCCTCCGATAGCCAGGATCCCGAACCAGAACCCGTGAAGTGGTTGCGGCGGTATAGCAACTACCTGACTCCCCGACTGGGTTTCATGTCCGTTGATACTTGGACGCTGCTTGGATGCTATCTGAGGAACCTCACGCTCAACTGGCTCGTGCTCGTGCCGCTGCTCGCCGCTGCTCTGATGCCGCCTCGCTTGTTGGTCTCGATTCTTCACTGGGAGGTCGCCGATCCCATTCCGGCAGCACAAGCCATGTTGCTCACAGGCCTTTTCTTCGGTCTGATCGCGTTGACGCACCTGCATGTCTATCGGCCCAGCCTGGATCGTCTGCGGTCACGTCTCGTTTGGAAACGGTTTGAACGACAGCAAGGGTTTCTTCTCGGCAGCCTGACGCCCCTGTTGACGGCCGCGCTCCTGCTGACGACCGCCTATGCCTGGTATCGCAATGCCGGCCGTCCTCTGGAGAACCTGACGCTGTTCGGCCTTGATAGCCGCAGCACCTTCGTGCTGGGAGGCGCCGCCATGCACGGGCTCGGCTGGCTGATCGCCACCTCTCTGTTGCATCGCTGGCGCGACATGAAGCGGTGGCTGGTCGCGGAGTTCCTCGTCATTTTCTGGTCCGGCGCCGTCGGCGGTCTTCTCCTGTGGTCGGTGCTCGTGGAGACACGTCATGACATTCCGGTCCGCGAATTCGCGGAGTGGTACGCGTGTTTCGCCGTCCCCGGCTTTCTGACGATGTTTCTGCTCACCGCCACCATCTTCATCGGCGTCGCAAGCCGCTATACCGATGACCATGATCGTGAATGGTGGGGGAGGGCCGGTGCCTGGATCCTGATTGCCATCGTCACGTGGGCAGGACTCAGCGCACTCATCCTGTTCGGACCCGGTCTGCTTTCCTACACACCCGCACTGGTCACGTCCGTGGGCGGACTGTCCGGCGCCATCTCCCTCTTGCTTGGATTCAGCTCGAAAACCAAAGCCACGAACAAGGCGAAACCCAGCATGGTCGACCTGCTGCTCGACCGGGCGGCAGTACTGGCCGCTCCGGTGTTCATCGCCTGCCTGCTCGTGCTCATCGCGCTCTTCACCAGCCTCCTCATGAATGAGGTAGGCAATCTGCCCGAGGACTCGGAGCACACATTCATCGGAGTGCAGATGCCCCCTGACGTGTGGGGCCATGCGGTCATTCTCCACAATAGCCCGGCCTGGTTAGTGATCGGCGTTTCAGCGGCCTTCGTCCTGCTGGCCGGCGCCATGTCGTTGGTCATCAACATCAACAAGTTTTCATTGCATTCGATCTATCGCAATCGCCTGATTCGGGCCTACCTGGGCGCCTCCCGTCTCGGCGAGTATCAGGAAGAACGTCGGCCAAACCTCTTCACCGGTTTCGATCCAAACGACAACATCCAGCTGCATGAACTGGCCGCGCCAGGTCAGTCGATCCGTAAGCCCTTCCACGTCCTGAACATCGCCATCAACCTTGTCCGGGGGGGAAATCTTGCCTGGCAGCAGCGTAAAGCCCAATCGTTTACGGCATCCCCGCTGTTCTGCGGCAGCTGGAATTTGGGATATCGCCGCTCGAGCGAGTATGGGATCAACGCGCAAGTTCGTAAGGCGATCACGATCGGGACCGCCATGGCGATTTCCGGAGCCGCGGCCAGCCCTAATATGGGATACCACTCAGCGCCGGCGGTCACATTTCTGCTGGCCTTCTTCAATGTCCGGCTCGGCTGGTGGCTGGGTAATCCCGGACCCGCCGGACGTCACACCTTCAACCGTTCTTGTCCGCGAATCGCCGTCCGCCCGTTATTGGCGGAGACATTCGGCCTGACCGATGCCGCCAATCCCTATGTCTATGTTTCGGATGGAGGTCATTTCGAGAACCTTGGACTCTACGAGATGGTTCTCCGGCGCTGCCATTACATCGTCGTCAGTGACGGCAGTTGCGACACGGACCGATCGTTTACGGATTTAGGCAACGCCATCCGCAAAGTGCGGATCGACCTTGGAATCGACATTGAGATCCAGACGGAGTTGCTGGAGATACAAGCGGGAAGCGGCTTCAGCCGTGCGCATTTCGCGTTGGGCTTGATTCGCTACGATCGCGTGGATCAGGAGGCGCCTGCCGGGTTGTTGATCTATCTCAAGCCTTCCCTGACCGGAAATGAACCGGCCGATGTCAGCCAGTATGCCAGCGGACACGATGAATTTCCTCATGAACCGACCGCCGACCAATTTTTCGACGAATCGCAGTTCGAATCCTACCGCACGCTCGGCTGTCACATCGCCGACAAAGTCTTTACCCGTCCCATCACGAATCCGACCGGCGAAGCCGAGCGGTTATTCGAACGGTTTCGATCCGGGTGGAATAATCCGAGCTGACAAGTGACAGGCTGACAAGAACAGAGTCATGGCCGTGCCAGCTTGCTCGCTTGGTGCCTGTCAGCTTGCAATCATGTCCAGGCAGGAGTCGTGGAGCCGTCGGATCCCCGCCAGTGCGGAGTCCACGCCAATGCAACCAGCTTCACGAGGATGTGGGCCTTCGTAGGCCTCAGAGATAGCAGCTCGAGTTTTTCTTGCAACGGATCGCTCGCGGCCGCCAGCGCTTCGCTTTCCGCCTTGAATTGCGCTTCGAGGTCAGCCAATTGCTGCTGTAACGCCGCGACGTTCTCCTGGGCCAGACTCACGTCTTGCGATTCCTTGAGCACCCGCCCGGCGCCGCGGATAGCCGTCGTGGCGCGTCCGATGTTGGTTGCGCTGATGGTCTTTCTGCCGAGAAAGGCCCCCAGGATCGAGGCACCCACGGAAATAGCGGCCTGCATTTGACTGGACCGCGCCTCGACCTGCTGCTTTTCCCTCTGCTGCTCTGCCCGCCTGATTCTTTCTTGTAGGCCCGTAATCTTCGGGGCATATTTCCGGCGAAGCGAGTCGGCTCCCTTGTCCCGCTGCTCTCTGCCAGCCTGTTGCAGGCGGAGGCGGAAGTCTCTTTCGGTCTCGGCGGGAGTGGACACTTGCGCAGTGCTCGGACTTCTGAACAACTCAAGCTTTTGCGTGCGATGCAACCAACCACCGAACTCCTTGCTCCAGGTGTCATAGCTCTTCCCTTTGCCGGCGGTGGCGGGCAACGTGAGATAGTGCGCCTCTGCGTCCGGCACCTGCTCCAAATCAGCCACGGCCATCTGGAGCTGCGCGGCCTCGTCCCACTTCACCGTGACCGCCCCTTCGGTCATCGGCACCAACACCGTCACGTCTTGAGTCGTCCCGATGCCGTGCTTCGTATCGGCGAAGCGGATCTCCGACGATTCCACCAACATCGGCGCATACACAAGTTCGCTTGCTTCCGGCCTGGATCCACGGATAGGGAGGAAGTGCTGGGGAACGTCCGGAGGCAGGACGGGACGCTCTGCGCCGGGCGAGCGGCTAGGGGCCCGAGGCAAGAAGGCGGAAGGAGCGGAAGTCGTTGTCGTCCCACTCGCCCCTCGGCCTTTGTCTTTCGCCCCGTCCATGAGCGTTTTGATCTGTGTTCTCGTCAGTGGTCCACGCAGATACGAAAGACACCACCGCGTTTCGAACACAACCGGCGCGTCTTCATGGACGTTGTTCATGAGAAAAACGCGGTTCCCGAGACCGGCAAGAATCTGTTCCATACGGCCTTTATCAAACCGTTTCCCGGCGGTCGAAGAGGCCCCTTCCAGCCCTTCGAGCACACGGGCTTTGTCACGTTCTGTTTGCAGCCGGCCGATAAACCATGTGCCTGTATTGGCCAGCCCCTTGTAATCGAGATCAACGGGGTTCTGTGTGGCCAACACCACGCCCAACCCGAAAGCGCGAGCCTGCTTCAGCAACGTCAGCAACGGTTGCTTGGAGGGCGGATTCGCGACCGGCGGGAAATAGCCGAAGATTTCATCCATGTACAAGAGCGCGCGCAAGCTGGTCGTCCCGGATTGGGCCCGCATCCATCCGACCATTTGGCTCAGCAAGAGCGTCACAAAAAACATGCGCTCGGCGTCGCTGAGATGCGCGATGGAGAAGATCGACAAACGGGGCTTGCCGGCGGCCGTGTAAAGGAGTTGCTGAATATCAAGCGGCTCCCCCTCGAGCCACGTCTGAAACCCCGGCGCCGCCAGCAAATTGTTCAGCTTCATCGCCAGGGCAAAGCGCTCCTTGGACGGAAAGAAGGCCTCGACCTCCATCACGCCGATTTTCGCCACCGGCGGCGACTGGATGGCATGGATCAATGCGGCAACGTCCATATCCATGGCGTGTGCCCAGGCATGGCCTAAAATGGTTGACAACAGGATATGCTCCCGGCTCTGAAGAGGATCCGCTTCGACGCCGATCAAGCCGAGCAGACCGGTGATCGTCGTGCTGATTCGTTCATGAAGCAATTCGGTGTCCTTGCGGACGTCTTCATCCGGAGCGGCAAACGATTTCAAGATGGAAACCGGTAGACCGGCGTGACTGCCGGGCGTGTAGATGACGAATTCGGCGGCATCACGAAGCCGCTGAACGCGAGCGCCGTCCTGTCCCCATGCAGCCAATCCGCTCCTCCAGAGGTCCGCTTGCGCACTCGCATACGCAGCCGGCGACAGCTCTTTCTTCCGCGCCTCGTCCTCATTGATCCACGGGAGAAAGTCCTCGCCTTTGAGCGTCGGAAACGTCAACAGTAGATTGCCGAGATCACCTTTTGGATCGATGATAATGGCGGGAATATTGTCGATCGCCGCCTCTTCGAGCAGCGCGAGGCAGAGTCCGGTCTTGCCGCTCCCGGTCATGCCGACGCAGACCGCATGAGTCACCAGATCCTTCGAGTCGTACAATATCCATCCGGGCGTTCTTTGCTTAGCAGACAGATCATAGGGGCGGCCGAGGTAGAAGACGCCAAGTCGCTCGAACTCCTGGGTGCTTTCCGAAGTGCCGGCGACTGTTTCTTTCGCTGAAGAAGCCTTCTTGCGGGGCATCGGTCCTCCGTCTGAAGAACAAGGATGGGACGTCGACCGCGCATTGTAGGGTGGCATCCGAGCGGCTGCAAGAGCACGCAGGCAGGGGATCTATTCGGGATGAATTGCAGTCAACGGAAAGAAAAGAACGAAAAGTGGCCGGGAGGCGGCATTCGGCCGCCTTCCCGGCGCGGAAGGCCTAGCTACCACACGAAATTTTCATGGATTCGATATCGTCCTTCATGTCCAACTTCCCCAGATTGGGAACGCGCTGGCCGGGGGCAAACGCGAGTTCGGTCCCTTTGAAATCTTTGTCGGAATAGGCCTTGACCCTCGCATTGGTGCCCACGATGACGCTTTCAATGTCATTGTTCCAGTTTTTACCGCCTAAATCTTTCAGTGACGCAAACTCCTTCGGCCCCTGAATTTTATAGTGTGCATCATCCATGTCGAAGTCGTCGTCATCGAACACTTCGACATAACAGTTTTTATCGATGACCTTGGTTTCCAGATCGGCCGCAAACGCCGGGACGGCGGTCAAGGCGATCGCGGCAATCATCGGCAACCCAATTTTCAAAGACAACATCATTGCTCTCCTTTGTTGTTGTGTAAGGCGTACTCTGTCTCGTGTGCGGCTAC
>Ga0075313_1000134_pt1 | contig 13927 bp, 12 predicted proteins | sample MayberryNE_Catta_3_FD_120051 | JGI IMG/M metagenome (GOLD analysis project Ga0075313, IMG submission 120051) | Natural and restored wetland microbial communities from the San Francisco Bay, California, USA, that impact long-term carbon... | ecosystem: Environmental > Terrestrial > Soil >...
CCCGGCGGGCGCGAAGAACACGCCCTACCCGAGCCTCGTCGTCGCCGGCGTGCTGCCCATGCAGTACTTCGCCTCGGCGCTGACCTTCTCGAGCATGAGCCTGCTCTCGAACCTGCAGCTCGTGACGAAGGTGTACTTCCCGCGCGCGCTCCTGCCGCTCTCCGCCGTCATCGTGCCGTTCATCGACTTCGTCGTGGGGCTGCCCGTGCTCCTCGTCCTCATGTGGTACTACAGCACGTGGCCGGCCGGGATCGAGGTCGTTCTCGCGCCGCTCTTCATGCTGCTCGCAGTCGTCTTCGCGCTCGGCGTCGGCTTCCTGCTCTCGTCCGTGAACGTGCGCTTCCGCGACGTCCGCTACATGATCCCCGTCATCCTGCAGGTGATGCCGCTGCTCTCGGGCGTCATGTACGCGGTCGACGCCCTCGAGACGAAGTGGCAATGGGTGCTCGCCATCAACCCGATGACGGCGGTCATCAGCGGCTGGCGCTGGACGGTGCTCGATGCCGCGCCGCCCGAGCCGGGGCAGGTCGCCCTCGGCGTGGCGGTCGCAGTCGCCATCTTCGTCGGCGGGCTGGCCGTCTTCCGCTCCTCCGAGCCCCGCTTCGCGGACACGATCTGATGGCCGTCGCGATCGAGGCGCACGAGCTCTCCAAGCGCTACCGGCTGGGCGAGATGCAGGCGGCCTACGGGACCCTGCGGGAGTCGCTCTCCCACCTCGGCAAGCGGATGATCCGGCGCGAGCACCGGACGCGGACGAGGGAGGAGGTCTGGGCCCTCCGGGACGTCTCCTTCCAGGTCGAGGAGGGCGAGGTGCTGGGCGTGATCGGCCGCAACGGCGCGGGCAAGTCGACGCTGCTCAAGCTGCTCACCCGCATCACGACGCCGACCTCCGGACGGGCGGAGATCCGCGGGCGCGTCGGAAGCCTGCTCGAGGTCGGGACGGGTTTCCACCCGGAGCTGACGGGTCGCGAGAACATCTACCTGAACGGCGCCATCCTCGGGATGAAGCGACGCGAGATCGACGAGCGCTTCGACGACATGGTCGAGTTCTCGGGCGTGGAGAAGTTCATCGACACACCCGTCAAGCGCTACTCGAGCGGCATGTACGTGCGGCTCGCGTTCTCGGTCGCCGCGCACCTCGAGCCGGAGATCATGCTCGTGGACGAGGTGCTCTCCGTCGGCGACGCGGAGTTCCAGCGGCGCTGCCTGGGGCGGATGGAGGAGCTCGGGAGCGCCGGTCGCACGGTGCTCTTCGTCTCGCACCAGCTGCCGGCGATCGCCCAGCTCTGCGACCGGGCGATCCTCATCAACGGGGGCCGGATCGTCTACGAGGGGGAGCCCGCGGAGGTCATCGCCCACTATCTCCACCAGACGCACAGCGCGGGCACCGAGCGAGCGTGGGACGGGGAGCAGTCCGCTCCGGGCGACGACCTCGCTCGCATCATGTCCGTCCGCGTCCTCCCGCACGAGGACATGCCGCCTGGGATCCTCGACGTGCGGTGCCCGATCGGCATCGAGACGGTCTTCCGGGTCCTGCGGGAGGGAAAGCCCGTGTTCCCGAAGATCAAGGTGCTCGACCGCGAGTCCACGATCGCGTTCAACGCGATGGACACCGACGAGCGCTGGACCCGACCGACGCCTCCCGGCGAGTACGCGTCCGTCGCCTGGATTCCCGGCAACCTCCTGAACGAGGGAGCCGCGAGCGTCGAGGTCGCGATCTGCAGCATCGACTTCCCGAAGCTCGAGCACCACGCAGCGATCTACGAGGCGATCTCGTTCGAGGTCCTCGACCCGGGCGAAGGAGACACGGCCCGCGGGCGCTTCGGCGGCTCCTGGCGCGGCGTCGTGCGCCCGCTGCTCGACTGGGACGTCGAGCGGCGCTAGCCACACCGATCCTGCGGTGAGCAGCCGGCGGCGAGAAGAGGGAGAGCTGTCGACCTCGGGGACGACGGCGATGAGGTTCGGGCGCTGCCCTGAGTAGAGTTCATGCCCGTTCGCAGCACACTTCTCCATCGAGGGCGCCCTGCCAGTTACGGGGCGCGTGCGACGTGACTCGACCGAGCACGACGCAGCCGACTGCGCGCCTGGCGCTGATCGTGGGGAAGCAGGGATCCGGCAAGACGACGCGGGTCATGGAGGGGCTGCGCGGCCTCGCGCTGCCCGAGACGACGGGCGGCCTCGAAAGCGTGCACGTAGCCGCGAACCACTACAACCACCTCACGTACGACGCCGACGGCGACCTGGCGCTCGTCGCGGGCGTCCACCTCGACAGGGCGCTGACGAAGGTCAGGAGCCTGCGGGGGCTGCACGCGCTCGAGCTTCCGCACTCCGGCTACCTTCCCCCCGGCTGTGACCGCGACCTCAACGACGACTCGATCGAGACGCGAGTCTTCCATCTCGAGCTGCCGGAAGCAGTCTGGAAGGGCGTCGGCGGCTCGACCGGCGCGATCACGTCACCCGCCTACTTCATGGAGCACGGACGTAAGGTCGAGACGCGGGCGGAGTGCGACTACGCCCGCGACACCACGAGGATCCGCGACGAGATCGCGCGATCCGGCGTTCCGGCGATGCGCTTCGACAACGCGGAGGCGATGGTCGAGCCGATCCGCGACTACTTGCTCTTCTCGGCGCGCGACCGCTGGACCGACGCCCAGCTTCGCGCGTTCGTCGAGCTCAAGATGGGCAAGACGCGCTCGCGAGGCTTCGAGGGCAGGACCGGCCTGCTCGGGTACCAGGTCGTCGACTTCGGGAACGGCCTGCGCTCGCCGGGCGATACGCAGACGCCGGAGAAGCTCGCGTTCATCGTCGAGGCCGCCGGCATCCCGGTCGCGGGGCGATCGTTCCTCGATCTCGGCTGCAATATGGGCTCGATCCTTTTCGAGCTCAAGAAGCGTGGCGCCGGCGAGTGCGTCGGCATCGACGTCTACGAGCCGGCACTGGACGTCGCCCGCGCGCTCAACGACCACTGGTTTCGTTTCGCCGACGTTCGCTTCGTGTCCCACTCGATCGTCGACGACTGGTCGACGGCGCCGTTCTGGGCCGAGCGCGGCACGGGTCGGCTCGACTACGCGCTCGCGTTGTCCGTGCTGCACAAGGACGGCGTGCGCGAGCGGCTCGACGAGGTCGTACGCAACATCAGGCGCTTCGCGACGAACCTGATCGCCGAGATACCGATCGACGGTGATACGCCGGAGTGGGATCACCGTGGCGTTCGTGCGCTGCTCGACGCTCACTACCGCGTCCGGCAATTGCCGAGCTCGGACTTCCATTCGGTCTGCAATGCGCGCGACCTGCTGCTGTGCGAGACGCCCTGAGCTCGGCGCGCCAGCAGGGCGCGAGCTAGCCGCGGCCCTCGGCGAGGACGAGGCGCTCACCCAGCCTGCGCGCGTAGTCCTCGAGCTCCTGGTACTGACGGCGGAGATCCCGCTCGAGGAGGTACGCGCGGCGCCGCTCTGCGAGGAGTGCCTCCGTGGAGGGGGTTTCGGGGGGCAGCGTCGGTACGGAGAAGCGCTCGTGGGTGCCCCGTAGCTCCTCGAGCGAGGTCGCGAGGACGCGCTGGGCATCCGTGACCTCTGCCGAGGCGGCCAGGTCCATGTCGGTCGAGCGCGCCCGGTGCAGCCCGGCGTCCACGAACGAGACGACGTCGTGCTCGGAGGGCGCGCTCGTCGTGAGGCCGGCGCCGTCGAGGAAGGCGCGCGCGCCCGCGCACCAGCCGAGCGGGTCGGCGAGAACGTCCGCGTAACCGGCAACGAGCACCGGGAGGCCGCTCACGTGGGCGAGGCAGTGATGGACGTAGCGCTCCCAGAGCGCGAGCGCGTACGGCGTCCCGAGGCCGTCGCGAGCTCCGAGCGAGGCGGCGATCTCGAGCGGGCTTCGATGCACGACGATCGCAACGGGCCGAACGTCGAGCGAGCGAACCCAGAAGGGAAGGGTCAGGCAGGTTCTCGGGTCCTTCCAGACCCACTCGTCGGTCGGGAAGACGCGGGCGAAGACCCCGGCGGCCTCGTCCCGGACGGCCTCGAACTGCGGCTCGCCCTCCCACCCCGACGCGAGCGCCGGCGGACAGGCCCAGTCGCACCCGAGCGCCGCGAGCAGCCCGTCGTTGTACGCGCCGAGCGCGCGGCTCTCCCAGTACCCGCGCGGGTTGTCCGCGGTCGGAACGGCGAGATCCTCCTCGACCCCGACGGGCACGCCGAGCAGGTTCACGAGCCGCGTCACGAGAGACGTTCCGCTCCGGTGCATCCCGAGGACGAGGACGCCGGTCACCGCGCGAGCCTACCCCCGTGGGGGCGGGCGTAGCTTTCGGGCGCCCTCCGACTCGTTCGAGTCGTTCGAGCGCGGACGCCTCTAGGGCACTCCGGGACCGACGCCCGAGCCGGGCGGACCGGACGCGCCTCCTGATCCGTCACCGCCGGGGACGGTCTTTTCCATCGGCCCGGCGGAGTCCATCATGTCCTGCGTCCAGTACTCCGCGGCGTTGCCTGTCCTATCCGGGCTCTTCGAGAACTGGTCCGCGCCGGACGACGGCGACCTGGCCTTCCGTCTTGCAGGATCCGGCGCCGGTGCCTTCGACGGGTGACCTGCCCGTGTCGTGGTCTCGGTGGGGGTGGGCGAGGAGGCCGGCGTCCCGCCGGGCAACGGCTTCTCCATCGGCTGTGCGTCTCTCATGCGGTCGGCTGTCCAGTAGTCCGCGATGTCCTTGGCGCTTTGCGCGCTCTTCGGGACGGCTGCGAGGTCGGACGGAGCGGCGGCGACCTTCGCGGGCTTCTTCACGGAGGTCTTTACAGCCGGGGGCCGCTTCGCCGACACGGGGAAGTCGCCCCGGGCCGACGTCGTAGCCGCCGCCGAGAGACCCACCACCGCAATCGCACAGACAGCCACCGCGGCGAGCATGAACAGACGCCGCCTCATGAAAATCATTGTAGCCCCAGCGATTGGGCTATCGACACCCCCGAACGAGGGCAGGAGCGTGCCGGCATTCCGGGTCGACCACCGCCCAGACGTCGCGCGTTCGCTCCCAGACGAGCTTGGCGTCCTCGTCGGTGAGCGTCTCGCGCCAGCGTCCCACGCTCTCGGTGTGCACGCGATCGGTCGTGGCGACTGTCGGATCCTCGAGGCCGAGGTCGTGCGCCACGGCGTTGAACGTCAGCTGGACGGGATCGACTTCCTCGCCCAACCATTCCATGAGCTGTCGCACTCCGTGCGCGGGCTCCGCGCAGAGCTCTTCGTACAGGACACGGAGATAGCGCTCCGAGTACTCCACGCCGAACGCAATGCCCGCCTGCGTATAGTTCCGGTACAGCTCGATGCGACCCTCCAGGCTCTCGGGCAGCGTGAGCGGGAAGCGGTCCTCCATCGACGCCACCGTGTCGAGCGGGTTGCGGACGACATGGAGGAAGAGGTAATGGCCGCGGAGCAGGCGATCCCACTCTGGAGCGTGGAGTACGTTCTCGGGCGTCTTGTCCGCCCAGCGGGCCTTTCCCGCGCGCCGCGCCGCACGTTCGTGGAGCTCGACGAACGCAGCACCGAGGACCTCCAGGGCGTCTTCCTCGGAGACGAGATCGCGAACCGTTCGCGTGAACCGCAGGTGGGCGAGCGGATCCTCGCGATAGTCGCCGTAGAAGTCCCGGAAGAAGGTCACCTCCGGCCCACAGTGGATCCGCGGGTGCGAGTCCAGGATGCGCCGGACGAGGCTCGTCCCCGAGCGGTGGCAGCCGCCGACGACGATCGGCCAGCGGGCCCGCTCGCTCACGCGGCTCCCGAGCCGACGTGCGCGAAGAGCGGATGATGCGCCCACGGCTCGGAGACGTCCAGCTCGTCGTCGGAGACGTAACTGCGGAGCTCCGACTCCGGCAGCAGCTCGACGTCGTCGGCCCGGAGCGCTGCTCGCGCTCGATGCAAGCCCGCCTCCACCTCCTGCGGGTCGAACGTCCGCTCGACGTACTTCCGAATCGCGTGTGGGACGCTGAGGTACAGGTAGTGGCGCATGCGGAAAGAGTCCGGATACATCCGCAGTCCGGCGAACTCGACCCGGTGCCCGCCGCTCGAGGCGAGCTCGACCGGCCCCTTTTGCCGCTTCCACGCGTTCAGCCGGTCCGGGAAGCGCGGCAGGTACGGGTAGTACCAGCGCATGGTCTCCCGAAAGCGGGCGTGGTCGTGGTCGGGATCCTCGCGGGTGGGCACGAAGGCCAGCTCGAGGAAGTTGACCGCGTTGTACCCCGCGCGGTCGACCTCCGCGAGCGCCTCCGCGAGGATGACGCCCGGTCTCGGCGGAAGACGAATCTCGTCCGCGTCCACGTGCACGAACCAGTCGGCGTCGAGCGTCGCGGCGAGCTCGGCCTTGCGCCGCAGCAGTCGCCGCCACCGATAGGCGCCGTCGCGTGGAAACGTCTCCCTCCCTACCAGGCCGCGCCCGCGGTACCGCTCCGCGATCTCGACGGTCGCGTCGGTCGACTCGTTGTCGATCAGGTACGTCTCGACGCCGTGGGAGGCGAGGTGCTCGATGCAGCCGCCGACGAAGCGTTCCTCGTTGTAGGCGGCCAGGAGGGCGACGACACGCACGGCTCGGCGAACGATAGGCCAGAAGAAGAGACGAGGCCCTTGCGGGCCTCGTCTCATTTCGTCCCACTCGCGTCGTGCAGCTAGCAGGCGAGATCCACGTCGTTGACCAACTCGTACAGGGAGCACACGATGTTGTCGTAGTAAGGCGAGGCCAGCTCGCCGGGCTCGCCGCCATGCCGCCAGTCGTTGTGCCCATTCACCCACAGCGGTGGGTTGCCGCCGGGCTGAGAGGGGAATCGCCCGAACCCCCAGATCCACGGGCCGCCACTCGAGCCGCCGGTCATGTCGCAACCGATAACGCTCGAATCGGTGGCGTCCGCGCCGCCGTTGTCGGTGTAGGCGAACGAGCTCGTGCAGACCTCGATCTTTCCACCCGTGAACGGTGCGGCCTGCGGGTAGCCGAACGACGTCCAGTGGAGGTTGCGGGGGAAGTTCCACGCCAGGCCCAGCCAGCCCGTGAAGTTGCCGATCAGGCCCGGCTGCACCGTCCCGTTGGCGACGGGCTGTGTCGCTCCGAAGTCCTGATCGAAGTCACCACCGTTGTGCCAGGCGGTCGCCACATAGAACTCGGTAGCGGCCCAGCACCCGGCGGTCGGGTTGACGCCCCCCTGGGACGAGTCGTAGGAGGGGCAGTGGAGAACGTTCGTCGCGAACGTCCCGGCGCCGTTGCTGAGGCAGTGCCCCGCGGTCCAGGCACCTCTCTGGCCCACGGTGGACGACGAGCAGACGAAGTTCCCTGCGCCGATGCTGAAGAACATCTTGTGCTGGGAGGCAATGGCGAGATTCGGGCTTCCCGCTCCGACGTTCCTCAGGTAGCGGCCGAACCACTGGAACTGGTTGTAGGGGATGTCTCCGTGGAACGGCTCGTGCAGCGCACCGGGCGCGCTGTCGACCGAGAACGTCTCGACCCGGGCGGTCCCGTCCGCGCTCATGTTGACAACCTTCGCCGGGCCTGCCATCTGCGGAATCGTTCCGACGGCTCCCTCCGACCCGGACGCGGCCGGACCCGAGATCGGATACGGCTTCGCGGCCGCCATCCGGTCAGGCGTCCAGTACGCGGCAATCTGCGCGGCCGTCTGCGTAGATGTGTGCTGGATGACGTCGCCATTGGCGACGAGCTTGTCGTTCGGGCCGAGCGCGGCAGTCTGCGCCGCGGTGGACGGTCCGGCGGACCCCGCCGTCACGCCGATGAGCGTGATCGCGGTGACGAGGAGCACCGGGGTGCCAAGCATGCCGAACCAGACGGCTCGCTTCCCGGTGAGCCTTCTCTTGCTCATGAACCTACTCCCTCCTGTGGGGAACACGGGACGTCCATCCCCCGCGCGCAGCCGACCCTCCTCGGCTGGCGCGTCAGACCGACGGCGGAGGCCCCTCCCCTCGACCGCTGACTCTGACCCTTCGGACGCGGGGAGCATATGACCAATGCGGCCGGGATTCAAGCGACCTGGTCGGACGGGGCCTCGTCCGCGTCCGGCGAGGCGGCTCTGCCCTAGACTTGCTGGCCGGGACGTGGCGCTGAGCGAGCACCGGGAGAGCCTCGACGAGCTCGGGGAGACTCCGCCGCCGGGATCGGGGGCCGATCCCTCGCGCGAGGAGCTGGACGGGGCGCTGCGGGCCCTCGAGGTCGCAGGCGCGCGCGAGCGGCACCTCGAGCAGCAGGTCGAGCGGCTGGAGCAGCGGCTGCTCGAGGTCGAGACCGACCTCGCGTCGGCGAAGCTCGAGAGCCGCCGGGCGCGCGATGACGCGGACGAGCTGCGGTCGACGCTGAGCTGGAGGATCACCGCACCCCTGCGGGCGATGAGCAACCTCCTGCGCCGCGGTTGACGACGCCGTGAGCGACGGGCTCACGCTCACGTTTCTCGGCACGTCGCGGGGCAACGCGTTCATGAACGAGCTGCTGGCCGCGGTCGCGCACGAGGTCGAGGCCGCGGGCGTGCGGACGGAGATCGTTGTCGACGCACCTCCGGCGGACGGTTCCCGCGTGTACGTGTTCGTGCCGCACGAGTACTATGCGACGGTCGGCAAGGAGCTCCACCCGACGCGGCGGCAGCTCGCGCGAACGATCGCGTTCTGCACGGAGCAGCCCGGGACGCCGTGGTTCGAGGTGAGCGAGTCGCACGCCCGCTCGGCGGGCGCCGTCGTGGACATCTCGTCGGACGCGGTGCGTGAGCTGCGGAGGCGCGGCGTCCGCGCGGAGCACTTCCGGCTCGGGTACACCGACTACTGGGATCGCTGGGGACGGGACGAGGGCCCTGCCCGCCCGGTCGACGTCCTCCATCTGGGAGCGGTCAACGAGCGCCGCCTCGAGGCGCTCGCGGGCTACGCGGCCACGCTCTGGCCGCGCGAGGCGCGGATCCACGTGCCTCCGGAGGCGGCGAAGACCCGGGAGCGCCCCGACTTCCTGCTCGGCGAGCGGAAGTGGTCGTGCCTCGCCTCGGCGAAGACCCTGCTCAACCTGCATCGCCAGCCGGCCCCGTACTTCGAGTGGGTGCGAGTGCTGGAGGCGGTGGCCAACGGCTGCGTCGTCGTATCCGAGCACTCGGAGGACTGCACGCCGCTCGTGCCCGGCGAGCACTTCGCGAGCGGGAGCCTCGAGAGCCTTGCGCTGCTCGCCGACGGGCTCCTGCGCGACGAGGAGCGACTCGCGGCCATGCGCCTGGCCGCGTACGACCTCGTCCGCTCCGAGCTTCCGATGCGGACGGCGGCGGAGCGGCTGATCGCGGTCGCCGAGAAGCTCGACCGCTCGCCCGGCAGCCGGAGCCGCGCTCCCCGCCGCGAGCGCCGCCTGCGCCACGCTGCCGGCGAGCTCGCGCGGCGGGCGACCTGGGACCCGCGCATCGGCTCGGTCGTCCACCACCAGGAGGCGCTGAGGAAGTGGTCGCTGCGCGCCGACGCCGGGCTGAAGCGGGTCGTCCTCGCGCAGATCGAGCTGACGAGACGGCTCGCTGCCCAGGAGGCGACGCTGCGCGGCGAGGATCCCGACGTGCTCCGCGTCGTCGCCCGCTCGCGCGCGTATGCGGGGGCGCGCCCGCGTGTCTCCGTGCTCGTGCCGCTCTACAACCACGCGCACGAGGTCGGGGCCGCGCTCGCCAGCGTCGCGGCCTCGGAGCTCCGGGATGTCGAGGTCGTCGTCCTCGACGACGCGTCGACGGACGGCGGCCAGGAGGCGGTCCTGGGCTTCTTCCGCGATACGCCCTTCGTCCCGGGGATGCTGCTCGCCCACCCCGTCAACCGCGGGCTCGGCAGGACGCGGAACGACCTCGCCGAGGCCGCGCGCGGCGAGTACGTGTTCATGCTCGACGCGGACAACGAGCTCTACCCCACGGCTCTCGGAAGGCTCGTGGCGGCCCTCGACGACGACCCAGGCGCGTTCTTCGCGTACCCGATGCTCGAGGTGCACGCGGACGGCGAGCCGGAGACCCTGCGCTCCCACCTGCCGTGGGAGCCCGAGCTCCTCCATCTCGGCAACTACATCGACGCCATGGCGCTCCTGCGGCGCGGCGTCCTGCTCGAGCTGGGCGGCTACGCGGAGGACCTCCGGCTGTACGGCTGGGAGGACTACGAGCTCTGGTGCCGCGCCGCGGAACGCGGGCTTCGGGGCGTCCTCGTCCCCCAGGTGCTGACGCGCTACCGGAGAGCCGAGCACTCGATGCTCGCGATCACCGACCTCGACTCGACCGACGCCGAGTCAGTGCTCCGCGCCCGCTACCCCGCGCTCGCGAGACGGCGCTCCGCGGGCTAGCGGATCTCGGTCGCGTCCCGAGGGACGGGTCCGGGGCGCACGCACCCGAGCCAGAGGCGAGGGGCGAACGGCCAGTGCGGATGGTCGCGAAGGTGTCGGACCGCCCAGCCCGCGTTCGTGAGCGCCTCGTGGAGGGACGGGCGCGTGAGCCAGAACGACCGGCGTCCACCGTCGCGCTCCTCCTCGGGTGCGCCCACCCAGCCGCCGGCGTGACCCTCGACCGTCTCCGCTGCCGGCCACGGCCAGTAGTGCGTGTCGAGGAAGAGCCGGTCGCTCGCGCGGGCCATTGCCGCGAGCAGCCTCCACGGGGTGGCGAGCCGATAGAGCACATCCGAGCAGAAGACCGCGTCGAAGCGGCCGTGCCGCGCGAGGTCGACCGTCTCGAGATCCTCGACGGCGAGCTCGACGTTCTCGCGCCCGTGGAGCTCCACGACGAGCTCGGCACGCCGAACGTCGTCGGCGCGGCCCTCCAGGGCGAGCACGCGCTCCGTCGTGGCCGGGGCCGAGAGCTGGAGCGTGTGAGCGCCCTCGAACAGCCCCAGCTCGAGGATCGTCGCCGGTGCCCCGAACCACTCGAAGAACGTCGCGACGCGCGTGTCGTCGACGTACCCGGCGTCCGCGCCGTACGCCACGCCGTCGACGACGAAGCGCGCCGTCCACGGGGCCAGGGCGGCGAACCGCGCCGCGATCGGGTCGCGCCCGCTCACGCCTCCGCCGCGCGGAGGTCCATCGTCTTCGCGTGGTCGCTCCAGTGCCCGCGCTCGTCGGGCCGCCGCTCGGCCAGGTAGCCCCGCCAGGACCAGCTGTCGTTCGGCGGCAGTTCCTCGCACGCAACTTCGTGGACGATCTCGAAGCCCTCCCCGGCGAGGGCCGAGCGGAGGAACGACTGCGTCATCCCCCAGATCCAGTGCGACTGGTTGACCTCGCGGACGTCGAGCACTCGGTAGACGTCGGGAAGCTCCGGGTACGGATGGAGCGTCCCGTCGGTATTCCCCGGCAGGTACACGACGCTGTTGGGGACGGCCTGCTCCTCGAGCATCGGCTGCACGACGAGGAACCGCTCGCGCACCTTCTCGAGCATCAGGTGGAGGGTGTGCAGCAGCGGGGCCTGGTGGAGGAGGACGTCGTAGGCGACGCCGACCTCGAAGGTCTCGCGGACGCTGGCCATGAAGGATGCGTCCGCGAAGTCGCCCTTGTAGAAGTCGAGCTCCGGGCGCTCCAGGCGAAGCCGCTGCCAGGCCGCGGTCTCGTGCGTGTCCAGGAGGAGCGCGCGCTCGCACCCGAGCTCGACGCACTTCGCCGTGTAGCCGCCGTCGACGCCGTAGATGTCGCCGAACACGACCGCGTCCCGCGCCGGGAGCGCCCGGCGGAGGAGGTCGAGCTTCAGCTGGACGAGCGGGTCCTGCTCGTTGAGCACGTCGCGCTCCCCGGTCGTGGGCGGTCAGTCGCGGCGACGGGCGAGCAGCCGCCGCGACGCGGCAAGCCTACTGCCGAGCCCTCGCCAGTCGACCCCGGTCCGGCGCGGCCGCTCGGTCAGCCGCAGGAAGCACGCTCGGAGCAGGAGCTCCTCCAGCCCGGCTGCTTCGGAGCCCGGTGCCAGTGTGTCCACCGGGCGGCGGGCGAGCTCGCAGACCCGTCTCGACACATCCGGGTCGAGACAGACGTGGCGAAGTGGGAGCTCGAAGCCGGTCTGGAGCGGATCGAGGACGAGCCGCAGGCGGAAGAGGACGTCGTCCTGCGCGGCCAGCGCGTACGCGGACGCCGCGTCGGTCGCGATGCGCACGTCCGCCGGGACGGTCGGCTCTCCGAGCACGAGTCGCGACGAGTGGCCACGCGTCGCGAGCCCCGAGGCGAGCGCTTCGATCCGTTCCAGCCCGTGGTCCGGAGCCGAGCCTGCGACTAGCCAGTCGATCGAGAGCGGCTGCTCGAGCTGCGGCCCGGCCAGCGACGCCCAGGCCTCCGCGAGCGCGGCTGCATGCGCGCGCGTCGTGTGCCGCGCGTGGGCATCGGCGTACGCTGCCTCGCCGAGCGCGTTCCGCCGATCGGCGTCCTCGACGAGCGAGGAGATCGCCCCCAGCCACTCGCTCTCGGTGTCCGCGAGGAGCCCGTTGCGGCCGTGCTCGATGACCCGGGCGAAGTCCGCGCGCGGGCTCGCGACCGTGGGCACGCCGACGAGCGCGGCCTCGACGTACTTCACGCAGCTCTTCGACTCGCTGAACGGGTTGTCGGCGAGCGGAGCGAGGTTGACGTCCAGCTGCGCGAGGAGGTCGGGGAGCGCCTCCCACGGCCGCCGTGGGACCCGCTCCACGCGCGGGCCGAGCGAGTCGAAGCGGCCGTCCAGGTCGAGCGGCCCGACGACGACGAGGCGCGCTTCCGGGTGCGCTTCGAGCGCGCGCAGAAGCCCCCCCGACGCTTCTGCGAAGTCGCGCCGGTGCGTGAGGCTCCCGCTCAGGTATCCGACTGCGACCCCCGCCCGGCCGTCCGCCGGGCGCGTCCGCCGGGCGCGCTCGGAGAGCCGGACGAGGTCCTCGCCCGCGACGTTGGGCAGGACCGCGACAGGGCTCGTATGGCGCCTCGCCTCGTGGGCGAGCGGCTCCGTGGCGACGATCGCTCCGCCGGTGCAGGCCGCGATCGTCGCGCGGAAGCTCTCGGCCCAGGAGCCACGCCAGTCCTCCGACATGTCCACGATCGCCTCGATGTCGGCGGTCACGGCCGGGTCGAAGACGAGGTCGTCGGTGTTCGAGAGCACGGTGCGCCCGAGCGTGCGCGCGCGCCGGAGGAGCCGGGCAGCGTCCCGCTTCGGGAAGCGGTGGAGGACGATGCACTCGTACCCGGCGAGCAGGCCGGGAAGCTCGGGGTCGCCGAACCGCGTGACGTCGCACGTGACGCCGAGGAGCTCGAGCGCCTCCGCCTGGTACGCCGACCGGTAGCGGTACGAGGCGTTCCCCGTCGAGTGCTCGTGCGTGACGAAGAGAACGGCCTTGCGTCTCGTCGTGCCTGCTCGCGACCTCATGCGGGGAGCCGATCCTACGCGCCGGTACGGGACACGGCGACGGTCGCCGGCTCAGGTGAGCGCGAACCGCGTTGGCGCGTCGAGCCCGTCGACCGGCCCGGTGAAGCGGTAGCTCCGCTCCGTCAGCGAGGCGAGCGAGGCCGGGGAGGAGTACGTCGCCGTCGCGAGCACGCGCGGCTTGCCGGTGGAGAAGCCGCCGCGGTGGAAGCCCGCCGTGTTGCAGAAGAGGAGGGTCGCCTGCGGGCCGGTGAACGTGCGCACGTCGGAGGCGGGGATCCGCTCCTCGAGCTGCTCCTCGCTCGGGTAGTTCTGGCCGAGCGGGCTCCACGGCCACGCGTCGGCGTGGCGGCCTCCCGGCTGGCTGCCCGGGACGTACTGGAACGGGCCCATGTCCTCGTCGACGTCCACGAGGTGGAGGAACGCCTTCAGCAGGTGCTTGTCGTTGTAGTCCCGGTGCCAGAGCTGGGACGAGATGCGCGCGGCGTCCGGCGGCTGCGGGACGGAGTACCAGACGTCCACGTACTCGAGCTCGGACCACATGCGCAGGTACGCGTTCGCGACGTCGAGCATCCTGCGCGAGGCGCAGGCCCGGAACCACGGGTCGTCGAGGC
>Ga0075313_1000135_pt1 | contig 13927 bp, 13 predicted proteins | sample MayberryNE_Catta_3_FD_120051 | JGI IMG/M metagenome (GOLD analysis project Ga0075313, IMG submission 120051) | Natural and restored wetland microbial communities from the San Francisco Bay, California, USA, that impact long-term carbon... | ecosystem: Environmental > Terrestrial > Soil >...
GCGAACGGCGTCACGCTCGAGTACCCGGTCATCCGCCACGTGAACAACCTCGAGTCCGTGCTCACGTACGAGGGCACGCACGAGGTGCACACGCTCGTCGTCGGCCAGGCGCTGACCGGGCAGAACGCGTTCCGCTAGAGCGCGAGCGGAGACGCGTCGGCGGCCACGACGCGGAAGCTGCCGACCTCCGCGAGCTCGGCGGCGAGCGCCGCCTCGCGCGCGGACTCCGCCTCGAAGAGGAACAGGCAGAGCTCGTCCTCCGGGCGGCGGACGACGCGGTCGAGGCGCACGCGGACGCCGCGGCGGCGGAGGTCGCCCGTGGCCGAGCGGACCCGCCACTCCCGCGCCGTGCACTCCGCTCCCGAGCCGTGCTCGAGAGGCATCTCCACGAGGTAGCGCTGCATCGTTCGAGGATGCGGGTGCGGGTGTATCCGAAAAACCGGGAAATCCCGCGACTTTGACTCGGCCGCGCCCGGACGGGGCCGCGGAGGACGCGACCCCGTCCTGCGCGTCCCGGCTACCGCACGGGCCCGAAGAAGTGCTGGTCGAGCCACCGGGCCACATCCTTGCCGATCTCCGCTCCCTGGACGTCGGCTGCCCTGAAGTGGATGCCGATGTAGATCCGCCCGTCGATCGTGTCGTCGATGACGTCGGTGAACTGCCGGTAGGTGCGCGTCTGGTTCGGCTCGCCCGCGACGATCCGCACCATGTCGAACGTCACCGGCTTCTTGCCGAAGAAGGCAGCGGCCGCGTGCATGAACCCACCGGTGACGCAGTTGTACCCGGACGGATGCTCGGGATACGGCGGGTTCCCGCTGAGGGGCGTCCAGCTCGGATCCGCCTCGGTCCTGGGGTTCCCGTCCTGGTCCCCCAGGCGGATCGCCGTGACCGGACGCCAGAAGCTCCAGTGCGCCTTGTCGTCCCAGCAGTTGATGAGCGCGTCCGCCCCCGCCAGGTTCAGCATCGCGAACAGCCGAGCCTGCTCGACGAGCGTGAGCTCCTCGCTCGCTGCGACGGTGCGGAACGTACGGTTGTACATCTCGGGCGGCGAGGTGGTGTTCGTGAAGAAGCCGGCGAGGGCGTTCTGCTCGGGCGTCCGCTGGCTCCCGACCGCGCCGAGCTCCTTCACCTCGTCGTACTCCTTCGCATAGGCGCCGCTCGTCATGTCGTGCGGCCCCTTCGAACGGAACTGCGACGTGCTCTCGAGGACGAAGGGCTCGACCCTCGCGACCCAGGCGTTCGGGTCGCTCGGGCCCGAGGGAGTGGGGCAGCCGAGCGAGGTCGTCGGACGCCACTCCCCCGCGTCGTCCCCGCAGGTGAAGCGGAAGGGCCCGTAGCGGCCGTCCGCGGCTCGCTCGGCGAGCATCTTCGCGGCGGCCGCCTCCCCGGCCGCGATCCCGGCCGACTTCGCGGCACCGGCCGGAATGGCCGCGAGCGAGCCCGCGTACAGGCCGTTCAGGCGGTCGACGATGGCCGGGGTGAAGGCCGGCTGGATGACCATGCCGAGCAGCACGTGGTGCGCCGCGGTCGCGACCGCGGCCGGCTTGGACGCCGACGACGGCGCCGACGGTAGGTCGTCCAGGTACGGCTCGTGACCGCCGTCGATCATGTTCACCGCGTCGTAGACGGCGCCCTGCACCATCGCCAGGTGCAGGATCGCGACCGTCGGCCCCTGACCCATCCCCGGGGTCGGTGCGGCCGGAGCGTTGATGAGCGCCTCGGCCGCGTACTGGTTCCAGTCGAGCACCGCGTCCTCCGGCGGCCCGGCCTGTGCCGGCGCCGCGGCGCCCCCGAGCAGGACAACGGCTCCGAGCAGGGCGGCGGCCGCGATTGCCGACGCCACCCCGGCATGCAGCTTCCTTCGCATCTCCCCTCTCCTTTCGTGACTCGTCAGGACGGCTCCGGTCTCCCCACGCCCGCCACACCGGAGCCGACCGCCTCGACGACGCGGAGCGCCTCGAGGCGAGCCTCGCCCGCCACGAGCACCACGTCCCGAGCCGACTCCGCGTCGAACACGAAGAAGCACAGCTCGTCCTCGGGGACGTGGGTCGATCCCACGAAGCGGACGCGCGTCCCCTCCCGCGTCAGCCCCTCCGCCGCCGAGCGCGCCCGTCCCTCCCGCGCGCTTCGCTCACCCGCATCGCCGCGCGCGAGGTACGTCTCGACGAGGTAGCTCGGCACCCGGGCGACGCTACGCCCGCGGCGTCGCGTTGGAATCGAGGGAACCCCTGAACCTTGGTCAGACGTGCCGGTCGTACACCCGCGACAGCTCCGTCCGCGAGCGGACCCCGAGCTTCACGTAGATGTGAGAGAGATGCGTCTCGACCGTGCGCACGCCGAGGAAGAGCTCGGCGGCGACCTCGCTGTTCGTCCGTCCCCGCGCCACGAGAGCCGCGACGCGCTTCTCCGCGCTCGTGAGCCCTTCCTCCCGCCGCCGGCCACCGAGCCGGCCGAGCTCCGCACGAGCCTTGTCCACGAAGGGTGGCGCGCCGCACTCCTCGAAGCCGCGGATCGCCTCCTCGATCGCCTCCCGCGCGGCCCGCTTCTGCCGGGAGCGGCGCAGCACGGCTCCCAGGGCGAGGCGCGCCCGAGCGGCTCCGAGCCGGTCGCCCACTGCGGCGTGCCGCTCCGCCGCCTTCTCGAGCAGCGCTCCGGCCAGAGCCACATCGCCCCGCGCGGCGGCGACGAGGCCTCGGCAGCGCAGCGCCTGCGCGAGCACCGGCTCGCGGCCGAGGCGAACGGCATCCGCCTCCCACGGATCGAGCACAGCCAGGGCGTCGTCGATGCGCCCGAGCTCGAGCAGGACCTCGACGTAGTCAGCGCGCCAGCGGGCGAGATTCGGCTCCGACGAGCCGATGGCCCGGCGCGCGCGCTCTGCCGCGGCGAAGTGGTCGGCGGCGAGCCGCGGATCGCCGCGCAGGGCGGCGACGACGCCGAGGACGGTCTCGTGATGCGGAACGAACCAGGGCCGGAGCTCGTGCGCCTGTCGATACCAGACCACGAGCTCCTCCGCACGGTCGAGCTCCCCGCGGAGCGCCGCGACCTGGGCGGCCGCCCAGGTCGTGGCCGGGTCGTGCCCCCCGTACTCCTCGTTGACGGCGAGCGCCTGACGGACCCTCTCCTCCGCGTCCGGCAGGCGCCCCTCCGCGAGCGCGACGCATGCGAGGCGCCACGCGATCTGGCCTGCGATCGCCTCGTCGCGCTCGCTCCAGTCGTGGTAGAGCGGCACGAGGAGGTTCCGCGCCCGTTCGTAGTGGCCCGCCCAGATGAACGTGCTCGAGACGGTGAGGGTGATGTCGGCGAGGCGTTCTGGGTCGGTGGTTGCGCGCGCGAGCTCGTACGCCCGCTCCGCCAGGAGCACCGCGTCCGGCTCCCCGAGATGGAAGCGCGTCGTGGAGTAGAGCGCGAGCGCCCCTGCTCGGACCGCCTCGTCGCCCAGCTCCTCGCTGATCGCAAGCCCCTCGCGCGCGTACTCCTCCGCGCTCGCCATTCCCTCCGTGAAGCGAATGTCCCAGCCGAGCCTCTCGAGGATCGCCACGCGCAGGGCCGAGCGGTCCGGCGCCGCGTCCGCCGCTTCCCGGAGGAGCCTCGTGTGTTCGCGGAGATCCGGTGCGACCTCGGAGGCAAGGACGAGCGCCTCGGCACGCGAAGGCCCCGCCGGCGCCCGGTCGACGGCGCGGGCCGCGAGCGCACGCGCCCGATCCACGCTCGCGGTGGCCCAGTGTGCCCGTGCGAGGGCGATCGTCCTGCGCTGGAGGTCCGTCTTCGCCTCGGGCGGGGTCAGGCGAAGCGCGTGCTCACCGAGCTCGACCGCGACCAGCGGTGCCCCTCGCACCGCCGCGGCTGCAGCCTCGCCCTCGAGGACCGTCGCCACGTCGGCGTTCGGCCGCTCAGTCGCGAGCGCACGATGGCGAGCGCGCGCGAGGGGCTCCTCCACGACCTCCGCGAGCCGTCCGTGGATGCGCCGTCTCTCGCCGGCGCCGACGCCCTGATAGAGGCCGGACGAAAGCAGGGGGTGCGTGAACCGCAAGGACCCGGCCGTCCACTCGACGACTCCCGCGCCGATCGCCGGCGCGAGCGAGGCTTCCTCCACGCCCGCCGCACGCAGGAGCTCGGCCGGCGGAGCTCCCAGCGCAGCCGCGAGCGAGAGCGCCTCGCGGGTGGCCCGGGGGAGCCCGGCGAGCCGTGCCTCGACCAGCCCTTCCAGCGTCCCGGGCACGGGCAGGGGCTGGGTGGGGTCGGGGTCGACGTCGCCGTCCAGCGCCCGGGCGAGCTCCAGCGCGTAGAACGGGTTGCCCCCCGAGGCCTCGTGGAGCCGAAGCAACGTGGGGCGCGAGAAGACGCGCTCGAACCGCTCGCGAAGGACGAGCTGAACCGCCCCGACGCTCAGAGGGCCGACGGGCAGTTGCATCACGGAGCCGGGAGGGAGCGCCTGCTCGAGGTAGGACGGCTCGCTCCCCTCCACCCGCCGACGGGCGAGCAGGAAGAGGACGGGGTCGCGCAGGCGCCTGGACGCGAACGTGAGAGCGCTCCCAGACGAGCGGTCGAGCCACTGGACGTCGTCGATCGCAACGAGGACGGGCGTCTGCCCGGCGAGGATCTCGAGGCCGTTCCGGACGGCGACGCCCAGAGCGCGCGGATCGACGTGCGGCTCCGCGTCGTCGAGGAGGAGCGCCGCCTCGAGCGCCTTGCGCCTGGGCGCGGAGAGCATGGGGACGACGTCTCCGAGGGCATGCTCGAACAGGTCGCCGAGTCCCGCGAAGGCGAGCCCCGCCTCGGCCTCGGCCGGACGCGAGACCAGCACGCGATACCCACGCGCGCGTGCCAGCGCGACCCCCGCCAGCCAGAGGGTCGACTTTCCGATCCCCGGCTCGCCCTCGAGCACGAGGGCGTGCGGGCCCTCCACGTCGCGCTCCACGAAGTCGCGGAGCGCCGCGAGCTCCGTCTCCCTTCCCACGATCCCGCTCGTCACATGGGTAACGATTGCGCGGACGGGAGGCCGGGGCAAGAGCGCGGCTAGTCCTCGCCCTCCCAGTACTCGGCGTCGACGCCGCGGAACGCGCGGAAGAGCCGTTCGCCCTTAGCGTCGAGGACTCCGACCTTCCCCGAGTCGAGATACTCGACGACGTCCGGCGCGAGAAGTGTCGAGAGCATGAGGACGCGCAGCGCCTCCTCCGTCCGGTTGGTGATCTGGTGCGCCCCCGCCGGGCCGCGCGGGAAGGCGACGACGTCTCCCTCCGCGAGCTCCTGCTCCCCCTCGGGCGTGCGCAGGGTCGGTCGCCCGCGCAGCACGATCAGCCACTCCTCGTTCGCGTGGTGCGTGTGGTAGGGCCACAGCCGGTCCCCCGGCTCCAGCTCGTACATGCTCGCCCCGATCAGCTCCGCGTCGACGTGGGCGCCCACCCAGGCGTCCTTGCTGCGCCACCCCGGGCGATCCTCGACCCGGTCCCACTCGTCCCCGTTCAGGTTGAAGACCTGCACGGCGCGGAGCCTAGTCCGAGAGCCCGCGGAGCGCGAGGTCGATCGCGGTCCGCTCCGCCCGGGCGACCTCGCGATCGTCGGCCGGCAGCCCACCCAGGACCCAGCCGGTGAGCACCTCCTCGAGCCCGCCGTACAGGAGCCAGCTCGCGAGGCGCGCGTCGACCTCGGGACGGAAGTCGCCGTCCCGCTGGCCCTGCTCGACGATGCGCTGGACGATCGCGAACGCCTCGCGCACCTCGACGACCTGGGTCTGGAGCTGCGGGCTGCGTGCGACCTCGCGCACCATCACGGTGACGAGGTCGGGGTCGTTCCGCCACGTGCGGAGGAGGATCTTGGCGACGCCCTCCAGCTTCTCGGCGGCCGGCTCCTCGGCCGCCTCCACCGCGCGGAAGCGCTCGATGAGCTCGCCCCAGTTCTCGCGGAAGATCGTCTGCAGCACCTCTTCCTTCGAGGCGAAGTAGTGGTAGAGGAGCCCGTGCGCCACGCCCGCCTCCTCCGCGATGTCGCCGACCCGCGAGCCGTGGTAGCCCGTGCGGGCGAAGACGCGCACGGCCGCCTCGAGCAGGCGCTTGCGCTTCGCCTCGGGCGCGATTGAACGGGCAGTCAACGCTGCGAGGATAGAGGTACGCTCGTCCGGCGTGCAACCGCTCGCAGGCACCCTCGTCGTCGACCTGACCCGCCTCCTTCCCGGGGCGTACGCGAGCCGCGAGCTGGCGCGCCTGGGCGCTCGCGTCGTGCGGGTCGAAGGGCCCGACGGCGACCCGATGCGCGACACGGCGCCGACCTGGGACGCCGCGCTCCGTGCGGGCACCGAGTCGGTCGTCTGCGACCTCAGGTCCGACGCCGGGTTCGCACGCGCGCTGTGCGGCCGTGCGGACGTCGTGCTCGAGGGGTTCCGTCCCGGGGTCGCGGAGCGCCTCGGCGTGGGGCCCGGCGACGTCCCGCACACCGTCGTCTACTGCTCGATCACGGGCTTCGGGCTCGACCCCGCGCACGCCCGGCGGGCCGGCCACGACCTGAACTACCTCGGCTGGGCAGGCGTGCTGGAGGACACCGCGCCCGGGCTTCCGCCCGTGCAGGTGGCGGATCTCGCGGCCGGCGCGCTCCGCGCCGTCGTCAGCGTCCTCGGCGGGCTCGTGGAGCGCGCGCGGACGGGCCGCGGCGGCCACGTCGTCGTCTCGATGACGCACGGCTCCCACGACCTCGTCGCCCATCGCCTCGAGGGAGACACGCTCCCGCGGATGCTGACCGGCGGCCTCGCGTGCTACCGCATCTACGAGACCGCGGACGAGCGACACCTGACCGTCGCGGCGCTCGAGCGGAAGTTCTTCGAGCGGCTCTGCGCCGTGCTCGGCAGGCCCGACCTCGTCGAGCGGCAGTACGCAGGCGACCAGGACGCGCTCGCCGCCGAGCTGGCCGCGATCGTGCGCACGCGCTCGCTCGCGGACTGGCTCGAGCGCTCCGCCGGCGAGGACGCCTGCGTCGGCCCGGTGTGGACGCGGGGCGAGGCGGCCTCCGCATTCGGGTCCCCGCCTCCGGGCGAGCGCGTGCCGCTCGGCGCGCACACCGAGGCGTGGCGGCGCGAGCTAGCCGACGAGCCCGAGGGCGGCGGGTAGCGCGAACAGCGTGTCGATGCGATCCTCGGCCTCCGGGTGGCGGCCGTCGCGGTCGAGCAGGATCGCCCGCATGCCGAGCGCGCGAGCGCCCTCGATGTCGTCCTCGTACGAGTCGCCGACCATTGCGGCCTCGGCTGGCCCGACGTCCAGCGCCTGAAGCGCGGCGGTGAAGATGGAGGGGTGCGGCTTCGTCCTGCCGTGCGCCCTGGAGCCGACCATGGCGTCCACTCGGAGGGCGTGGTGGACCGCGAACTCCTCGAGGTCGCGCTGCCCGTTCGAGACGAGCCCGATCCGGAGGTCGTGCTCGCGGAGCTCGTCGAGCACGGGAAGCGCGTCCTCGTACAGCGTGAAGTTCTCGTGGCGCTCCCACTCGCGCACCATGTCGGTCGCGCAGGCGCGTGCCCGTGACGGGTCGCCGCCCATTCCGGCGACGATCTGCTCCGTGAAGGCGATCCACACCTCCTCGTCGTGCACGAAGTCGCGGTCCGCCTGGAGCTCCTCGATGGCGGCCGCCCGCGCCTCCGCGTAGCGCTCGGGCGCGAGCGTGAGCCCGTGGCGCTCGCCGAGCTTGCGGTAGCCCTCCGGCCCGAGCTCCGGCCCGGGCCGGAAGAGCGTGAAGTCGACGTCGAAGAGCACCGCGCGGAGCACGCATCGAGGATAGACCGCGATGGGCGCATCCACCCGTGCAGCTCCCTATCACGGCCGGAGGCGGGCCGTGCCCGCCGGGAGGCCAGGTACGGCAGGTTCCGTGCTCGGCGAAGAGGAAAGGGGGGCACGTGGGGGGAACATCGTTTCCCCCCACGACACCAGTCGGGGTGCCCAGATTCGAACTGGGGACCTCTCCGACCCGAACGGAGCGCGCTACCAGGCTGCGCCACACCCCGAGCGCGGAAAGGGTAGCGGCTGCGCGCCCACGGGGTCGTTGCGCAGCCGGTCGGGGCGCCAGTATGCTGGGACCGTGATCGACGTACTCGTCAGGCGGGCCGATTGACCCGCCCGGGACGCGACACCAGCCTCGAGCCCGACGCGCGCGGAACAGCGGCGCCGGGCTTTTTTGATGCCACTTTCCGGAACCCGTAGGAGGCCCTGATGGCAAACCACCTGACGCCCGACGAGCTCGCCAAAGAGGTGGGGATCGACCGCGACGAGGTCATCCGCATCTGCATCGAGGAGGGAATCCCGATCTACCACGGCAAGATCGACAAGACCCTCTTCCAGGCATCGCTCGAGGCCGTCGGGACCGCTTCCGGCCCGCGACAGTAGACCGGGCCGCGCGGGCTCCAGCGCGTCAGGACGCCTTGCTGCGGGCCTTGCTCTTCGAGCGGGTCGCCGCCTTCGGCTTCTCCTCGGCGGGCCGCTTCTTCGCGGCGGCGACGCTCGCCTTGAGCGCCTCCATGAGGTCGATGACCGGAGCCTCGGGCTCCGGCTCGGGGACGGCGATCTCCTCGCCGCGCAGCTTCGCCTCGAGCATCGCGCGGAGGTCGCGCCGGTACTCGCTCGCGAGCTCGGTCGGCTCGAAGTCGCCCGCAAGGCTGTCGATGACCTGCCTCGCGAGCTCGAGCTCCGTGTCCTTCACGTCCGTCTCCTCCACCGCCTCGGAGATCTCCGCCTGCGAATACACGTCCTCGGCGAGGAAGAGCGTCTCCAGCGCGAGCGCGTCCTCCTTCGCGCGCACCATGCACAGGCTCTCGCGCCCCGCGCGCACGAAGCGCCCGAGCGCAGCCGTACCCGTCTGCCGCATGGCTTCCAGGAGGAGGACGTAGGGGCGGCGCTGCGCGGTCGTCGAGGCGGGGACGAGGAAGTACGTGCGGTCGAAGTAGACCGGGTCGACCGAATCCTCGGGCACGAAGCGCGTGATCTCGATCGAGCGCGAGTCGTCGGAGCGCTCGATCGCCTCCAGGTCCGCGTCCTCGACGATCACGAACTGCCCCTTCGCCACCTCGAAGCCGCGCACGATCTCGTCCTGCGTCACCTCGCGGTCGTGCGTGGGGCACCAGCGCTTCTGCTTGATCGGCGTCGCGCACTCCCGGTGCAGGAGCCGGAACGACACGTCGGACTGCCGCGCGGCCGGCTTGGTCGCGGGAGCGAGCCCGACGGGGATCGAGACGAGGCCGAAGCTGAGGGATCCGTTCCAGGAGGTGCGCATGGATACCAGGGAACTCTAGTGGGACCACCCGGTTTCGCCGCCGACCCGCCCCTCCCTCCCCCGAGTAAGCTCAGAGCGTGACCGAGACGGCGTCGGCCGCTCCCGACACGAGGCCGCCGAGCGCGCGGAGAACCATCGCGCGCCTGTGGCAGGACGCGGTCGTCCGGGACGCGACGCACGATCGCCCGGCGTACCTCGTCGAGGACGGGGACGCGTGGCGCGCGGTGTCACGGGCCGAGGCGGACGAGCTCGTGCGCGCGTACGCGAACGGGCTGCTCGCACGTGGCGTCGGCAAGGGCGACGCGTTCGCGCTCCTCGCCCGGAACAGCCTCGAGTGGGCGCTGCTCGACTTCGCCCTCGCCAGCATCGGCGCGGTCGGCATCCCGGTGTACGCGTCGAGCTCGCCCCGGGACGTGGGCTACCTGCTCGCGCACTCCGAGGCGATCGGGATCGCGTACGAGGACGCGGAGCAGCGCGCCAAGCTCGACGAGGTCTCCGACGAGGTGCCCACCCTCCGCCACGCCTTCGCCTTCGACGACCTGCCCGCGCTCGCGGAGGACGGTCGCGCCCACGCCGAGGAGCATCCCTCCGCGCTCGACGACGCCTCCGCCGCGGTCGACGAGGAGGACCTGTACACGATCATCTACACGTCCGGCACGACCGGCCCGCCGAAGGGCTGCATGCTCAGCCACCGGAACTACTACGCCATGGCGGCCGTCTCCGATCGGATGGAGAGCCACTACCGACCGGACGACCTCATGCTCCTGTACCTCCCGCTCGCCCACAACTTCGGACGGCTCATGCATCTGAGCGGCGCGTACGTCGGCTTCGGCGTCGCGTTCCTCGCCGACCCGCTGCGCGTCGCGGACGCGCTGCTCGCGGTCCGGCCCACGCTGCTCCCGAGCGTCCCGCGGGTGTACGAGAAGGTGCACGCGGCGGTGCAGGCGCGCTTCGACTCGGAGACCGGGCTCAAGCGGCGCCTGATCGACTGGGCGCTGCCGCTCGGCCGCGAGGTGAGCCGGCTCGAGGCGAAGCGGAAGCCCGTCCCGGCGACGCTCCGGGCGCGCCACACGCTCGCGGACCGGCTCGTCTTCTCGAAGGTGCGGGAGCGCCTGGGAGGCCGCCTGCGCATCCCCATCTCCGGAGGCGCGCCGCTCGCGCAGGAGATCGCGGAGTTCTTCGACGCCGTCGGAGTGCGCATCGTCGAGGGCTACGGGCTCACCGAGTGCACGACCGCCTGCAGCACCAACAGGCCCGACGACTACAAGTTCGGGACCGTCGGCCGCCCGCTGCCCGGCTTCGAGGTCCGCATCGGGGAGGACGGCGAGATCCTCGTCCGCAGCGAGACGATCTTCCAGGGCTATTTCAAGGACCCGGAGGCGACGGCGGCCGTCGTCACGGAGGACGGCTGGCTGCGCACGGGTGACGTGGGCAGCCTCGACGAAGACGGCTTCCTCGTGATCACGGACCGCAAGAAGGACATTCTCGTCACGGCCGGCGGGAAGAACGTCGCTCCCCAGAACCTCGAGAACGACCTGAAGACGTCGAAGTACGTGTCCCAGGCGCTCGTCGTCGGCGACCGTCGCCCGTACGTCTCTGCGCTCGTGACGCTCGACCCGGACGAGATCGCCCGCTGGGCGCGTGAGCACGGGATCGACGGCGACCTGGGCACGCTCGCGGCGCACCCGCAGGTGCGGGAGCTCGTGCAGGACGTCGTGGACGACGTCAACCGCGAGCGCTCGCGCTACGAGCAGATCAAGCGCTTCACGATCCTGCCACGGGACTTCGGGATGGAGCACGGCGAGGTGACGCCGACGCTCAAGCTCCGCCGCAGGGCCGTGATGACGAACTTCGAGCGGGAGATCGAGACGCTCTACGACGTCTGAGGCGCGGCCGGGTGCAGGCAGGCCGGTCCTCGGCGCGAGACGCCGCGGCGTGGGCGGTCCGGCGATCGCTGCCCGCTCGACTGCGGCTCGAGCCCTGCGCGGCCGGCGCAGGCTCAGAGGACGCGCCGGGCGCCGACCCAGGTCGACGCGTACCAGGAGTCGTAGAGACTCGAGATCTTCACGACGTCCCCGGTATGCGGTGCGTGGATGAACTGGCCGCCGCCGATGTACATCCCCATGTGGCCGAGGCCGTTGAAGAAGACGAGGTCGGCGGGCTGCAGGTCATCCCGCGAGACGGGCACGCCGTAGTTGAACTGCGACGCCGCGTGGTGCGGCAGCGAGATCCCGATCTGCGCGTACGCGTACGCGGTCAGTCCGGAGCAGTCGAAGCCCGAGGGGCTCATCCCGCCCCATACGTACGGGACGCCGAGGTACTGCATGGCGATCGAGATCACCTGCGAGGCCTTGCTCCCGTCCGGCGGAGGGGGGGCCGGCGTCGACACGGCGCCGTAGTCCGTCCCCACCTCGAGCACCGTCTGGGACTCGACCTGCACCTGGGCGGCCTGAGCCGCCTGCTGCGCTGCGAGCCGCTGCGCCTCCAGCCGGGCCCGCGCCTGCTGGGCGAGGATCGCTTGCCGCCTGCGCTCCTCGGCGACCATGCGGTCGATCTCGACCTTGACCGACTCGTACAGGCGCTGACGCTCCGCGAGCCGCGACTCGATGGACGCCTTCTGCGCCGCCCGCTCGGCGACGAGGCTCGCCTGCTCCGAGCGTGCGTCCCTGAGCTTCGCCCGCCGCGTCTCGACGGCCTCGCGATAGCGGCGCACCTCGTCGAGCACGCGCCGGTCCTCGGTCGAGACGCGCTGGATGGCGTCGATCCGGTTGATGATGTCGTCGAGGCTGCTCGAGCCGAAGATGACCTCGAGCGTCGAGTCGCCCTCGCCGTTCACGTAGAGATCGAGGAGGCGCTCGGCGATACGGCTCTGGGCGATGCGGAGGCTCTTGCGGGCGGCGACCAGGTGCTTCGCGTTCACCTCGAGCTGGACGTCGATCCGGTCGAGCTCGATCTTCGCAAGGTTCCACGCCTCGGCCATCTGCGCGACCTCGGCGTCGAGCTGCTGCATCTCGGCCACGATCGCCTGGGCCTGCTCGCGCTTGGACTGGATCGACGGGTCGGCGGACGCCGAGCCGACGGCCAGCAACAACCCCGCGGCGAGTGCCGCGAGGAGCGCCAAGATCGGCGCCCACCCGGTCGTCGAGCCCCTCATACGGTCTCCTCGCCGACGCCGGACAGGCCCGCCGGTGGCGGTCTCGCCCGTCACAAGTCGGGGAGCCTAGCAGCGTGCACGGACGCCCGCAAACGAGAACTGCGCCAAAGTTGCTGCAAAGATGCCGTTCCTTCCGCGACGCGACCCGGGGCTCTGTTAGGGTCCCTCGCTCGTGCTCAGGGGAGACCGGAAGTGGGCGGCCGCACTTCTCGCGGTCCTGGCCGGAGCGCTGGTGGTCGGTGGGCCGGCGAGCGGCGGGCAGGAGGACCGGTACCCCTACCGCCTCAGAGTCGACGCGGTCGCGTACCACCTGCCGGGGAAGACCGCCCTCGGCCTCCCGGTGCGCAAGGGCGTCGTCGCCGTCGATCCGAGGCTCATCCCGCTCGGGACGCGCCTGCACGTCCCCGGCTACGGGCACTCGGTCGCCGCGGACGTCGGCGTGGCGATCAAGGGGCGCATCATCGACCTGTGGATGCCGAGCGACAGGGCCGCCCGCGCCTGGGGCCGGCGCACGGTCCGCATCACGGTCTACCGCTAGCCCGCCCCACGCCGTCGGGGCGGCGCGCTAGACAGGGGTGATGTCCCGCCTACGGATCGCACTCTGCGCCGCCGCCCTGGTCGCTGCGTCCACCATCGCAGGAGCGGCCTCCGGGCCCGGAGCTGCTGCCCCTCCCGACCTCGCGCTCGCGCTCGACCGGGCGCTCAGGGCGCCGGGCCTCGACCCCGACCGCACGGCCGCGCTCGCCGTCGACCTGCGGACCGGAGACGTCGTGTACCGCGAGAACGAGGCTCGCGCACTCGCGCCCGCGTCGGCGGAGAAGCTCGCGGTGTCCTTCGCCGCTCTCCGGCTGCTCGGACCCGACTACCGCTTCCGCACGGAGGTCGCCGGCGAGGGCTTTCTCGACGGCCGCGTCTGGCGAGGCGACCTCGTGCTCGTCGGCCACGGCGACCCGACCTTGCGCCGATCGGACCTCGACGCGCTCGCGCGCGACGTCGCGGGCTGGGGCATCGTGCGCGTCGCGGGGTCGGTGCGGGGAGACGAGTCGCACTTCGACGCACGGCGCGGCGCCCCGGGCTGGCGGGCGTCGTTCGTCGGGTTCGAGTCGCGCCCGCTGTCCGCCCTCTCGGTGGACGGCGCGGAACGCGGCCGCGACGGCTCCGCCCTCGCCGGGGCTGCGGCTCTCACCGACGCGCTCGAGCGGCGCGGCGTGGACGTTGCGCGCCGCCCGCGGGTGGGTCGCGCGAGCCGGGACGTCCTGCCGCTCGCGCAGGACCTCTCCGACCCACTGTCCGAGATCGTCCTGCGCATGAACAGGGAGAGCGACAACTTCGTCGCCGAGATGCTGCTGAAGGAGCTCGGGGCGAGCGTCCTCCGCCGGGGGACGACCGCCGCCGGGGCGCTCGTCGTGCGCTCCGCGCTCGAGGAGGCGGAGGTCCCGCTCGCCGGCGTTCGCATCGTCGACGGCTCCGGGCTCTCGCGGCTCGACCGGACGACGGCCCGCGCGCTCGTGACCCTGCTCCTCGCAGGCA
>Ga0075313_1000136_pt1 | contig 13871 bp, 11 predicted proteins | sample MayberryNE_Catta_3_FD_120051 | JGI IMG/M metagenome (GOLD analysis project Ga0075313, IMG submission 120051) | Natural and restored wetland microbial communities from the San Francisco Bay, California, USA, that impact long-term carbon... | ecosystem: Environmental > Terrestrial > Soil >...
AGGGCAACCCGATGGCCGCCGCCTACTCGGCCTCGAAGGCGGCCGTCATCGCGCTGACGAAGGCGGTCGGGAAGGACGTCGCGCGCACGGGCGTGATCGTGAACTGCGTCGCGCCGGCCGTGATCGACACGCCGATCCTCGACGGCATCACGCAGGACCACGTCGACTACATGGTGGAGCGGATTCCGATGGGCCGCATCGGCGAGCCGGAGGAGGTCGCCGCGCTCATCTGCTGGCTCGCGAGCGAGGAGTGCTCGTTCTCGACGGGCGCGACGTTCGACGTCTCCGGCGGCCGGGCGGTCTACTGAGAGTGGTGCGCTACGTTCGGGTGCGCGGACCGAACGGCGTCGAGAACGCCACGGTCCAGGAGGGACGCGTGGTCACGGACGCAGGCACGACCATCGAGCCGAACGACCCCGACACGCTGCAGCTTCCCTCTCCGTACGAGCTGATGGCACCGTTCGACCCGGCCGAGGTCTGGTGCGCAGGCGTGACGTACGAGCGCTCCCGCGACGCGCGCGTTGAGGAGAGCGTCGTGAAGGACGTCTACACGCTGGTCTACGAGGCGCCGCGACCGGAGCTCTTCATGAAGGACGCAGGCATGCGCCGCACCGTCGGCCCCGGCAGGCCCATCGGGATACGGGAGGACTCCGCCTGGAACGTCCCCGAGCCCGAGATCGGCGTCGTGATCGGGCGCAACGGCCGGATCGCCGGGCTCACGATCGGCAACGACGTCTCCTCGCGCGACATCGAGGGCGCGAACCCGCTGTACCTCCCGCAAGCGAAGATCTACGCAGGCGCCTGCGCGATCGGGCCGGCGGTGATCGTCCCGACGGAGGAGCGCGCGTACCACCTGACCCTGCGCGTCACCGACGAGTGGGCGCGGGTCGTCTACGAAGACACGACGACCACGTCCCGGATGCGTCGCTCGTTCGCCGAGCTCGTCGAGTGGTTGCTGCGGGACAATCCCGTCCCGCCGGGGAGCGTCCTCCTCACCGGCACCGGCCTCGTCCCGCCCGACGACTTCACCCTCCAGCCAGGCCACTTCGTCGAGATCCACGTCCCCGAGATCGGCACGCTCGTCAATCCCGTCGTGCGTGCGTCCGAGCTGATGCAGAAGGAGCCCGTCTCATGACCGACACGATGACCGGAGCACCCGCCCGCAACTACGTCGGCGGCGAGTGGCGCGAGAGCGCAGCCGGCGAGACGTACGAGAAACGCAACCCGTGGCGCCCGTCGGAGGTGACCGGCCTCTATCCCGCCTCGGACGCGGAGGATGCGCGCGCGGCGATCGCCGCAGCACGCGAAGCCTTCCCCGCGTGGTCGGCGCTGCCGGCCGGCCAGCGGGCGGCCTACTTCACGCAGGCCGCGGCGGCGATCGAAGCTCGCGCCGAGCAGGTCGCCCAGGACATGACCGCAGAGATGGGGAAGCCGCTGCGCGAGTCGCGACTCGAGACGCTGCGCGCCGCGACCATCCTCCGCTACGCGGCCGGCGAGGCGTACCGGCCGATCGGCGAGCAGTACGAGCCTTCGGTGCCGGACCAGCGCCTCTTCACGCTGCGTCGCCCGCTCGGCGTCGTCGGCCTCATCACGCCCTGGAACTTCCCGATCGCTATTCCCGTGTGGAAACTCGCGCCGGCGCTGATCTACGGGAACACGATCGTGCTGAAGCTCGGGTACGAGGCGCCACGGACGGGTCTCCACGTCGCCGAGTGCTTCGCCGAGGCGGGGCTGCCTGCCGGCGTGCTGAACGTGCTCACGGGCGCCGGGTCGAAGGTCGGCGCGGAGATCGTCTCGAACCCCGGCGTACGGGCGATCTCGTTCACGGGCTCGGTGCCCGTGGGGCGCTCGGTCCGCGATCACGCGACCGCGCGCGACTGCCGCGTCCAGCTCGAGCTGGGCGGCCACAACCCGCTCATCGTGACCGCGTCGGCCGAGCTCGACCGCGCGGTCGCGGCGGCGTACGCGGGCGCGTTCTGGTCGGCCGGGCAGAAGTGCACGGCGACGCGCCGCATCCTCGTCGAGGGCTCCGTCTACGACGCGTTCCGCGAGAAGCTGCTCGCGCGAGTCGCGGCGGGAAAGGTCGGAGACCCCGCCGACCCGGAGGTCGAAGTCGGCCCTGTGGTGAACGAGGGCGCGCTGGAGGACATCCTCGGCGCCATCGAGCGCGCGCGTGGCGAAGGCGGCACCGTTCTCGCCGGCGGCGAGCGGGCAGACGACGACGGCTACGTGATCGCGCCGACCGTGTTCGAGGGTCTCGCCGACGACGCCGAGCTGTCGTGCGAGGAGGTCTTCGGACCCGTGACGTCGCTGTACCGCTACTCGACCTTCGACGAGGCGATCGAACGCGCGAACGCCGTGCGCTTCGGCCTCTCCGCGTCGATCTTCACGCGCGATCTCCGCGAGACGCAGCACTTCACGAGCGAGATCCAGGCCGGGATCATCCACGTGAACTCGCAGACCGCGGGCGCAGACGTGCACGTGCCGTTCGGCGGCGTGAAGGGCTCCGGGTGGGGCCCGCATGAGCAGGGGCGGGCCGCGATCGAGTTCTACACGGAGACGGTCACCGTCTACCAGGACGCGCCGCTTGCCTGAGCAGCGCACCCTCGTCACGGGGGCGCTCGGCTGCCTCGGCGCATGGACGCTGAAGGCGCTCGTCGATCTCGGCGAGGAGCCCGTCGGCTTCGACCTCGGGTCGGACGACGCGAGGCTGCGGCTCGTGCTGTCCGAGGAGGAGCGTGCGCGGATCACGCCCGTCGAGGGCGACGTCACGGACGGCGCCGCGCTCGGACGAACGCTCGATGAGCACGGGGTCACGAACGTCGTCCACCTTGCGGCGTTGCAGGTGCCGTTCTGTCGTGCCGATCCGGAGCGGGGCGCGCGCGTGAACGTCCACGGAACGGTCGTCGTGTTCGAGGCGGTCAAGGCACGTCTCAACCGGATCCGCGGGCTCGCCTACGCAAGCTCGACCGCCGTCTACAACGAGTCGGACCCCTCCCCTGCGCCCGAGTCGGGCGGGACGGCTCCCTCGACGCTGTACGGCGTGTACAAGCTCGCGAACGAAGGGACCGCCCGCGTGTACTGGGTCGATGACGACGTCGCCTCGATCGGGATCCGCCCGTACGTCGTCTACGGCCCGGGCCGTGACCAGGGGCTCACCTCGGGACCGTCCGTCGCGATGGCCGCGGCAGCGCGCGGGGAAGGCCACACGATCGCGTACGGCGGGAGGGCGCAGTACGACTTCGCGCCCGACGTGGGACGGGCCTTCGCGCTTGCGGCGCGCGCCGCGACCGACGGAGCGCACGTGGCGAACTTCCCGGGGATGCCGTCCGCGATGCAGGAGGTCGTCGACGCGATCGAGGCGGCCGCTCCCGCCGTCGCCGGGAAGGTGTTTTGGGACGAGGGCCAGCTCCCGTTCCCCGAGTCGCTCGAGGGCCGCCTGCTCGAGCGTCTCATCGGCCCGATCGCGCACACGCCGCTCTCGGACGGCGTGCGCGCCACGATCGAGCACTTCCGCTCAGTGCAGTAGCGGCTTAAGGGCGTCCCGAGCGATGAGGAACCCGCGCCTGACGAGCTCCTCCGTCCCCTCGAACGCGCGATCCTCGTGCTCGATCGAGACGACGAAGTCGTAGCCCTCGCGGTAGAGCGCCGCGATGAATCGATCCCAGCGTACTTCGCCGAGCCCCGGGAGCCGCGGCACCTGCCAGCCCATGCCGAGCGAGAGCGTCCCGTTCCGGTAGAGGCCGTCGTAGTCGATCTCCATGTCCTTCGCGTGGACGTGAAAGATCTTCGAGGCGTAGTCGCGGACGACGCGCTCGTAGTCGATCATGAGCCAGACGAGGTGCGACGGGTCGAGGTTGAGCCCGAAGCTCGGGCTGTCCACGATCGAGAACATCTCGTCCCACGCGGCCGGCGTGGACGCGAGGTTCGTGCCGCCGGGCCACTCGTCCCAGCTGAAGATCATCGGGCAGTTCTCGATCGCGATCTTCACGCCGCGCTCGGCCGCGTAGTCGACGAGTCGCGGCCACACCTTCCGGAACTCCCGGAAGTTGTCGGGAACGTTCTTCGTCTGGTCGCGCCCGACGAACGTGCCGACGATGCCGACGTCGAGCTTCGCCGCTGCGTCGACGACCTTCCTCAGATGCGTGTTCGCGGCGCGGCGCTCTGCCGGGTCGGGATGGAGGTTGTTCGGGTAGTACGCGAGCGACGAGATCTCGAGGCCGTTGCGATCGAGGACGTCCCGCGCGGCGCCGACGTCAACGCGCGACACGTCGATGTGCGACGTCCCCGCATAGCGGCGCCGCTCTCCTCCGGCCGCCGGCCAGCAGGCGACCTCGAGCATCTGGAAGCCCTCACCCGCCGCCCACTCCGCGACCTGCTTCAGCGAGCGCCGAGGGAACGGAGCGGTGAGCAGCCCGAGCTTCACGAGTCGCGCCGAGACTACTCAGCCGGTCTGCCAGGCCACGACGACGAGCGCGATCGCCGCGAGCGCCGCGAGCACGAGAACGACGACGTTCGCGACGAGTGCGAAGCGGACGACCCGCGGCGAGAACCACGAATCGGAGGGCCTGCCCGTGTCCTCTCCGGCTGTGCTGGCAGCGGCGGGCGCGCGCCAGCGCACAGCTGCTGCCAGCGTTCCCGTGATCAGCTGGTTCAGGCTCACTCCTTCGAGCGCGGCGGAGCGGGCGAGCTCGTCGTGCAGCGTCGCCGGCATGCGAACGAGGAGCCGCCCGCTGTGGCGCGCCGACGACGCGGCGGGTGTGTCTGCGGCCTCCTCCGAGGGGCCGACCGCCTCGTTGGCCGCCGACCACGCGCGCTGGAGCGCCTCTTCTGGAGTAGCGCCGCGGGCCGAGCAGCCCGGTAGCTCGTCGACCTCCGCGAGCCAGCTCGAGCCCGGCTCGTCCTCGGATCGGCGAAGCGTGATCCTGTAGGTATGCGCGACATCCGCGGCCAACGCCGGCGCCCCCACCATTCGCCGAGTGTACAAGCTTGCTTCCAACGCCTCTAGCCCCGAAGAACCGACGCGTATGGACGCGCATCCGTATCACTCGACACGAGCGCGCCCCGCATGCGCTCGAGCGACGCCCTGATGATCCGCGACACCTGGATCTGAGAGAGGCCGACCTCGCGGGCGATCTCGGCCTGGCTCAGCTCCGCGTAGTAGCGGAGATGCATGATCCGGCGCTCGCGCGCCCCCAGCGCTCGGAAGCCGACCGCGACGAGTAGCCGAGTCTCGCTGACGTCCACCGTTCCCTCGTCGAAGGCAGTGCGCTCGAGTGCCTCTCCCCACGTTCCTGCACCCGACAACGACAGCGGCCGACGGGCGCTCGCGGATCGGACGACCTCGGCAACATCCGCCTCGGGCACGCCGGCCTCGAGGGCGAGCTCGGCCGTCGTCGGAGCTCTGCGCAGCCGCCCGCTCAGCCGCTCGCGCGCGGTACGAAGCGCCACCTCCAGCTCCGAGATGCGCCGCGGCACCCGGATAGGAGCGCTCCGGTCTCGGAGGTAGTTCCTGATCTCTCCGTGGATGGTCGGAGCCGCGAATGCTGCGAGCTCGCGGCCACGGTCGGGCTCGAAGCGGTCGATCGCCGCGAGCAAGCCCACACTTCCGACCTGCACGAGATCCTCGAGCGGCTCGTCGTGACGCAGGTACTTTCGCGCGATCGCGTGGACAAGGGGCAGGTACGTCTCCACGAGCCGGTGCCGAAGGGCGGGGTCTCGCGTCTCGGAGTACGCCCGCGCCATGCGCCGCGGATCGTCTCGTCCCTCGAATCGCCCCTTGCCGCAATACGGCGGATGACTCATTGCCCGCTCCATTGTCGCCGAAATACGAGGCCAAGATCATACCGCGAACTTTCGCGCATGAAATGTGTGAGCACTCCACGACTCAACGATCCGGGAGTTGGGTACTTCATCGATTGGAGTGGTCTGCGCACCTCAACTGCCGGCCGCGCGCCACCGCAGGGAGCGGACGTACTCGCCGCGCCTGCTGCGGCTGCTGGGAGCGCTGGCCACGCTGACGGCTCTCGGACTCGGCACGGCGGGCCCGGCCCTCGCCTCGGAGGGCGACACGCCCGAACCGACAGGCGTACCCGTCACACCGGTGGTCGTCGTGCCCGAGCCCGAGATCAGCATCGAGAACGACTCCCCGACCATCGAGACGACCGGCGATGCCACCGTCGCCGTCCCGTCGCAGCCACCGGCCGAGCTGCCAGCGGTCGAGACGAGCACCGAGTCGGCGAACGGGAGCCTCACGATCGACGTGCGGGTGCTCAGCCCGGAGCTCGAGATCCCGGATACGGCTCAGGATGGCGCGTCTGAGGCGATATCAGACGAGCCGGCCCCTGATATCACGTCCGGAACCGCGGCGTCCGACGCGAAGGGCTCGGAGGACGCCGATCGGTCGCGTGCGAACGTGAACGTGTCCGTCCGCGTCCTGAGCCCCGGCGAGGCGGGGCCAGTCGAGCAGATCTCCCAGGAGACGGAGGACGAAGCGAGCGGGGCGGTGAATACGAACGTGTCGGTTCGGGTTCTCAGCCCCGGTGACGACGGCGTGGTGACGCAGATCGCAGGATCGCAGGAGCCCAGTGCTGCGTCGCCCGGTACAGCCGGCGATACCACGGATAGAGACTCAACGCGCCCACCGGATTCTTCGCAGTATCACAATGAAGATTCCGCGGATAAATCAGAAAGCGAATCACGGGAGGAGCGGTGGGTCTGGCTCTGGATCTTGACGTCGGACTGCTCCGAGATCGTGAGCTCCACATCCGATCAGAACGGCAACCCGGAGTCTCTCGATTGGAGCTGGCAGTGGGAGTGGATATGGCAGTGCGACGGCGCGCCCGACGACACCGATGCGCGGTCAGGGACACAGGCGGCACCCTCCACCGACGTGGGGCACTCGTCCGCGAGCCCCACGGGCGCCACGACGGGCGAGCCGCCCGCTCCCGAAGCCGGCACCTGGGCCTGGACCTGGACGTTCGCAGTGTGCGGCGACGAGCTGACGTTCTCGAGCGCCGGCCCGAGCGACACGCCACTGACCTGGGTGTGGGGCTGGACGTGGAGCCAGACGTGCCCCGCTGCCGGCGACTCCGGTGTCGGTATCGACGCCGGCGGAGGTGATACCACTCCGCAGCCACAACCCATGCCGGCCGTAGCCGGAAACGCTGTTGCGCCTGGGCCCTCGATTCCGGTCGTCGTCGAGGTCCACGTGCAGCCGACCGAGCTGCTGCTCGTCGAGGTGACCATGTGGCCGCGGGGCCTCATCGACCTGTCCGGCACGGTCGGCACGCAGCTCGATCCGGGGCTTCTCGCGCTCGTGTTGCCCGCTCTCGGAGACGTGGCCACTCTCCCGGCGATCATCTCGATTCCTCTCCGCGGCGCGACGAGCGCGCCCGGCAGCAGCGGCGCCGTTGCGGTCCCGTCCTGGAGCGAGTGGGGGAAGCACGGGGCGGCACGACCTCGAGCGAGCGCCCTGAGCGCGCGACCGGAGCCCGCGGCCACGGTGAGAAGCGCACCGCGGGCTCCGCGGAGCGCTCCGCACGCGCGGCCTGCTGCACGCCCCAAGGACACGACGTCACCCGACCGCGAGCGACCCTTCCCGTTTCTCATTCTCGGAGGCGCGCTTCAGCTGACCGGCACGACAGCCGGCGGCACCGGCGCCTCCGCCCTCCTTCCCACAGGCCTTGCAGCCGTGACGGGCCTGTTCGTTCTCGCCCCCCCGCGTCTGAGGAGGCGAGTGCGCCCGGCGCCGGAGCTCGGTCCGCGCGACCGGTACCCGTCACCGATCGACCATCCCGGCTGATCACCCCTCGTGTCCATTCCTGACGACGTGGCACGTGTCACGTCGTCCCGAAAGCACGAAGGGAGACACGATGAAACGATCTCTCCTCGCGCTGGCTCTGGCCGTGCTCCTCCTGCTGATCGCGGGAGTGGGAACGGCCACGGCGAGCCCACCTGCGGGCCAGAGCTCGAGCCAGTTGGCCGGAAGCGAGCAGGACGCAGGCGCCGCCGCAGGGTCGGCGCAGCAGGAATCGTCGAACACGTCCGAACCCGTTCGGGTGCTCAGCCCAGGCGACGGCGGCTCGGTCTCGCAGACGAACGAGGCCTCGTCGGACGCAACGGCTGCAAACTCGAACGGAACGAACCAGTCGGCCGAGCAAGCAGGCGGCTCCGGTGACCAGGTGGTCGGGCAATCGGCGCTCAACGCGCAGACGGCATTCGCGCTCGGCTTGACGGTCCAGAGAGACCCGTCCAACGAGAACGAGTCGATGCGGGTCCTGAGCCCGGGCGACGACGGCGATGTCTCGCAGACGAACGACGCCTCCTCCGAGGCGACGGCTGCGAACGCCAACGGAACCGAGCAGTCGGCCGACCAGACGCAAGCCGGAGGTCACTGTTGCGGCGACGGCGGAAGCCAGATCGTCGGGCAGTCGGCCGACAGCGAACAGAACGCGGCGGCGCTCTCCGCAACCGAGCAGGAGAAGCCGTCGAACACGAACGTCTCGATTCGTGTCCTCAGCCCCGGCGACAGCGGTGACGTCTCCCAGGAGAACACCGCGTCGTCGGACGCAACGGCCGCGAACGCGAACGCGACGAAGCAGGCAGCCGATCAGACGCAAGCCGGCGGCTCCGGCGACCAGATCGTCGGGCAGTCGGCGGAGAACGATCAGCAGGCGGCGGCGCTCTCCGCGACGAAGCAGGAGAAGCCGTCGAACACGAACGTCTCGATCCGCGTGCTCAGCCCTGGGGACGATGGTTCGGTCTCGCAATCGAACCAGGCGTCCTCGAGCGCGACGGCCGTCAACACGAACGCGACGCTGCAGAAGGCCGAGCAGGAGCAGGCCGGCAGCTCGTGCAAGTGTGAAGGCGACGGGACGCAGCTGATCGGACAGTCAGCTGACAGCGACCAGAAGGCGGCTGCGCTCTCCGCGACGAAGCAGGAGAAGCCGTCGAACACGAACGTCTCGATTCGAGTCCTGAGCCCGGGTGACGACGGCAACGTCTCCCAGGAGAACACCGCCTCGTCGGACGCAACGGCGGTGAACTCGAACGCGACGAAGCAGTCAGCCGACCAGATGCAGGCCGGTGACTCCTGCCGCTGTGGGAGCTCCGGAACGCAGCTCATCGGACAGTCCGCGTCCAACTCGCAGGAGGCAGGTGCTCTCGCGCTGACGCTCCAGAAGGGTGCGTCGAACGAGAACTCGTCGATCCGCGTGTTGAGCAAGGGCGACGATGGCTCCGTGTCCCAGTCGAACGCCGCGTCGTCGAGCGCGACGGCCGCCAACTCCAACGCGACGCTGCAGAAGGCGGAGCAGGAGCAGGCCGGCGGCTCGTGCAAGTGCGGCAGCGACGGGACGCAGCTGATCGGGCAATCGGCTCAGAGCCACCAGACCGCTGCCGCCCTGGCGGCGACGGTCCAGGCAGAGCCGTCGAACAGCAACGCTCCGATCCGCGTGCTCAGCCACGGTGACGACGGCCGCGTCTCGCAGTCGAACGACGCGTCGTCGGATGCAGTGGCGGCCAACTGGAACGGAACGCTGCAGTCCGCCGAGCAGTCTCAGGCGGGCGGCTCCGGCGTGCAGGTCATCGGCCAGGAGTCGAAGAACGGTCAGGCAGCCGCAGCGGCAGCACTGACCGCGCAGCTCGGCGCAGCGAACGAGAACGCGCCCGTGCGCGTCCTGAGCCCCGGAAGCGGTGGCTCGGTGTCGCAATCGAACAGCGCGTCCTCGAACGCGATCGCCGCCAACGCCAACTGGACCGGCCAGCACGCCGCGCAGGTCCAGGGTGGCGAGAATGCCGTTGGCAAGCACGGCTGTTGTGGAGCGGGAGTCCAGGTCATCGGCCAGTCCTCGCGGAACTGGCAGGAGGCCGGTGCCTTCGCTCTCACGCTGCAGCTGGGACGCAAGCAGCCGTGCCGCTGCGGGGACGACTCGGGCCTCGGCAACAGCAACACGCCGATCCGGGTTCTGAGCCACGGCAACGACGGCAGCGTCCGACAGTCCAACACGGCCTCGTCCGACGCGACTGCGATCAACTGGAACGCGACGAAGCAGCACGCGGGCCAGCTCCAGTCGCTCTCCGAGCGGTGCGGATGCGGCCGCTTGGACGGAGTCCAGGTGATCGGGCAGCAGTCGACGAGCGGCCAGGGCGCCGGCTCGTTGGCAGCCACCTTCCAGCTGGATGCCGTGAACGCACTGGCACCAGAGCGCAAGGAGAGCCCGGGCAAGCTGGGGCCTCGGTCTCAGCTCGGCTCGGAGGCTGCAGACGACGCGGCGGGAAGCAGCGCCGCGACCGAGCAGTCGCGCGATCAGGTGCAGGGCCGGTGATGCGATCGAACGAGTGAGCTGATCTAGACGCCAACGCCGGCCGTCCGGTCGCAGCGATGCGGCCGGACGGCCGGATCTTCGATCTTGCGTTGACGATTCTGAGGACGGCGAGTAGCTTTGAGGCAAGGCAGAGGCTACGAGCTGAGGGAGGCGGCTCGTGAGTGCGAGAACTCTTCAATGCCTGCGGCGCAAATCCCGGTGGCGGGGATGCCGGTGCGGGAGCGTGCGCCTCGCCGGTCGAGTGGCGCTGCTCGTGCTGCTTGTTGCAGTCGAGACGCCGGCGGCAGTGGGCGCCGGCACCCAGTCGCCCGATCCCTACTCCACGGCGACGCAGCCGGCCCCCGATCCCGCTCCCGGCCACGCGTCGAGTAGCGCTCCTGAGCCCGACGCCGCGCAGCCTCGGGTCACGCCGACGCAGAGCACGGCGCCGCCGTCGACAGCAGGCTCGGCGCCGAAGGCCGGCACCGCCCCATCGGACGGACCACGGAGCCCGACGCGCGTGCAGAGCCGCGTCTCGACCGGCACCGGGGCTCGACTCACGAGCCGCAGCGGGCCCGTCGGCTCGCTCTCGCGCGCTGCGCCGGGCATCGCCGCGCGGGCGTCGCGCTCCGAGGCGCCTGCGGCCACCTCGGACGCGGCCGCTCCGGACGATCTCGCCCTGCTCACGGCAGCGATCGCCCTGCTCGTCGTCGTCCTCGCGGGCGGCTGCTTCTTCCAGCTTCTCGTGCGCCACGAGAACGTACGGGCTCCCGCATGAGCACTCGGCGCCTCTCCGGCGCTCTCCTGTTGGCAGTGCTCGCCGCGCTCCTGCTCGCGCGGGCGGGTGCGACGGCGCCGCCTCCAGCACCTCCCGATCCAACCTGCTCCCCCGGGCCGTCGGACTGTGGTGCGTGGCATACGTCGAACGTCACGGTCTCGTGGGCCGCGCCCCCCGCGGGTGTAACCGCAAGCGGGTGCGGGGGCACCACTGTCTCCAGCGACACGAAGGGCCAGAGCGTGTCGTGTACCTGGTCCAACGCCGACGGCTCGAGGACGACGACAGCCATCGTCAGGCGCGACACGAGCCCGCCCCGGGTGAGCGCGACCGCCGACCGGGGGCCGGACGCCAACGGCTGGTACAGCCGTGCTGTCGGAATTCAGTTCACCGGTGACGACGCGACATCCGGCGTCGCATCCTGCACTTCCGGGACGTACAGCGGCCCCGACTCGGCGGCTGCACGGGCCTCGGGGAGCTGTACCGACTGGGCCGGAAACACAGGGAGCACGACGTTCGAGCTCAGGTACGACGCGACGGCCCCCAGCGTGGAAGCGAAGGCCGACCGGCCGCCGAACGCGAAAGGCTGGTACAACCGCTCGGTCACCGTCGCCTTCCTCGGCTCGGACGCAGTCTCCGGTGTAGACGTGTGCGACGCGCCGGTGCTCTACAAGGGACCCGACGCCGCGAAGGCGACGGTCTCGGGCACGTGCAGCGACAAGGCGTCGAACAAGAGCGCACCCACGGGCCTCGACCTGAAGTACGACACCGCACCTCCGAAGCTCGGGAAGGTGCGCGCGGTGATAGACACCAAGGCGATCGTCCTCCGCTGGACTGCGTCGCCCGACACGTACAGCGTCGCCGTCGTTCGTCGCCCGGGACTGCGGAGTCAGAAGCCGTCGACGCTCTTCAACAGGCGCGGGCGGGCGTTCGCCGACCGGCGGGTGAAGAGTGGCGTCAAGTACCGGTACACGGTGACCGCATACGACGAGGCGGGAAACGGCGCTGCGAAGGCGCTCGCTGCCCAGCTCGGTGCCGGTCGTGCCTCCGCGGCGAAGGCTGTTGCGACCCGGCCGGCGGCGACCCGGGCGCTGACCCGGCCAGCGCGGGACGCGCGGGTCAGTGCTCCTCCGACACTCGTCTGGCCCACGGTGCGCGAAGCGACGTACTACAACGTCCAGCTGTACCGCGGCAGCACGAAGATCCTCAGCGTCTGGCCGCGGACGACCCGGTTCCAACTGCAGCCGTCGTGGCGCTTCGGGGGTCGCGGCTACCGGCTCGCGCCCGGCCGCTATCGCTGGTACGTCTGGCCAGGCCTCGGCCCGCTGTCCGCGAACAAGTACGGCAAGAGGATCGTGAGTCGAGACTTCGTTCTGACTCGCTGACGACTTCCGAGCGTCAACCGGCGACGACCGGGTTCGTCAGCGACTCGAGGCCCTCGATCTCGATCGTCACCTCGTCGCCCGGCTGCAACAGACGCTGCGGGTCGCGGAAGACGCCGACGCCCGCAGGCGTGCCCGTGAGGACGAGGTCGCCCGGCTCGAGCGTGGTCGTCTGCGAGGCGTACGCGATCACGTCGTCCACGCCGAAGATCAGGTTCGCCGTCGTCGAGTCCTGGAGCACCTCGCCGCTGACGATTGCGCGAATCGCGAGCGCATGCGGGTCGGAGATCTCGTCGCGCGGGGTCATCGGCCCCACCGGGCAGAACGTGTCGGGCGACTTGCCGCGCGTCCACTGTCCGTCCCCGAACTGGAGGTCCCGCGCGCTCACGTCGTTGGCGCACACGTAGCCGCGCACGGCCTCGAGCGCGTTCTCCTTCGAGACGCCCTTCACGCGCGCGCCGATGACGACGCCGAGCTCGGCCTCGTAGTCCGCCTTCGTGACGATCGGCGGGATGACGATTGCCTCGCCCGGGCCGATGACCGACGACGGCCACTTGGCAAAGAGAAGCGGCGCCTCCGGGAGCTCGGCGCCCTGCTCCTCGGCGTGGTCCCGGTAGTTCAGCCCCACGCAGACGATCTTCCCCGGGCGCTCGATCGGCAGCACGGGGCAACCCTATAGTGGCCGCGTGGCGGTCTCGCATTCCTTCGTCGCCGAGTTGCAGGCGGCGCTCGGCACGGAGCACGTGATCACCGAGCCCGAGCAGCTCCGGGTCTACGAGTGCGACGGCCTCACCGGCCACAGGGCCGTCCCGGAAGTCGTCGTCCTGCCCGATTCGACCGAGGACGTCCAGGCGGTGCTCCGGGCCTGCCACCGCGAGCGCGTCCCGTTCGTCGCGCGAGGCGCGGGCACCGGGCTCTCGGGAGGCGCGACTCCTGTCGCAGGCGGGGTCGTCGTCTCGCTCTCCCGGATGAACCGGATCCTCGAGATCGACCTCCCGAGCCAGCGCATTGTGGTCGAGCCCGGAGTCGCGAATCTCGACGTGACGCGCGCAGTCGCCGCCGAGGGGTTCTTCTATGCCCCCGATCCATCGAGCCAGCAGGTCTGCACGATCGGTGGCAACGTCGCCGAGAACTCGGGCGGCGCGCACTGCCTCAAGTACGGATTCACCACGCACCACGTCACCGGGCTCACGTTCGTCTTGCCCGACGGCGAGGTCGTCGAGCTCGGCGGCAAGGCGCTGGACGCGGACGGGCCGGACCTGCTCGGCGTCGTCGTCGGCTCGGAGGGCACGCTCGGGATCGCAACACGCATCACGCTCCGGCTCGTCCGCACGCCGCAGACCGTGCGGACGCTGCTCGCGGGGTTCCACACGATGGACGCGGCAGGCGCCGCAGTCTCGGGAATCG
>Ga0075313_1000138_pt1 | contig 13770 bp, 13 predicted proteins | sample MayberryNE_Catta_3_FD_120051 | JGI IMG/M metagenome (GOLD analysis project Ga0075313, IMG submission 120051) | Natural and restored wetland microbial communities from the San Francisco Bay, California, USA, that impact long-term carbon... | ecosystem: Environmental > Terrestrial > Soil >...
GCGATCATGGGGATCACGCCCCCTCGCGTGACGGGCTCGATTCGCTTCGAGGGGTACGAGCTCGTCGGCCACCAGTCCCACAAGATCGCGCGTCGCGGCATCGGCTACGTGCCGCAGGGGCGACGCCTGTTCCCGTCTCTCACTGTCGACCAGCACCTGCGCATCGCTGCCCGCGGCGCCTCGTCGAACGGAAGGAACGAGTGGACCCGCGAGCGCGTCTACGACGTCTTCCCGCGACTCGGTGAGCGCAAGCGGAACGGCGGCGCCCAGCTCTCGGGAGGCGAGCAGCAGATGCTCGCCATCGGGCGCGCGCTCGTCACGAACCCCAAGCTCCTGGTGATGGACGAGCCGTCGGAGGGCCTCGCGCCGACCGTCATCGAGGTACTCGTCGAGACGGTTCAGCGGCTCGAGCAGGAAGGCCTCGCGATCCTGCTCATCGAGCAGAATCTCGGCGTGGCCACGGCGCTCGCCGAGCGTCAGCTCGTCATGATCGGCGGACGCATCGCGGCCGAGACGACGGCGGACAAGCTGTCCGGAGATCCTGATCTGCAGCGCCAGTATCTCGGCGTCGAGCCGCTCTCACACTAGGCTGCGTCCCGCTTGCTCCCCCGACGCACACTCGTCACCGCTCGGCTGCTCCTCGGAGCAGCGCTCGCTCTCGCAGGTCTCACGCTGGTCGTCGCGTGCGGAGGCGACGACGGAACCACCCGCCCCGACCTCGCGTTCGTCAGCACGCGCGACGGCGACTACGCGATCTACCTGATGAGCGGAGACGGGAAGGGCGAGCGCCGGCTGACCGAGCACGACGCCGACACCTCGTCACCCGCAGGCCTGTTCTTCCAGATCGACCCCGCGTGGTCTCCGGACGGGACGAAGATCGCATTCTCCAGCAGGCGCAGCGGCTCGCACGACGTGTACGTCATGAACGCCGACGGCACGGGGACGCGGCGACTCACGTCCACGAGAGCGGACGACCTGCACCCGACGTGGTCTTCCGACGGCCGGCGGATCGCGTTCGCTCGCAGCGGCGACATCGTCGTGGTGGACGCCGACGGCTCGGGGGCGCGGAGCATCCTCGCCTCCGACGCGGAGGAGTCGGAGCCGACGTGGTCGCCGGACGGCGAGTGGATCGCGTACGTTCGACACGTGCCGGGCGCCCCGGTTCGGGAGGTGTGGCTCGTTCGCCCCGACGGATCCGAGGACCGTCAGCTGACCCGCCAAGGCGCCGCCGCCTACACGCCCGCCTGGTCGCCGGACAGCGCCCGCATCGTCTTCACGAGCAACGGAGACGGTGAGGTGTTCGAGCTCTACACGATCGGGGTGGACGGGAAGCGACTGCGGAGCGTGGCGCCGACCGCCGGCGACGTGTTCGAGCCGTCGTGGTCTCCCGACGGATCCACGATCGCGTACTCGGAAGACGGCGCGATCTTCACCGTGGAGCTCGGTGGCGGGAACGTGGAGCAGCTCACGTCCAACGAGAGCAACGACTCGAGCCCCGCCTGGAACCCGGAGCCCCCGCCGCCTGACGAGTGAGCCGGGCCAGGACGAGGGAGCCGGGCTAGAAGGTTCCGTACCGCTCGTAGGCCTCGAGCGGGAGCATGCCGTCGCGGACGGCTGCACGGATCTCGCTCTCGGTCGCAGCCTTCTCCTCCGCGTTTGCGAGCACGCTCTCGGCGATCGCGTGCGGGACAACGACGACCCCGTCGTCGTCCCCGACCACCCAGTCGCCCGGCTCGATCTCCACCCGTCCGATCGTGATCGGCACCTGCGTCGCCTCGAGCTCCCACCGCCGGGTCGAGTCCTCGGGAGTCACGAAGCGGCAGAAGACGGGGAAGCCCTCCTCGAGGACGAAGGACACGTCGCGGCAGCCGCCGTCGAGGACGCAGCCCGCGACCCCGCGCGCCTTCAACGACGTCACCGAGAGCTCTCCGAGGTGCGCCGCCACGTCCTGCTCGCACGAGTACACCGCAACGTGGCCAGGCGGGACCTCCCCGAGCATGGCGAGGACCTTCCGCAGCGCCGCGTCGTACTCCGTGCGCTCCGCCGGGCGTCCGTGAACCGTGAAGGCAGGACCCGCGAGCGTCGTTCCTTTGCTCAGCGCGCGGATCGAAGGCGGGAGCGTCTGCTCCCGGTACCCGTGGGCATCGAGGACGTCCGCGAGGGCGGCCGTGTAGATCGACGCGAACCGCTCCCTCACGGCTCAGGTATCCCCAGGTCCGGGGGCCGGTCGTCGCCGCGCCCTTCGACGAGCTCCGGCGCTCGGTCGCGGAGGAGGCGGAGGACCAGCTCCGCCCGGCGGACGCGCTCGCGGCCGAGCTTCTCGGCGAGGTCTTCGAGGTGGAGGCCGGACGGGTAGATGTTGGGAGCGTTCCGCAGCCCGAGCTTGACGTACAGCGGCGCGGCGGCGCGGATCAGGTCCGGCACCTCGTAGTGGCGGACGAACCCGCCCTGGTCGTCCGGCACCTCGACGTACACGTCGAGCGGCGCCGAGCATGCCGCGCGGAGCTCGCCGAGCTCGATGGGCGAGAGATCCGTCGCGGTGTTGATCGTGGTCGCGCCGAGCTCCTCGAGCGCCCTGGCGGTCTCGGGATTTGCGCACGGGAGGAGCACCGATGTCTTGAGCACGAGGTTCGACGGTAGGACGCCGGACTTCCTGAGGCGCCCGAGGACGGCGAGGACGCCGACGTCCGCGACGAGGAACGAGCGGATGCCCCGAGCGACGCCGCGCTCGACCTCCGCGACGCACGCGTCCACGGCCGCCCGCCCCCTCGCGACCCCCGCGACCGCCGGGCTCGCGAACGACTGCCCGCCGGTGTCCCATGCGCCGCGGGGCCCGATGAAGAGCGAGACCTCGATCCCCCTCGTGGCGCCCAGCTCGGCCATCTCGTCGATCTCTGGGTCGGTGAGCATCATCACCCCGCTTCCCTGCGAGACCCGCCGCACCGGTACGTCGCGGGAATCCGCCTCCTCGAGCACGGCTCCGAGCACCCGCGGCCCCTCGACGGAGGGGATCTCGATGCGGTAGCGGAGACCGTCGGCGAAGCGTGACTCGCTCACGGGCCGAGCTTCTCCGATCGTGCCCCCGGCTGCAACCGCCCGGGTCGCGACGAGCGAGGTCGGTGTGGGGGTTCAGGCCCGCCTTGTCGAGCTGCCCGCTCGACGTGGAATCAGAGACTCGCGTCGTCGCGCTTGTCGCGACGACGTCTTGCGGCCATCGTTAGCGACATGGCGAGCCACGTGATCGGCCGCGACGGCGAAGTCGAGTGCCTTCGGGCATTCCTCGACGCTGCCGGTGTCGACGGACTACGCGCGCTCGTCCTCGAAGGCGAGGCTGGAATCGGGAAGTCGACGCTCTGGCTCGCGGGCGTGGACATTGCCCGCGAGCGAGGGCTGCGCGTTCTCTCGAGCCAACCCGCCGAGGCCGAGCGGGCACTCGCCTTCGCGGGTCTTGGCGACCTGCTCGAAGACGCCCTGGTTGAAGTCCTGCCCGCGCTCCCGCCGCCCAGACGGCGCGCGCTCGAAGTCGCGCTGTTCTTGGCGGATGCGACGCAGGATCCGCTCGATCCCCGCGCGCTCGGCGTCGCGGTGCGAACCGCGCTCGAGCTTCTCGCCGACAGAGAACCGATGGTGGTCGCGGTCGACGACGTCCAATGGCTCGATAGCCCCTCCGCCGAGGCGTTGTCCTTCGCATTGCGACGCACGAGCGCGCCGATGTACGTGCTCCTTGCCCGGCGCATCACGACGCGGGCAGCCACTACGAGCCTCGAGTCGGCACTCCCCGCTCGGTCGGTCGAGCCCCTGCACATCGGTCCCTTGAGCTTCGGGGCGCTACAAGCCGTCGTCCGCGAGCGGCTCGACCGCGTTTTCCCGCGCCCGACGCTACTTCGCATTCACGAGGCGTCGGGCGGAAATCCCTTTTACGCCCTCGAGATCGCGCGGGCGCTCCCGCAGGAGCTCGACCCGACCGAGCCGCTGCCCGTCCCGGACACGCTGGAAGAGCTCGTCCGTGCCCGCATCGCCGCCCAGCCGGAGAGTTCGCGGCAGGCGCTCCTGCTGCTGTCCGCGATCGGCGAGGGAGACGCGGTCACGCTTCGCAAGGCCGGCGCCGAGAAGGACCTCGAGCCAGCCGTCGTAGACGGGGTCGTCGAGCGAGCCGCAGGCCGCGTGCGGTTCACGCACCCGCTTCTCGCTTCGGGCGTCTATCGGGGCGCCGACGACGCGGCACGGCGTTCGTGCCACGCAGTCTTGGCCGAGATCGTTCGCGATCCACTGGAGCGCGCTCGCCACCTCGCACTCGCGACTGAGGGTCCGGACCGGAACGTCGCCGGGTCGCTCGACGAGGCCGCCGTCGTCGCGAGCGCCCGAGGCGTCCCGAACGTGGCCGCACAGCTGGGCGAGCTCGCCCGCCGCCTTACGCCGGACGAGGATCGCGAGGGGCGACACCGACGGGCGATCCTCGGCGCCACGGCTCTTCTCCGAGCCGGCGACGTGGGGCGTGCCCGAGCACTCGCGGACGAGACGATGGTCGAGGCTGTCGACAGACGCTCTCGGGCCGAGGCGCTCGTCCTCTTGAGCGCCGTCGAAGCGGCCGCCGGGAACATCGCCCTCGCGCTGACGCTCCGCCGGGAGGCGCTGTCCGAAGCAGCCGCGCACCCCGCGCTGCAAGCGGCAATCCACCAGTGGCTCGCGGCAAACGTCCCGTGCTCGGACGGCATCAGCGTGAGGTTGCTGCACGCACGTGCGTCGCTCGATATTGCGCAGGCGATCGACGACAACTACCTGCGAGCGGGTGCGTTGGCGATGCTCGCCTCGGTTCGCTTCGAAGCGGGCGAGCCCGACGCCCTCGAGGTCGCCGAGCAGGCATACGCCTTGGCGACGTCGCGTGTGGCGCGGGACGATGGAGCTGGGCCGGTCACGGAGATCGCCCATCTGCTCGCGTGGACCTACGACCGCCTCGACCTGGTCGCGATCTTCGTGCTGGTCGGAATCCTCATGACGCTCGGTCGTTCGGACGCGGCGCGCGGCCTTCTCGACCAGCTCGAGCCGGAGCTGGCGCGCGGTGACGAACTCCTGGAGGCGAAGACGCTCTGGATGCGCGCCTCACTCGAGCTCGAGGCTGGGCGCTGGGATCTAGCGCACGCGCTCGGCGAGCGCGAACGCGCCATCTCTAGGCTATACGACAGGGAGGCGGCCTGGCCGCTCCCGTACCTCGTCTACGCGGAGCTCGCGCTGCATCGCGGCGAGGTCGACCGTGCCCGCGAACTCGCGGTGCGTGGTCACGAGCTTGCCGTTTCCCGACAGATCTCGTTGGAGGACGCGGAGGCGACGCTGGGACTCGTGAGTCACGCAGTTGGCGATCCCGATTCGGCGATCGCGCACTTCGCGGCCGCTGAGGCCGCCGCCGAGGCGTGTGGAGTGCGTGAGCCGACCCGCCTCGGGTGGCGGGCGGACTTCTCTGAGGCGTTGATCGAGCGCGGGCGGGTGGACGATGCCGTCGAGTTGCTCGACGCCTGGGAGCCGCACGCACGACAGCTCGGCCGCGATCGCGTCGTCGCCCACGTGACGCGCTGTCGCGGGCTGATCGCGGCCGCTCGCGGCGACGTCGACCTCGCCATCGCCACGCTCGAGCGGGCGGTCGTCGAGGCTGACGCAGAGACAGATCCCTTCGGCCACGCGCGCGCGCTCCTGGCACTCGGCGTGACGAGACGGCGCGCACGTCAGAAGCGCGGCGCGCGCGAGGTGATCGAGTCTGCGCTTGCGGGCTTCGAGGCACTGGGCGAAGTGCCCTGGACGAAGCGCGCACAGGCCGAGCTCGGCCGCATCGGCGGCCGCACGCGGGAGGAGGGCCTGACGCCCGCCGAGCGCCGCGTCGCGGCACTCGTCGCAGAGGGACGGACGAACCGCGAAGTCGCCGCCGCGCTCGTCCTCGGCGAGCGAACGGTCGAGACGCATCTCACCCACATCTACGCCAAGCTCGGCGTTCGTTCCCGCACCGAGCTCGCCCGTGTCTACGAGCCCGCCCCCTGAGCCGAAGCACAGTTCCGACGTTCTGACGACTTCAACCCGCTGACAGCCGCGTAGCGTCGGCTGCGTGCCGAGCTACCTTGTCGAGACGTACCTCGCCCGCGGCAGCGCGGGGAGCGGGCAGCGCGTGAACGGCGGGCACGCTTGGCCGCTAAGGAGCTGACGCGGAAGGGGACGCGGGTCAGCTTTTGCGCCCGGGAGGATTCGAACCTCCGACCCGCGGATTAGAAGTCCGCCGCTCTGTCCACTGAGCTACGGGCGCCTGCGGGGAGGGTACTCGGCCGGAACGCGAGCCGGCATGCGCGCGAAGCTAGGTGGGCTCGCCTGCGTGCTCGAGATCCTCGCGCTCCTCCTCGTCGGCGATGAAGCGGAGGAACCAGTACGCGAAGACGGCGAAGAACACGATCGCCTGCTCGACGGCCATGAGGATCCCCCCGAGCTGCTGATCCTGGAGCGGGGTCAGGCCCCAGACGCGGTGGTGGGCCTCGACGTAGAAGTCGTAGATGGCGTCCGGGACGAGCGCCATGACGAGCCCGATGGGGCTGCCGAGGACGAACGCGGCGAAGACGTAGCCCGCGCGCGTCCCGGGCGCGAGCTCGTGCGGTGCGTCCTGGATCACGCTCCACCACATGAGGACCCCCGTGACGAAGTAGCAGGCGTGCTCGAGGTGCAGGAGCGTGCCCGGGTTCTCGAGCGCCGTGTCGTAGAGCCAGGGCAGATGCCAGAGCATGTAGTTCACGAGCCAGAGCGGAAGGGCGAACGCGGGATGCGTCAACGCGCGCACGGTCGTCCGTCGGCCGAGCGCCGCCGCAGCGGCCGGAGGGATGCCGAGCACGACGAGAAGCGGAGCCCACTCGGCGAGGACGACGTTCTGGAGCAGGTGCACGGTCAGCAGGTAGTGCATGCCGAGCGTGTGGATCGGGGTCACCCCGACCGCGACGAGCAGGACCATCCCGACCGCGAAGCAGGCGATCCGCCAGCGCGGCGCCGGAAACCTGCGCACGCCTACGGCGTACGCGGCGACGAGGAGCGGGACGACGAGGAGCGCCTCCGGGTTCCACGTCCACGCGTACGGATCCACGGCGCTACGCTAGTCGCACGCGGACGTAGCTCAGTTGGTAGAGCGCCAGCCTTCCAAGCTGGATGTCGCCGGTTCGAGCCCGGTCGTCCGCTTTCCACCAACCCGCTGGAGGAGGCGGGTCAGGCCTCCTCGACGACCGCGTACCAGACGCGTTCCGCGACCTCGACCACGACCTCGCCGACACGCGCACGCGCCGGTAGAGCTCGCGGCGCGACATGACCTCGCGCAGCGTCCTCGAAGCCGACGAGCGAGGACATTGCCTCCCGGTACACCTACTCGATCTGGCTCGCGGCATTCGGATCGGAGGCGAGGAGCGCGATCGGCTCGGACAGCAGGTGCACCGAGGCGGCGAGGGGCGCACACATGTCCGCCGGCGGCGCGTCGGGTGGGCAGGCCATGACCTCGCTCTCGCGGACGAGATCCTTGCAGTGGTCGAGGATCCAATCGATCCCGCGGGAGGGCGGAGACTAGGAGACCGCGCGGCCCCGTCGAACCTTGGGCAGGCAACCGACGGGAGGTAGGGTCATGGATCAGCCACTGGGAGTTCGGCTCGGCGCGGAGGCGCTCGGCACGTTCCTCTTCTTCTTCCTCGGCTTCAGCGGGATCGCGATCGCGACGGACATCGGGCTCGACGCGGTCGGGACCCTCGGCATCGCCGCCGGTTTCGGCTTCGGGCTCACGCTCGCCATCGCCGCGTTCGGCCACCTCTCCGGCGGCCACTTCAACCCGGCCGTCAGCGCCGGGCTCGCGATGGCGGGACGGTTCCCGCCGCGGGAAGTCGTGCCCTACTGGGTGGCGCAGCTCGTCGGCGGATTCGCCGCGGTCCTCGTGATGGCGATCGCCTACTCGGGAGACGTCACCGACGCGCTGCACACGCAGCCCGGCAGCGGCATCGACGACTGGGCCGCCCTCGTGCTCGAGATCGTCGCGACGGCGCTCTTCGTGATGGTGGTCCTCACCGTGGCGACCGACGAGCGCGCCGCGTGGAACGGCGTCATGGCGCCCTTCCTGATCGGCCTCTTCATCTTCACCGCGGCCGCGACCGTGGGGCCGGCGTCCGGCGGCTCGTACAACCCCGCGCGCTCCCTCGATCCGGTCCTGTACAACCAGGAGTGGGGCGACGTCTGGATCTACCTGCTTGGCCCGCTCGCGGGCGGCGTCCTGGGCGGGGCCATCTGGGCCTTCCTCTGCCTGCGCCGACCGACACCGGACGCACGGTTCGAGACGCACCGCGAGACGCCCTGAGCGGACGGGCGAAGGGCGCCCTCGTGGCGCCCTTCGCCCTCAGGCCGGAGGCTGGACGAGCAGCCCGAGGACGAAGAAGAAGCACGTCGAGCCGAAGAGCACGGGCCCGAGCACGACGATCGAACGCTCCCCCCGGAAGACCGCGGCGATCGCCACCACCCCCGCGCCGATCGCGACCAGGACCCCGGCGAGGCTCGACAGCGCGAGCGCGAGCAGCGCTCCCCAGCCCAGGTCCGGCGCGCCGGCCAGGACGAGCCCGCCGACGGCTGCGAGCACGCCGATCACCGCCCCGACGAGCCAGGCGGACCAGCGGCCTGCCCTCGTCGTCGGCGGCCCGACGATGCGTCGCCAGAGCGGCTCCGCTGCACGATCGGAAGCATGGATGGTCGACGTCCGCATATCCCCCTCGACACCAGTATGGCCGATGGGGGGTGGGATCGAAACACGTGGAACTGCGCCAGCCGGATCCGAGGGCCGCTACCGGCCGCTCGCGGAGAAGTGCTGGTAGTCCTTGACCGAGGCCCAGCGACCTCCCCAGCCCCAGCCGGCCGCGTCGAACGCACGCACGAGCGGCCCTCCCTCGTACGCCATCCCGGGTCGTCGCCTCGTGCGGTCGAGGTACGGCACGCTCGCGGAATGGGAGGTCCGGCCGCCGGAAACGTACGGGTTCTCGATCGGGTTCACGTCCAGCGCCCGCCCGAAGGCGTGCTCGGACCAGGAGCGCGTGCCCGCGACGTACCGGCAGTTGAACGCGGAAGTGTTGTCCGCCTCGATCGACCGGTAGTCGCTCCCGCCGTAGGCATCGACGGGGACCATGCGCCTGATCGGGACGCGCGCCCGGTACAGCCGGCGGAAGACCCCGACGACCGCGCGCGCGACGTCCCGGTGGACGATCAGTCGCCCCGTTCGCACCCGCCCGTCGAAGCCCCGGTGGGAGAGGCGCAGAAGCCTCAGGTGACGCAGGGGAACAGGGCAGCCCGCGCGCCAGGAGACACCCGTCATGCGCCTCGCCTGCGCGGCGTCGATCCGCGAGATCGCGCCCTCGAACGGGCGCTGCGCGATCGCGGCACGGTCGCCTCCGGGCGCCGTGCCGGCACTTGCACCCGAGTCTGCGGGGACCTCCGCGAGGACGACGACCAGTGCGAGCGCGCAGGCGGACGCGAAGGTGCCCGCGACGGGATGTGCGCGACCCCTCACCAGTCGGGGCGGCCGGATCTGAACCGGCGACCTCCCGCTCCCAAAGCGGGCGCTCTACCAGGCTGAGCTACGCCCCGTCCGCGACAGTGTAGGGCGGTAGCCTGCGCGCGATGGTCGACGCCCCCACCCTGCTCCCGGAGGGGCGTCCCGACGACCGGGCCCGGCTGGGCTACGCGATGGTCGCGACCGCCGCGACGCTCTTCGCCGTCAACGGCAGCGTGTCGAAGGTCGTGCTCGACTCCGGGCTGTCCTCCCTCGAGCTCGCGCAGCTCCGCGCGACCTGCGCCGCCCTCGGCCTGCTCGCGTTCGTCGTCGCGTTTGCGCCGGCCTCCCTGCGCGTCGGGCGGCGGGAGCTGCTCTTCCTCGCCGCCTTCGGGATCGTCGGCGTCGCGCTCGTCCAGTGGCTCTACTTCGTCGCGATCCACAATCTGCCCGTCGGGGTCGCGCTCCTCATCGAGTTCACCGCCCCGCTCTTCGTGGCGCTCTTCGCCCGCTTCGTGTACCGGGAGCACATTCGTCGGCGCATCTGGGTCGCGGTCGTCCTCTGCATCGCCGGCCTGGCGGTCGTCGTCGAGATCTGGGCGGGCGTCGCCTTCAGCACGACGGGCGTGACCGCCGCGCTCGCCGGCGCGCTCGGGCTGACGGCCTACCTGCTCATGGCGGAGCGGGAGCGCCGTCACCGGGATCCCGTCTCGCTGTCGTTCTACGGCTTTCTCTTCGCCGCCGCGCTGTGGGCGGTGGTGCAACCGCTCTGGCGCTTTCCCTGGGAGGTGCTCGACGACTCCGTCTCGCTCCAGGGCAACCTCGCCGAGCACGTCGCCCCCGTCTGGGCGCTCGTCGCGTTCGTGATCGTCGTCGGGACGATGGTGACGTTCTCGCTGCTCACGGGCGCGCTCCGCCACATCAGCGCCACGCGCGCATCCATCGTCGCCACGCTGGAGCCGGTCGTAGCGACGGTCGTGGCGTGGGTCTGGCTCGGGGAGACCTTCGGCACGGCCCAGCTCGTCGGTGGCGCGGTCGTCCTGGCGGGGATCTTCCTCGCGCAGTCCGCCCGCTGAGCCTCGAAGGTGGCCGAGGGGCTAGCCTGTCCCGGATGGTGACGCGTGTCCTCCTCGCCTCGCCGCGCGGCTACTGCGCGGGCGTCGAGCGTGCCGTGGAGACGGTGGAGCGAGCGCTCGACCACTACGGAGCGCCGGTCTACGTGCGCAAGCAGATCGTCCACAACATCCACGTGGTCCGAGACCTCGAGGCCCGCGGCGCGATCTTCGTGGAGGAGGAGACCGAGGTGCCCGAAGGGGCGACGGTCGTCTACTCCGCGCACGGCGTCGCTCCGTCCGTCTTCGAGAACTCGGCCCTGCGCGCGCACAACGTCATCGACGCGGTGTGCCCCCTCGTGACGAAGGTGCACGTGCAGGCGCGGCGCTACGCGGACGAGGGCTACACGGTCGTCCTCATCGGACACGCCGGGCACGAGGAAGTCGTCGGGACGATGGGCGAGGCGCCGGAGGCGACCGTGCTCGTCCAGACGGTCGCGGAGGCCGAGGCCCTCGAGCTCCCGCCGGGCACGAAGCTCGCCTACGTCACGCAGACGACGCTTTCCGTCGACGAGACCGGGGAGATCATCACCGCGCTGCGCCGGCGCTTCCCCGACATCCGCGCGCCGCGCAAGGAGGACATCTGCTACGCGACCTCCAACCGGCAGTGGGCGGTGAAGGAGATGCTCGCGGAGATCGACGTCCTCCTCGTGATCGGGTCGCGGAACTCGTCCAACTCGAACCGGCTCGTGGAGACCGCGCGGGCCGCCGGCTCGCCCGCGCACCTGATCGACGACGAAACCGAGATCGACGAGGCGTGGCTCGATGGCGCCGCGACGGTCGGCATCACGTCCGGGGCGTCGGCGCCCGAGAAGCTCGTCGCGCGGGTCTGCGACTGGTTCCGGGCGCGAGGCGTGACGGATATCCAGGCGTACCGGCTCGTCGAGGAGGACGTGACGTTCCGGCTCCCGGTCGAGCTCCGCCGCGAGCTCGAGCTGGCCGCGCGGGACTGACGTGCGCCGACGCGCGGCGTTGGGCCTAAGCGCGCTCGCCCTCCTCGGGGGCGTCATGCTCGGCGGGCTCGTCGTGGGCGGGCTCGGGGTCGCACTCGGCTATGCGCTCTTCGCCGACGAAGACGTCCCGAGCGCTCTTCCGGAGGCGGTCGAGGAGACGCGGGCCGCGCCGCTGGCGGCCGCCGAGACGGGCGACTACGAGGAGCTGCGTGCGCTCGTCCCCGAGGCCGGGCTCGCGTACACGTTCGGCACACCCGTCGAGGGCGGCCCGATCGCGTACTGGCAGGAGCTGGAGCGCACGACCGGCGAGCGGCCGCTCGAGGCGCTGGCGGCGATCCTCGAGGTGCCGTACGTGCTCTCACGCGGGCAGTACGTGTGGCCCTGGGCATACGCGGTCGAGAGCACGTCGGAGCTCTCCGACCACGAGCACGGGCTCCTCCTCCCGCTCGGATCGCCGGACGAGCTCGTTCTCGACGGGACGGGCTACCTCGGTTGGCGCGCGGGAATCGCGCCCGACGGCAGCTGGTCGTTCTTCGTCGCCGGCGACTGACGCTCGAGCCAGGTGACTGGCACCGTGCGGTGACAGTCGTCAGGCCTTCTCGAAGCTCAGCTCGTCGCCGTCGGCCCCCACCGAGACGGCGAGCGTCTCGCGGGCGATCCACTCGCGGTGCTCGAGCAGGTCGGCGTCGGCGACGGGAAGCGTGAGCGCGATGCGATCCGCGAGCTCCAGCCCCGCCTCCTTGCGCATCGTGTTCACCGTGTGGACGAGCTCGTAGACGCGCCCCTCCCGCTCCAGCTCCTCGTCCACCGCGAGCTCGAGCGCGACGGTCACGCCGTCCGACGCAGCGACGGCCCAGCCCTCCTTGCCGTGGCGCTCGACGAGCACCTCGTCCGGCGCCAGCTCGTGGCCCGCGGCGCGGAAGCCGCCTCCGGCGAGCTCCTCGAACTCGCCGGCCTCGAGCGCGGCGCGCACGGCCGCGAGCTCCTTTCCCAGCTTCGGGCCGAGCACGGGGAGGTTCGGCTTCACACGGAGCTCGCTCGCGGCGACGTCCCCGAACGTGACCGCCTTCACGCGCAGCTCCTCGGCGATCTCGTCCGCATGCGTCTCTGCCCGCGCGGCGCCCGCGACGACGAGCGCGCGCAGCGGCTGGCGCAGCTTGATGCCGGCGCTCGAGCGAGCCTGCCGGCCGAGCTCGACGACGGCGCGGAGCTCCGCGACCTCGTCGAGCAGCGCGGTGTCCGAGCCCGCGACCTCGGGCCAGCGCGCGAGGTGGACCGAATCGGGCGCGTCCGCGCACGGCGCGGTCAGCACGCGCCACAGGTGGTCGCCGAGGAAGGGCATGAGCGGCGCCACGACGCGCAGGCCCTGCACGAGCGCGTACCAGAGCGAGGAGAGTGCCGCCGCGTCCCCGTCCCAGAACCGCCGCCGCGAGCGGCGGATGTACCAGTTCGAGACGTCGTCCACGAAGGACTCGTAGGCGCGGACGACCGTGGGCGTGAGCCAGCTCTCGTACCCGGCCTCCGCGTCCGCGACGAGCGCGTGCGTCCGCTCGACGAGCCAGCGGTCGAGCGGCTGGAGCTCGTCCTGCGGGCCCCCCGCCAGGTCCTCGAAGCGCGGCTCCCAGCCCTCGACGTTCGCGTAGTCGACGAGGAACTTCGCGGAGTTCCAGAGCGTGAGGAGCCGGCGCTGGACCTCGTGCGCGGGGCCGTAGCCGAAGAGGAGGCTCCGATCGGGAGGCCACGCGGCGCACTGCCAGCGGATGACGTCCGCGCCCATGCGCCGGAACGCCTCCTGGGCCTCGATCATGTTCCCCCAGGAGCCGTGCATCTCGCGGCCCTGCTCGTCGAGCATCTTCTCGTAGCCGAGCACCTTCCGGAACGGCGCCCGCCCGACGAGCGCCACCGACATGAAGAGCTGCGAGTAGAACCAGAGCCGGATCTGCTCGCGCATCTCGGAGACCCAGTCCGCCGGGAACCACCGCTCCCAGTAGGCGTGGTCCGGGAGGTCCGCGGTCGTGAGCCCCCTGGCGGCGCCCGTCGCGTAGCCCCGGGGCACGTGCTCGGGGTTCTCCCAGCCGAGCGTAGAGAAGGGGACGATGCCAGCGTCGAGCCAGACGTCGCCGACTTCCGGGATCCGGCGCACTGTCTCGCCGCACGCCTCGCAGCGGATCGGGAC
>Ga0075313_1000139_pt1 | contig 13754 bp, 13 predicted proteins | sample MayberryNE_Catta_3_FD_120051 | JGI IMG/M metagenome (GOLD analysis project Ga0075313, IMG submission 120051) | Natural and restored wetland microbial communities from the San Francisco Bay, California, USA, that impact long-term carbon... | ecosystem: Environmental > Terrestrial > Soil >...
TCGTCCTGACGCTCACAGGCAACTCGGCGGCGATCCTCCTGGCGACGCGGAGAAGACGCAGCTCGGTTTCGAGATCCAGGCCGTACCCGGACTTGATCTCCACGGTCGTCGTTCCGGCGGCGAGCATTCTCCGGACTCTCACGGCGGCCGCCTCGAAGAGATCGGCCTCCGACACATCACGGGTGGCGGCTACGGTCGAGAGGATTCCTCCGCCGCTCTTCGCTACGTCGGAATAGCTGGCGCCGGCCATCCTCATGGAGAACTCGGCGGCTCGATCCCCAGCGAAGACGAGATGGGTGTGACTGTCGACGAATCCGGGCAGAACGGCCCGTCCATCACACTCGACCCGGGGGGAGGGGCCTTGTTCGGGGGCGTCGGAGCCGGGCCCGGCGTACACGACCGATCCATCCTCGACCTTCACCGCGGCGTCGACCATGGGCTCTCCGGCATTGGTGGTGAGATGCCCGATCCCGGTGAGAAGGAGATCACTCACCTTTCGGCTGCCGCGGCCACCGATCCGTCGGCGATGAGGGCAGCAATCGTCTCGATCTCATCTGTAAGCGAGCGGTCCTCGCTCAGTGGCGGGACGTGGGCCCTGACCAGCCCGACGATCGCGGCGGTACCGGGAGCAGGAAGCAGCGGGCTCCGGTATTCGATGCCCTGGGCGGCGCAGAGGATCTCGATCGCTACCACCTTGCGCGCATTGCCCAGCACCTGGTTCAGCTTCAGGCCGGCGCCCCAACCCATCGATACGTGGTCCTCCTGATTTCCCGAGGTGGGGATGGTGTCGACCGAAGCGGGATGCGCCAGCACCTTGTTCTCGGCGACGAGTGCTGCTTGAACGTATTGGCCGATCATGTATCCCGACTGCACACCAGGATTGCTGGCAAGGAAGGCAGGGAGGCCCCTGGACCGGGCCGGGTCGAGCAGGCGGTCTGTTCGGCGCTCCGAGATCGAGGCGATCTCGGAGACGGCGATGGCAGCGAAGTCGAGGACAAAGGCGAGAGGCTGGCCATGGAAGTTGCCGGCGGAGACCACCTCACCTGTGTCCGGGAAGACGATGGGATTGTCGACCACTGATTCCATCTCGCGGGCGAGCACGTCCTCCATGTGGTCCAGAGTGTCGGAAACCGCACCGTGGACCTGCGGTGCGCAGCGGAGTGAATAGGCGTCTTGCACGGCATGGTCGAAATCGTGCTCGTGTCTGGCCCCGATCGGGCTGCCTTCGATGAGGGCCGCGATTCGTCGGGCCGAGGCGATCTGGCCGGGATGGGGCCTCAGACGGTGCACGTCCTCGCGAAAGGGCCGGGCACTCCCCATCATCGCCTCGATGGTCATGGCACAGCCGGCGTCGGCCGCGATCAGCAACTGGCGTGCCTCGTGTAGTGAGAGGGCGCCCATGGCCGTCATGCCTTCGGTCCCGTTGAGGAGGGAAAGGCCTTCCTTCGCCTGCAGGGCGAGCGGGACCATGCCGGCGTCCGTGGTCGGGACGATGGCTCCGTCGAGCTTGACCCGCCCTTCGCCGATCAGAGGCAGGGCCATATGGGCAAAAGGGGCAAGGTCGCCCGATGCCCCCACCGACCCCTGGGAGGGGATGACAGGTAGGACGTCCCGGTCGAGCATCTCGAGAAGACGTTCCACCACGACGGGACGGACCCCGGAATGGCCCTGCGCCAGGGTCCTCGCCCGGAGCAGGAGGATGGCCCGGACCAGCTCGTCCGGCAGGGGCGGCCCGACCCCGGAGGCATGCGAGCGAATCAGGTTGTACTGGAGCGTCTCCGCCTCGTCTCGATCGATGCGCGTGGAGGCGAGGGCGCCGAACCCGGTGGTGATCCCATAGACGACCTCTCCTGATTCGACCGCTGCCTCGACCACGGCGCGCGCAGGTTCCATTCGCTTTGAGAGATCCGGCCCGGGGATCGCCCGTGCCCGGCCATAGGCGACCTCGACTACCTGGGTGGGGGTGAGTGGCCCGCCATCGACGACAACCTCGGTCACGACGAGGACGGTACCGGGTTGATTCCCGACAAGCCGGGCGAGGCCGATACCGTGCCGGGCACATGATGACCGACCTCACCCCCCTCCTGGGCGAGCCAGGCGCCTCGGTTGCGGTGATCGGGGCGACCGACCATCTCACCAAGTACGGCGGGATCATCTACCGGGACCTCAAGCGGCGAGGGATTCGTGTCCTTGCGGTCAATCCCTACCGGGAGACGGTGGACGGCGACCCCTGCTGGAAGACGGTTCTCGACCTGCCCGAGACCCCGTCGATCGCCGACTTCGTCATTCCGGCCCGTCGCGGGCTCGATGTCGTCGACGAGTGCGAACAGGCGGGCATCCTCAACATCTGGCTCCAACCCGGAGCCGAGTCCCCGGAGTTGATGGAGAAGCTGGAGGCCGGCCCCTTCAATTGGCTGGCCCATGCCTGCATCATGGTGCGCGCCGGGTTGGCGCGGTAACCCCGGCCGACCGGCGTCTGTTCGCCCGGTCCCGTGAACTCCCATCAGATCCGCCCGTTGAAGAGCTCCCGGGCGATTATGTTGCGCTGGATCTCGGAAGTTCCTTCGTAGATGCGAGGCGCCCGCACCTCGAGATAGAGATGGGCCAGCGTGGCGTCCGCCTCGAGACCACGTGCCCCGAGGACCTGGATCGCGGTGTCGACCGCGCGCTGGGCCGTTTCGGTGGCGTGGAGTTTGGCCATCGCCGCCTTACCGGTGAGCGTCTCGGCGTCGCCATCGTCGTGGGCTGCGGCCGCCGAGTACACGAGTAACTCGGCCGCCTCGATGTCGAGACGCACATCGGCCAGTTGATGCGAGATCCCCTGGAAATCGGATATCGGAGTCCCGAAGGCAGTGCGGGTCATGGCGTGCCCGGTGGCTATGCGCAGCGCCGCCTCCGCCATCCCCAGGGCAAACGCGCCGACACTGGGTCGGAAAAGATCCAACGTCTGCATTGCGACCCTGAACCCGTGATCGATCTCGCCGAGGACGTTCTCCTTAGGCACATACACACCGTCCAGGTGGATCCGCCCCAGCGGATGTGGCGAGAGCATCGGGATCGCCTCCCCACTCATGCCATCCACTTCGCGACGGACGACGAAGGCGGTGATGCCGCGGGATCCGGCGCCAGGCGTCGTCCGGGCGAACAGCGTGTAGATGTCGGCGTCGGGCGCGTTGGAGATATATGCCTTCTCCCCACTGATCCGGAAACCATCCCCGTCGGTCTCGGCGACGGTGGAGAGCGCGGCAGCATCCGACCCCGCCCCCGGCTCGGTCAAGGCGAAGGCGGCGACGGTGGCTCCGCTCCGAATGCCGGGCATGGTCTGATCCCTCAACTCGGGAGCACCGGACAGATGAATCGGGATCGCGCCCAGCCCTTGGACGGCGAAGGCCGTCTCTGCTTCCGTGGAAACGCGGGCCAGCCCTTGGCGTATGGAGCACAGATCGGTGGCCGTGACGGTCTCGTCAGCGAAGAGCCGGTCGAAGAGGCCGTGATCGGCCAAGGCCTCGACCAGGCTGCGGTTCACTCGCCCGGGTGCGCCCGTCTCAGCCACTTCGATCAAGGCGTGGCCGAGTCGCTCACATTCCTCGACGAGCGGCCTGGTCATGCGCCCAGTATGAGCGATGACATCGACCGGTGTGCCGTTTGCCGGCCTCATTTGCCCGCCTGGCCAGAACGACCGCTGACATAATCATGTGATCGAGAGCGAAGGGACGAATATGGGCCTCATGCCCCCTGGTGTGCGCAACCTGTTTCGTGCAGCACTGGTGATATTCGTCATCACCGTGGTGATCGGGATCCTCAACGGGATCGATGTCTGGGAGCCGCCCCGTAACACCCTGCTCACCCACGTTCACGCCGGGACGCTGGGGTGGCTGACCCTGTCCATCTTCGGAGGGGCGATCTGGATGTTCGGCTCCCCAGACGACCGATCGAGCAACGCCCTTGCCAATTTCTCCATCGTGGCGCTGGCTCTCTACGTCCTGGCTTTCTGGTCGGTGGACCTGACCACTTCTAGCGTCCAGCGACCCATTGGCGGGGTGCTGGCCTTCATCGCCATCGTCTGGATGTTCGTCTGGGTGCTCCGGGCGCATAGAGGGTCGACCTGGAACGTTGCCCAGTACGGGATGGCCCTTTCGTTGTTCTTCCTCGTGATCGGCGCCGTGCTCGGCATCGCTCTCGGTCTGCAGCTGGCCGAGGTGGAGATCGTCCCACCCGAGAACGCCGAACAGCTCGGTGGCGCCCATCCAGCCGCCATGGTGGTGGGCTACGTCATCCTGGCCGGCACCGCCCTGATCGAGTGGTTGTTGCGAGGCGAGAACACCCCGTCGCTGTCGGCCTCGAAGGCAGGGGTGGTCCAGATGAGCCTGATCTTTCTGGCCGGCGTCCTTGCGATGCTCGGCGTCCTCCTCGACAACGTGGCGATGCTTCAGGCCAACGTGCCGCTGGAGGTGATCGGGCTGATCATTCTCATCTGGCGGCTGCGCTCCTATCTGGCCCCGTCACAGTGGCGTGGCCCGGTTCCCGGCTTCATGGCCCGAACGGCGGTGCTCGGTCTCATTCTTGGAGTAGCCCTGTTCGCCTACGTCGTATCGCTGTTCGTGTCAGGAGCCGACTTCGAGGAGATCACCCCTTGGTTGGTGGCTGTCGACCACGTCAATTTCATCATGGTCATGACGAATCTGATCTTCGCCATGATGGCCACCGCCTCGGTGGTCGCCGAAACGGCCAATCGTGTCATCTATTGGGGCGTCAACACCGGGGTGCTGGGGTTCGCAGTCGGCCTGGCCACCGAGAATGCGACGTTGAAGCGGATCTTCACCCCGATCCTCGGCCTTTCCCTCCTCTTCGGGATCTACACCTATCTCACCGCCAGGGAGGCACGGTCGGTGGTCGCCCAGGAGGTTGGCGTCTAACCGCACCTCTGTGAGCCCCTTTCGCGCCTCTGCAGACTTCACCGGGGATTGGGAGCACTTCGGGCTCGAGGTGGCGGACCGTGTGGCAACCGTCACCTTCGACCGCCCTGAAAAGCTCAATGCACTCACCTTCGAGGTCTACGCAGACCTGAGGGACCTCCTCGGCGAGATAGAGCATCGGGAGGACGTTCGCGTTCTGGTCCTCACCGGCACCGGACGGGGTTTCTGCTCCGGTGGGGACGTGGACGAGATCATCGCTCCGCTGCTGGAGATGGACGTCAGGGGCCTCCTCGAGTTCACCCGGATGACCGGGGCGGTGGTGGAGCGCATCCGCCGGCTTCCCATCCCGGTGATCGCCGCGGTCAACGGGGTGGCGGCCGGAGCCGGGGCGGTCATAGCCCTGGCTGCCGATCTCAGAATCCTGGCCGAGTCGGCGTCATTCAGCTTTCTCTTCACCAAGGTGGGCCTGGCCGGAGCCGACATGGGCTCGGCATATCTGCTGCCCCGGGTGGTGGGTCTGGGGCGCGCCACCGAGCTCTTGCTCCTGGGAGAGAGCGTCGACGCGGAGCGGGCGGTGGCCATCGGGTTGGCGATGAAGGTTGTGGGCGACGCCGACCTGTCGGGATCCGCGGGCGACCTGGCCAAGGGCCTCGCCTCGGGACCGGCACTGGCCTACGGCGCCACCAAGGTCCTGATTGGGCGTGAGTTGGACATGGACCTCGGCTCGGCCATCGAGTTGGAGGCGTTCACGCAGGCTCTCTTGATGACCACAGAGGACCATGCCGAGTTCTACCGGGCCTTCACCGGGAAGCGGCCACCGGCGTGGAAAGGTCGATGAGCGGTCACCAATTCCTGAATCCAGAGGGTCTGGCCCCGGCCCGAGGCTTCTCCCACGGGGCGGTCCCCGCCGAAGGGAGGACGCTTTACATCGCCGGTCAGACCGGTCATCACGAGGACATGACCCTCGACGAGGATGTCGTCGCGCAGTTCGCCCGGGCCTGCGGCTCGGTCGTGGTGGTCATCACGGAAGGCGGAGGCGATCCGACCGATCTGGTCTCGATGACCATCTACACCACCGATGTGGCCGGGTACAAGGAGAATCTGGGGCCGATCGGGCAGGCCTATCGCGAGGTGTTCGGCAAGCACTTCCCTCCGATGGCCCTCATCGGGGTGGCCGAGCTTTTCGACCCCAAAGCCAAGGTCGAGTTGGTTTGCGTGGCGGTTGTTTAGATCCTGCTTGATTGGCCGGCCGGTCGAGGGCGAAGTCGGCCGGCAGTCAAAGCAGTTAGAGCAGACCCAGCAATCGGTCCACGTCTGCCTCGTCCTGATAGACGCCGAACCCGATGCGGAGTCGGTCAGAACGGAAATCGGTGATTACTCCCTTCTCGTGGAGCCGTTGATAGAGGTCGCCGGCCCGGTCAGATCGGAAAGTGAGGAAGTTGCCTCGCCGGGCCTCGTCGTCGATGACCAGGTCGCCAAGAGCCGGCGCGCCGCCGAGGAATCTGGCCTGTAGCGACATTGCATGGTCGTGGATACGAGACGGCGTGGCTCCTTCGGACTCGAGCCAGTCGAGCACCGCCGCCATTCGATAGACGCCGGACGGGTCGAAAGTGGCGCCGGAGAACCTCGAGCCGTCTGCGCCGTATGAGATGGTTTGGCTCACCCCCGTTTCGAGCTGGCCGAATCCGGCGTACCAGCCGGTGTCGAGAGGGCGTGGCCCATAGCTCGGAGGAGAGTGCAGAAAGCAGGCGCCCTCACCAGACATCGCGTACTTGTACCCGCCGGCGAGAAAGAACACCCGATCCTGGATGGCGCCCAGGTTCACGGGTCTGGCCATGAATGCGTGGTACCCGTCGATGACGATGAAGGTCCGGTTCTCCGGCACCGAGGAGACGATCTGGTCGAGGTCGGGGACGGCGAAACCCGAGTCGTAGAAGACCTGGCTCAGATAGATCAGGTCGTGGACGCCTGCCCTGGCTTCGCGGGTGAAACGGTCGGCGAATGTGTCGTATGGCTCGGTGGGAATTCGGTCCACGATGGCGAGCCCCGCCTCTTCCCATCGCCGCGACTGACGGGTGAAGGAGTGGAACTCGGCATCGGTGGAGAGGACTCGGACCGGCGCTTCCAGGCACGAGAAGATCCTGAGGAGAAATGAGTGAGTGTTGGGGCCGAAGGTCAGGCTCGCCGGGTCGGCGAGACCAAGCACGGCAGCTACCCGGGTGCGCGCATCGGGGATCACTTCCCCGAAGATGTGATCCCATTTGTCGTCCATCATCTCGGCCGCATCGAGCCAGGCCCGCTGATGCGCCTCGAACGAGACATTTGGCCAGGGGTGATGGGAATGCGCCGCGAAGTGGAGGCGGCGAAATCTGGGGGGCGACCCCCAGACCCCCGCTTGGTCCGGTCCGGCCCCGAGGAATCGGGAGAAGTGAGGCTTTAGGTTCATCCCTCGTACTTGAACCGCATCGAATCGACGATGCCAGGAGGCAGCGGCGGCCGGTCGGCCCTCGGGATGAGGAAGGTGGAGAGGTTGTACAGGTCGCCGAAGATCCGGCTCCGCTCCGCCGATTTCTCCAGGTACTTGGCCCCTGCGGAGCCGCCGGTGCCGATCCTCCGCCCGATCATTCGCAAAACCATCTGGGCATGGCGGTAGCGCCACGTGGTGAACCCCTCGTCGATGTCCATGAGCAGCTCGAGGAGTCGGAATGGCTCCTGCAATGCGGGCTGGTCCCGGTACAACGTGATGAAGAGGGCTGCCTGGAAGGCACGATGCGAGAGTCGCCGCTTCCCCGCGGCCTGTTGCTCGGCGTGCTTGGCCGGGTCGAAGAGCGCCTCGTACTGCTCCATCGTGGTCTCGAAGTCCTTGAGTTGTGCCGCCTTTTCCTCGGCGGACAATCTCGGATTGGACTCGACTACGTCCCGATCGGCCTCGAGGCGGTCCTTCACGGCCGTCTGGAATGCGTCCCAGAATGAGAAGTCCTGGTGGTCGAGGAAAGGGGTTCGCTCCAGCCACCGCTCGACCAGGTCGAAGACCGACGGCTCCTGCTCGCTTGCTGTCACCGATCTCGTGTCTTCGGGGCTGAAGCGAGACGTGTAGGTGGCGCCTCCCAGCTTCATCCTGTCCTCAGCGCGCAGCCCGAGCTTGTTCTCCACCAGTCTGAACTGGGCCGATTGAAATCCTGAGGCCGGGAAGAGGTAGTCCCGGAAGTCGAGGAAATCGAGGGGGGTCATCGTCTCCAGGACCGAGACCTGCTGGATGAGCAGCTTCTGGATCTCGGTGATGCGTCGCAGGAGTGAGACGGCCATACCCATGTCTGCCTCGTCGACGATGGTCTGGCCGAAGACACGTCGCACCTCGTCCATCTCCCAGAGAATCTGCTTGAACCAGAGCTCGTACGCCTGATGGACCACGATGAACAGCATCTCGTCATGGACGGTGCTCCCCGCCTTGGCGCTCTCTAGCTCCTGGGCGTCGAGGAGTCTGTCCAGCCTCAGGTAGCTCCCGTAATAGAGATCCGGCTCCATGAGCAGGACGGTACCTGGTCCGCCTATCCGCACCACTCGTCCGATCTGTCCCACAGCTCCCAGGCCAGGTCGTCGTCCTGGGCTTGGGCTGACGGGGGAAGCCGGGATCGCCGTTGGTAATAGTGCCCGCTCTCAGATGCAACGTCCTCCGAGGTGGCGCACCAAAGGACCGTGTCCGCGCCCTGTTCGGGGCTAACCATGCTCGACGCCGACAGAGCGCGGATCGGCCACGGGATGAGCCTCGTTCGGACCAGGCCGGGGTGGACGGCGTAAGCCCGAAGCTCGGGGCGACGGCGGGCGAGCTCCCTGATGAACAGGACGTTGGCCAGCTTCGATCTGGCGTACTCGGCGAGACCGGTGAATGCGGTGGGGCGGCGAACCCGGGCGAAATCGATGCTGTCGGCCCGGAAATGCATGGCGCTGGTCAATGAGACCACCCGGCTCCCCGGGCTCAGGTTGGGGAGGAGCTCGCGGGTGAGGAGGAAGTGTCCTAGGTGGTTGATGCCGAAATGGACCTCGAACCCGTCCTCGGTGAGACCTCGGCGATTGACCCCGATGCCGGCGTTGTTGACCAGGATGTCGAGGTTCCGACCCGTGTCGATGAAGCTTTGGGCGGCCGCTCGCACCGACGTCATCGAGGCCAGATCGAGCATGAGGAACTCGGCTCTGCCTCGTGACGCTGCGATCTCATCCAGCACCGGTCGGGCTCGTGCCTCCGAGCGACCGGCCGCGATCACGTGGACACCGCCAGCGGCCAGCCCGGTCGCGGTGGCTCGACCGATTCCGGAATTGGCGCCGGTGACGAGTGCGATCGGCATCAGCGACAGACCACTAGCGGCGCCCCGTGGGGCCATCTCCGGGCCGCGCTTAGCCTGTCCCGGTGCACATCACGGCCGACAAACTGGTCGACGCCCTGAGCGACCGGGGATATCGGATCACCAACGCCCGACGTGCAGTCTGTGAGGTCGTGGCGGCGGCTCACGACGAGCATCTCAGCGCCGCCGACATCTACGACCGGGCACGGGCCAAGAGCGGGACCCGTCTCGACCGGTCCACCGTGTATCGGACCCTCGAGGCGCTCGAGGATTCCGGGTTGCTCGCCCATTCGCACATGGGTCATGGCCCGTCGGTATACCACCTGGCCGAAGATGCAGGTCATCAGCATCTGATCTGCCGTCGGTGTGGGACAACCACAACGCTTCCCCGGGAGGAGAGCGAAAACCTGGCTGCCTCCATCACGGTGGCAACGGGCTTCATCGCCGATCTGAACCACTTCGCCCTATCCGGTCTCTGCGCCGACTGCGCATCCGGGAACACCATCTGATCCGCTCCGCTAACCTTGTTGCGACTAGGTCGCAAGAGAGGGACTGGTCTTGCACATCCCGGACGGATTTCTCAATGGTGCAACCTCGGCGGGCACTGCGGTCATAGCCGCGGGCGGTCTCGGATACTCCATCAAACGGGCCGGTGCGCATCTCCAGGAGAACCGCATCGCACTGACTGGTCTGGTCGCTGCGTTCATCTTCGCCCTACAGATGCTCAACTTTCCTGTGGCCGCCGGCACCTCAGGTCATCTTCTCGGTGGGGCGCTGGCGGTCATCCTGGTCGGCCCCTGGCTGGGAATCACTGCGGTGAGTGTCGTGGTGATCATCCAGGCTCTCGTGCTCGCCGATGGGGGTGTATCGGCGCTAGGGGCCAACATCCTCAACATGGCCCTGGTGACCGGATTCGTCGGCTGGGGTGTGTTTCGGATGATGGTGAAGACCCTCCCCAGGTCATGGACCACTGTTCTGGTAGCGAGCTTCACCGCCGCTCTGGCCTCGGTGGTCGCCTCCTCCATCGCTTTCGTCGTCGAGTACGCCATCGGAGGGCGGGGCAATGTCGACGTGGCAACGGTGTTCGCGGCCATGGCCGGTGTCCATTTCCTGATCGGTGTCGGTGAGGGTCTCATCTCGGCTGCGACCGTGGGCGCCGTGGCTGCGACCCGGCCCGAGCTGATCGTCGGCACGGAGGACCTCGATCTCCTCGACAAGGAGAAAAAGCCGGTCCGGGCCGGGGCCTGGGGCTTTGCGGCGGCCGGTCTGGCGGTGGCCGCCCTGCTGGTGTTGGTGGTCGCGCCTCTGGCCTCTGGGGAGCCAGATGGGTTGGAGCGGGTGGCAATCGACCGTGGGTTCGCCGACTCGGCCGCGGACCACCCATTGGGGGACTCACCATTGGCCGACTACGGGGTCTCAGGCATCGAGGACGAGGCGACCGGGACCCGTCTCTCCGGCCTGGTCGGGGTTCTGATCACCTTTGGGGTGGGCGCCGCCATCGTTGGCGCGTTCATGGTGATCAGAAGGAAGAGCGCGACTCGGGTCTGAGCGGGACGTATCACGATCACGTGCTGTACCGGCACGGGACCACCCCGGTCCACCACCTACCGGCCCAGGTGAAGGTCGTGGCGCTTCTGGTTTTCGTCCTGGCTGTGGTCGTGCTGCCGCCCGATGCGTTCTGGGCTTACTTCTTGGCGGGGTGCCTCCTTGTCGGGGTGATGATCGTTGCCGAGCTGCCGGCGGGTTTCGTTGCCAGGAGGATGCTCGTGGAGGTCCCGATCCTGATCTTCGCTCTGATGCTTCCTTTCTTCGGGCAGGGCGAGACCACCGACGTCCTCGGGCTCACCCTCTCGGTCGAGGGTCTGTGGGGGGCATGGACCATCCTGGCCAAGGCGACTCTCGGCGTGGGTGCCTCGATCGTTGTCTCCGCCACCACCACCATCCCCGACATTCTCCGTGGCCTGGACCGCATCCGGGTGCCCCGGGTGATCACCGCCATCGCCGGGTTCATGGTGCGCTACATGGACATCGTTGCCGGCGAGTTCTCCCGGCGAAGGGTGGCCATGGCGGCTCGCGGGTACCAGCCCCGATGGTTGTGGCAGAACGGGCCGCTGGCCCAGTCGGCCGGTTCGCTCTTCATCCGATCCTTCGAGCGGGGTGAGCGTGTCCACCAGGCGATGGTGGCGAGAGGATTCACCGGGAGAATGCCGGTCTTTGGTGATCGACCGGCGACCACAAGGGAATGGTGGATCGGTCTTTCGGTGCCCCTTGTGGCCGTGCTTCTGGCCGCTCTCTCGGTGACGCTGCTGCGATGAGCGAGCCTTCTCTCGAGGTCATCGATCTCAGCTTCGCCTACCCCGACGGCCGTCAAGCGCTTCGTGATGTCGATCTGCATGTGCACCACGGCGAGCGGGTGGCCTTGCTCGGACCGAATGGGGCAGGCAAGACCACCCTCCTCCTCCATCTGAATGGGATTCTCCGACCGGCCTCGGGGGAGGTGCGCGTGGCCGGCCTCGTTGTCTCCGAGGATTCGGCCCTGGAGGTACGACGCAGGGTGGGCCTGGTGTTCCAGGATCCCGACGACCAGCTCTTCATGCCAACGGTCGGCCAGGACGTCGCCTTTGGCCCGGCCAATTTCGGCATCGAGGGCGAGCAACTCGAGGCACGGGTCGCCGAGGCCCTGGACGCGGTCTCCATGCTGGAAGCACGGGAACGGGCCCCCCATCACCTCAGCTACGGGGAAAGGCGACGGGTGGCCATCGCCACGGTCCTGGCGATGCGTCCAGAGATCCTGGTCCTCGACGAGCCGACATCGAACCTCGACCCGGCTTCACGTCGGGAGCTCATCGATGTGCTCCTCGGCCTGCCCATCACCCAACTGGTCGTCACCCACGACCTCCCCCTCGCTCTGGAGTTGTGCCCTCGCGCCGTTGTCATGGACGAAGGGCTGATCGTGGCGGGGCACGACACGGTCGAGATCCTCACCGACGAGTTGTTGATGAAGACCCATCGTCTGGAGCTGCCCTATCGGTTCGATCCAAGGGAGCAGGCCTCGTCCTGACGCGCTGTAACTTCCATCTGTGACCAGGCGCTGGCCGGACCGCCTCAACATCGACGATCACCTGTTGCGGCAACGTCTCACGGAAGGGAACGGCGATCGGGTGGCCCTCCGCCTCGACGATCGAGATGTGACCTACGGGGAAGTAGATCGAGCCGCCTCGGGGTTTGCCTCCCTGCTCAGAGACGACGGCGTCGAAGCCGGTGACCGGGTGCTCCTGATCATGCCGGACGGGCCCGAGTACGTCGCCGCACTGTTCGGGGTGCTCCGTCTTGGAGCGGTCGGCCTCCTGCTCAACCCTGGGCTGACGGTGGGGGACCTGGGAGCGATCGCCGGCCTGGCCCGGGCGACGGGAGCGGTCGTCCATGAGAGCAATCGCGACCATCTCGAGGCGGCTATCAACTCCGCCGGGATCCAGGAGCCGCCGCTCGTCGTGGTCGACGGTGAGCTGCGCCTTCCCGACGTCGATATCCCCACCTTCGATGCCGCCGCCCTCGATCCCGCCTTGTGGATCTTTTCCGGTGGCACCACCGGTCTGCCCAAGGCCGTGGTGCAGACCCATCGCTCCTTCGCCAACACCACGGAGTTGTACGGGAAGGGGACTCTGGGTCTGACCGCGGACGATGTCACCATCGCCGTCCCCAAGCTCTATTTCGGGTATGCGATGGGGTCCAATCTGTTCTTCCCGTTCTCAGTGGGGGCCTCGGCGGTGCTGTTCTCGGATCGGTCCACCCCGGACGCCCTGTTCGACCGGATAGAGAGACATGGGGCGACCGTGCTGGTCAACGTGCCGTCGGCCATCAACCAGATGCTGGCTCACTCCGGGACCGCCAACCGGGACATGACATCCCTCCGGGTCGCGACGTCGGCCGGTGAGGCGCTCCCCGACACGCTCTATCACCAGTGGACCGAGCGGTTCGGGGTCGAGTTGCTCGATGGCCTCGGCACGGCCGAGATGTGGCACATCTTCGTCTCCAACCGGATCGGCGAGGTGAGACCCGGCACCCTCGGGAGGGTGGTCCCGGGCTTCGAGATCAGGGTGTGTGACGACGACGGTGACGAAGTACCGGCAGGGGAGGTGGGCCGGCTGTGGGTCAAGGGCGACTCACTGGGACTGGGCTATTTCGAGAACCCCGAGGCCACGGCGGATGCCTTCCGGGGTGATTGGTTCGCCGGTGGCGACCTGGTCTCGATGGACGGCGACGGGTATGTGACCCATCGGGGGCGGGCCGACGACGCCATCAAGGTCAAGGGAAGATGGTTCCGGCCCCAGGAGGTCGAATCCGTGCTCCTCGATCATCCCGCGGTCGAAGAGTGCGCCGTTGTGGCGATCAGCGACGAGGCGGGTCTGGCCAAGCCGGTCGCCTTCGTGGTGGCTTCGGGTGTCACCGAGGGGGAGCTGACGGCGTGGTCCCTCTCTCATCTCGAGGCCTACAAGCA
>Ga0075313_1000140_pt1 | contig 13733 bp, 10 predicted proteins | sample MayberryNE_Catta_3_FD_120051 | JGI IMG/M metagenome (GOLD analysis project Ga0075313, IMG submission 120051) | Natural and restored wetland microbial communities from the San Francisco Bay, California, USA, that impact long-term carbon... | ecosystem: Environmental > Terrestrial > Soil >...
CACCCATGCCGACCCGGTCCATCGCCCGCCCGAGATCTACGGCGGCACGACGACCGTGATCTCCGGGCCCGATCACCCCTCGACGCTGCTGCTCCCCGTGATCCCGGAACGGACGCCCTGAGCTTCGACGCCCCGGCCGCCAAGATGGTTCGACGTCGAATCGAATGAGGATTACCTTGCGCCCTGTGCTCTCGACCGCATAGCTTCTTCCGCGATGGGTGTCACGGGCCGAATGGGCTTTCGACGCTTGGAAGGGAGCCGAACGATGGCAGTGATCCGGCGTGGACGTCGCTTCGCCTCGATCGACGGGCAGGAGGGAGAGCGCCGCCCCCGGCTCCTCGCACGTCGGCCCGGCCTCGCAGCCGCGGTGCTGGTGTTCGCCTTGATCGCGCAGGCCTGCACGGGCGCGGCCACCCCCGAGGAGGAGGGAGGAGACGACGGCGGCGGCGGCACCACCGAGGTGAAGAACCCCGGCGTCTTCGTGCACTCGCTCGGCGGCGAGCCGGAGACGCTCGATCCCGCCGCGTCGACCGACGGCGGCTTCGGTAACCGCGCGATCATCCAGATGTACGACTTCCTCGTGGACCTGCCGCCCGACAGCGCCGTTCCGGTGCCGATGATCGCCACCGAGGTGCCGACCCAGGAGAACGGCCTCGTCTCAGACGATGGCCTCACCTACACGTTCCCGATCCGTGAGGGTGTGACCTTCCACGACGGCACGGACCTCACGGCCGACGACGTGAAGTTCTCGTGGGACCGGGTGGTCGAGATGGATCTGCCGGAGGGTCAGGCATCGCGACTCACCGACATCATCGACGAGACCAGGGTCGTCGACGACTTCACGTTCGAGGTCACGCTGCAGCAACCCGCCGCGTACTTCATGACGACCGTCGTGTACTCGCCGCCGGCCGCGATCGTGAGCCAGGACGCCGTCGAGGCGAACGGGGGCGTCGTCGCCGGCGAGCCGAACGAGTACATGACGACGAACGAGGCAGGAAGCGGCCCGTACATCCTCGAGGAGTGGGAGCGTGGCGAACGGCTGCACTTCCTCAAGAACGAGGACTACTGGAACGGCGCCCCCGCCCTCGATGCTCGGTGGGAGGTCGTGGACGACGAGAGCGTGATCGTGGTCGGCATGCAGGCGGGCGACTTCGACCTCGTCGAGCCGACGCCGCAGTACGTCGCGCAGCTCCAGGACAGCGACAACGTCTGCTTCGACGAGTCTGGCTTCCTGCTCGAGCCACTCCACCTGTCCTACAACCTCAACATCGACCCCGACCTGCTCCCGAACTCGGACACGATCCCGCCCGACTTCTTCTACGACTCGCGGGTGCGCCGAGCCTTCAATCTCGCGTTCGACTACGACGCGATGGTGAACGCCGGCCTCGAAGGGTTCGGAGCGTCGGGCACCTACCTGCCCCCGGGCGTGCTCGGGTGGTCGGAGGACGCGCCGAAGTACGAGCAGGATCTCGCCGAGAGCGAGCGGCTCTTCCGTGAGAGCGGCTGGTGGGATCGCGGGTTCGAGGTGTCGGTCCTCGTCGAGGAGGCCAACCCGACGTTCCTGCCGGTCGGCCTGATCCTGAAGGACAACATCGAGGCGATGAACCCGAACTTCCGGGTGAACGTGCTGCAGGTCGCCGAGACGCAGTTCGACGAGGCGCACGGTCAGACGCCGTTCCCCTACGCGATGTGGATCAAGAACGCCGACCCGTTCACCGACCCGCATCAGTTCATGCAGACGTACTTCCATCCCGACGGCGAATGGGGCGAGCGCCTCGGGTACCGCAACGGCATGGAGGATCCCGACGCCCTGGCCGATGTGATCGACCGAGCCGCGGCCTCGACCGACGTCGAGGAACGTGAGGCGCTCTACGGCGAGGCGCTGCAGATGATCTACGACGACCCGATGTGGTTGTGGGCCGCCGACGAGAAGAACGTGCAGATCTACCAATGCTGGGTGCAGGACTTCGTCTACAACCCATTGTGGATCATGCCGAGGTGGGTGTTCTACGACAAGTGATCCACGGTTCGCCTCGAGCTGAGTCGTGGGAGGATTGAGCGAACGCGATGCAGGTTCGTGAGTACGTCGTTCGACGCTTGCTGAAGCTTCCGTTGGTGCTCCTGGCGGTGACGGTTGCGGTGTTCGCGCTCTCGAGGGTCGGCGGCTCACCGATCGCGATCTATCTCGAGCACGAGATGTCGCCCGATGAGGTTCAGGCTCTCGAGGAGCGCTACGGCGTCGACAAGCCGTTGCCGATGCAATACGTGGCGTGGCTCGGGGGCGTCGCCCGCGGTGACCTGGGATGGTCGGGAGTCTCGGTCGCGCCCGTCTCCGAGGTGTTGCCCGCACGGTTGGTCGCGACGATCGAGCTGGCGACGCTCGGCTCGTTCATCGCGATCGCGTTGGGGATCGGCCTCGGCACCTACGCGGGCGCGAGGCGCAATCGCTTCTCCGACCACGTGATCCGTGTGCTCACGGTGAGCGGTGCGAGCCTGCCTCTGTTCTGGTTCGCGTTGATGATGCTGATCCTGTTCTACCTGATCATCCCGATCGCGCCGCTCGGTCGGTTCGATCCCGACGTCTACAGCCAGATCACGCACTACACGGGCTTCTACACGATCGATTCGCTCCTCAACCTGAACCCCAGCGCCTTCGTCGACGCGATCGTTCACCTGGCCCTGCCCGCGTTCGTGCTGGGCTTCGAGGGCATGGCCGTCGTGGCACGCATGATGCGCTCCTCGCTCGTCGAGGAGATGGGTGAGGACTACGTCGACTCGGCCCGCGCCAAGGGATTGCCCGAGCGACGCGTGATCCGCCGGCACGCCCGGCGCAACGCCCTGATCCCCACGATCACCGTGATCGGGCTCAGCTGGGGAGTGCTCCTCCAGGGATCGGTCGTCGTCGAGAACGTCTTCCGGTGGCCCGGGCTGGGGCGGTGGGCGACGGAGGGGGTGATCCGCGGCGACCGTGCCACGATCATGGCGTTCGTGCTGGTGACGGCCGTCGTGTTCCTGGTGGTGAACCTCGTCGTCGACGTGATCTACGCCTACCTGGATCGACGCGTGGTCCTCGGGACGGATTGAGGCGGTCGGATCGGCATGGCAGACGCGGCGCACGTCGACCACGTATCCCCCCTGGGGGGTCGCTGGCAGTCGTTCACGACGAAGGCGCGCCGGATCGGCGACCTCTCGAAGACCGCGCTCAAGAGCCCGACCACGCTCGCTGGCGCAGTCATCATCGTGATCCTCATCGCGATGGCGATCCTCGCGCCGCTCCTCGTGGAGGGGAACCGACCCGACCCCTACCAGTTGCCCCGGGACTGGTCCGCGATCAACATGCCGCCCGGGACGCCGGGCCATCCGCTCGGCACGACGTCCGAGGGCGGCGACGTGCTCTACGGCGTGGTCTGGGGGGCGCGCACATCGTTGCGGCTCGCGTTCATCGTGGTCGGCATCACGCTGGTCGTCGGCACGGTCATCGGCAGCATCGCGGGGTTCGTGGGTGGGAAGTGGGACGAGGTCCTGATGCGCGTGGTGGATGTCTTCCTGGCGGTGCCGGAGCTGATCCTCGCGCTCGCGATCGCCGCGCTGCTCGGTCCGTCGTTCCGGAACATCATCATCGCGATCTCGATCCTGGGATGGCCTCGCTACGCGCGGATCATCCGCGGGCAGATCATCCACACGAAGGAGAACGAATACGTCGACGCGGCGCACGTGATCGGGGACTCGAAGTTCCGGATCTACCTGAAGGACATCCTGCCGAACACGATCACCCCCGTGGTCGTGGCCGCAACGCTGCAGATGGGCGCGGTCGTGCTGTTCGCCGCCACGCTGAGCTTCCTCGGGCTCGCCGAGGCGGGCATCGCGGAATGGGGGAACCTCGTGGGCGAAGGGCAGGCCGGCATCGTCTCCGGGCGGTGGTGGGTCGCGACCTTCGGAGGCCTGATGGTCTTCCTCTGGTCGTTGGGGTTCAACCTGTTCGGTGACGGGCTACGTGACGTGCTCGACCCCCGAACCGAAGGCCGATGAGGAGGTCTCTCGAGGGCACGCCAGGCATGCGCCCATCGTCACCGATGCTGAACGACGAGCCGCCACTCCTGTCGGTGCACGGACTCAGGGTCCATTTCGACACGAAGCGCGGCAGGGTGCACGCGGTCGACGGGATCGACCTCGGCATCCGCGACGGTGAGACCCTCGGGCTCGTCGGTGAGACCGGCTCCGGGAAGAGCGTCACGGCCCGATCGCTGCTCCGGCTCGTCCCGCAGCCCCCGGGCGTTTTCGCGGGCGGGGAAGCGCTCTTCCGGCCCAAGATCGAATGCCCGTCCTGCCGATCCGCCGGGTGCGCGGAGTGCGATCGGACCGGACGGGTGGGTTCCCCGTGCCCGGCGTGCCGAGGTGCGGGATGCGAGCGATGCGGCGACACGGGGCGCGAGACGGTCGACCTGCTGAGGATCTCCGAGCGGCACATGCGGACGATCCGCGGCAACCACATCTCGATGATCTTCCAAGATCCGGGGAAGGCGTTGAACCCGGCGCTCCCGATCCGCGAGCAGATGGCCGAGGTCTTCGCCGAGCATCGGGCGAACGAGGTGCTCGCCGAGGCGGGGATCGATCCGGGCGGGGCCGGCATGATGCTTCGCCGCGACGCCAAGCTGCGCTCGGGCTTCCTGGAGCGGCGCATGCTCGCGCTTCCCCCCTACCGGGCGCGGCACCGGCGTCTGCACGCCGTGATCGACGAACGGGTCGCGCGCGCCCTCGCAGAGACGCGGATCCCCAACCCCCGCAAGGTGATGATGCGCTATCCGCACGAGCTCTCGGGCGGCATGAAGCAGCGCGTGATGATCGCGCAAGCGCTCGCGGCCAACCCGGAGCTGCTGATCGCCGACGAACCGACGACCGCGCTCGACGTCACGATCCAGGCGCGCATCCTCGACCTGCTCGCCGAGCTGCAGGAACGCCTCCACACCGCGATCCTCTACATCAGCCACGATCTCTCGCTCGTGCGGCGGATCAGCAGCCGCGTCGCCGTGATGTATGCAGGCCAGCTCGCCGAGGTCGGATCTCCGGACGAGCTCTTCGCACGGCCACTGCATCCCTACACGCGAGGGTTGATCGGCGCCGTGCCGACGGCGTTGCACCGACGCGGGGGCCTCGTCGCGATCGAGGGCACCGTCCCGGAGCTCGTGGAGCCGGGTCCCGGGTGTCGCTTCGCCGGCCGATGTCCGCATCGCGCCGCCGTCTGCGAGCGACGAGACCCGCCGCTCACACCGCGCGGGCCGGAGCGGTCGACGGCATGCTTCCTGTACGAGGACGCGCACGAGCTCGGCGTCGACGAGCACGACATGCCTCACGAAGGGTCCGGCCGATGACGGCGATCGCCACCGCTTCGACCGGCGCGGTTCCCACCGTTCCCGGCCGCGACGTGATCAACGTGCGGGACCTCACGAAGCACTTCCCCATCAGGGAGGGCGTGTTGCAGCGGGTCGCCGGCCAGGTCCGGGCGGTCGACGGGGTGAGCTTCGACATCCCCCGCGGCACGACCGTCGGCCTGGTCGGGGAGAGCGGGTGCGGCAAGACCACGCTCGGGCGATGCATCGCGGGGCTGATGCCCGCCACGAGTGGCGGCGTCTACTTCGGCATGGATGACGCGTCGGTCTCGCGGATCGATACGCTCCGAGCCTTCGATGTCGCGGATCGCTCGCCACAGCTGACGGCCGAGATCGACGCGCTCGACTCCCGGTACCGGATCGACCGCATGCCGAAGCGATCGTGGCGCGCCTACCGTCGGAACTGCCAGGTCGTGTTCCAGGACGCCTTCTCGTCGTTGAACCCTCGGCAACTGATCGTCGACATCGTCGGACGCCCCCTCCGCATCCACGGCGAGTCGTCGGGAGCGGAGTTGATCCAGCGAGTGGTCGATCTGCTCGAGAGCGTGGGCCTCGGCCGCCAGCATCTGTACCGCTTCCCGCATCAGTTCTCCGGTGGACAGCGCCAGCGGATCTCCATCGCGAGGGCGCTCGCCCTCGATCCCGAGTTCATCGTGCTCGACGAGCCGACCAGCGCGCTCGACGTCTCGGTGCAGGCGCAGATCCTCAACCTGTTGCATCAGCTACAGCAGGAGCGGGGGCTGACCTACCTGTTCATCAGCCACGACCTCAACGTGGTGCAGCACATGAGCGACCGGATCATCGTGATGTACCTGGGAGTCATCGCCGAGGTCGGCAACGCCGAGGAGGTGTTCCGGGACCCTCGCCACCCGTACACCGAAGCGCTCCTGGCCGCGAACCCGAGCATGCACGAGGACGACGCCCGGATCCGGCTGCAGGGCTCGGTGCCGGATCCTTCGTCGCCCCCGGAGGGATGCCGGTTCCATACCCGGTGCCCGGTCGCGGTCGCGGCGTGCGGATGGGATGTGAGCGACGTGCTGCGGGTGCTGGAGGAGCGAGGTCGTGCGCTCGAGGGGCTGCGAGGTGTCGAGCGTCGGACCCCGGTCGAAGGCACGCTCGCCTTCGAGACCGAGGACGAGGCCGCCTCGGTCGTGGCGGAGCTGCTGGGTGGCCGCGCCCCCGCGCCGATGCGCGCGGCGGCCGAGGTGATCGAGGCTCGCGGCCGCGACGTGCACGTGCGCTTCCCGGCCGTCGAGGAGATGAGCGTGCACGCGGTCGGGCACGGGCATCACACCGCGTGCATCCTGCACGCCGACGACGCGGGCCCGGCATCGCCCTGAGGGTCGGCGGCGCCGCGCCTCAACTGGGTCGCTCGCCGCCGGTCCCGCCGCCCAGCGATGCCGCGTGCTCGGCGTACCACCGGAAGATCGCCGGATCCCGCAACGACTCGGGGCTCGCGACGCGCCCGGGCGGCTCCCCGGCGAGGAGTCGCTTCACGGGGACCTCGAGCCGCTTGCCGTTGAGGGTCATCGGCACACCCGGAGCCTCGACGATGCGGTCGGGGCTGTGGCGCGGAGACAGCTGCGAGCGCAGGTCCGACACGATCCGTGCGCGGAGCTCGTCGTCGAGCTCGACCCCCTCGAGCACGACGAAGAGCACGATCGCACCCTCGTCGTCGGGGCCGCCGGTGTCGACGACGAGCGCGTCCGCCACCCCCGGGATCGCCTCCACGACGCGGTAGAGCTCGCTGGTCCCGATCCGGACCCCCCCGCGGTTCAGCGTCGAGTCGGATCGGCCCGAGATCACGCACGAGCCCGACGGCAGGATCGTGATCCAGTCGCCGTGGCGCCAGACGCCGGGGAACGGCTCGAAGTAGCTCGCCCGGTACCGCTCGCCGTCGGGGTCGTTCCAGAAGGCGACGGGCATCGAGGGCATCGGCTCGGTGATGACGAGCTCGCCCACCTCCCCCACGACCGATCGACCCTCGGGATCGAACGCTTCGACTGCGGCCCCGAGCATGCGGCACTGGATCTCCCCGGCGCGCACCGGCAGCCACGGGCACGACCCGACGACGGCCGTGCACAGGTCCGTGCCGCCGCTGATCGAGCCGAGCCAGACGTCGCGACCGACGTGCTCGGTCACCCAGCGGAAGCCCTCGGGCGTGAGCGGTGCCCCCGTGGACCCCACCGCGCGGAGCGCCGTCAGGTCGGCCACCGACCCGGGGTCGAGTCCCGCCCGCATCGACGCGTGGATGAACGGTGCGCTCGTGCCGAGATACGTGATGCCCGCGCGCTCGGCCACCCGCCAGAGGGCCCCGAGGTCCGGCTCCGACGGGCTGCCGTCGTAGAGGACGATCGTCGCGCCGACGAGCAGCCCGCCGACGAGGAAGTTCCACATCATCCAGCCCGTGGTCGTGTACCAGAAGAACCGATCCCTCGGTCCGAGGTCGAGGTGGAGCGAGAGGGCCTTGACGTGCTCGAGGACGATGCCGCCGTGGCCCTGGACCATGGACTTCGGCAGGCCGGTCGTGCCCGAGGAGTACAGGATCCACAGCGGGTGGTCGAACGGCACCGGCTCGAACCGGGGATCGGCCGGCGCCGCGACGAGCTCGCTCCAGGTGATCGCGCCGGCGACGGTCGACCCCAGATCGGCCCCTGCAACGTCGTCGACGAGCACGAGCGTCGCGTCGCCGATCGCCGCCATGATGTCGGCCAGGGCGTCGCGGCGGTCGTACCATCGGCCGCCGTAGCGGTACCCGGGCACCGCGATCAGCACGCGCGCCTCGATCTGCCCGAACCGGTCGATCACGGCCCTCGGACCGAAGTCCGGCGAGCACGACGACCAGATCGCGCCGATGCTCGCCGTCGCGAGGAACGCGATCACGGCCTCGGGTATCGTCGGCAGATAGGCGGCCACGCGGTCGCCGCGACGCACCCCCAGCCGCCGCAGGCCCTCGGCCGCCGCACCGACCGCCGTCGCCAGCTCCGCCCGTCCGATCTCCCTGGCCGCGCCGTCCTCGCGGAAGGCGACGATCGCCGGCCGCCCGTCGTCGTGCCGATCGTCGAGCGCCACGCGCGCGTAGTTCAGCGTGGCGCCCTCGAACCACCGGGCGCCGGGCATCGTGCGCGACGCCAGCACCGAGCGGGGCGGCGTGGCGCCGGGCACGTCGTACCACTGCCAGATCGCGTCCCAGAACCCCTCGAGGTCGCGGCTCGACCAGCGCCACAGCTCGTCGTAGCTCCCGAACGACAGTCCTCGCTCGCGCTCGAGCCACCCGGCGAACCCGGTGAGCGCGGACCCCGCGACGAGCCGCTCCGACGGGCTCCAGAGGGGTTCGCTCATCTCCCCTCGCCCGAACCGCCGGTGCCTGCCCCCTCCCGGAACGGCAGCGTCACGGAGGCTCGACGCTCCTTCGGCGTCGGGTCCCACCGCGTCGAGGATGGCTCCGCGAGGGTGTTGCGGAGCGTGCCGATGCCCTCGATCTCGAGCTCGACGACGTCGCCGGGGCGCAGCTTCCGGAACAGCTCGAGGCCGCACCCCAGGCCGACCGTGCCGCTGCCGATCACCTGGCCGGGCACGACCACCTCGTTCCGGGAGACGTACGCGACGAGCTCGGCGAGGCTCCACGTCAGCGTCGACGTCGACCCGCGCGACCACTCCTCGCCGTTGACACGGGCGAGCATCGTGAGGTCGTCGAGGGCGAGCTCGTCGAGGGTCGTGATCCACGGGCCGAGGGCGGTCCCGAAGTCCTTGCCCTTGGCCGGTCCGAACCCGGCGGTCATCTCGCGGGCCTGCACGTCGCGCGCGCTCAGGTCGTTCATGACCGTCACGCCCAGCACGTGCTCGAGGGCCTCCTCGGGGCGGAGGTCCCGTCCCTCTCGGCCGATCACCACGGCGATCTCCAGCTCGTAGTCCATGAACGCCGCGCCGCCGGGCCACGGAACGGTCTGCTCGTGCCCGAAGACCGTGACCGGGTTCATCTTGTAGTAGACGGGCACCTCGTAGAAGAGGTCGGGCACCTCGCGCTTCCCGCGGGCGTGGGCGTTCACGAGGTGCTGCTCGAAGGCCGAGCCGTCGATCATCATCGGTGGGTCGATCGCGGGAGCCCACGTGACCTCGTCGAACGGGATCATGGCGTGCGCGTCGTGCGCGACGATCGCGTCGGCCGCCCGATCCAGGAACGCCGGCCCCGAGGCGATCGACCGTGCGAGGCTCGGCGGGACGAGCGCGGCCGCGAGACGCAGTGCGGCCTCGCTCGTGGCGCCCTCTGCCTCCAGCCGACGCCGCTCGGCCACGCACAGATCGATCACGACCTCGTCGTCGGTGAGCACGGCGACCGGCCGGGGGCGTGGTCCGTCGGGACCGTCGCGCAGGATCGTCGAGATCTTCACGGCCGGCCCCTCGTCCACCACCGGTCGGGCACCGCGCCGTCACGCGCCAACAGATCCCGCATGTGCAGCTCCTTTCGTTCCGTCACATCTGCATCATCGACCGTTCGATCTCCCGCAGCTCGCGCTGGCTCGGTTCCTCCAGGACGAACCGTCGCAGCGCGACGATGATCGTCGCCGCGGCGAACGATGCGATCGCGGCCGCGAGCCAGGCGGCCGAGAACGAGATCTCCTCTGCCAGGAAGCCCAACCCGATCGGTCCGGCGATCGCCCCGGCGAAGGCGCCGGTCTGCGTGATGCCCACGGCGGGGCCGGGGGCGGCGGGGTTCAGCTTCACCATCGCGAGGTTGTACGAGCCGAGCCAGGACCACCCGGTCGCGAACGAGATCGGGACCGCGAAGAGCATCGCCCACTCCCGCCCCAGGCCCAGCATCAGGAAGCCGACCCCGCCGACGGCCAGCATCCACCCCACGAGGTCGAGCTGGCTCCCGCGGCGCCGATCGGACCAATGCCCGATCACGAGCCTGCTCGTGAGTCCGACGAGGCTGCCCGTCGCCACGAGCACGCCGGCCGCCCCCTCGCCCATGCCGGAGGCCACGACGGTGCTGAGGGTGTAGGCGCCGAGCGAGGCGGCCGCCGAGCTCCCGAGCCCGAAACCCACGGCGGCTACGATCAGCGCGCCGAGCGACATGTCGGCCCTGCCCTGCGGCCGGCGCTCCGTCGGACGTCCCGACGAGCCGGGGATCGCCACGAGCACCACGGCGGCCAACGCCGCCGCCGCCGCGTACGCCCAACGCCACCCGACCGTCAGCGCGATCGCCGGCACCGAGAGCCCGGCCAGTAACGACGCGATCGGGATCGACGAGTGCTTGAGGCCGAACGCGAGTCCCTGGCGGCCGGCCACGACGTCCCTCGCGATCAGCACGCTCGTCGCGGTGCGGGTCAACGCCGTCGCGACGCCCGAGAGCGCGACGAACACCGACAGGATCAGCGGCGAGGTGGCCAGGCCCGCGATGCCGAGCAGGGCCACGATGTAGACGGCCGTGCCGATCCGCAGCGACCACGCCGTCCCCACGCGATCGGACGCCCGCGCCATCGGCGTCGAGAGCAGAGCCGCGCCCGCGAAGTAGGTGGCGTAGACGAACCCGAGCGCATCGGTCGACAGGCCGATGCCCTCCCGGAGCTGAACGGCCAGGGCCCCGGTGAGGAAGATCGGCAGCACCCCAACCGCGTCGACGGCCATGCTGACCCCGGCCGGGCGCAGCCACGAGCGGGGGTGGTCACGGTCCACCCCGCCCCCTTGCGGTCCGCGGGCGTCGGCGCTCAGTCCAGGCCGAGCAACCGGCTCGCGGTCCCACCGAGGATCTTGTCCACGATGGCCGGGTCGTCGATCGCCTCCTTGACCTTGCCGACCGGGTCGGCCTCGCCCATGTCGAACGGATGGTCGCTCCCCAGCACGACCTGATCCTCGCCGAGCCGCTCGACGAGGTAGCGGACCCCCGCCGGGTCGTGGGTGAGGGAGTCGGCGTAGACGTCGACGAGGTAGTCGCTCGGGAGCTTGATCGTCGTGTCGGCCTGCTTGCTGAGCCGGCCGCGATACCCGTGGTCCCAGCGGCCGACCAGGCACGGGAACGCGCCCCCGCCGTGGGAGAAGACGATCTTCAGCCCGGGCAGCCGCTCGTACACGCCGCCGAACACCAAGGAGGCGACCGAGACCGCGGTGTCGATCGGCAGCCCGACGAAGTTCTTCAGCTCGTGTTCCTTCATGCGCTCGGGGCCGAGCGGCGAGAGCCCGTGCGAGAACACCACGAGTTCGAGCTCGCGCACGCGCTCCCAGAACGGGAACAACGACTCGTCACCGAGGTTCTTCCCGTCGATGTTGCTGCCGACCTGCACGCCTCTGAAGCCGTAGTCGTCGACGACCCGCTGCAGCTCCTGCAGCGCGAGATCGACGTCCTGCAGCGGCACGTTGGCCATCGGCAGGATGCGCCCGTCGTGCTCCTCGGCGACCTCGGCGTACGCATCGTTGATCGCGCGGCTGACGCCCAGCCCGATCTGCGGATCGCAGTCCAGGTGCGACAGGGGCGGAGCGATCGACGCGCACGCCGCGTCGAGGCCGGCGGCGTCGAGGTCGGCGACGATCGTGGCCGGGTCGGTCAGGAACCCCGGCAACGGCTGCTTGAAGCCGTTGTCGAGCTTCACCAGCGCCGAGCCGTCGTCCTTCGTGACGACCTGTCCCGCGATCGGAACGGCGCCCGACACCACGGCGTCGGCGAAGGCCTTCGGCACGTGGTGCCAGTGGACGTCGATGGACTTCGTCATCCCTTCACTTCCCCTTCCAGTCCGGAGCTCGATGTTCCTCGAACGCCCTCGCACCCTCCTTGAGGTCCTCGGAATCCCAGACCTCCTTGAGGATGTACGCCGAGAGCTCCAACGCATCGCGGAGCCCGAGGTTCAGACCCTGCATGATCGCCTGCTTCGAGTAGCGCACGGCCAGTGGCGCGTTCTTCAGCACGTCGCGTGCGATCTCCTCCGCACGCTCGAGCAGTCGGTCGGCGGGCACCACCTCGGTGATGATGCCGATCCGGTACGCCTCATCGGCATCGATACGGTAGTTCTTGCCCTGCAAGGTCATGCGGAGCACATGGTTCAACGGGATCCGGCGAGACAGGCCGATCGGCTCCCATCCGGAGATCAAACCGACGTTGACGTGCGGATCGAAGAACTGCGCGTTGTCCGACCCGATGATGATGTCGGTGTCGCACAGGAAGTGCAGTCCGCCGCCGCAACAGATCCCGTTGACGGCGCACACGATCGGCTTGTGGATCTGCTCCATCAGCCTCGCGATCGGCAGCCACACGTGACCCATCGGCCGGGTCCGTGACTCCTTCACGTCGACCCCCGTACAGAAGAACTTCTCCCCCGCCGACGTGAGGATCGCGACCCAGGTGTCGTCGTCGTCACGGAAGTCGGTCCAGATCGCCTCCATCTCGTCGCACATCTGCACGTTGAAGGAGTTGCCCGCGCGCTCCCGGTTCAACGTGACGTAGGCGATCCGATCCCGCTTCTCGTAGAGGGTCTCGACGAGGTCGAGGTCTCCGAGCCGTTCGATGCGTGTCACGCGTCCTCCTCGTCTCGCGTCGGCGATCAGATCGGCGAGAAGCCCCCGTCGACGTTGATCGCCTGCATCGTGATCGCCCCGGCGCCGTCGGAGCAGAGGAAGACCACGAGCGGCACGACCTCCTCGGGATCGATGAACCGTCCGAGCGGGATCTTGCTGATCCAGAACTGCCGGGTCTCCTCGGGGGTCTTGCCCGAATCGCGCGCGAACTTCCGCATGCTGTCCTCCACCATGTCGGTGAGGACGAACCCCGGGCAGATCGCGTTCACGGTCACGCCGTGGGGCGCGGCCTCGAACGCCACCTCCTTGGTCAACCCGAGCACGGCGTGCTTCGACGAGACGTAGGCGGCTCGGTTCGGGCCGATGGGCACCTTGCTCGATGTGGAGGCGATGTTGATGACGCGGCCCGAGCCGCGATCGAACATCTCGCCGATGATCTCCCGGATCGTGAAGAAGTAGGAGTTCACGTTGACCCCGTAGTGGCGTTCCCACACCTCGTCCCGGTGGCCGGCGATGGGCTCGTTGTCGAGCACGCCCGCGCTGTTGATCAGCACGTGGATCTCACCGAGCTCCTCGCGAGCCTTCACGACGGCCGCCTTCACCTGTTCACGGTCGCTCACGTCGGCGGGGATGGCGACCCCGCGTCCTCCCAGCCCGTCGAGCTCCTCGGCCAGCTCCTTCAGCGCAGACTCGGTCCGGGCGACCAGAGCCAGGGTGGCCCCCTCCTTGGCCAGCCCGCGGGCCATCTCCCGGCCCATGCCCTTGCTCGCGCCGGTCAGGAAGACGTTCTTGCCGTCCATCTGTCCCATCTCCGCTCCTCCCTCGATCGCGTCGGTC
>Ga0075313_1000142_pt1 | contig 13566 bp, 10 predicted proteins | sample MayberryNE_Catta_3_FD_120051 | JGI IMG/M metagenome (GOLD analysis project Ga0075313, IMG submission 120051) | Natural and restored wetland microbial communities from the San Francisco Bay, California, USA, that impact long-term carbon... | ecosystem: Environmental > Terrestrial > Soil >...
CATCGCGCAGGCCTGCAGGGCGTGGTGGCCGGGCGGTCGCACGAGCGCGAACCCCTCGAGCTCGAGGGCGCGGATCGAGCATCCGGCCGCGAGCCGCGCCGCCTCCCAGGTCGTGGCTCCCGCGAACGTGTCCCCGTCGAGCCAGACATCGTCCCGAATGGCGTCCACCGCCTCGACGTAGGCGTCCGTGTGCACGCGGCCGATCTGCTCCGGCGTCGCCGCCACGCCCTCCGTGAATCCCGGGAAGTGCTCCTGCAACCGCCGGAGCCGCCCCGGGCTCTCCGGATGCACGTGCCCTCCGGTCGGGTGCAGATGCGCGAGCGCGGGATGGCTGATCAGGTCGATGACGCCGCCTCCTCGAGCCTCCGGGCGACACCCTCCAGTCCGAGGTCGCGCACGTGCCTCGCGGCGGCAGCCCAGTCCGGCGCCACGTCTGGCAGCGCCGGGAGCGGCGCGCCGGGGTCGAGCGTCGCGAGGTGCCGGAAGAGCCGCAGCGACTCGCCCTCGGCCTCGAAGCGACCCGCGGCGAGCATCGCCTCCAGCGACCCGTACCGTGCGAGCAGATCGGCTGCGCGCTTCTCGCCGATGCCCCGCGCTCCGGGGATCCGGTCGGACGGGTCCCCGCGCAGGGCGATGAAGTCGGGCACCTGCGCGGGGTCGACGCCGTACCGTTCCCGGACGCCCGTCGGGTCGATCCGGGCCGGGGGACCACCGCCACGGATCGGCTGGAGGATCGTCGTGTGCTCGCTCGCCAGCTGGTAGGCGTCCCGATCCGACGTGGCGACGAGCGTCGTTCCTCCGGCCGCCTCCTCCCGCGCGGCGGCGGCCGCCAGGAAGTCGTCGGCCTCGAAGCCCGGGTGCTTGGCGACGGCCAGCCCCGTCGACTCGACGAGACCGGGAAGGAGGTCGAGCTGCTCGAGCAGCTCGTCGTCGAAGACGCGTCCGCTCTGGTACGCGGGGTACGCGGTGTGCCGGTAGGTCGGAACGTCGAGCCGGTCCCAGGCGACGAGAACGCTGCGCGGCTGCTCGTCCTGCCAGATGCGAAGGAGCATCTGGGCGAATCCCGTCAGCGCGTTGCCGGGCCGTCCGTCGCTGCGCGGGAACGCCTTCGCCGGCAAGGCGTGGTAGGCGCGATGGGCAAACGAGTCGCCGTCGACGACGAGCAGAGGATTCACGCCACCACTCGCTCCAGCTCGCCGATCGCGACGCGCAGCCGGTCGGTCGCGACGTGCGCACGCTCGGGGAGCTCGAGCTCGTCCAGGTCGGACACCTCGATCGGCTCACCGTAGGCGACGCGGAGCGGACCGAGCCGCGCCAGCCGCTCGGTCCCCGCGATCGCCGCGGGGACGAGCGGCACACCCGCCTGCAGCGCGATGCGGGCGGCGCCCGTGTGCCAGCGCGCCTCGTGACGTTTCCTCAGCCCCTTCCTGCGCCGCGTGCCCTCGGGGAACATGACGACGACGTGGCCCTCCCGGCAGAGGCCGACCGCGGTCGCGACGGCCTCCTCGTCCCGCTCCCCACGCCGGACGGGAAAGCCCCCACCGGCGGTGATGATCGCGCCGAGTGGGAACCAGAAGAGCTCCGACTTCGCCATGAAGCGGAGGAAGCGCCCGGGGAAGAGGGGCATCCCGAGCGGCCATGGATCGAAGTTCGACCAGTGGTTTGCGGCGAGCACGAAGCCCCCGGCACTCGGAAGGCGCTCTCGCCCCGACGCGCGGAGCCGGAAGAGGATGCGCACGACCGGCCAGGTGAGGACCGCGACGAGCGCGTACAGCCAGCTCGGACGGGGAGCCCTCGGCATCCGGGCCAGTATCGCGGTGACGCTCGCGGCGCGGCGGTCGAACGTCGCCCGACGGAGACGCGCTGTGAGCCGCGCTCTGCGGGCACGGCGAGGGTGAGCGCTAAGGTGTCGCGCCGAATGGGGAAGCGACTCGTCATCGTCGAGAGCCCGGCCAAGGCCCGCACGATCGCGGGCTACCTCGGTCGCGACTTTGCGGTCGAGTCGAGCATCGGGCACGTCCGCGACCTTCCGAACCGTGCGTCGGAGGTCCCGGACGCGGAGCGCAAGCGCTTCGGCGCCCTCGGCGTGGACGTCGATCAGGGCTTCGAGCCGTACTACGTCGTCGACCCCGGAAAGAAGAAGGTCGTCACCGAGCTGAAGAAGAAGCTCGCAGACGCCGAGGAGCTCCTGCTCGCCACCGACGAGGACCGAGAGGGAGAGGCGATCGCCTGGCACCTCGTCGAGGTGCTGAAGCCGAAGGTCCCCGTTCGGCGGATGGTCTTCCACGAGATCACGCCGCAGGCCATTACCCGCGCCCTGGCCGAGACGCGTGGCATCGACCAGCGGCTCGTCGACGCGCAGGAGACCCGCAGGATCCTCGACCGGCTGTACGGGTACGAGGTCTCACCCGTCCTCTGGAAGAAGGTCACGCGCGGGCTCTCCGCGGGGCGGGTGCAGTCCGTCGCCACCCGGCTCGTCGTCCAGCGAGAGCGCGAGCGCATGGCGTTCGTCTCTGCCGCGTACTGGGACGTCCTCGCCTCCTTCGACCCGGGCTCCTTCGAGGCGAGGCTCGTCGCGGTCGACGGCCGGAGGGTGGCGCAGGGACGCGACTTCGCGCCCGACGGGACGGTGCGCGACGAAGATCTCGTCCGGCTCGACGAGACCGCTGCGCGCAGGCTCGTCTCCACCCTCGGGGACGCGAAGTTCCATGTCGCCTCGGCGGACGAGAAGCCCTACCGGCGCCGCCCGGCCGCCCCCTTCCGCACGGCGACCCTGCAGCAGGAGGCGAGCCGCAAGCTGCGCTTCACGGCGCAGACGACCATGCGCGTGGCGCAGCGGCTGTACGAGTCGGGCTACATCACGTACATGAGGACCGACTCGACGACGCTGTCCGAGAGCGCCCTCGACGCCGCACGCAGCCAGGCGCGCTCGCTGTTCGGCGCCGAGTTCGTCCCGGCGAAGCCACGTCAGTACGGCCGCGCGGTCGCCAACGCCCAGGAGGCGCACGAGGCGATCCGCCCGGCAGGCGACACGTTCCGCACTCCGGACGAGCTCCGCGGCGAGCTCGGCCGGGACGAGCACGCGCTGTACGACCTCGTCTGGAGACGGACGATCGCCTCGCAGATGGAGGATGCCCAGGGGAAGACGGTCTCGCTCCGTATCGGCGCGAGCGCTCGCGACGACACACGGGCCGAGTTCGCGGCGTCGGGCACGGTGATCTCCTTCCGGGGCTTCCTCGCCGCCTACGAGCCCGGTCGTGACGAGCCGTCGGACGACGACGAGGAGCGGCGCCTGCCCCAGCTCTCCGTCGGCCAGGCGGTGGACGCGCTGTCGCTCGAGCCGGAGGGCCATGCGACGACGCCTCCGCCGCGCTTCACCGAGCCGACCCTCGTCAAGGCCCTCGAGGACCGCGGCATCGGCCGGCCTTCGACCTACGCGGCCATCCTGTCCACGATCCTCGATCGCGGGTACGTCTTCAAGAAGGGGACGGCGCTCGTACCGACGTTCGTCGCCTTCGCGGTCGTCAACCTCCTGGAGCAGCACTTCGGCCAGCTCGTCGACTTCGACTTCACCGCCCGCATGGAGGACGACCTCGACCGCATCGCCTCCGGCGACGAGGAGCGCGTCGACTGGCTCCGGCGCTTCTACTTCGGCGCCGGCGACGGGCCGGGCCTCCACCATCTCGTGACCGACCACCTGGACGAGATCGACGCGCGCGCCGTCAACTCGATCCCGGTCCCGGGCTCGGACGCCGTGATCCGGGTCGGGCGGTACGGGCCCTACCTCGAGCGCGGGGAGCAGCGCGCGAGCCTGCCCGCCGATCTCGCGCCGGACGAGCTCAGCCCCGAGAAGGTCGAGGAGCTTCTCGCCCGTCCCGAGAGCCGCTCCCTGGGGGAGGACCCGGAGTCGGGCAACGAGATCGTCGTCCGCTCCGGCCGCTACGGCCCGTACGTCACGGAGGTGCTGCCCGAGGACGCCGAGGGGAAGCCGAGAACCGGGTCGCTCCTCTCCTCGATGTCGCCGGAGACCGTGACACTCGAGGACGCCCTGCGCTTGGTCTCGCTGCCCCGCGTCGTCGGCGTGCTCGACGGAGAGGAGGTGACGGCGCAGAATGGACGGTACGGGCCCTACGTGAAGCGCGGATCGGAGTCCCGCTCGCTCGAGAGCGAGGACCAGCTCTTCTCGGTCACGCTCGAGGAGGCCCGCGCGCTCTTCGCGGAGCCGCCCAAGCGGCGCGGGCGGCGTGCTGCGCGCGGCCCGCTCCGGGAGCTCGGCACGGACCCCGCGACCGAGCGCCCGATCGTGCTCCGGGAGGGGCGCTTCGGGCCGTACGTCACGGACGGTGAGACGAACGCGAGCCTCCGCAAGGGTGACACGATCGAGGGAATCAGCCCTGAGCGGGCGGCCGAGCTGCTGGCGGAGAAACGCGCTAAGAGCGCGTAAAGGCGCGGCCGAGGGGGTTTCCCCCGTCCGGCGAACCGTTCATGATCTAACCGTCCGAGGCACAACCCGTCTCAGACTTTGTGTTGGCCTGTGGGCTTCTGATGTCCGCGCTGCAAACCGCAGCCGCCATGAGGGCGGAATACCAGAGGGCAGCGCGAACGTTACGAGCTTGTGACGCCTTCCGAGGAGCGTTCCTCCTGGAATCGACCAGAAAAGCCTCCTACACTCCGTAAGTTTGTTGCTCAGCTAGCAGGAAAGGACCGAAACAGCACTTGACGCAGAACCAGCTCATCGAACTGCTCGAATCCGAGCATCTGAAGGCGCTGATCGAGCGCGCCGAGGAGCACGGCGGCCATCTCGAGCCGGCCGAGCTCGAGGCGTTCGTCCTCGAGCACGACCTGGGCGAGGACGAGGCCGAGCTGCTCCACCGCGAGCTCGAGGCGCACGGGATCGAGCTTCCCCACGCCGAGGGCGAGGCGGAGAAGAGCGGGGCCGCAGCACCCGCCGAGAAGCCCCAGTACGAGGCCGGCGCCGTCTCGGGCGCGGCCGACAGCCTGCAGCTCTTCCTCGCCGACGTCGGTCGCCACAAGCTGCTGACCGCGGCCGAGGAGGTCGCGCTCGCCAAGCGCATCGAGCGCGGCGACCCCGTCGCGAAGCGCAAGATGATCGAGTCGAACCTCCGTCTCGTCGTCTCCATCGCCAAGGGCTACCGCGGGCTCGGCGTGCCGTTCCTCGACCTGATCCAGGAGGGGACGCTCGGCCTGAACCGCGCAGTCGAGAAGTTCGACTGGCGGCGCGGGTTCAAGTTCTCGACCTACGCGACGTGGTGGATCCGGCAGTCCGTGCAGCGCGCGGTGGCCAACCACGCCCGGACGATCCGCGTGCCGGTGCACGTCGTCGAGCGCCAGCAGAAGCTCTCCCGGGCCGCCCGCCGGCTCGAGGTGGAGCTCGGACGCGATGCGACCAAGCAGGAGCTCGCCGAGGCGACCGGCCTGCCGATCCAGCACGTCGACGAGGCCCTCGGAGCGGCGCACGCGTCGGTCTCGCTCAACCAGACGGTGGGCGCGGACGACGAGGGGGAGCTCGGAGACCTCTTCGCGGACCGCGAGGCGGCCGACCCGTTCGACGAGGCGGAGGAGTCGCTCCGCCGGCAGAGCATCCGGCGGGCGCTGGACGCCCTCCCCGAGCGTGAGCGGCGTATCCTCGAGCTCCGCTTCGGGTTCGAGGGCGAGCCCTGGACGCTCGAGGCCATCGGCCACGAGCTCGACCTCACACGCGAGCGCGTACGGCAGCTCGAAGGCCAGGCGCTCAAGCGGCTCGAGGCGCTCCGCGACCTCGCGGGCCTCGCAGCCTAGCCTCGGGTCTCGGCAACCTGGTGACTGTCACCGCGGCGCGGTGACAGTCACCTATCCGTCGTTCCGTTCGTCGCCGCTCGCCTGCGCGAGGCCTCGGCGAGCGCGTCCTCGTCGTAGAGGTGGCACTCGACGGTGACCTCGCCGTCGACGAGCGGGCGGGGTGCGAGCGGCTCCTCCCACTCGACGTCGACGTGCCGGTCGGCGGCCGTCATCCGGCCCACCCCGCGCCAGAACGGCTCGTCGGGATCCTCGTGCCGGATCGTCTCCAGCAGCTCGAGGACCTCCGCTCCGGAGTGCCCGCCTGCGGCCCGGACGCTAGCCCTCGTCGCCGCGGCGTCGAGGGGGTCGAGATCGTCCAGCAGGGCCCGCTCGGCCACGTACCGCTCCTCCTCCTGGTGTGCCCAGCGCGTCTCCAGCAGATCGCGGAGGTCGCGGCTCTCCCAGCCGCAGACCTCGAACGCCTGGGGGCAACGCGGATGGAACGTGCATCCGAGGGGAGGGCGAGCCGCGTCCGGCACCTCACCTCGAGGCAGGTCGCGCGGCACGGTCCTCAGCGGGTCCGGCTCGGGGATCGCCCGCAGCAGGGCCTTCGTATACGGGTGCCTCGGGCTCTCGTAGATCGCCTCCGCAGGCCCGATCTCCACGATGCGCCCGAGGTAGAGGATCGCGATCCGGTCGCAGAAGAACTTCGCGGTCGCGAGGTCGTGGGTGATGTACAGGTAGGTGAGGTCGAGCTCGCGCTTGAGGTCGAGCATGAGCTGGAGGATCTTCGCCCGCACGCTCATGTCGAGCATTGAGACCGGCTCGTCGGCGACGAGCAGGACGGGGTTGAGGATGATGGCGCGGGCGATCACCGCGCGCTGCTTCTGCCCGCCCGAGAGATCCGACGGGTACTTCTCCATGAACTGCTCCGGCGGGGCGAGCCCTACCGTCTCGAGCGTCTCCGCGATGCGTCGGCGTCGCTCCGCCGCGCTCCCGACGCCGTGGATCTGCAGCGGATGGCCGACCGACTGCTCGATCGTCATCGCCGGGTTGAGGGAGGCGTGCGGGTCCTGGAAGACGATCTGCATCTCGCGACGGAGGACGCGCAGCTCGCGTTCGGACATGTGCGTGATCTCCCGTCCGTCGAACTCGATGCTCCCCTCTGTCGCCGGCACGAGCCCGAGCAGCGTGCGGCCTAGCGTCGTCTTGCCGCTTCCGGACTCCCCGACGAGGCCGAGGACCTCTCCCTTTCGGAGCTCGAGCGAGACGTCGTCCACCGCCTTCACGTAGCCCGCCTCGCGACCGACGAGGCGCTGCAGGAAGCTTCCGCGGATCGGGTAGTACGTCTTCAGGCCGCGGATCGCGACGAGAGGCCCGTTCACGGCGTCGTGCACGGACAGCTCAGGCCTCGTCCGCGACGGCGATGGCCTCGCGCTCGAGCGGAGACTCGCCCCCCGCCGGAATGACCTCAGCGGGCCCGTAGAGCCAGCACAGCACCCTGCGTCCGTCCTCGAGCGGCTGCTCGATCGGGTCTTGCGACGCGCAGACCGCCATCGCGTTCGGACAGCGGGGATGGAACCGGCAGCCCCTCGGTGGCTCGACGAGATCCGGGGGCGCGCCCGGGATCGAGTGGAGCTCGGTGGTGTCCAGCGAGATCGTCGAGCGGAGGAGTTCACGGGTGTACGGATGCGCCGGCGCCGAGAAGACCGCGCGGGCGTCTCCCTCCTCCGCGATCTGCCCCGCGTACATCACGGCCACCCGGTCGCATGCCTCGGCCACGATCCCGAGGTTGTGCGTGATGAGGAGCAGGGCCGTCCCGAAGTTCTCTCGCAGATCGGCGAGGATGCGCAGGATCTGCGCCTCGACGATGACGTCGAGCGACGTCGTCGGCTCGTCGGCGATCAGGAGCTTGGGCCGGAGGACGAGGGCGAGGGCGATCATGATGCGCTGGCGCATGCCCCCCGAGAACTCGTGCGGGTACTGGCGGAAGCGCGTCGGCGGGATGCCCATCCGCCCGAGCGTCTCCAGCGAGCGCTTGCGGATCTCGTGATCGGTGAGGCCAGACTCGTGCTGCTCGAGCGTCTCGCGGAAGTGGTCCTCGATGCGCATGAGCGGGTTCAGCCGCGTCATCGGCTCCTGGAAGATGAGCCCGAGATCGGGACCGCGTAGGCGGCGCAGGTCCCTCGGGGACATCGCGACGAGATCGCGCTCGCCGTACAGCACCTGGCCGTCCAGAGCGGCGCTCTCGGGGAGGAGCCCGAGGATTCCGCGGCCGAGGGTGGACTTCCCGCACCCGGACTCGCCGACGAGACCGAGAACCTCGCTCTCCCCGATGTCGAGCGAGACGCGGTCGACGGCACGTACCGTTCCCCGCGGGGTGCCGTAGTACACCCGCAGGTCGCGGACCGAGACGACGGGCTCGGAGCTCACGAGAGTTCCCCATGCGTTCCCAGGTCGACCTTCACGTGCGGACGCTTCCTCAGCACCGGGTTGATCGTCTCGTTCAGGCCTTCGCCGAGCAGCGTGAGGCCGGTGACCAGGAGCACGATTGCGAGACCCGGGAAGAGCCCCGTCCACCAGATTCCCGAGGCCGCGTCCGAAACGGCTCGCTGAATGTCGTACCCCCACTCGGCGCCCTCGGTCGGCTGGATCCCGTATCCGAGGAAGCCGAGCGCCGCGAGCGTGAGAATCGCGTCCGCGGCATTGAGCGTCGCAAGCGGCGGGACGTTCTGCACGACGTTGAAGAAGACGTACTTGCGGATGATCGTGAACGGCTTGGCCCCCAGGGCCCGGGCGGCTTCGACGAAGGGCTCTTCGCGGATGCTGATCGTGTGGTTGCGGACGACGCGGAAGTACAACGGGACGTAGACGACGGTGATCGCGATCGCAGCCGTGAACACGCCGCGGCCCACTCGATCCGAGAGCAGGAAGGCGATGACGATCGCCAACAAGAGGAACGGGAAGACGAACAGCGCGTCCATGATCAGGACGAGCACGCGGTCCAGCTTGCCGCCGAAGTACCCGGCGAGGAGCCCGAGTGGAACGCCGATGGCGATCGAGAAGAAGAGCGAGATGAGCACGACCTTGAGCTCGGTCTGCGTGCCCCAGATGATCCTCGAGAGGACGTCGGTGGACTGGACGTTCGTGCCCATCAAGTGGTCGCGCGACGGTGCCTCGAGCTGCGGGAACCGCTCGCCGTCCGCGCGGAAGGTGTCGAAGTCGTACGGCGCGATGAGGGGCGCGAGCAGCGCGATGAGAACGAAGCCGAGGGTGATACCGGCCCCGACCCAGAGCATGGCGCGCGCCATGCCTCGCGCCTCGCCGATCGGCTTGAACGCGCGCCTCACGCCGACGAGCCGACTCCCTCGGGCGGGAACCCTCTCGACCTGCGCCGGGACGGCCATCAGTACCGGATCCTCGGATCGATGTACGCGTTGACGAAGTCGATCACGAGGCTGGTGGTCACGACCACGAGGGCGAAGACGATGATGATTCCCTGCACGGCCGTGTAGTCCCGGTTCTCGAGGTATCCGATCAGCGTCTTGCCGATACCCGGCCAGTTGAAGGTCGTCTCGGTGAGGACAGCGCCGGAGAGAAGGAGGGCCACGGTGAGCCCGACCACGGTGATCACGGGGACGAGTGCATTGCGGAAGGCGTGCTGGTAGACGACCGAGCGCTCGTCGATCCCTCGCGCGCGAGCGGCCTCGATGTAGTCGTCCTTCATCGTTCTGATGACGTTGACCCGGATGAGCCGGATGAACACTCCGGCGGTCACGAGCCCGAGCGTGACTGCGGGCAGGATCAGGTGCTTGACGACGTCGACGAAAGCATCCCAGTCGCCGGCGATCAGCGTGTCGATGGTGTAGATGTTCGTGTGGGTCTCGAGCGTCGCGTCGACGAGGGGGCTCGCCCGACCCGACGTCGGCAGCCATCCGAGGTACGAGCCGAAGAAGAGCTGCGCCATCAGTCCGAGGAAGAAGACGGGCATGGCGTACACGACGATCCCGAAGAGGCGGCTCCCGCCGTCGATCCAGGTGTCGCGGAACCTGCCTGCGAGGAGTCCGAACAGGACTCCGACGAAGATCGCGATCAGCATCGCGAAGAACGTCAGCTCGAGGGTCGCCGCGCCGTTCTCGCGCACGATCTCGCCGATCTTCCGGCTGTCCGTGATCGCGACGCCGAAGTCGCCGCGCAGGACGTCGCCGAGGTAGTCGACGTACTGGATCCACAGGGGTCGGTCGTACCCGAGCTCCTCCTTGATCCGATCGACCTCCTCCTGAGGGACGCGCCCTCCCAGCGAAGCGGAGATGGGATCACCGGGAGCGACCCGCATGAGCAGGAAGACGAGCGTGAGGAGGATGAAGACCATGGGCACGACGAGCGAGAGCCGCGTCAACAGGTACTGCCTCAGGGATGTTCCTCTTGCGGCCATCTCCCCTCACTCCAGCTCGAGACTGGTTCGGTCGGGCACACACGCTAGCCGCGCCGGGATCCGCTGGCGCGTCGCCCGGAGGTAAAGGAGGGGCGCCGTGTAACACGGCGCCCCTCCGTCGGAGCTAGCTCTTCGAGATCTTCCAGTACCGCATGATGAAGGCTGCGTCGAGCGTGCTCGGGACTCCGCTCACGTTCCTGCGGGCCACCGCGATCATGTTCCCCTGCCAGTAGGGGATGATCGGAGCGTCCGCGGCAGCCAAGCGCTGGATCTGGCGGATGATCGCGAGTCGCCTCGCCGTGGACGTCGCCGCCAGCTCCTGGTTGATCAGGCGCGTCATGCGCGGGTTCGCGTACCCGTTCTCGGTGAAGTTCCCGGGCTGGTAGAAGGACAGGATGTAGTTCTCCGTGTCCGGGTAGTCCGGGAACCAGCCGAGCTGGAACGCGTTGTACTGGTTGCCCAGCACACTGCTGTACTGCGCCCACTCCGCCGACCGCAACGTCACGCGGAAAACGCCGCCCCGCTCGAGCCCGCGCTTCATCTCCGCGTACTCGTCGGCCGTGGCGTCCCCGTAGTGGGTCGGCGTCCACCAGAGCTCGATGGAGAGCGGCATCGAGATACCCGCCCTCTGCAGCTCACGCCGCGCCGCGGCGAGGTTGGGCGCCCGCCCGTAGCGTGCGGCGAACGCGTCGATGTGCCCGGGGAGTCCCGCGGGCGGCATCGAGTACAGCGGCTTCACGGTTCGGTTGTAGACGCGCGAGGCAATCGCCTGGCGTGGAATGAGGTACGCGAGCGCCCTGCGCACGGCGATGTTGTCGAAGGGCTCACGCTCGACGTTCAGCACGAGGTACCGGATGACCGCGCCCGGACCCTGAAAGACCCTGACGTTGCGGTTCCGGTCGAGCGAGTTGAGCTCGGTCGGCGTGAAGGTCTGGAACGCCATGTCGATCTCGCCCCGCTCGAGGCCGAGCTTCATGGTCGAGGACCTCGAGTAGTACCTGAGGATCAGGCCCTCGTTCCTCGCCCTCGTGCCCCAGTAGTCGTCGAACCGCTCGAAGACCGCCTGCTGCCCGGGCGTGTACCTCGTCAGCCGGTACGGCCCGGTTCCGATCTGCGGCTGGTTGTTCGCCTGGAGCGCATTGCCCTTGTACGTGTCGCTCGGGACGATCCCACCCGCGCCCGTCGCGAGGATGTACGGCCAGGTCGACTGCGGCGCCTTGAGGTTGAAGGTCACGGCGTAGCGGCCGTTCGTCCTCACGCTCCGGAGGTTCGAGAGGAGCGAGGACGGCGTGTTGGCCGCAGCCTGCTTGATGACCTGCGCGTTCAGGACGCGGTCGAACGAGAACTTCACGTCCGCCGAGTCGAACGCTGAACCGTCGTGGAACGTCACGCCCCGCCGAAGCGTGCAGCGCCACGTCCTCGTCGATCCCCTGGGGACGCAGCGAGTAGCGAGGTTCGGACGCACCTGTGCGTTATTCCGAGCCTCGTAGAGCCGCTCGAAGACATTGACCCCGAGCGAGAACGAGCCGAAGTCGTAGTTGCCCGCGGGATCGATGTTCGTGATCGAGTCGGTCGTCCCGCTGATCAGGACGCCGGACTGAGATGCCCCGCCGAGCGCGGACTGTCCAGCGCCCGCGCCAAGCGCTGCGACGGCGAGCGCGACGAAGGCGGCGAGCGCACCCAACCGCCATCTCGTCTCAGGTCGCTTCATGTGCTCCCCTTTCTCCCGGAATAGGGATTTCTCGGTGTTCGTCGGCCTTCGTCAGTACGACGACGATGAGACCGAATAGTCGGGCTCGAAGCGCCCGCTGGAGATCTGCCTGGGAAGGACCGGTACTCCACGGAAAGCGCGCGAAAGCCTACGCCATGTGACTTCTCTTGGCCAATCGCCACCCTCGGCCCGGGCATCCCTCGTTCGAGCGATACGTGCGGCTCCCGCCTAAAGCGGCCGCGCAGGCCCGCCGATACCGCAACGGATGGACGCCGCCGAGAGGAAGCAGATCCTCGACCGGTACCGGGATCACAGCCGCCGCTTCGAGGCGGCTGCCGCGCGCCGGAGCTCACGCCGCCACGGCGCGGTCATCCCGTTCACGGCGCCGGCGACCCGTGAGCTGGGCCAGGACCCGACCGCTCGCGAGATCGAGGTACTGCAGCTCGTCGCCGACGGGCTCGTCAATCGCGAGATCGGCGAACGCCTCTTCCTCTCGGAGGAGACCGTCAAGTCGCACGTCCGGCATCTGCTGGCCAAGCTGCAGGCACGCAGCAGAGCCCACGCCGTAGCCGTCGGCTTCCGGCGTGGGCTCATCGCATAGCTGCTACTTCGACCCCGTCAGCATCCCCTTGATCCACCGGGCACGTCCCCCGGGAGGTACCCCCCGAAAGAGGGATGCCCACCCCCGGTGGAGAACCGAGGATGAGACGGCGCTACCAGACCTTGATGCCCCTGGCCATAGGCGGACTCCTCGATTGGGAACTGACGGCAGACAGATCGTATACCCCGTTCGAGGGATGCTGCAAGGCCTGCGCGCTTCGGAACTGCATGCTCGGACGCTCGTCTATGTGACCGCACTCGTTATCGCGGCGTTGGTCACGGCCACTTCTCTGATCCTGGCCGGATATGCGATCGAGGCTCCGGTTACCGTCGCTGCCCTTGCTGTTACCGCTGCTATCGCGGAGCGGAGCAGCGTCCGGTTGACCGCGAATACCGAACTCTCGATCTCCGTGCTTCCGGCGCTACTCGCGGCCGTTTTGTTTGGACCCCTAGCCGCAGCCGCGGTGGGTGGGGCCTCAATGCTTGGAGATCCAGAACTCACCTCCCGCAGTAGCGCACGCTCGCCTCGGCTCAAGTGGGCGACTTACACGAGCACACGCTTCGTGTCGGGTGCTGTCACAGGTTTGGCCGCGCAAGCAGTGATTGCTCTTGTGCCGTCCACATTCGGCGCCCTCATCGCCGCGACACTTGTCGGAGCACTTGTGAGCGAATCGTTGGAGGTGGTCTTTGGTGTCATAACAGCCGCAGTTCGCGGAGAGTCGGTGGCCGATACCGCAAAAACCGTGACCCCGCTCTTGTTCCTCGTTCCTCCGCTCTACGCACCGTTCGTTGCCTTGTTGGCGTTCATGTACGTGCAAATCTCGCCCTGGACGCTCGCCTTGTTCCTCGTTCCTGCGATCGCAGCGCAGCGGCTATACGGGCTGTACCAGGAGCAGAGGAGGCTCGCCGACGACCTATTCACGGTCAACGAAACCCTCGAGCGAGCGAACCTCCAGTTCGCGGCAGCCCTGATCGCGACCCTCGACGCAAGAGACGAGTACACGGCCGGCCACTCCGCCGCCGTCGCGATCTACTCGCGCGA
>Ga0075313_1000143_pt1 | contig 13489 bp, 13 predicted proteins | sample MayberryNE_Catta_3_FD_120051 | JGI IMG/M metagenome (GOLD analysis project Ga0075313, IMG submission 120051) | Natural and restored wetland microbial communities from the San Francisco Bay, California, USA, that impact long-term carbon... | ecosystem: Environmental > Terrestrial > Soil >...
GGTCCGGCGAGGACGCCTGAACGCCTACGAACCGGGCTCGGAGGGGACGCCGTCGAGCCACGCCGCCGCGTCCGCGGCCAGCTCGCCGGCCGCAAGGCAGACGCCTCCTCGCTCGCGCACCGCGTCCAGGAGTCGCGTGTAGAGCCGGTCCCAGCCCCGAGCCGTCCCGGGATCGAAGCGATCCGTATGCCAGAGGACGGCGAAGCCTCCTCCCTGCTCCGCCGCGCGGTCGAGGAGCCCGAGCAGCCGCCCCTCCGCCTCCTGCACGTCGAGCCCGAGGTAGCGATCCTCCCCGAGCGTGACGTCCATCGCCGCGAGGGGCACCTCGACGAGGTCGAGCGGCCGCTCGGCGGCGAGATCCCACGGTCGGAAGGGTTGCGCGATCCCGGCGCGGAAGCCCGGCGCGTCCGGGAACCCGAGCGTCGAGTCGTAGCGGAGGCCGAGCGCGGAGAGCGGCGCGAGGTTCGCGTGCGGGTCGACCCGGAGGTAGTGGTAGCGCTGCCCGCGCACGTCCGCCCCGAGTCCGCGCAGCACCTCCGCCTCGCGCGCCAGGCGGGCGGGATCGTCCGCGGCGCGGTACGTCCCGTGCAGGCCGACCTCGCCACCCGCGGCCACGATCGTCTCCACGAGCCGCGGCCGCAGCCGCTCGTACGTCTCGGGCGAGGGACCGTCGTGCGGGTCGGCGTGGCCCGCGAGCAGGAAGAACGTCGAGCTCGTGCCGCGGCCACGCTCCTCGTCGAGCAGCGCGTCGAAGCGCCAGTTCGGGTCGGTGCCGCGCAGGCGGTGGAGCGGCAGCGCGGCGAGCGCGCGCGCCTCGCGGGCGGCCGGCGCGCCCCGGCGAGCGAGGACGTGCGACTTGAGCCGTGCGGCGGCGCCGCGGGCGCCGATCCGCGTCCACCGCCAGGGCACGTCCACGTCGTGCGTGAGCGCGACCGCGAAACGCGCCCCGCGCCAGCGAGGGGGCTCCAGCCCGAGGCTCCTCCGCAGCAGCTCGAGCGGCGGGTCGAGCGGGTCCAGGCAGGAGGACGCGGCGGCGAAGCGCCCGTGCCCGTCGCGCGGCGCGTCCAGCTCCTCGATGCGCGAGAGGTGGAAGAACGCGTCGGCGAGCTGGTCGCCGGACGGCCGCTCGCCGCGGCGCACCTGCTCCCAGGCCTTCGGGTCGTACGCGAGGTCGCGGCCCAGCTCGAGGTGTCGGCCTCCGAGCGTGTCGAGCACCCAGCGGGCGCGGCGCGAGACGCTCTCCGGGATCAGCGGACGAGGCTCCGGACGACGCGGGCCGCATGCACGGCGGCGGGGCGGAGGTCGTCGCGCGCGAACACGGCGTCCACGTACGGCGGCCGCTGGAGCGTCGGCCGCTCGCCCGCCAGGAGCGTTATCGCCCAGCGCTTCCCGCCGCCGTTCATCACCGCGGGCGCGTGCGGCAGCCCGAGGAGGTCGGCGTACGCGAGGCGCGGCAGGTCGACCCCGCACGCCGCGGCCAGCCCATGCCACTGGAAGAGGCGTGGGTTGATCTCCATGAGCTTGTAGCGCCCGTCCCGCGGGTCGCGCTTGAACTCGACCTGCGAGAGGCCGCTGAACCCGAAGGCCGCCAAGAGGCGCAACCCCTGGTCCACGACCTCCTGCACCCAGACCGCCTCGCCGACCCGGCAGGTCCCGACGAGCCGCGGCGTCTGCCGGAGCTTGCGGCCGCTGAAGAGCCCGAGCGGCGTCCCGCCCGCGTCGAGGTAGCTGCCGAGCGTGTACAGCGCGTCGTCGCCACCCGGCACGAGCTCCTGCACCATCGGCTCGTGCGGCTCGGAGACCGCGTACGCCTCCTCGAGCTGCGCCCTCGTCTCGCAGCGGAATGCCTGGCGGCGATGGCGGCGCTTGAACGCGACCGGGTCGGCAGGCTTGACGAGGACCGGGTAGCCGACGTCGTCCGCGACGGCGAGCGCCTCCGCGGCGCTCCGCGGATGCCCGGTCGTCGGCACGTCCACGCCGGCCGCGCGGGCGACCTCCAGCTGCTCGCGCTTGTTCTGGAGTCGCTCGAGCAGGCCCCAGGGCGGGAAGGGGTACAGAAACCGGCTTCCGAGCTCGTCCCGGCGACGGGCGATCGCGTTCAGACCCTCGTCGTGGGTGGGGAAGATCGGAGCCGGTTGCCCGAGCTCGTCGCCGAGACGCGCCAGGAGCGCGGAGAACCCGTCCTCGTCCTCGCCCGGGTCCGGCGCGAGCACCGGGAGCGCGTAGCGCGAGCGCAGCCCGAGCGCCCAGGGGCGGTGGTCGACGGCGAGCACCGGCGCGCCCACGCGCCCGAGCGAGCGGATCGCGGCGAGCCCGTTCACCCACCCCACGTCCACGACCACGGTGGGCGGTCGGCCGCTCGAGCGCGCCCTCGCCGCGGCCTCGGCCGGCGCCGCCTCCGTCGTCACGCCGCCGATTCTAGAGTCGCTTCGCCCCGGCTCCTGCGGCGCCGCTCGGCGCTCAGGTGACGATGCGGTAGACCTGGAAGCACTCGGCGTACTCGCGGTTGACGTTCACGCCGTGCACGCGGGCGAGGTTCCAGACGTACTCGGGGTCGGCGTAGCGCCGGTGCTGCTGCGAGGCGTAGCGCGCAAGCGCTGCCACCTTCCGCTCGAGGTGACGCTTCTCGAGGGAGACGTAGGCCCCGTACGAGAAGTCGAAGTTGTTCCAGGGCACCTCGTAGCCGAGGATCGTCGTGCGCTTGAACGCGCGTAGACCCTCCTGCGCGATCGTCTGGTGGTCCTGGTGCACGTCGTGGTGCGAGGGCTGGAAGACGACGTCGGGCCTCCACTCCTCCCACGCCGCGACGAGCAGCTCGAGGATCTCCTGCCGGTTCTGCGGGAACGTGCGGACGTCGAAGTCGTGCACGGTGAGCTGCCCCTCGGGGATCCCGAGCTCGGCGGTCGCCTCGCGCACCTCGCGCGCGAGGGTGTCGGGCTCGAAGCCCGGCGGCAGCGAGCGGGTCGCGATCGAGAAGGCGACGTAGCGCACCTCGCACCCTCCCTCCACGAGCCGTGCCATCGTCCCGCCGCACCCGAGCTCGCCGTCGTCCGTGTGCGGCGCGAGCACGAGGGCGCGCTTCCAGGCCTCGATCACCGCGGAATTCCTACCAGCAAACGCGTACCGTTTACACGCGATGGAGCACACCGACGCCGCCCAGGTCGCAGCGCTCGTCGGTGCGCTCGGGGCGGTCCTGGCGGTGATTCCCCGTGACCGCTTCTCACCCCTTGCCGGGCTCGCGCTCCTCGGGCTCGCGTCCGCAGCCCTGGACCGCTCGCTCGTCGGCGACGAGGACGTCCGGCGGCTCGTCACCGAGCCGGCGGGCCTGGCCCTCCTCGGAACCGGTGCCGTGGCGGCCGTGGGGGCGGCCGTCCCGCTCGTACGGTGGCCCGCGGTCGTCCCCCTCGTCCTCCTCGCAGCCGCGCCGTTCCGGGTGCCCGTCACCGTGGGGAGCGAGGAGGCGTTCCTGCTCCTTCCCTTCTACCTCCTCCTCGCCTCGTGCGTGCTGGCGCTCGCCTACCGGGTGCTCCGCGGCGACCGGCCAGCGGCGCCCCCCTTTCTCCTCGCGTTGCCGCTCGCGGCGTTCGTGGCCTTTGCGGCGATCTCGTTCCTGTGGACGTGGGACGAGCGCGAGGGCGGCGTCGAGCTGGCGTTCTTCGTGTTCCCGTTCGTCGCCGCGTTCGCCGTCGTCGCCCGCACCCCGCTCGCTCACTGGCTGCCCCGCGCCCTCCTGGGCACGGTCGTCGCGCTCGGCGTCGTGTTCGCCTCCGTCGGGCTGTGGCAGTCGCAGACCCGCACGGTCTTCTTCGCGCGGGACATCGAGGTGGCCAACGCGTACACGACGTTCTTCCGCGTGACGTCGCTCTTCAAGGACCCGAGCCTGTACGGGCGCTACCTCGTCGTGCCGATCGCCGTCCTGCTCGTGGTCATCGTCGTCCGGCAGGACCGGTCGAGGCAGTGGGTCGCGGCCGCCGCGCTCGTCGCGTTCCTGTTCTGGGGACTCTTCTACTCGTACTCGCAGTCGAGCTTCGTCGCGCTCTTCGTCGTCGCCTTCGGCGTCGTGCTCCTCGGCGTCGGCCGGCGGCTCCGTGTCGTGCTCCTCGTGTGCGCCACGGTGGGGACGCTCGCGGCGGCCGGGTACGCGGCGCACGCGGTCGAGGACCGGTCCGCACGAGAGGTGACGAGCGGCCGCTCGCGCCTCGTCACGGTGACGCTGGACGCCTTCGAGGCGGCGCCGATCGTGGGCGTCGGCGTCGGTGCGCAGCCGAGGGCGAGCGCGGAGGAGTCCGGGCGCGGCTCGCCGGGACGGAACGCGTCGCACACGACCCCCCTCACCGTGCTCGCGGAGGGCGGGCTCGTCGGGTTCGCGCTCTACCTCTGGGTGCTCGGCGCGGCGGGGTGGGCGCTGGTCCTCGTGACGCGACGGGATCGCACGCTCGGCATCGGCCTCGCCGCGGTGCTCCTCACGCTCTTCGTGCACGCGCTGCTGTACGCCGGCTTCTTCGAGGACGCGCTCACCTGGGGCGTCCTCGGGATCGCCGCGGCCGTGCTCGCGTCTCCTCCCCGCTCGAGCGCGGCACCGGGAGCGGTCGAGGCCCGCTCGCCGGGCGCTCCACGCGTGCTGGCACACTGACTGCGGGCCGGTTCGTCCGGCCCTCTCATGCCCCGAGCCCTCATCTGGATCATCGCTGCGGTCGTCGTGCTCGTGCTCGCCCTCGGTGGGCTCGTGGCCGGGATCGCGATCACCACGCCGAACGAGACGAAGGGGGCGCTCGACACGGAGCTCGAGGACGTCACCGTGATCCCCGGGCCCCGGCCGAGCCCCAGGCCGCGCCCGAAGCCGCGCCCCAGGCCGCAGAAGGTCGCCGACCGCCTCTGCTGGCCCACTTTCGGGGCGAATCCGCAGCGCTCGCTGGCGAGGCCGCACGCCCGCCTTGGCCTGCCCGCGCGCAAGCCTCTCTGGGCCCGTGGGCTGGGCGACTACATGGAGTATCCCCCGAGCTACTGCGACGGCGTGCTGTACGTCAACACCTACAACGGCGTCACGTTCGCGCTCGACGCGGAGACGGGCAAGGTCCTCTGGCGGCGAAAGGGGAACACCCATGCGTCCACGCCGGCGATCGACGGCCCCCGGGTCATCGTCAGCTCGCACGACGGCACGGTGCGCGCGCTCGATCGACGCAACGGCCGCGAGCTCTGGCGGGTGGCGACGGCGGGCAAGGTGGAGTCGTCGCCCGTCGTGGTGGGCGGCCTCGTGTACTTCGGGGCGACCGACGGGCGTCTCTTCGCGGTCCGCTCGACCACGGGCCGCGTCCGCTGGGCGTACCACACGGGGGGCCGCATCAACGCCAGCCCGTCCGTGTACGGCCGCCGCGTGTGCATCTCGACGTACGCCGGCTCGATCTTCTGCCTCGACCGCCTGAACGGACGGCGGCTCTGGTCGACCTATGTGAAGCGCGACGCGTTCCGCTACGAGAGCTTCTACGCGAGCCCCTCGACCGACGGCAGGCGCGTCTTCTGCGTCTCGCGGGCGGGCAAGGTGGTCGCGCTCGACGCGAGGAACGGGCGCCTGCTGTGGACGGCGCGCGTCGGCGGCTACGGGTACACGACCCCGGCCGTCGCGAACGGCAGGGTCTTCGTCGGTGGCTTCGACGGCGTCCTCCGCGCGCTGCGCACGACGACCGGCGCGGAGCTGTGGCGCGTGGACACCCCGGGCCGGATCCTGGGCGCACCCTTCGTCGCCGGCAACCACGTCTTCTTCTCCACCCTCGAGACGGAGACCTACGGCGTCCGGATCTCCGACGGGAAGCTCGTCTGGCGCCTCGGGATGGGCAAGTACTCGCCCGGGATCGTGACCGAGCGGACCTACTTCCTCTCGCTGAACGGGATGCTCGTGGCGTTCCGCGGCCGGGACGCGCCGCCGGCGCGCCGCAGGTAGCGCCGAGGGTCCTCAGAAGAGCCGTGGGTGGCGCCGCTGCCAGAGCGGCGAGCGCTGCATCGCCGCCGCGGCGGTGTTCCAGGCTTCCATGCGCGCGCGATACCACGCGAGGGATCCCCGCGCGCGCGTGCCGGGCGCGTCCCCCACGGGCCCGGAGATCTCGTAGCCGAGCTCGCCGAGGAGGTCGCCCGCGATCCCCTCGAACCCCCTGACGTCGGCCTTGCTCATCTGCGACCTCCAGTCCCGCACGCCGCGCGTCGGGGGCTGCAGCAGGCGCTGGTGATGCGGCTTCGCGGACACGTCGACGGCGCCGGCGAACTCGAGCATCTCGGGACGGAAGTGCAGGTCCGCGAACGCGCAGATCGAGCGGACGACGCCTTCCGTGTCCGAGACGAGCTCCTCGTAGCGCAGCTCGTGGTAGCGGTGGACGCCGACGCGGCGCCCGAGGTCGCGGGCGCGGCGTACCTCCGTCCTCCACTCGCAGGCGAAGCCCGCCGCGCTGCGTGGGTGGGCCCAGGTCTTCGTCACGACCCCCTCGGGCATGTCTAGGAACGCGAGCGCGGCGTCGCGGCCGTCACGGATCAGGTGGACGTACTGGGCATCCGGGAAGAGCCGATCGAGCAGGCCCAGGTGGCGCATGTACATCGGGGTCTTGTCCCCCCAGCGGGGCTTGCCATGCCTCGCCGCGTACGTCGCGTACGTTGCGTCGAGCGCCTCGGCGACGCTCATCCCGGGACGGAGCCGGGCCGCGATGTCCGCGGCCGGGACCTCCCAGGCCGCGAGCCGGGGGAGCCGGCGGAGGTCGTCGAGGAACGCCTCCGGGTCGATGCGGCCTCTGTGCCGGTGCGCGAGCTGGGGAACGAAGAACGTCTCGTCCGGAATGGCGATGCCCGGCGAGCGGTCGAGGATGACCCTGAGCATCGTCGTGCCGGACCGGCTGACGCCGAGGACGAAGAGCGGCGGAGTCACTCGTCCTCCGGCGCCGTGACGACGACCTCGGCCCGGTCCGCGCGGCGGCCGACGCGTACGTACACCGCGTATGTCCCCGGCGTATCCGGCGCCCGGAGCACGAGCACGCGCGCGCGGCCGATCCCTCGCTCCCCGGCGAAGAGCCAGCGGTACGACGTGGCGTCGGTCGAGACACGGATCCCGAACCGGCGGCCCGCGACCACCTCGACGCGCTCGCGCGCGAGCTCGACGTAGCGGACGCGGACGGCGCTCGCGCGGGTGCGGTGCGAGCGGTTGCCCGCGCGGTCGAGAGCCCGCAGACGGAGCTCGTAGATCCCGGGGCGCACGGGCCGGCCGTTCACCCGCCCGAACCAGGCGAGCCGGCCACGGTGCTCGCGGAAGCGACCCAGCACGCGGCGGGTGCCGACCACGAGCAGCATCGCGCGGGCGTTCTCGTCGACCTCGTAGCGCACGGTGACGCGGTCGGACCGCCCGTCGCCGTCGGGGGAGAAGACGCGCGGGCGCACGCGCGCGATGCGGATCCGCGGCGGCGTGGTGTCCACCCGAATCGGGTTCGGGAGGACGATCGTGCGCCCGTGCTCCCGGATCTGCGCACGCGGCCGGTAGCGCCCCTCCGCGACCACGCGGTCCATCTCGTCCCGCCCGTCCCACGTGTACGAGACGCGCCCGGCGCTCTCGTCCCGCCCCCGGACGAGGGTGCGCACCCGCTCGCCCTCCGCGTCGATCACGTCCACCGTGACCTCGCTCGGCTTGCGGAGCACGAACGAGATGACCGCGAGGTCGCGCGCGCACTCGCACACGGGCGAGAACACGCGGTCGACGCGCGTGCCCGTGATCGGGCTCCGCTCGAGCTTGAGCCGCTCGGTGACGGCGAACGCGGCCGCGGTCGCGGCGAGGAGCACGAGGACGACGGCGATCTGGGGGAGTCGGGTCAAGGGCCGGCAGCGCGGCCCGGTTCGAGATCGTCGCGGTCGCAGCCCGTGGCCTCGCCGCTGGCCCGCACCGTGCGCATCGCCGCAGCGATGCTAGTCGATCGCCGCGGGAGCTCTTCCGTTGCGCGCGCGCTGGACGCGGACCCAGCTGTGCCGCCCGAGCCAGCCGAGGAGGAACACGAGACCGCCCGAGAGCGCGACGACCACGATCACGCCGGCTCCGGGCACGTCCAGGAGCTTGATGCCCGCGAGGCCGAGGATGGCCGCGAGCAGGAGCCGCAGCCGTTGCTCCGGGATGGAGACGCTCAGGTGCCCGCCGGCGAGCACGCCCGGGATGGACCCGAGCAGCAGCCAGAAGAGGATCGCGAAGTCGATGTTCCCGGCCGCCCAGTGCGCAGCGCCGGCCACGTACAGCAGCACCGCGGCGTGGAAGATGTCCGTGCCCACGACCTTGTGCGCGCGCAGGGGGAACAGGATCAGGAGCGTGAGCCCGAAGAAGACGCCGCTGCCGACGGACGTGAGCCCGACGATGAAGCCGCCGAAGGCCCCGATCAGCACCGCTGCGAGCCGGTCGCGGGTCGAGAGCGCCCACCCGGGATCCTCACTGCTCACGGGGCGGACCAGGCTCTTCGCGATCAGGCCGACGGCGCCGAACAGGAGCGCTGCGCCGAGCACCTGCCCGAGCACCGACTCGACGTCGTCGCCGTAGCGCTGGACGAGCTCGACGTTCACCCACACGCCGAGCAGCGACATCGGCGCCGAGCCGACGAGCATCCAGCCGGCGAGCCGGGCGCGGACGTTGCCGAGCCGGCGGTGCTGCACTGCGCTGACCGTCTTGAACGCGGCGCCATGGGCGATGTCCGTCCCGATCGCGGTCCCCGGAGGAACGCCGAACAGGAACACGAGGAGCGGCGTCATGAGCGAGCCGCCGCCCATGCCGGTCATCCCGACCAGGAGCCCGGTGACGAGCCCCAGAACGGTGTACTTCCAGTCCATGTTCTCGCAGGTCGAGGATCCGCTACTCGCGGATCCTCGACCGCGCCGAGACCCCTGAAGCGCGGCTGCTGCGCAGCCGCTGGTGGCCGCGTTCGTCCGTCTCGCGCGCGCGCTCGCTCGTCGGCTCGCGGATGCTCGACCGCGCCGAGACCCCTGACGCGCGGCTGCCCCGCAGCCGCTCGCCGCGCCGGGCGTCCGTGCCGCGCCTGCCGGGGCGGGTCGTCACTGACTCCGGTACGCCCCGATGAGGACCTCGGCCACCTCGGGCCGCGTGAACTCGACCGGCGGGATCTCGCCCTCGCCGAGCATCTCGCGCACCTTCGTGCCCGAGAGAAACACGCGGTCCTCCGGCCCGTGCGGGCAGGACTTCGTGCTCGCCATCGACCCGCACACGTTGCACCAGAACGTGTGCTCGAAGAACATCGGCTCGACGTCCAGCTCGTGCGGCGCGAACTCGTCGAAGACGAGCTGCGCGTCGTAGGTGCCGTAGTAGTCGCCGACGCCCGCGTGATCGCGTCCCACGATGAAGTGCGAGCAGCCGTAGTTCTTCCGGCAGATCGCATGCCAGATCGCCTCGCGCGGACCTGCGTAGCGCATCGCCGCGGGGAACGCCGAGAGGAGGACGCGGTCCTCCGGGTAGTAGCCCTCCAGCAGTGTGCGGTAGCACTCGACGCGCACGTCGACAGGGACGTCGTCGGACTTCGTGTCTCCGACGAGCGGGTGGACGAGCAGCCCGTCCACCGTCTCCAGGGCGACCTTCGTCAGGTACTCGTGCGCGCGGTGGATGGGGTTCCGCGTCTGGAAGCCCACCACACGCTTCCAGCCGCGCTCGGCGAAGACGCGGCGCGTCTCGGCGGGGTCGCGCGCGAGCTCCGGGATCGTCGGCTCGGGACGGTCGAACACCGTCACGCGGCCGGCGAGGTAGAGCGGCTTCTGCGCGTACAGGCGCGCGACGCCGGGATGGGCGTCGTCGGTCGTGCGGAAGCACAGCTCTGCTTCCCGCTCCTTGTCGTACGGGTAGGCCTCCTCGACCTCGAGGACGGCGAGCGGGCGGCCGCCCTCGTCGACGAGCGAGACGAGGTCGCCCGCGGGCGCGGCGTCGACGGCCAGGCACACCGGAAGTGCCCACGGGAGCCCGTTCGTCAGATGCATGTCCTCGACGACGCGCTCGTAGTTCTCACGGCCCATGAACCCCTCGAGCGGCGAGAGCGCGCCCGCCGCGAGCATGTCCAGGTCGGAGATCTCCCGGGAGGCCAGCGCGACCGCCTCGAGGCTCTCGAGCCCGGCCGGGCGGTCGCCGGTGCGATCGACGAGGGCGCCGCCGTGCGGCGCGATCAGGCGATCCGTCGCCGCCACCGTCATGCCGGGACCTCGGCCGCGACGAGGCCTAGCTCCTCGAGCCGCGCGATCACGAGCGCTGCCGCCTCCTCCGGCGACGTCTCCTCGGTGTCGACGACGATCTCGGGAGAGGCGGGCGCCTCGTACGGGTCGTCAACGCCTGTGAATCCCTTGATCTCGCCGGCGAAGGCCTTCGCGTACAGGCCGTTGACGTCGCGCCGGGCGCACTCCTCGACGGAGGCCTGTACGTGCACCTCGACGAAGGGCCCGAACTGCTCGACCATCGCGCGCGCCTTCCCGCGGGTCTCCTCGTACGGGGAGATGGCGGCCGCGAGGACCGCGCCTCCCTGACGGGTCAACCGGGACGCGACCCAGCCGATCCGCTCGATGTTCGTGTCGCGGTCCTCCTTCGAGAAGCCGAGGCCCTTGGAGAGGTGCGTGCGCACCGTGTCCCCGTCCAGGTACTCGACGATGCAGCCGCGCCGGTCGAGCTCGGGGCCCACGAGGTGCGCGATCGTCGACTTCCCGGAGCCCGAGAGGCCGGTGAACCAGAGCGTGAAGCCCCCCTCGCGCGTGCGGTCCGACTCGGGGTGCTCGTGGGCGTGGATGTGGTCTTGCGTCATGTCGTCCTTTCCAGCGTCGTGTCCAGATGAATGCCGCACTCCAGCTTGTCCGAGCCGGCCCAGCGGCCCGCCCGCTCCTCCTCGTCCGTCGACGTCGGACGGGTGCACGGGATGCAGCCGATGGAACGGTACCCGGCGTCGTGCAGCGGGTTGAAGGGGATCTCGTTCGTCTCGATGTACGACCACACCCGCTTCTCGCCCCAATCGGCGAGCGGATGGATCTTGAAGACCTGGTACCGCTCCGACCACTCGATCTTCGGCGTGCCCGCGCGGCTCGGCGACTGGTCGCGCCGGATGCCCGAGATCCACGCATCGTAGGGGGCCAGCGCGCGGACGAGCGGCTCGACCTTGCGGATGTTGCAGCAGCGGTCCGGGTCGCGTTCCCAGAGGTTCGGTCCTTCGGCGCGGTGCTGCTCGGCCACGGTCGGGATCTCCGGCTGGATGAGACGCAGCTGGTAGCGCTCGACCAGCCGCTCGCGCGTCTCGTACGACTCGCGGAAGAAGAGGTGGGTGTCGAGCTCGACCGTGTCCATCCGCAGCCCGAGCTCGGCGACCATGTGCACGAGCACCGAGGACTGCTTCTGCCACGAGCAGGTGAGACAGAGCCGTGGCCAGAAGAACTGATGCGCCCAGGCGATCAGCTCCTCGGCGGTCATGGCCTCGAAGTCGAGGTCAGGCAGCCGGGGACGGCTCACGACCGCCAAGCAGGACCTCCTTCAGCGTGTCGCCGCGCAGCCCGAGACGGAGCGTCTCGAGGGCGATCACCTCGTCGGGGGGGATGTTGCCGAGGTTCACCTCTGGGCCGAAGTGCTTCACGAACCACGCCTGCGAGCCCTTGGTGGGCGCCTCCCAGATCAACTCGTGGAAGCTGATCGAGTGCTCGATCTCGTCCACGAGCCCCGTCCGCAGCTCGCCGGTGGGACGGTAGATCCCCGCGGTGCCTCCCTCGCGACCCTCGGCGATCACCTTCCAGGCGCCCGCGTCGAGCTCCTCGCGCATCCACTGCACCCACAGGTAGGGGGCGATGTTCACGTCGGAGTCCTTCGAGCCGACCTCGGAGAGCACGACGAAGTCGCGGGCGAAGTCCGCGATCAGCTCGAGCTTGTCCTCGCGCGGGATCTCGAGGGTTCCGTCCGAGATCTCGACGTGGGAGAAGCGGTAGTGCTCGAGCCAGCGCTTGAACTCGTCCAGCTTGGCCTGCCCGTACACGGCCTCGAACAGCGTCCCTCCGCAGACCACGGGAGTCGAGAACGAGCGGTAGAGGGCGATCTTCTTCTCGAGGTTGTTCGTGACGTAGCTCGTGCCCCAGCCGAGCTTCACGATGTCCACGTACTCCCCGGCGGTGTCGAAGAGGCCCTCGATCTCGCGCAGGTTGAGGCCCTTGTCGATGACGTGGGTCAGGCCGCGCGTGCGGGGCTTCCCCTCGCGGCTCGGCACGTCGAGGAAGGCGCTCACGTCAGAGGCGTGCATAGATGTCCTCCAGCTTCTTCAGGGCCCGCTCCTGGACGTCCCGGTAGAGCGAGCCTCCATGGGCGTCGATGCCGACCGTCAGGGGGCCGAAGTCCTTCACCCGGAACTTCCACAGGCACTCGGGCATGAGCTCCTCCCACGCGACCTCCTCGATCTCCTCGATCTGGGTCGTCTCGAGCGCCGCGGCTCCGCCGACGATCGCGAAGTAGACCATCCCGAGCCGCTGCATCGGCTCGATCGCCTCGTCCGGGAACCCGCCCTTGCCGCAGATCGCGCGCACCCCGTACTGCGCCCCGAGGCCCTCGGTGAACCGGACCATGCGGGCGCTCGTGGTCGTCCCGATGCAGAGCTTCTCGTACCGCCCCGGGCCGATCTTGCGTACGTTTGGCGCCGTGTGCAGGAGGAACGCTCCGGTGAGGTCGAGCGGGGGCTCGACGCCCTGGTCGAAGATCCGGATCTGCGTCCGGTCGCGGATGCCGATGACGTGGCCCTGGACGACCACCTCGTCCCCCGCGCGGAGTTTCAGGATCTCGGCGGGGTCGTTCACGGGGAACGTGACCTCGTGCGTCGCCATCAGCTGTGGACTCCTTGGCACGCACTCGTCACGCTTACAGTGCCAGGCACTGTAAAGGTCGCCCCGTTCGGCCGACCGCGCCTCACGCGTCCCTCTCGTACGTGACCGAACCGGTCGCGGAGACGTGGGCGGACGCACGGCGGGCGGCCCAGCACTGGTAGTTCACGGCCACCGGGTTCAGCGTCATGTGCGTGTCCGCGTGCTCGACGTGGACGGAGAGGACGGTGACGTCGCCGCCGAGGCCCATCGGGCCGATCCCGGTCTCGTTCAGGAGCTCGTACAGCTCCCCCTCGAGCTCCGCCACGAGCGGGTCGGCATTGCGGGTCCCGACCGGCCGGGCGATGGCCTCCTTCGCGAGGTGCATCGCGTAGTCCGCGGAGCCGCCGATGCCGACGCCGACGATGCCCGGGGGGCAGGGCTTCCCGCCCGCGCCGACGACGGACTCGAGCACGAACTTCTTGATCCCCGTCACGCCGTCGGCGGGAACGCACATCTTCAGGAAGCTCATGTTCTCCGACCCCGAGCCCTTCGGCACGCACTTGACGTCGAGGCCGTCCGAGTCGGGGACGAAGTCCCAGTGCACGATGGGGACGCGGAACCCGACGTTCGGCCCCGTGTTCTCGCGCGTCAGCGTGTGCACCGTGTTCGA
>Ga0075313_1000144_pt1 | contig 13485 bp, 14 predicted proteins | sample MayberryNE_Catta_3_FD_120051 | JGI IMG/M metagenome (GOLD analysis project Ga0075313, IMG submission 120051) | Natural and restored wetland microbial communities from the San Francisco Bay, California, USA, that impact long-term carbon... | ecosystem: Environmental > Terrestrial > Soil >...
CCCGCAGGGAGAGGCCACGGTTCGCGGCCTCGCGCGCGGCGAGCTCGAGTGCCGCCCGCGCATGCTCGGACCCGTCGAACCCGACGACGACGGTCCTTCTCTCGTGCTCGCCTCGACTCGTGGACATCGTTACGTTGCGCAACGAATATACTCGAGCGATGCCCCGGAAGCGCGCGGGAACCGAGAGCGGCAGCCACTACAACGTCACCCTGGCGGCGCTGACCTTCGCCGGGATCGCCTTCGCGCTCCAGCAGACGATGATCATCCCCGCGCTTCCGACGCTGCAGCGCGAGCTGGACACGACCACGGCGTGGGTGACCTGGCTCCTCACCGGGTTCCTGCTGAGCGCGTCCGTCGCCACCCCGCTGCTCGGCAAGCTCGGCGACCAGCACGGCAAGGCGCGCCTGCTCGTGATCAGCCTGGGCATCTTCCTCCTGGGCTCGATCGGCGCGATCTTCGCCCCGGACATCTGGACGCTCATCGGCTTCCGGATCCTGCAGGGCGCGGGGGCCGCGGTCTTCCCCCTCAGCTTCTCGATCATCAAGGACGAGTTCCCGGAGGAGAAGGTCGGCGTGGCGGTCGGTGTCGTCTCCGCCGTGTTCGCGGTGGGAGGGGCGCTCGGGCTCGTGCTCTCCGGGCTGATCGTCGACCACGCGTCCTGGCGCTGGATCTTCGTGGTCGGTGCGATCGGCGTGGCGCTCGCCATCGCCGGCGTGCACCTCTTCGTGCCGGAGTCGCCCGTGAAGACGCCGTCCAGGCTCGACGTGCCGGGAGCGCTCCTTCTCTCCGGGGGCCTGCTCGCCCTGCTCATCGCCCTCACGGAGGGCAACAGCTGGGGCTGGGGGTCCACGCGCATCGTGGGCCTCTTCGTCGCCTCGGGGATCCTGCTCGTGGGGTGGGGCCTCGTCGAGGCACGCGTCCCCGAGCCGATGGTCGACCTGCGCATGCTCGCCCGCCGGCCGGTGCTGTTCGCCAACGTCACGGGCCTGATCGCGGGCTTCGCGATGTTCGGGGCGTTCGTGCTCATCCCGAACTTCGTGGAGATGCCACGCGGCCTTCCCGCCGACGTCGCGTCGCTCGTCGACTACGGGTTCGGCGCAAGCACGTCGATGACGGGCCTCTACCTGCTGCCGGGCGCCGCGGCCGGCTTGCTCTCCGGACCGCTCGCGGGCGTCCTCGGCCGGCGCTACGGCTCCAAGTGGCCGCTCGCGCTGGGGATGGCGCTCGCCGCGGTGGGGCTGACGATGCTCGCCCAGTGGCACGACAAGCCCTGGCAGATCGTGCTCGGGATGGTCGTCCTCGGCGGCGGCGTCCCCTTCACGTTCGCGGCGATGGCGAAGATCATCGTCGACTCCGTCCGCCCGACCGAGACGGGGATCGCGACCGGGATGAACACGGTCATGCGGACCCTCGGCGGCGTCATCGGCGCGCAGGCGGGCGCGGCGATCCTGACCGCCGACACGATCGCGGGCACGGACATCCCCGCGGAGTCGGCCTTCGCGACGGCGTTCTGGATCGGTGCCGGAGCGGCCGTGATGGGCACGTTCGTGGCGATCTTCGTGACGCCGCTCCGGGAGCGTGGGGGGCGGATCGTGACCGTCGGCGGGGCGAAGTGAGCGCGTCCGAGCCGATCCAGCTGGCGCAGGAGCTCGAGCGGCTCGTCCTCCTGCTCGTGCGGCAGCGGGGCGATCTCCATCCGAGCGACGACCCGCTGCTCTCGCCGACCCAACGGCTCGCCCTCGCGACCGCCGTCGACGAGTCGCCGCTCCGCCTGGGGGCGCTCGCCGAGCGGATGGGGACCTCGGACGCGACCGCGAGCCGCACGGTGGACGGGCTCGAGGCGCTCGGCCTGCTCAGACGGGCGGTGGACCCCACCGACCGGCGCGGCGTCCTCGTCGTCGCGACCCCCCGGGCGGTCGAGCTCCTCGCGGAGAAGCGGAGGAGGCTCGTGGACATCCTCGCGAGCGGCCTCGCGCGCATGCCCGAACGGGATCAGGCGCGGCTCGTCGCCCTCCTCGGCGAGCTGAACGACGTGCTCGACCCGCGGCAGGCTTCGACACGCGCCTCGACGCCGGCCTGACGGCGCCCGGTGCACGCGGGAGCTACGAGGGCGTCGTGAGCCCCGGCTCGCCGGGCTCCGGCTCCGGTGCGATCACGACCGGCTCCGGCTCGGGCGCCGCCTCTCCCTCCCTCGCGAGCCGGCGGCGGCGCTCGGCGGTCAGCTCCTGCACGACGATCTGGATGGAGCCGGTCAGCGGGACGGCCACGAGCGCGCCGAGGACCCCGAGCAGCGCTCCGAAGACGGTGACGCTCACGATCACGAGCGAGGCCCAGATCTTCGTCGCCTTCCGCTGGATGGTGGGGGTGAGCAGGTTGTTCTCGACCTGCTGGTAGACGAGCACCACGGCGAGCATCACGAGAGCCGCGGTCAGGCCCTCCTCGGCGAGGAGCGTGGGCACGAGGACGAACCCCGCGATCGTCGCTCCCAGGTTCGGGATGAGGTCGAGGAAGCCGGCGATCACGCCGAGCGCGAGCGCGTAGTCGGACCCGAGAAGCCAGGCCGTCCCGCCCTGGACGGTTCCCGCGATCACCGCGATCGTGGCGGCGCCGATCGCCCAGCGCGAGATCGTCGTCGTGATGCGCTCCCAGACGTCCAGCGTGCGCTCGGCGTGCGGCCGCGCGAGGAGGCTCGTCACCGCCTCCTTGATCCGCGGCATGTCGATGAGCACGAAGAGCGCGACGAAGACGAGGGTGAAGATCCCGAGCGCGAAGCCGAAGACGTTGCCGGCCACGCCGACGAGCGCGGCCAGGTCGAAGGGGATCGTGTCCGCCAGGCTCTGCGACCCGTCCTGGACGTGCTCCGCGCCACCCGAGTCCCCGAGCCATCCGAGCTCGTCCGACTCGCGCAGGTCGGCCACGATGTCGGGCAGGTCGTGCAGGAAGTCGCGGACGCTGCGGAGCAGCGGCACGGCGAGCAGGAGAGCGAGCAGCGTCACGACCACCACGGAGCCGAGCACGAGGATCGTGGCGGCGAGGCCGCGGCCGAGACCGGTCTTCGCCATCAACAGGCGCAGGGGGTACTCGAAGACGAAGGCGAGGAAGACCCCCGTGAACACGAGCAGGAGCGCGGTCGAGATGGAGACGAGCGCCCAGACGCCGAGCAGCACGGCGACGACGACGAGGAGCGTGCGGATCGAGAAGGTGATCTGGACGCTGCGCGGGAGCGCCCGGCCCGGCGGCGTCGAGCCGAGCCCGCTCACCGGACGACCGTCCGAGCACCGTCGCGCATCGGGTACGGAGGTTAGAGCAGGCGGGAGTCGACGCACAGAGGGCACGGCACCCGTTCACCGGGGTGATCCCGGCTCCGGGGCCTTCACCCGGGTGACTCGATACGGGATCGCGGCAGCCCGAGCGAAGCCGGTCTAGAGTCGCGGCATGACGCAGGCGGCGACGGCGGAGTACGGACGCCGGCTGGAGCGTGCGGACGTTCGACCGCCGTTCCGTCTCACGCGTCTCCTGCTCGCGTTGCTCGTCTCGGGAACGAGCCTGTTCCTGGCCGCCGCACTTCTCCCCGGGCTCGACGTCGAGCGCTGGTGGCAGGCGGTCCTCGCTGCCGCCGTCATCGGCGTGTTGAACGCCATCGTGGCGCCGCTCGTCGCAGCGATCGCGCTCCCGTACACGGTCGCCACGTCGTTCCTGCTCATCCTCGTCGTCGATGCGCTGATCCTGCTCGCCGCCGACTCGGTCACGGAGGGGGCGATCTCCGTCGACGGGTTCTTCTCCGCTCTCGTCGCCGCGCTCGTCATCTCGGCGCTGTCCACGACGCTGGAGGTGATCCTCGGGGTGAACGACGACGAGGCGTACTCGCTCCGCGTCGTCCACCGCATCGCCAGGCGCTCGGGAGAGCGCGTGGAGTCCGACGTCCCGGGGATCGTGTACCTCGAGATCGACGGGCTCTCGAAGCCCGTGCTGCAGCGGGCCATGCGTGACGGCAACGCGCCGCAGCTGGCGAGCTGGCTCGCGAACGACACGCACCGGCTCGTGGAGTGGGAGACCGACCTCTCCTCCCAGACCGGCGCGAGCCAGGCCGGCATCCTCCTCGGCTCGAACGAGGGCATCCCCGCCTTCCGCTGGGTCGAGAAGGAGCGCGGCGAGCTGATGGTGTGCTCGAACCCGGACGACTGCGCGGAGATCGAGCGCCGGCACGCGGGCGACGGGCTGCTCCGGAGCGGCGGGGCGAGCCGCGGCAACCTCCTCTCCGGAGAGGCCGACCACGTGCTCCTGACGGCGAGCCGCGTGAGCGCGGAGAAGAGCGCCAACCCGGGCTACCGCGCGTTCTTCGCCAACGGCTTCAACGTGTCGAGAACGCTGACCCTGTTCTTCTGGGAGGTGATCCTCGAGCTCGCCGCCGCCGCCCGCCAGCGGCGCCGCGACGTGCGCCCGCGCGGGCACCGCGGAGGCATCTACCCCTTCCTGCGCGGCGGCATGTGCGTCGTCGTCCGCGACCTGACCGTGTACGCCGTGCTCACCGACATGTTCAAGGGGCGGCCCGCGATCTACGCGACCTTCGCGAGCTACGACGAGGTCGCGCACCACTCCGGCCTCGAGCGCCAGGACACGCTCGAGGCGCTGCGCAAGCTCGACCAGCAGCTCGGCCGGCTCGAGCGGGCCCGCCGCTACGCGCCGCGGCCCTACCACGTCGTCGTGCTCTCGGATCACGGCCAGACCCAGGGGGCGACCTTCAAGCAGCGGAACGGCTACGGGCTCGAGGATCTCGTCCGCGGGTCCGTGGAGGCGAAGGACGTGCACGCCGTCGCGGGCGGCGACGAGAGCCGCACGACGGTCGGCGTCGCCTTCGACGAGGCGACGGGCCACGGCGACGAGTCGGGCAAGAAGCGCGGGCCGAAGAAGGACGTGTCCGGCGACGGCGTGATCGTGCTCGGGTCCGGGAACCTCGGCCTCGTGTACCTCATGGAGGAGCCACGTCGCCTCTCGCTGGAAGAGATCGAGCAGCGGCATCCGCGGCTCCTGCCCGCCCTGCGGGAGCACCCGCACGTCGGGTTCGTGCTCGCGGTCTCCGAGCGAGACGGGCCCGTCGTGCTCGGCGGCGGCGGCATCCGCCACCTCCGCGACGGCCGCGTGGAGGGGGACGACCCGCTCGCTCCCTTCTCTCCGTCCGCCGGCCGCCACCTCCTCCGCTCCGCGGGGTTCCCGAACGCCCCGGACCTGTGGGTCAACAGCTTCTACGACGCGGAGCTCGACGAGGGCTGCGCGTTCGAGGAACTGATCTCGTTCCACGGGGGCATGGGCGGCCCGCAGACACGGGCGTTCCTGCTCGTGCCGATGGAGCTCCCGCTGCCGGAGGAGCCGATCGTCGGCGCCGCGGCCGTGCACGGGATCCTCAAGGGTTGGCGCGGCGACCTCGCCCAGGCCGGGTAGCCGCTCACGCGCGGCGGGCAGCTCCGACGTACACGCCGCCGCAGACGATCGCGCCGCCGACGACCGCGGTCGCCGTGATCGGCTCGTCCGCGAGCAGCGCACCGACCACGAGGGCGACGATCGGCATGAGCACGAAGAGGTACGAGACGGCGGACGCCGTCCAGCGCTGCACGACGAAGAGCACGAGCAGGAACAGCACGACCGTGGCGGCGACGAGGTAGCCGAGCGCGAGCTGCGTCTCGCCCTCCCGTGGAAGCGCGACGGTGGCGCCTCCCACGAAGCAGACGAGCAGAAGCGCGAGCGCGCCCACGCCCATCCCGACCGTGTTCATGGCCACCGGGTGGATCCTGCCGGCGAGCTTCGAGACCACGACGGCCTCGGACGCGCACAGGGCGGCGAGGACGAGGAGGACGAACGACCCCGGGCCGAAGTCGAGCGAGCCGGGCTGGAAGAATATGACGGCCGAGCCGAGGATGGCGACGAGCGCACCGGCCACCGCGCGCGTGCTCAGCCGCTCCATGCCGTGGGCGACGGCGAGGAGCAGGGTGAGGAGCGGCCCGACGGCGAGCACGATCGCGGCGACTCCCGCCGGCACCTCGCGCATCGCGATGTAGAGGAGTCCGTACGTGCCGGTCACCGTCAGCAGGCCGTAGAGCCCCGCGAGGACGAGCCCGCGGCCCCGGGGAAGCGCGATCCGCAGGCCGGCGCAGAGCAGCGCGAACGCGACCGCGGCGAGCGTGAAGCGCAGGCCCGCGCCCCACAGCGGGTCGAGCTCGCGGTTGCTGAAGCGGATGGCGACGAAGTTCGAGCCCCCGATCACGATCGCCCCGCCGAAGGCCGCGCGAGCCGCACGGTCGGGAGCGGCCCCGAGCGGGAGCGGAACTGCCCGGGCACGAGCGTCCGTGCTCGGCTCCACCGCCCTCCGGGTCAACCCCGCGTCGAGTCCGGACATGGCCAGAGCATGGACGCATCCGGGCCGGGCCGCATCGGGCGAACGCCCCATTCGCGGCGCGCCTGGCGATGCTCACTCGAGCAGCCGCTGCTCCATCGCGAACACGGCCGCCGCGGCGCGGGAGGAGACGCCGATCTTCGCGTACAGGTTCTCCACGTGGCGCCCCACCGTCTTGGGCGAGATGACGAGCTCCTCGGCCACCTGGCGGTTGGAGCGGCCCCGAGCGAGGAGCCGCAGGACCTCGACCTCCCTGTCGGTGAGCCCTGCCGGCCAGCGCAGGGGCGACGGAGGCTCGCGCCGGCCCGCGGCCGCGAGCACGCAGCCGACCGCGTCCGCGTCGAGCCGCTCACCCGCCTCGGACTCGAGCACCTCCGCAGCCGCGTCGGCGGTCAGGGCCGGCCGGTGCGGGCGGTCGGCGACGAGCGCCGCGTACACGTCGGCCGCCGCGACGATGCGCGCCTCCGGCGAGACGGCGTCGCGGCGCAGCGCGCGATGGTAGCCAGAGCCGTCGAGCCGCTCGTGATGCGAGCAGGCGGGCTCCACCAGCTCCGACAGCGGGCCGCAGCGGGCGAGGATCCGCTCCGTGGAGTAGGGATGGAGCCGCACGCGCTCCCACTCCGCGGTCGTCAGCGGCCCGGGCTTGTCCCAGATCCCGTTCTCGACCGACACCCGCCCGAGATCGTGCAGGAGACCCGCCCGGCGGAGCCGCTCGCAGGAGGCGGCGTCGCGACCGGCGAGGCGCCCCGCGTCCTCCGCGAGGGCCGCCACCGCGCGCGAGTGGCCCCGGATCCAGGGCGACTTCAGGTCCGCGAAGTCGGAGAACGCGCTCAGGACGGGGTCGAGCGCCTCCGCCGGGATCGTCTCGGGCTCCGGCTCGGCGGCGAGCGCGGCCTCCCACTCGTCCGCGCCCGCGAGCGCGGCGAGGACGTCTCTTCCGACCCGCTCGAAGGCCCGGACGACGGCAGGGTCGTGCCCGTGCCCGCTTCGCCTGCGCAGCCACGCGCGCGGGTCCTGACCGAGCCCCACCGCGAGGTCTACGTCCTTCGCGGCGACGACGACCCGCACCGCGAGCGGGATAGCATCGCCGGCAAGGCCTGCCGGAGCGCCCTTCCCGTCCCAGCGCTCGTAGGCGTGCGCGAGCGCCTGCACCACGTCGTCGCCGAGGCCGGCGCGACGGGCGAGCAGCGAGGCGACCTCGCAGTGCACGGGCAGCGAGCGCTCGCCGTGGCGGAGGTCGGCCACCGCGCCGGCGACGAGGCGGGCTCGGCGCGCCGGAGTCCGGCCCGGGGCCACGCTGCGCACGTAACGCGTGAGCTGCTCGCGCGGCGAGCCCATGACGACGGGTGCCATCGCCGCGACGAACGCCCGCTCGTCGCCGCCCACGAGCGCCGCCGTCTCGGCCGCGTCCGCAGTGCAGCCGAGGAAGCGCAGGAGCGCGAACCGGTGCGTCGTCCGGCGCTCGCTCGCGGTGGCGCCCATCGCCTCCGCCAGGGCGGTCGCGATCGCGCACGTCCGCAGCGCGTGACCGGGCACGTGACCGGTCGCGAGATCCGTCGCGAGGGACACGGACGCGAGGAGCTCCGCAAGACGGAGCGGCCGCGGCGGCCCGGAGCCTTCCGCCCCTGCCATGACGGGCAACGCTAGCGACTAGACTCGGCCGCCGTGGCGCTCGAGCTGTACATGGTCGGCGTCATCGTCGAGGACATGCCTCGCGCGCTCGCGTTCTACCACCGGCTCGGGCTCGCCGTTCCCGACGACGCCGAGGGCATGGAGCACGTCGAGATCCCGATGGGCGGGATGACGTTCTTCCTGAGCACGAAGACGGCGAACGCCCGCTGGGACCCGGCACGCGTCGAGCCCCGGGGCGCCGGCTACCGCATCGTGCTCGAGTTCTACCTCGAGAACCGCGAGGCGCTCGACGCGAAGTACGAGGAGCTCACGGGCCTCGGCTACCGCGGCCACCACGCGCCGTACCAGGTCACGCCGGAGCTCCGCTTCGCGCTCGTCGACGACCCCGACGGAAACACCGTGCTCCTCTCGGCCTCGACCGAGGCGGCCGAGGGGTAGGAGGAGCCTCGCGGGAGGCTCCTCCACACACTCGCCCCTCAGAACGACGCCTGGGCGGTGCAGACCTCGCCGGAGGGGCTCACGGCCCTCGCCCGGAAAGCGTCCGCCCCGGCACGGTTCGGCGCGAGCACACGCGCCTCGAACGAGCCGCTCGGGCCGCGGGTGACCCGCGTCAGGCGGGCGATGCGCCGACCGTCCTGTCGGATGACGACGTTCCAGCGAACGCCGTTCCGGTTCTGGTCGACCTCGAACTCGACCTCGATCCTGCCGTCCTCGTCGCTGAGCTTCAGCTTCGAGGTGCTCGACTTCGTGCACTTCCCGGCGACGCGGACGTCGCCGTCCTTCCCCAGCCCGGCCGGCGCCGCCACGAGCGCCAGCGCCAGCGCGGCCAACCCGACCGCGGTTCCTGCGCTCCACTTCCGCATCTCCGACTCCTCTCGTCCGGTGATCTCGACGGCCGGAGCGTCCCGCGGGAGCGGTCCGGAGGGCAATGGGACATTGGTCGTAGGCCCCTGGGCCGGACAGCGGAGCGCGGCGATACTCAGCCGTGATGGCGCGAGCCGACGGAGGCCACGAACCGGGCGGGACCGCCTCGGTCTCGGGCGCGGTCGCGCAGTTCGCCCTCACGGGGCTCGTCGTGCTCGCCCTCTTCCTCGCCGGCTCGCTGCTCGTCTTCCGCAGCCTCGGGCGCGGCGAGGGACTCCGGGACGCACGGCACTTCGCCGCGCTCACGGGGCAGGGCATCGTCGAGCCCGCCCTCACCGACGAGCTCATCGCAGGGAACGAGGCTGCGCTCGCCGGCCTCGACGCGCTCGTCCAGGAGCGGGTGCTCGGGGAGCGCGTCGTGCGCGTGAAGCTCTGGTCGCCGGACGGACGGGTCGTCTACTCGGACGAGCCGAGGCTCGTGGGCGCGCGGTACGCGCTCGACGACTCGAAGCTCGACGTGCTGCTCACCGGCTCGACGCGGGCGGAGCTGAGCGACCTGTCCGGGCCCGAGAACCGCTTCGAGCGCGGAGAGGGAAGCCTGTACGAGGTCTACCTGCGCGTGCGCGCCCCGGACGGCACGCCGCTGCTCTTCGAGACGTACCAGCGGGCGAGCGAGGTCACGTCGACCGGACGGCGGATCTGGCTGCCGTTCGCGGGCCTCCTGCTCGCGAGCCTCGTGCTCCTGTGGCTCGTCCAGGTGCCGCTCGCGTGGCGGCTCGCGGATCGCCTCCGCCGCAGCCAGCGGGAGCGGGAGGCGCTCCTCGAGCGGGCCGTCGAGGCGAGCGCGGACGAGCGGCGCCGTATCGCCGCGGACCTCCACGACCGCGTCGTGCAGGATCTCGCCGGGATCTCGTACTCGCTGAGCGCCGCGGCCGAGGCCGACGATCCGGGGCTGTCGGAGGGCACGCGCTCGACGCTGCGCGAGGCGGCGCTCGGGACACGTGACAGCATGAGGCGCATCCGCTCGCTGCTCGTCGAGATCCACCCGCCGAACCTGCGCGCGACCGGGCTCGAGGCCGCGCTCGTCGACTTGCTCGCTCCGCTCCCGGCGCGCGGGGTCGAGGCGACCCTCGACGTCGCGGAGGGGGTCGAGCTGCGAGAGGACACGGAGCTGCTCTTCTACCGCGCCGCCGGGGAGGCGCTGCGGAACGTCGAGCGCCACGCCGGAGCGGAGCACGTCCGGGTGGAGGTCGCGAAGGAGGACGACCGCGCGCGCCTGCGCGTCGTCGACGACGGCGGCGGCTTCACGCCGGAGCAGCGGGAGCGAAGCCGGGCGGACGGGCACGTCGGCCTGTCCCTGCTCGAGGAGCTCGCCACGCGGATGGACGGGACGCTGGACGTCCGCTCGACCCCCGGCGAGGGCACGGCGTTCGTGCTCGAGGTGCCCGACCCGTGATCAGGGTGCTGATCGCGGACGACCACGGCGTCGTCCGGGCCGGGCTCTCGCAGCTCCTGCGCACGTTCGAGGGAGTCGAGCTCGTTGGAGCCGCGGCCGACGGCCGCGAGGCGGTCGAGCTCTGTGAAGAGCGCCACCCGCACGTCGTCCTCATGGACCTGGAGATGCCGGTCCTCGACGGCATCGAGGCGACCCGCCGGATTCGCGCGGCGCAGCCCGAGGTCGCGGTCGTCGTCCTCACCTCGTTCTCCGACCGGGATCGCATCCTGCGCGCCCTCGACGCGGGCGCCGCCGGCTACCTGCTGAAGGACGCGGAGCCCGACGAGCTGCGGCGCGCGCTCGAGGCGGCGTCCCGCGGCGAGGCTCCCCTCGACCCCAGGGCGGCCCGCGCGCTCCTGAGCGCCCGCCGCGCGGCCTCCCCCGCCGAAGCGCTCTCCGAGCGGGAGCGAGAGGTGCTCGCGATGGTGGGGGAAGGGCTCGCCAACAAGGCCATCGCGCGCCAGCTGGGGATCAGCGAGAAGACGGTGAAGGCGCACCTGACGAGCGTCTTCCGCCGGATCGAGGTGACCGACCGCACGCAGGCGGCGCTCTGGGCGCAGCGGAACGGCATCACGCGCGGGGAGTCCTAGGACCGATGTCCGATTGCCCTCCGGACCCGGTGCCGTCCAGCATCGGCGCATGACGTCGCGGAGAGCCGGCACCCTCGTCCCCGTCGCGCTCGTCGCGCTCGTCGCCGCGCTCGCGGCCGTCGCGCCCGCGGCGGCCGTCGTGGCCGACGAGGGCGACGACGTACGGCGCGAGGGCGTGTGCACGGGTCGGAGCGAGGTGTCGCTTCGCCTCCGCGCCGACGACGGCGAGATCCGGGTCGAGCTCGAGCTCGAGGCCGAACGGCGCGGGTCGAGGTGGTTCGTGATCGTGCTCCACGAGCGCCGGACCGCCTTCCGGGGGACGCTGCGCGCGCGCGGCGACTCCCTCCGCCTGCGCCGGACCGTCCGGGACTGGTACGGCTCGGACACGTTCGTCGGCCGGGCGAGCCGGGCGGGCCGGGAGACGTGCCGGGTGTCGGCGACGCTCGCGGGCGCGGCTCGTCGCGACGTCTCCACGCAGGCGACCGGAAAGGAACGAACATGAGACGAAACGTGCTGCTCGCGGCGGCGACGGCCGTCCTCGCCGCGCTGCTCCTCGGCGGCACCGCCGCCGCCGCGCCGACGAAGGTCGTCGGCAAGGTCGGGCCGGGGTTCACGATCAGCCTGTCCGTCGGCGGCAAGAAGGTGAAGACGCTCCGGGCAGGGAAGGCATACCGCTTCGTGGTCAGCGACCGCTCGGAGGACCACGACTTCCACCTCATCGGCCCCGGCGTGAACAGGACGATCACGTCGGAGGAGTTCACGGGGACCCGGTCGGTCGTCGTGAAGCTCCGCAAGGGGACGTACCGCTTCCTGTGCGCGCCCCACGCGGACGCCATGCGCGGCAGCTTCAAGGCCGTCGGCTAACGACCACTCGTGCTCGCCTCCGCTCCGGCCTCCTCGGGCGGAGCGGAGGGGCGCGACCGCGTCAGGTGGCCGGCTTCATGCCCACGAGCTTCGCGTACGCGATGTAGCGGTGCGTCGCGAAGAACCGCGGCCAGCAGGCCTGGAGGGCGACCTCCTCCTTCCCGCGCGACTCCAGCACCTCCAGCTGGTTCGCGCGCACGATGCGATGCCCGGTGACGACGTAGCGGAAGGTCCCGTACGGCACCTCGAAGGTGACGCGGTCTCCGGGCTCGAGCTCGTCGATGTCCGAGAAGGGCGCGCCGTAGGTCGTGCGGTGCCCCGCGACGTAGATCAGCTCGCCCTGGCCGGGGAAGGCCGTCGGCGGATGGAGCCCAGGCCCCTTCTTCAGGGAGTCGGTATCCGTGCCGAGGACGACCATCACGCTGAGGCCGAGCCGCGGGACGACGAGGCGTCCGATCGGCTCGCCGACGGCGGTGGTGCCGCGGTACGAGGAGGCGGCGCGCCGGTAGTACGCGGCGGGCGTCTGCGCGCGCGGCCTGGGCAGCGCAGACGTGTCGTGGATGCTCTCGGAGCGCTCCTCGTACGCGCTCGCGAGCTGCGCCTGGTAGCGCTTGTTGAGGAGCAGGGTGACCGGGTCCTCCCACCGCCAGACCACGAACACCCAGGCGAGCACGAGCACTCCGCCGAGCGCGAGCAACGCGCCGAGCGCGCGAAGCACGACGCGCAAGGTCCCCCGGCGGGAGCGGCCTTCCGGCGTCCCGCGCGAGGCTAGCTCAGCTTCCGCGCTGTCGAGTCCGGTAGACGACAAAGAGCCCGAGCCCCAGCATGCCTAGGCCGATCGCCGCGGGGACGATCAGCGCCGCGCCCGTGAACGGGAGCAGTCCGTCGTCCGAGGTCGACTCCGCCGCCGGAGGCTGGAACACGCCCGGCTTCACCTGCGTGGACTCCGTGCTCGTACCGGCTGCCGGAGCTTCCTGCCCGTACTGCTCCTGCGCGGGCGTCTGCGCCAGTGCGGCACCGGTCATGACCAGAAGCCCGACGAGCACCAGTAGAGCTGCGACTTTCTTCATCCCAGTTTCCCCCAGGTCCATCCTCGAATTTGGCCGTACCCCTCACGCACCTTGTATCAAACCCCGTCGGAATGCAACCCCTCCAGGCGTCCGGTCGGGACCAGCCGGACGGCCTGCTCAGGACCCTGCCTCGAGCTCGTCGAGGAGCGGCTCCAGGGGGTTGAGACCCCGCGCGCGACGGAGCGCCGCCGCTCGCTCCGCCCCGCTGCTGACCGCCGCGAGCTCGTACCAGAGCCTCCAGCGCTCGGGCGCGCGTTCGACCGCACGCCGAAGCGTCCGGCGGGCGAGCGCGAGATCGCCGGCGGCGGCCTGCGCGCGTCCGAGGAGGAGGAGCGGCTCCACCGACCACGGTTCCAGGCGATCGGCAGTACGCGCCTCCGAGGCAGCCTGCGCGTAGGCGCGGTCGTCGAAGGCGTCGGCGCTCGCCGACTCGGCGCGCGCACCGAGCGTGCCGAGACCCGCGGCCGCCGCGACGACGGCGAGGAGCAGGAGCAGCGCGACCGTACGCCGACCTCCGGGAGCCGGCCCGCCTCGCGGACGCGCGGACCCCACGATCGCGGCCGCGCAGGCGAGCGCGACGAG
>Ga0075313_1000152_pt1 | contig 13198 bp, 11 predicted proteins | sample MayberryNE_Catta_3_FD_120051 | JGI IMG/M metagenome (GOLD analysis project Ga0075313, IMG submission 120051) | Natural and restored wetland microbial communities from the San Francisco Bay, California, USA, that impact long-term carbon... | ecosystem: Environmental > Terrestrial > Soil >...
GGCCGGACGATCGCCGACCTCCGGAACGACCGCGAGTGGCGCCAGCGGCTCGAGCACGCGATCGCGGAGGCGTGCGCGGTGGCGGCGGCGGACGGCGTCCAGCTCCGCGTCGCCTCGCAGCTCGAGATCGTTGACCAGATCGCCGACGAGACGACGACCTCCGCGGCGAGGGACGTCGCCGCCGGTAGGCGCTCCGAGCTGGACGCGATCGTCGGCTCGGTGCTGCGCGCCGCCCGGAGGCTGGAGGTACCGACGCCGACGCTCGCGGAGCTCGCCGGCCGAGCGGGCGTGCAGTGAGCGCTCCCCGCGCTGTCGCCTTCGTGCCGGCCCGCTCGGGCTCCGAGCGTGTGCCCGGGAAGAACGTGCGGCCGCTCGCGGGACACCCGCTGATCGCGTACGCGATCGAGACGGCGCTCCAGAGCGGCGTCTTCGAGCGCGTGGTGTGCTCCACCGACTCGGAAGCAATCGCGGACGTCGCACGCTGGTACGGCGCGGACATCCCCTTCCTTCGCCCCGCGGAGTACGCCACCTCGACCTCGCCCGACATCGAGTGGCTCGCCTTCACGCTCGAGCGCCTGGAGGAGCGCTACGACCTCTTCGCCATCGTGCGCGCGACGAACCCGTTCCGCGGCCCGGCAGCGGTGCGGCGCGGGCTCGAGCGCCTGCTCGAGATCCCCGAGGCGGACTCGCTGCGCGCCGTCGAGCTCGCGAAGCAGCACCCGGGGAAGATGTGGCTCCTCGCAGAGGACGGGCGGACGATGACGCCGCTCCTCGAGCAGTCCCGGCTCCCGGTCGCATGGCACGCCGGCCAGTACCAGGCGCTCCCGCCCGTCCACGTGCAGTCGAGCGCGCTCGAGATGGCCTGGGCCCGCGTCGTCTCCGAGACGGGCACGCGCGAGGGGCGCGTCGTCGCGCCGTTCTTCACGGAGGGCTACGAGAGCCTGAACGTGGACGACGAGGAGGACTGGGCGCGAGCCGAGCGGCTCGTTTCCTCGGGCGCTGCGGCGCTGCCCACGGTCGGGCGGCCTCCGTATGCTCCGCCGTCGTGAAGGTCGAGCGCCTCGAGACGCTCTTCTGCGATGCCGGCTGGCGGCCCTGGATCTTCGTCAAGGCGACCGCGGACGACGGGAGCGTCGGCTGGGCGGAGATCACGGATTCGCATGGCTCGCCGCGCGGGCTCGCGGGGATCGTCGAGGACCTCGCCCCCGTCGTCGTGGGGCGCGACCCGCGGCCCGTCGAGGCGATCTACTGGGATCTCTACCGGCACACGCGCCAGAGCCCCGGCTCCGTGATCGCGAAGGCGCTCGGCGGGATCGAGAACGCGCTCCTGGATCTCAAGGCGAAGGCGCTCGGCGTGGCCGTGCACGAGCTCTTCGGGGGCCCTACCCGCGAGACGATCCCCGTCTACTGGTCGCACTGTGGGACGACGCGGGCACGCGCCTGGGAGGTGACGGGGACGCCGAAGCTCGCGTCCTACGACGACGTCGTCGCGCTCGGCCGCGAGGTGGTGGCGGCGGGCTATCCGGCCTTCAAGACGAACGTCGTCGTGCCCGGCGACGAGCCGCAGGTGCTCATGCCAGGGTTCGGAGCCGGCGACGGGACGATGCGTGCCGGGGAGATCGCGGACGCGCTCGTGCGGTTGCTTGAGGCGTTCGCGGAAGGGACGGGCGGCGCGGCACGGCCGATCGTCGATCTCAACTTCAACCTCGAGCCCGAGGGCTGCGCGCGCGTCGCGCGCGCGCTGGAGCCGTTCGGCCTGCTCTGGCTCGAGGTCGACCTGTTCGACGCGGGCGCGCTCGCGCACGTCCGGCACGTCGCGCCGATGCCCGTCTGTTCGGGCGAGAACCTGTACGGGAGCCGCGGCTTTCGCCCATACCTGGAGACGGGAGGGATGGACGTCGCCTCGGTCGATGTCATCTGGAACGGCTTCCACCAGTCGAAGAAGATCGCCGACCTGGCGGAGACCTTCGAGGTCAACTGCGCGCCGCACAACTACTACAGCCACCTCGCGACGTTCATCGCCGCGCAGTGGTGCGCGGCCATCCCGAACGCGCGCATCCTCGAGTTCGACGTCGACGACGTGCCCTGGCGCGACGAGCTCGTGACGGCCGCTCCGGAGATCTCGGGAGGAGAGCTGCGGATCCCCGGAGGGCCCGGCTGGGGGGTCGAGGTGCGGGAGGACGTGCTCGGCGAGCACCCCTGGCCGGCGGACTGAGGGTCAGCGTTCGAGGGGCGGGAGCGCGCCGAGGCGCCTCCGGAGCCACCCGGGCAGGCGCTCGTGCCGGCGCCCGAGCTGGAGCCCGGCGAACTTGGCCGCCTCGTACACCGCCGCGTACGGGATCCAGCGGCGCTGCCCCGTCCGCCACAGCCAGGCGACCTCGCCGCGCGCGTAGCGGGCCGCGGCGCTCCGGAGCGCCCGCCGCGACTCGCCGGCCTCGCTCACGTACGAGCGGTCGGCGGACGCGCCCGAGTCGAAGAAGCGCCGGAATGCCTCGGCAAGCGTGTACGACTGCGAGAGGTGGACCGCCGCCCGGGGCTCGTAGACGAGCGTCAGCCCGTCCAGGAGAACCCTGCGCGACCACTCCTGGTCCTCGCTCATGGCGCGGTCGTCGGCGAACGGGTAGCGCTCCCAGGTCTCCCGCGCTATGGCCGAGTTGACGTTCGAGAAGAGCGTCACCTCGAAGCTCAGGTCGTCGGGCATCCCGAGCCTCTGGACGCGCGGCTCGGGCCCGTACAGGAAGTCCAGGAAGAAGCGCTCCGGGGGACGGGCGTCCGCGTGCGGGAGCTGGCGGCCGTAGACGCCCGCCACCTCGGGCGCCGAGCGGAGGGGCGCGACGAGCGTCGCCAGCCACGCCTCGTCCGCGGGATACGCGTCCTGCGTCGTGAACACCAGCACGTCACCGCGCGCCAGGCTCGCTCCCAGGTTCCGGGTGCGCCCGTGGCCGAACTCCTCGGGCGGGATCTCGTCGACGCGCGCCCCGAGCCTGCGCGCGTGCTCCGGGCTGCCGTCCTTCGAGCCCGAGTCCACGACGACGACCTCGACGTCCTCCTCGACCCGCTGGTGCGCGATCGCCTGGAGGCAGCGGACGAGGCCGTCGCCGCCGTCCTTCACGGGGACGACGACCGAGATCACGCAGGCGCGGCCGCGACGACGAACTGGTACGCGAAGAGCTGCGGGCGCAGTCGCCCGACCGCGTGCACGGCCCGCTCCACCGCGTCAGTCCCCACGAGGGGCACCGGCACCGTGTAGTCGAGCTCGACGACGCGGTAGCCCGCGCGCGCGAGGGTCTCGACGAGCGTCGAGCGCGTGAAGAGGTGCAGGTGCGTGCGGTCGAGGATGCCGCGGTCCGTGTAGCGCCAGCGCCCGAAGAGGAGCCCGAGCCGCAGCGACCAGTTCGCGACGTTCGGCGTCGTCAGGACGAGCCGTCCACCGGGCCGGACGAACGGCCGGACCCGCGCCAGGAAGGCCCCCGGGTCGCGCAAGTGCTCCAGGAGGTCGCCGCACAGCACGACGTCGAACGAGGCGGGCTCGAACGGGAGCTCCAGCGTCTCGGCGTCGCCGACGAGCACCTCCGCGCAGACCTCCCGCGCCTGCTCGGCCGCGTCCTCGTCCTGCTCGATGCCCACGACCGTGCAGCCGCGCGCCACGAGCGGTCGCGCCAGGTACCCGCTCGAGCAGCCGACGTCCAGCACGCGCTTTCCGTCGCCGACGAGGCGGAGGAGCTTCGCGTGGCCGCCGTACGCCCGCTCGTTGAGCGGGACGTAGCCGCCGGCAGGCGCGGCGGTCACCGCGTCTCGCCGTACCGCCGCAGCGGCATGACGAGCAGGGCGAGGAAGAAGGCGCCGAAGACGACCTGGATACCGAGGCCGAGCATCGTCGCGAGGAGCGCCGTCTCGTACGCGCGGCCGAGCTCCCCGAAGCCTTCCGCCGCCCATTCGACGCCGATCGCGACGAGCCCGGCCACCGCGAGCAGCACGAGCAGTCCCCCTGCCAGGAGCCCGTGCTCGAGCCGGACCTTCCCCTCGAGCCGGTCGAGGAGCGGATCGTGCTCGCCGATCCGCACGCGCGCGTACGTGCGGGCGAAAACGCCGAGCTGGATCACCTGCGCCCCGATCAGCGTCAACGCGACGAAGCCGAGCATCGTGTGGATCTGCCACGTGCGCCCGAACACGTCCACCGGGCCGGTCGCGAGGACGAGCATGCCCGCGACGCCGAGCAGGAGGAGGATGCTGCCCGGCACGAGGTACAGCCAGCTCGGGCTGTACAGGAGCATGAAGCGAACGTGCCGCCAGGCGTCTCCGAAGCGGTTCAGCTTCGACTCCCCGATGCGCGGGTAGTAGTCGATCGGGATCTCGCTCACGGTGAGCCCGCGGCGGTAGGCCTTGAAGACCATCTCCGAGGCGAACTCCATGCCGGTGGAGTGCAGGTCGAGGGCCTCGGCGGCGTCCCTGCGGATCGCGCGCATGCCGCAGTGGGCGTCCGAGACCTTGACGCCGAAGAGGACGTTGAGCATCCCCGTGAGGATCGGGTTGCCCACGAAGCGGTTCAGGAACGGCATCGCGTCGCCGTGGATCGTCCCCTTGAAGCGCGAGCCCATGACGAGGTCGTGGCCGGCCTCGAGCCGGTCGACGAACGGGCCGAGCTCCTGCAGCGGGTACGTCTCGTCCGCGTCCCCCATGACGACGTAGCTCCCCCGTGCCTCGGCGAGCCCCGTCAGGTAGGCGCTCCCGTAGCCGCGCCTCCGCTCGATGACGACGCGTGCTCCGTGCGCGGTCGCGATCTCTGCCGAGCGGTCGGTGGAGCCGTTGTCGACGACGAGCACCTCGCCGCTGCGGCCGGACCTGCGGATCCCCTCGAGCGCCTGGTCGACGACCTTCCCGACCGCCTCCTCCTCGTCGAGGCAGGGGATGACCACCGAGATCTCAGGCTGGGACGACATCGCGGGAAGCGCCGCCGACCGTAGCACGGGGCTCGTACCGCGCCCGGAGCCGAACCCCGCGCTCTCCGGAGCCCGTTCCATACGGCGTCCGTCCGCTGCGGCGCGGGCGGCGTGGCTACGCTCCGCGCGTGTCGGCGCGCGTGCGAAGGGCCTGGCGGGCGTGCGAGCGCTTCGCCGAGGGGCCGTACGCCGCCGCCTCGGTCGTCGGCGCGGCGCTCGCCGTGTACGCGCTCGTGTCGCTCGCGCTGCCGCTGGCCGCGGGACGCGACCTCGCCCGCTACCTGCTCGTGTACGCGCAGCTCTTCGACGAGCGCGTCGTCTACCCGCACGCGCTGCTCACGCGGACCCCCGTCGCGCCGCTCGTCGCCGGAGGCCTCGCCGACCTCGGCCCGCTCGCGGCGGAGGCGGGCGCCGCGGGCCTGTACGCGCTCTCGATCCTCTGCTGGTGCGCCGTTGCGCGGCGCTTCGGCGCCGCGGCGGCCATCGCGACCGCGGTCGCGCTCCTCCTCTACCCCGGGTACGTGCTCCTCTTCCACCAGCTCTCGAGCGACGCGGTGTTCGCGACCGCGTTCGCGCTGCTCGCGCTCGCGCTCTCCCGCGCCGTGGACGCGCCGGGCGCCGGGACGGCGGCCGTGCTCGGCGCCGCCGTCGCGCTCGCAGTTCTCGTACGGCCGGTCGGTCAGGTGCTTCTCCTGCTCGTGCTCGTGCCGCTCCTCGTGGGGGCGACGTGGCGCGAGCGTGTCCGCGGGACGGCTGCATTCGCGCTCGCGGCCGGGCTGCCGCTCCTCGGCTGGGCGGTGCACAACCAGGTCCGCCTGGAGGACCTCACCGTCGCCCGCGGCGGGGGCGCCTCGCTCCCGCTCTTCCGCGCCTTCGTGGAGGACCGGATCGTCGAGCCGGAGAACGGCCCCGCCTCGCGGGAGCTGGGGCGGGTCGTGGCGCGGGAGCTCCTGCCTCACGAGCCGTACCGCTCGTACGGCGTCGATCTGGAGACCTTCTTCTCCGCGGGCAGCAGCCGCATGCACGACGACCTCGTCGTCCTCGCCGACCGGACGTGGGGCTGGGACGACGACTACCGCCACCTGGCGCGTGTCGGGCGGGAGGCGGTGCGCGCGCATCCGGGTGCGTACGCGGAGGGCGTCGGCCGCGATCTGCTCCGGCTCCTGGTCTGGCCGATCTACCCCTCCGAGCCGCCGGAGCGGGAGGCGGTCACGAGAGTCCTCGCGCTCCAGTCCGGCCTCCCCCCGCCGAGCGAGGGCCAGCCGATCCCCTCCGCGCGCGAGGCGCCGTACCTCTCGACCCCGGACGGGCGGATCCGCGAAGAGTGGACGTCCGCGACGGAGCACCACATCGTGTTCTCCGACCCCGCCGACACCGTGCGTGCGGCAGCGCTCGACCGGCGCGTGGACGAGCTCCTGGCGGGCCTCCCCGACCGCGCCCCGCGCGCGCGGCTCGTACGCCTGCTCGAGGACGCCTCGCGCTGGTACCCGCGCCCCGTCGTCTTCCTCCTCGTGGGGCTCGTCGCGCTCGCCTGGAGGCGTCCGCGCGGAGCCTCGATCCCGCTCGCGCTCGCGGGCGCCGCCCTCCTCGTCCTGCTCGGGACCGCGCTCGCGGTGTACGCGGTCGCGGAGTACGCGGTGCCGGTCGCGCCGGCCTTCGTCCTCCTCGCGACCGTCGGCGTCCTCGGGCGGTACCGTCCCCTCCGTGGCGCCTCTCCTGCTCCTCCCGCCCGCTGACCTCGACCGGATCCGCGGGGCCGACGGCGACGCCGACCTGCGTCTCGCGCTGCTGGCGGACGCCTGCCGGCTGAACGCCCTCGTCGCGGTGATGCGCGCGGGCTCGGGTCATCTCGGCTCGACGTTCAGCTCGCTCGACGTCGTGTCGCACCTGCTCTTCGCAGAGCTGGACGTTGCTGACACGGGTTTCGAGAGCCCGGACCGGGACGTCTTCTTCTCCTCGAAGGGACACGACGTGCCCGGCCTGTACGCCGCGCTCTTCGGGCTCGGCGTGATCCCGCGAGGGCGGTTCCTCCGCCTGCGGCGCCTCGGGGGCCTCGACGGCCATCCCGACGTCGGGGTCCCGGGGATCGAGGCCAACTCGGGCTCGCTCGGCATGGGAATCTCGAAGGGCCGCGGGATCGCCTGGGCGAAGCGGCACGCGGGCCGCGGCGGCCGCGTCGTTGTCATGACCGGGGACGGCGAGCTGCAGGAGGGGCAGAGCTGGGAGGGGCTGCAGGCCGCCGCCCACGAGCGCCTCGGCGGCCTCTGGGTCGTGGTCGACCGGAACGAGCTGCAGTCCGACCGGCCGACCGAGGAGATCCTCGCGCTGCGCGAGCTGGAGGGGAAGCTCGCGGCGTTCGGGTGGGTCGTGGAGACGTGCGACGGGCACGACCACGCGGAGCTGCGCGCGACGTTCGCGCGCTTCCGGACGGGCGATCCGGAGCGGCCGAAGGCGCTCGTCGCCCGCACGATCAAGGGCAGGGGCGTGTCCTTCATGGAGCACCCGGCCGCGCTCGCCGACGGCGGAGGGACCTACCGCTGGCACGCGGGCGCCCCGGACGACGAGGCGTTCGAGCGCGCCTTCGCCGAGCTCGAGTCCCGCGTCCGGGACGGGTTCGCACACCTCGAGCTCGAGCCGCCGCGCTTCGAGCCGGTCGAGGAGGAGCGGGGCTCGCGGAGCCGGCGCCTCGAGGGCGAGCCCGAGTCCGGCGCGGGCCTGCGGCCGAACGTCACGGACGAGTACGTCGTCGAGGCCTTCGGCGCTGCGCTCCTGGAGCTCGCGCCCCGCCACGAGCGGCTTGTGGTGCTCGACGCCGACCTCGCCTCGGACTGCCGCGTGCGCGCGTTCGAGCTCGCGTACCCCGAGCGCTTCGTCGAGTGCGGGATCGCCGAGCAGGACATGGTCTCCACCGCTGCGGGGCTCGCGCGCCACGGCTACCTCCCGGTCGTGAACTCGTTCGCCGCCTTCCTCGCCTCCCGCGCGAACGAGCAGATCTACAACCAGGCGAGCGAGGGGACGAAGGTCGTGTATGCGCTCCACTACGCCGGGCTGATCCCCGCCGGGCCGGGCAAGTCGCACCAGAGCCTGCGCGACGTGTCGCTCCTCGGGGCGCTCCCCGGCACGACCGTCGTCCAGCCCACGAACGCGCAGGAGACGGCCGCCCTCCTTCGCTGGGCGGTCGAGGACGCGGAGGGGAACGTCGGCCTGCGGCTCGCGATCGGCCCCTCGCCTCGGCGGATCGAGCTCCCGGCGGCTGCGCCCGAGGTCGGTCGCGGCGCGATGCTGCGCGACGGGCGGGACGGCGTCCTGCTCTCGTACGGCCCGGTGATGCTGAACGAGGCGCTCCTCGCGGCCGAGCTCCTCGCCGAGCAGGACGTCTCGCTGCGCGTGGTGAGCATGCCGTGGCTGAACCGCTTCGACGCCGAGTGGCTCGCAGCCGAGGTCGCGCCGTACGAGCACGTCCTCGTGCTCGAGGACCACGCGCCCGTGGGTGCCCTCGGCGACGGGCTTCGGCGTGCGCTCGACGGCAAGCCGGTCGTCGTCTTCGGCGTCGAAGGGTGGCCTGCTTGCGGCACGCCCGAGGAGGCGCTCCGCTTCCACGGCCTGGACGGCGCCTCGCTCGCCGACCGGATCGCCGCGCGCGTCGGCATCCGCAGCGCGCGATGAGCCGCAGGCCCTGGGTCGTCCTCCCGGACCAGCTCTCGATCCGCGTTTTCGTCGACGCGGGAATCCTCGGTCTGCTTGCGGAGCGCCTCCACGGTGAGCTGGCAGCGGTCTTCGTCGTTCCCCGCTCGGACGCCGCGGCGTGGAACGGCCGGCTCGGGGGGCTCCCGGTCCTCCACTGCGAGGACCTGACCGCCCCTACCGGGGCCGCCGGCGAGCGTGTGCTTCGGCGCACCGACGCGTGGCTCGACCGCCGGATCGGGTACCACCCGCTCGCGATCCGTCTCAACCACCGCCACGGATTCCACGTCGACCGCATGCAGCCGGGCCACCCGAACTGGATGCTCGACTCGTCCCGGGTCGGGCCGCTCCCGCGCTGGACGTTCCTGGAGGGGGCGATGGGGCGCTGGCATGCGAGCCCGCGGCGGCACGTCCCCCGGCAGCTTCTCCAGGCGCTGCAGCGCGAGTGCTCGGCGCTCGTCGTGAGCAACGTGCAGCCGCAGGGCGTCGTCCCCTTCCTCGCAGGCGCGCGCCGGCTCGGCCTCCCGGTCGTCGCGTACGTCGCGAGTTGGGACCACACCGTGGGGAAGGGCGTCATCTCCCCGCACTGCGACCGCTACCTCGTCCAGAACCGCATCATGGAGGACGACCTGCGCCGCTTCCACGGCATCGAGCCCGAGCGCGTGACGGTGACGGGGTGGCCCCAGACGGACGTCTTCCACCGCCGGCGCGAGCGGGGCGAGTACGAGGCGCTGCTTCGCCGCTTCGGGCTCGACCCCGGCCGGCCGCTCGTCCTCGTCATGGGGAACACGCCCACGAACGCGCCGTACGAGGGCCGCTTCGTCGAGCGGCTGCTCGGGTGGTGGGAGGAGAGCGGCCGCGATCGCCTCCAGCTCCTCTTCCGGCCGCACCCCCGGGACAAGGAGTGGCGCGAGCGCTTCGGCGCCGCGGCGGGGAAGGACGGCGCCTTCGTCCAGGAGCCGAGCTACACGGACCTGGACGACCTCGCGGCGCTCCTCCAGCACGGCGACGTCGTCGTGTGCAACGCGGGGACGATCCTCCTGGACGCGCTCGTCAACGACCGCCCGGCCGTGTGCGTCCTCTACGACGAGGGCGCTCCTCCGGACGAGTCGTGGGCCGCGAAGAACGTGGTCGGCAAGCACTACAGGGAGCTCGCGGAGTCGGGCGCGTTCCACCGGGCGGAGAGCTTCGAGGAGGTCGTCGCGGGCATCGAGCGCGCGCTCGCCGCACCGGGCGAGCTCGCGGCCGCCCGCCGGCGGGTCGTCGCCGACGTCGTGGGGGAGGTGGACGGGCGCGCGGCCGAGCGGGTGGCGGACGCGATCGTCGAGACCCTCGCGACCCGACAGGCGCTGCCGCGATGACCGAGGCGACGCTCGTCGGCGTCTACCGCTCGCGCAACGCGCAGCGCGTCCGCCGAATCGTCGAGCCCGCGCTCGCCCGCGGCTGGACGGTCGCGTGGTGGGCGCTCGAGGACACACCGCCCGAGCTCGAGCCCGTGACGGTGGGCAGCGGCGAGGGTGCGAGGCTCGAGCTTCTGAACCGGACGCTCGAGCACGCCCGGGGCGCGGGGGGCTGGATCGTCGCGAGCGACGACGACGTCGCCTTCGTGCGGGGCGACGTCGTGCGCCTCGTCGCGCTCGCGGGCCGCGCCGGGCTCGACCTCGCGCAGCCGGCCCGGGCCGACGCCGGCGTCGACCACGGGATCACGAGCTACCGTCGGCTCTCACGCGTACGGCGGACGTCGTTCGTCGAGATCGGACCGGTGCTCGCCGTGGGGCCGCGCTGGCGCGACCGCGTCCTGCCCTTCCCCGCCGCGCGCGGGATGGGGTGGGGGCTCGAGCTCGAGTGGCTCGAGCTCTTCCGCGAGGGCTGCGAGCTCGGCATCGTGGACGCCGTGCGCGTGCGCCACGAGGGGGCGCGCGGGGAGGAGTACGACGACGCCGGCGAGATCGAGCGCGTGCACGCCGAGCTCGAGTCGCTCGGGTACCGGAGCTGGTCGGACGTCCAGGTCACGCTCGGGACGTGGCGGCCCTGGCAGCGATCTCCGACGTGGGCGCGCGGCGAGGCCGGGCGGTGAAGGTCGCTCTGACACTGCTCGCGCGCGACGAGGCGGACGTCGTCGACGCGCAGATCGCGTTCCACCTGCATGCCGGCGCGGACTTCGTCGTCGCGACCGACAACCGCTCCGAGGACGGGACGACGGAGATCCTCGAGCGCTACGAGCGCGCCGGCGTGCTCCGGCTCCTCCACGAGGACGGCGAGGACATGCGACAGGACCTGTGGGTCACACGCATGGCGCGGCTCGCAGCGACCGAGCACGGGGCCGACTGGGTGATCAACGCCGACGCCGACGAGTTCTGGTGGCCCAGGAGCGGCTCGCTCCCGGACGTTCTGGGCGCGGTCCCGGAGCGGTACGGCGTCGTCCGGGGCTGCTGGCGCCACTTCCTGCCGGGGCCTTCCGAGGACCCGTTCTTCGCGGAGCGAATGACCGTACGGCTCTGCGCCCCAGCGCATCCGGGCGACAAGACCACGATCTACCACGCGCACCAGAAGGTCGCGCACCGTGCGAGCCCCGACGTCCGCGTCCTGCCCGGGAACCACGACGTGGAGGGTGTCGGCGACACCCTGCGCGGCTGGCACCCGCTCGAGGTGCTCCACTTCTCGTTCCGCTCGGTCGAGCAGGTCGAGCGCAAGGCGCGAGTCGGCTACGAGGGCTGGAGCCGCAATCCCGAGCACGAGCCCACCCTGCACCACCTCCTCGCGTACGACGCGTACCGGGAAGGCCGCATCGGCGAGTACTACGGCTCGTTCGTCGTCGACGACGAGGCGCTCGCCCGGGGGGTCGCCGACGGCACGCTCGCGGTGGACACGAGGCTGCGGGACGCGCTCCGGACGATCCGCGACCCGGCGACGGGCTCGTTCACGCTCCCGGGCCCGGGCGTCCCGGGCCTGCGCTTCCCGCGACCCGCCGCCGCGGACGACGCCGCGTACGCGAGCGAGGCGTCGGTGCTCACAGAGGTCGACGGCATCGTGCGCGCCGAACAGCGGGTCGACGCGCTGGAGCATCGCCTGGTCGGGCTGGAGCGCGGGTACGCCGCTCGTCTCCGCGCGGCGGGGCGGAGGGCCCGTCGTACACTGCCGCGGCGATGAAGCTGGTCATGACGCTCCTGGCGCGGGACGAGGCGGACGTGATCGAGGCGTGGCTCGCGTTCCACCTGAACGCGGGCGCGGACTTCGTGGTCGCGACCGACAACCGCTCCGAGGACGGGACGACGGACGTGCTCGAGCGCTACGCCCGCGAGGGGTACGTGCATCTGATCCGCGAGCCGGGCGAGGGCCTGCGTCAGGACGAGTGGGTGACGCGCATGGCTCGCCTCGCCGCGACCGACTTCGCGGCGGACTGGGTGATCAACTCCGACGCCGACGAGTTCTGGTGGCCGCGGGGGGAGTCGCTCGCCGGCGTGCTCGCGGCCGTGCCCGACCGGTACGGCACCGTGGGAGGGTTTCTCCGCACCTTCGTCCCGCGTCCGGGGGACGAGCCGTTCGTCGAGCGCATGACGGTCCGCTTCTCCGCCCTCGCGCCGATCAACGACCCCGCCTCCCTGTACAAGCCGATCCGGAAGGTCGTGCACCGGGCACACCCGGAGATCCGTCTGACGCGCGGGAATCACGCGGTGCTCGACAGCCCGTTCGCGCCGCTGCGCGGCTGGTTCCCGATCGAGGTCTTCCACTTCCCGATCCGCGCCTACGAGCAGTTCGTGCACAAGACCGAGCTCCAGCGCAACGCGTTCGAGAACTTCGTCGACCGGCCGCCGACCGGCTACCACGCACGCATGTTCGAGGCCATGCGGGAGGGACGGATGACGGAGCACTACGAGTCGCTGCTCGTCACCGACGACGAGCTCGAGCGAGGACGGGCCGAGGGCCGCTTCGTCGTGGACACGCGGCTGCGCGACGCGCTGCGCGCGCTCGCCTCGCCGAAGGGCTCTGGCGCCGAGTACCTCCTGCCGGGCGAGACGTCGCCGCTCGAGCTCCCGTCCCCGACGCTCGTCGAGGACGCCGAGTACGCCGTCGAGGCGGCCGTGCTCGGGGAGGCGGACGTCGTCCGGCTCCAGCGCCGCCTGGACACGCTCGAGCGCCGGCTCGCCTCGATCGAGCTGCGCCTTCCGAACCGCGTCTACCGGAAGCTTTCGGGTACGGCGAAGCAGCTCCTCGGCCGCTCCCCTGACGGCTCCTAGGGCGGCCGCTTCACGGCCCGCACGCCGACGACGACCTCGTAGAGGCGATCGCGCGCGTCGATCTCCTCCGGCCGGAGGTCGGAGGCCGCGAGCCCGTACAGAAAGCCTGCGGCCGTGAGGACGTTCCCGAACGTCTCCACCTCGACTGCCCCCTCGCCGAAGGCCTCCTCCGCGAGGCGCCGCGCGGAGCGCGCGGTGAAGTGCCACCACTCCCCGAACTCCTCGTCCTCCGGCGGTGAGATCTTCGTGATCCCCGGCACGGTCGCGAGCAGCACGCCGCCGGGTGCGAGGATGCGGTGCAGCGTCGCGAGGGCGGCGCGCGAGTCCCAGACGAAC
>Ga0075313_1000153_pt1 | contig 13177 bp, 13 predicted proteins | sample MayberryNE_Catta_3_FD_120051 | JGI IMG/M metagenome (GOLD analysis project Ga0075313, IMG submission 120051) | Natural and restored wetland microbial communities from the San Francisco Bay, California, USA, that impact long-term carbon... | ecosystem: Environmental > Terrestrial > Soil >...
CGGATCGCCGAACGTCGGATACGAGTCGGGAGCCGGCGGGGCGTCGGCGGTCACCTCGATCGCGCCCACCGAGCCCAGACCCGTGTAGGCGAAGGCGTGGGTCACGAACGGATAGACGCCCTCGTCGGGGATCTGCAGCTCGAACATCGCTCCGTCGCCGGGCGGGACGTTCCACGTCTGTAGCCCGTTGAGCGGCGTGGTCGGGTTGCCCGACGCGTACACGTGCGGGAACAGCGTGCCGATCACGTGGAACGCGTTCGTGAGCGTGGGCCCGGCGTTCACCAGCCAGATGCGGAACGGCTCGTCCGGGCGCACCTGCAGCGGCTCGTCCAGGTAGCGGTTCGCGAGGCCGTCGAACACCACGTACTCGGGATCGACCGCCTTCATGCGGTCGATGTCGCCCACGTACTGCCCCTCGATCGGCTTCGCGGTCGGATAGAACTCGCTCGCCACCATCACGAACTCGCGCTCGGCCGGGAACGCGTCGGTCTGCACGATGATGGCGCCGTACATGCCGTTGCCGATGTGCTGCAGCACGGGGTCGACCCCGCAGTGGTACATGAACACGCCGGGATACATCGCGACCCAGTCGAACGTGAGGGTCTCGCCGGGGTCGACCGGTTGATAGTTCTCGCTCCACGGCGTGAGCGCGGCGTGGAAGTCGATCGAATGCTGCATGCCGATCGTCGAGTCGTTCGTCAGCGTGAACCGGACCGTGTCGCCAAGGTTCACTCGGATCACCGGGGCGGGCGTGACACCGTTGAAGGTCCACACCTGGTAGTCCACGCCGGGCGCGATCTCCTGGGTCGTCTCCCGGGCGACGAGGTTCACCTCCACGACGTTGCCGTTCGGCTCGTGGACCCGGAAGTCTTCGGCGGGCGCGGCACCGGACGCGCCGTCCCCGGGGCTGACCGCCACGATCCCGACGACGATGAGCACCGCGGCGAGGAACGCCGCTCCGACCGACACGTACCTGTTCATGGCTGCTCCTTTCGCGCCAGCCATCCTCGCCCAGGCCCAACGGATGGAAACGGTCCGATGGTCCCGACCGAGACGGGACCCTCGGGGACAGCTCGTGCCGCTTCCGTGGCACGATGAACAATGCGCAGGAAGGACCTCCTGACGCCCGGACACCGGGAGAATCGACCATGCGACTCGCTCGAGAGAGCCGCTACGCGATCGAGGCCCTGATCGAGCTCGCATCGGCTCCACCCGGCGAGTTGGTCGAGGCCCGCGAGATCGCCGTACGCACGCAGCTGCCGGCGCCGTTCCTGTCGAAGATCCTGCGGTCGCTCGCAGCCGGAGGCGTGCTTCGATCCCAACGTGGCCGCGGATTCGCGCTCGCCCGTCCGCCCGACCGCATCGAGCTGGGGGACGTGCTCAGGGTCGTCGAGGGCCACGAGGCGATCTGGGACACCTGCATCTTCTGGCGCTCGGACTGCGACGAGGCTCGGCCGTGCCCCCTGCACTTCCGCTGGACCGAGATCAAGCCGGAGATCCAGCACGTGATGGGGTCGGTGACGCTCGCCGACATCGCCGCCCAGGGCCTCGTTCCGAACGGGGGGGTTGACGGCCACCCGCAGGGGTGAGGACGCCGGCGCCGCCGGCGTGGTTGCATGTGGCCCATGACCGACGACCGGCGACGCGACACGACGCTGAACGACGCCGACCGCGCGCTGCTGGCGGCGCCCAACTTCGCGAGCCTCGCGACCGCGATGGCCGACGGCGGCCCGCAGGCCTCGGTCGTCTGGATCGACGTCGACGGCAGCGACGTGCTCGTGAACACGGCCGAGGGCCGCACGAAGACGCGGAACATGCGGCGCGACCCCCGCGTCGCCGTCTGCGTGTTCGACCGGAACGACCCCTACCGGCAGCTCATGCTGCGGGGACGCGTCGCCGGCTTCGAGCACGACGGGGCCGACGAGCACATCGACTTCCTCGCGAAGAAGTACACCGGCGCCGACGTGTACGAGGGGCATCGCCCCGATCAGCAGCGGGTGATCGTCCGCATCGCGGTGGACCACATCGTCCGCATGGGCTACTAGTCTGGCTCAGACTACCCCGAGCCGCAGACCCGAGCTACGTGCCGAGGCCCGCTCGCAGGCGCTTGCCCGCTTCCTCGAGCGTCTCGACGCGCTTGCAGAACGCGAACCGCAACAGGTGGGCACCGTCGGTGGGATCGGAGACGAACGACGAGCCGGGCACGGTCGCGACCCCCACGTGCTGGGCGAGGTGGCGCGCCGTCGCGACGTCGTCGCCGAGCCCCAGGTGCGAGCAGTCGGCCATCACGTAGTACGCGCCCTCGGGGGGCCGGGCGATCTCGAACCCGCTCTCGGCGAGCACGCGCAGCATCACGTCGCGGCGCTCGGCGTAGTCGGCGCGCATGCCTTCGAAGTAGCTCGCCGGAAGCTGCATCGCCGTGATGCCCGCGATCTGCAGCGGCGCCGGCGCCGCCACGGTGAGGAAGTCGTGCGTCGGCCGGATGCCCGCCATCAGCGGCGGCGGCGCGATCGCCCACCCAACGCGCCACCCGGTGACCGAGAACGACTTCGACAACGCGCTGATCGTGACGGTGCGCTCCCGCATGCCCGGAAGGATCGCCATCGGCACGTGCGCGGCGCCGTCGTAGGTGATGTGCTCGTAGATCTCGTCGGTGATCGCGATCGCGTCGTGCTCGATGCAGAGCTCGGCGATCGCTGTGAGCTCCTCGCGCGTGAACACCTTCCCCGTCGGGTTGTTCGGGGTGTTGATCACGATCGCGCGCGTGCCGGGGCCGAACGCCGCCCGCAGCTCGTCCTCGTCGAACGTCCAATCCGGCGGCCGCAACGAGACGTGCCGAGTGGTGGCACCCGTGAGGATGGCATCGGGCCCGTAGTTCTCGTAGAAGGGCTCGAACACGACGACCTCGTCGCCCGGATCCACCACGCCGAGCATCGACGCGATCATCGCCTCGGTCGACCCGCACGTGACGCAGATCTCGGCCTCGGGGTCGATCGAGAGCCCGTAGTCGCGCTCGTACGCGGCCGCGACCGCCTCGCGGAACGCCCGCACGCCCCACGTGATCGGGTACTGGTTGTGGTCCTCGGCGATCGCGCGGATCGCGGCTTCCTTGAGCTCGGCGGGCGACTCGAAGTCGGGCATGCCCTGCCCGAGGTTGATCGCGTCGTGCCGGCCGGCGAGCCGCGTCATGTCGCGGATCACCGACTCCGTGAACGACGACGCCTTCCTCGACGCGCGCACCCCCGAGCCGCTCATGACCGAAGCAGCCTATCCTCGGAGCGGACGACCGACCCGACACGGGAGGGCTGCATGACCGGCAAGGATGCGTTCACCGACGAGGAATGGGCCCGGGTGCGGCGGGCGCCCACCGTGGCCGGCATGGCGATCTCGCTCGCCGACCCGGGGGGCCCGATCGAGCTCTCGAAGGAGACGATGGCCACGCTCCGCGGCATCGGCTCGCCCCCGACGCAGGACGAGCTGCTGCTCGCGGTCTCGCAGGAGATCATGGCGATGGGCCAGCGGCGCGAGAACCCGATGAGCGGCTTCAAGATCGAGGACCCGGGCAAGGCCGGCGAGCAGGTGCTCGACGAACTCCGCGGGGTGCAGGCCATCGTCGGCGCGAAGGCCACGCCCGAGGAAGCCACCGCGTTCGCCGGCTGGCTCGTCGAGGTGGCCCAGGACGCCGCCGACGCCGCGAAGGAAGGCGGCTTCATGGGCTTCGGAGCCCAGCAGGTGAGCGAGGGCGAGCAGCGCATGCTCGACCAGCTCCGCTCGACCCTCGGCGTCGAGGAGGCCTGACCGTTCCCCCGGCCTACAGGCGGCTCCGCAGGCCCCACAGCTCCGGGAAGCAGCGCTTGTCGAGCGTCGAGCGCAGGTAGCCGACGCCGCTCGAGCCGCCCGTTCCTCGCCTGGCGCCGATCTCGCGCTCGACCATCAGCACGTGCAGGTACCGCCAGCTCGCCAGCGCCTCGTCGTGGTCGAGCAGCCCCTCGCTGACCGCGAACACGTCGCCGCGTTCCCGGACCATCGCGACGAGCGACGTCGCCCGCGCCTCGGCGTCGTCGTCGGGCATCGGGAACCCGTGGATCTCCATCATCGCCACGAAGCCGTCCCACAGGGTCGGCTCGGCGAGGCGGCGCGCGAGCCGGCCGTGTTCGTCGGCGTCGGCGGCGAGGTCCTCGAGGAACCGTTCGTCGGCGAGCCCGCTCACGAACTCGAGCTCGCGGAACTGCGCCGACTGGAAGCCGCTCGCCGGGCTCAGAACGGCCCGGAACTCCAGGAAGTCCTGCGGCGTCATCGTCTGCAGCACGTCGATGTGCTCGATCAGCACACGCTCGATCGCGTGCACGCGCCCGAGCAGATGCCGGGCCGGCCCGGGCCGGTCGGCGAGCATCGCATCGCGCACCGCTTCCAGCTCGAACAGCAGCTGCTTGAACCAGAGCTCGTAGGCCTGGTGCACCACGATGAAGAGCAGCTCGTCGTGCACGGGAGGATCGCTCCGCACCTGCTGCAACGAGAGCAGCTCCGGGACCTTCAGATAGGAGCCGTAGGTGAGCAACCCGTCCTCGGCCTCGTCGGTGAGGCGCCCGAACCGCCGCTCCCGCCGCTCCCCCTCGGTCATGGCGGCACGGTAGGCAGGCGGTCCACCTCGGTCAAACCACCCCCGGTCGTGTGAACATGGCCGGGTGAGCCACGAGACCGCGTTCCCGGAGCCGCTCGGCACCGAGATGCCCGACGGCGTGCGGTTCGTCGGCCGGGAGGGCGCCGTGACCGCCAACTGGCTCGGCGCCGACCATCCGGCCGACGTCGACCTCGACTCATGCGTCGCGTGCGGGCTCTGCCTGCCGCACTGCCCGACGTACCGCCTGACCGGCGAGGAGACGGCCTCGCCCCGTGGGCGCATCGCGGCGATGCGGGCGGTCGCCGACGGCATCGCCCCCGTCGACGACACGTTCGCGACGTACATGGACCTCTGCCTCGTCTGCCGCGCGTGCGAGGACGTCTGCCCGTCGCACGTGCCGTTCGGCCGCATGATGGAGCACGCTCGCACCGAGATCGAGCCGGGGCGGGGCAGCGGATCGCGGTTCCTTCGATGGCTCGGTCTCGACGTCGTGCTTCCCCGCCCGTGGCTGATCCGGACGGCCGCCGCGCTGCAGCCGCTCGCCCGGCCGTTCATGCCGAGGCGGGTGCGCGCCCTGGTCCCCCGCTCCTCCGCGGCGTTCCGGCGGCTGCCGCGGGCGACGGCGCCGGCGGCGGGGGTCGAGGTCCGCGGCACGGTGGCGCTGCTCTCGGGGTGCGTGCAGGACCGCTGGTTCCACGAGGTGAACCTCGCGACGATCCGCGTGCTCGCGCGCACGGGGTGGCGCGTCGTCGTGCCCGGGGACCAACGATGCTGCGGGGCGCTGCAGGCTCACAACGGACACCTCGAGACCGCCCGGCGCCTGGCACGGCGGAACGCCCGGGCGTTCGCCGAGGTCGACCACGTCGTCGTGAACGCGGCCGGGTGCGGGGCGCACATGCGCACCTACGGCGAGCTCGTCGACGGCGCCGGGCTCCCGGTGCGCGACGTGATGGCCTTCCTGTTCGACGAGGGACTCGGCGACGTCGCCCTCGGGAACGCCGGGGTGGAACGCGTCGCGTATCACGACGCGTGCCATGCCGTGCGGGCCCAGGGCATCCGCGCGCAGCCGAGGGCGCTGCTCGCGCAGATCCCCGGCGTCGAGGTCGTCGAGATCCCGAGCGGCGACCGGTGCTGCGGGGCCGCCGGGCTCTACAACGTCACCGAGCCCGAGCTCGCCGGGCAGCTCCAGGCCCAGAAGGCCGACGCGGTTCGGGAGACCGGGGCGACGACGATCGCGAGCGCGAACCCCGGGTGCACGATGCAGATCCGCGCGGGACTCGCTGCGCTCAGGGTGTCCGCCCGCGTGGTACACCCGGTCGAGCTGCTCGACGCCGCGATCGAGCGAGGCGTGCCGGTCGTCTAACCCTTCCGCTCCAAGCGCGCGGCGATCCGTGCGATCGCCGGTGGCACCGGCTCGTCGACGACCGACCCTTCCACCCATGCCTCGGCGAGGCCCCCGACCGAACCGGGGTCGCTCGCTCCCCGATCGGCCGCGGCTTCCCCGTCGACCAGCGCGATCCGGCCGCCTCCGAGCCGCGTCTCGCCCGGATCCGCCCCGGGCAGCACGAGCAGGGCGTTGACCACCCTCCGCTCCCCGCCGGGGTCCGAGGGCCGATTGACGACCCCCCGGCCGGCGATCCACATCGCCGAGCTTCCGCCGCCGTCGAGGTTCATGGCGTCGGTGGCGCCGAGCGAGGCGAACGTGAGCGCGAGGCGGTAGAGCGTCATGCCGACGGAACGCCGGGACCGGCCGTCGACCACCATGAGCACCACGGTGCCGTCCTCGGTCACGCCGATCCCCGTCCTGGGATGCCGCCGGCAGAAGGCGCTGCGGCACTTCGATGCCGCGATCGTCCCGTCCTCGACGAGACGGGGCACGCCTCCCATCGAGTCCGCGACGCGTGGCCATCCGAACGACCAGGTGAGGCGCACCCGGTCGCCGGGCTCCATCGCCGTCAGCGCGTCCGAGCCCGCCCCCCAGCGCCGCGAAGCGAGCACGACCGTCCGGGCATCGACGCGCATGCGCTTGGCCCCGCAACGTTGCGCCACCGCCTGGTACCGCTTCGAGATGCCGATGCCGGAAGGACCCCACGTGGCCCCAGAATCGGGAGCGAGCCGAACCGCACAGCCGGTCGTCGGCGGCCGGCGCACGTCGCCCCCGACCGGCGTGTAGCCGGCGACCGTGAAACGGCCCGGCGGCTTCGAGTTCCAGCCCGCGATGCCGACCGCCGCATCCGTCTCCGCATGCCGTGCCTCGATCGCGAGGCGGGTGGTGTCGATGAAGCTCGTCGTCTCGTCCTGACGCATCGCGAAGCTCGTGCCCGTGTGGATGCCACGGGTGACGAGCGAACCGTCGACCTGGAAGGCGTGCACCGGCAGGCCACGGAGCAGCCCGAAGTCGCCGTTGATCGCGACGAGCGCCCGATGGGCGCGTCCGATCGAGCTCGGGCGGGCGAACGAGCCCGCCCGCGGACCACCGGGGGCGACGTCGACGGTGGAGGGTCCGGCGGGGTCGATCCGTACCACGTGCGCCACGACGGGCCCCCGCAGCACCAACCGTTGGTACGTGACACCCGCCGCGATCGTCCGGATGCGGCCCGCGCGTACCGCGGGGCTCGGATCGGCGACGATCGCTGCCGACGCTCCTGCGGCGGCCACGCACGAGGCCACCGCGCACACGAGCGCGACGCCGGCCGTTCGGCGAGGCGTGACGACGGAGTGAGGACGCGGCATCGCGCGAACGATAGCCTGCTTGACCGAGGTGGCGGGCGGACCTACCGTCCGCGGTGCCCGCCGGACCCGCCGCGCGCGTGGAGGACGGTTCGTTGACCTACATCGGCCCGGGACGACGCTTCTTCGCCCTGTTGATCGACGGGTTGATCACCGGGCTGGCCTGGGTGCCGTTCGCGGAGACCCAGTCGGGCGACGGTGTGTACTCCGTGGGTTGGGAAGGACTCGACTTCGTGATCCCCGCCGTGATCACGGTCGCATACTTCATCATCTTGGAGGGGGCGTTCGGCGCGACCGTCGGCAAGGTCGTGCTGGGCATCAGGGTCAGGACCCTCGAGGGGTCCCGCATCGGGTTCGGAGCCGCCGCGATCCGCAACCTCGCCAGGATCGTCGACGCGTTCCCCTACTTCCTGCCCTACCTCGTCGGAGGGATCGCGGCGACGAGATCCGACACGAAGCAGCGGTTCGGCGATCGGTGGGCGAAGACCGTCGTGGTCCTGGTGGGCAGCGATGCGACCCCGCCGGGTCCGGCCGAGCCGGCGCCGCGGTCCCCCGAGACGTTCGGACTGCCGTCGCCCCCGCCGGGAGCGCCCCCGGCGGGCGATGCGCTTCCGCCTCCTCCGGACTGAAGCTCGCTACCAGCGAGACTCGGAGGCGCCGAGCGCAGCACGGCCCGTGCACGCGGAGCTCACGCCGTAGAGCGGGGCGTCGCGGTCGACCACCAGCTTCAGCTGGAAGCACGCGTCGCTTCCGGCGCGCACCGCGGCGGCCCAGGTCGTCGCGTCGGCATAGACGCTGACCTCGCCGAGCCTCGACGAGTCGTCGTCGGGGCCGACGACGCGCAGCGCGCCGCCGTCGAGCCGGGCCGCGCCGAGCGCCTCGGCGTCGGCCGCCTCGAACGAGCCGGTCTCGGCGAGCACCGAGAGCGCCTCGGCCTGTGCCACACGCAGATCGTGTTGAGCGCGCCCGATCGTGTTCGCGATCGGCCGGTTCGCGAAGATCTCGACGACGAGCACGGCGCTCGCCGCGAGGATCGCCCCCGCCACGATCCAGAACCCACGGTTCGAGCCACGCCGCTCCGGGGGAGGCATCGGCTCGGGACCCAGCTCCCGCTCGTACGCCTCGATGATCTCGTCGTCCTCCTGCATCACGCACCAGCCTAGTGGCGAACTCCGCTTCGGGCGTTCCTCGCCCGGCGTCAGCCGCCCAGCGTGCCGGCGAGGTGCTCCAGGCTCTCCAGGTTGTGTCCCGAGAGGAACACGTCGACGCTCGGCAGCGCCGCCGCCATGCCGCGGGCCAAGGGCTCGTACCTCGGCGACCCTTTGAGCGGGTTCACCCAGATCACGCGATGGGCGAGCCGGCGGAGACGAGCCATCTGCCCTCGCAGCAGCTCGGGATCGCCGCGCTCGAGCCCGTCGGAGCAGAACACGACCACCGCCCCGCGCATCGCGGCCCGCTGGCTCCATCCGTCGAGCAGCGTCTTCAGCGATTCCCCGATGCGCGTGCCTCCTTCCCAGTCCTCGACCTGACGGCCGATCTCGTGCAGGGCCCGGTCCGGGTCCTTCGTGCGCAACGTGCGCGTGACCCTCGTGAGCCTCGTGCCGAACACGAACGTCTCGACGCGGCGGCCGGCCGCCATCGCCGCGTAGGCGAACTGCATCAGGGCGCGCGAGTACGGCGCCATCGAGCCGCTGATGTCCAGGATCAGCACGAGCGGCCGCCGCCGGGCGCTGCGAGCCCGCCACGCCCGGTCGAACGGTTCGCCCTGGGTGCGCAGGGAACGCCGGAGCGTCCGGCGCAGGTCGAACCGGTCGCCCTTCGGAGCGCGGCGGGTCCTGCGGGTGCGCTCCAACGGCACCCGCAGGCGGAGCGAACGGATCAGCGCGGCGATGCGCTCACGCTCCTCGTCGGTGAGGTCTCCGAACGACTTCGTCCGCAGGACCTCGGCACCGCTCGCGACGATGCGGATCGACGATTCCTCGCCGGGCTCGGGCTCCTCGTCCTCGTCGGCGCCGTGCCACTCGGCGGCCGCCTGCCCCACCTGCACCTCGAGATCATCGGGCTCCGGACCGAACACCGCCTCGTCCGATCCGGGCTCGGCGGTCGGCAGGTTCAACGCGACACCCAGCTCGTCGATCGGCCGCAACGACCGGTACCACTCCTCGAACGCCTCGTCGAACGTCTCGAGATCGTCGCGACGCCCGATCATCGTCGTCCGTCCTGCCCAGTACAGGGAGTCACGGTCGGCGAGCCCGAGCGCGGCCACCGCGCGCACGAACGTGAGGATCCTGCCGGTGCCGACGATCAGGCCACGGGCGCGCAGGTCCCGCCCGAACGCGATCAGCGGCGGAAGCGGCCCCCGGCCGGCGACGCCGTCTCGATCGGGACGCTCACGCATCCTCACCGACGACCTCGGCCAGACGGGTGGCCACCAGCTGCTGGTCCTCGTGGTCCTTGACGACGGCCCCCAGGGTCTCGGTCGCGAGTTCCTCGGTGAGCCCGTCGGCCCCGAGGAAGGCGAGCGCGTTCGCCCAGTCGATCGTCTCGGCCACCCCCGGCAGCTTCGCGAGGTCGAGCTCCCGGAGCCGCGCGACCGCCTCGGCCACGTCGCGAGCGAGCGACTCGCTCACGTGCGGGGCGCGGGCACGCACGATCGCGACCTCGCGGTCGAGCTGGGGGTGATCGATCCAGTGGTAGAGGCACCGGCGCTTCAACGCATCGTGCAGCTCGCGCGTGCGGTTCGAGGTCACGACCACGGCCGGAGGCGTCTCGGCGGCGACGCGTCCGATCTCGGGCACGGTCACCGCGAACTCGCTCAGGATCTCGAGCAGGAACGCCTCGAACTCGTCGTCGGCTCGGTCGAGCTCGTCGACCAGCAGCACCGCTCGATCGCCCGCCCGGATCGCCGCGAGCAGCGGACGTTCCACCAGGAAGTCCTCGCCGAACAGGTCCTCGACGTGGGTCGCGGCGTCGGCGGCATCCATCGCGCGAACCGCGATCAGCTGGCGCGAGTAGTTCCACTCGTAGAGGGCCTGCGACGCGTCGATGCCCTCGTAGCACTGCAGCCGGATCAGCTCGCGACCCAACAGCTCCGAGAGCGTCTTGGCCACCTCGGTCTTCCCCACGCCCGCCTCGCCCTCGAGCAGGAGCGGCTTCCCCAGCGAGATCGAGAGGTAGATCGCGGTGGCGAGCCCGCGGTCGGCGAGGTAACGATGTTCTCCGAGCGCGCGCTCCAGCTCGTCGACGGAACCGAACGGGAAGCCTGACATGGCCACAGCGTACCGGTGGCGATCCTCGGTCACCGAGCTAGAGGCCGACCCCGGTCCCGCCGAGCGAGGCGACGGCTCCGGTCACGGGCGGAACCTTGATGCCCTGCTCGGTGATGCGGGCCGTGATGCGCTCCCGCAGGAAGCGCTCTGCCTCGAGACGGTTCCCGGGCGTGGTCTGGGCGACGACCCGCTCGACCTGCGCGACGTCGGTGAGCTGCACGACGCCGAGCACCGACGGGGCCTCGCGCAGCCACGACTTCAACGGCTCATCGTCGGCGAGCTGTTCCAGGAGCTGCTCGAGCGACTCACGCACACGGTCGGGATCTTCGGTGAGCGCCACCCGCACGTCGACGATCGCGCGCCCCCACCCCCGCGTCTTGTTGCTCGTCACCTGGATCGAGCCGTTCGGCACGATGCTCAGCGTGCCGTCGTACTGGCGCACCGACGTGATCCGCAGGGTGAGCCCCTCGATCGTGCCGTTCACCGGGCCGCCCTCCGTCTGCAGCTCGATCACGTCGCCCACGTCGAACTGCCCCTCGAGCGCGATGAAGAGCCCAGCGAGCGTGTCCCGCACGAGCGTCTGGGCACCGAAGCCGAGCGCGACACCCGCGACCCCGGCGCTCGCGAACAACGGCCCGAGGGGCACGCCGAAGGCCGCCAAGACGTAGAACAGGATCACGATCCACAGGAGCACCTGCAGTGTGGTGGAGACGAGCCCCGCGATCGTGGCGAGCCGGCGGCGCCTCGGCCCTTCCATCGAATCCTCGGCTGCTTCCTTGGCGCGTCGTTCGCAACGGCCGACCCATGCGCGGAGCAGGAACGTGACGATCAGCGCGATCACGACCGTGAGACCGAGTTTGATGCCGAGATCGCGCCACCACTCCGCGGAGTAGCGGGCGATGTCGGACTGGAGCTGTGCGAGCGGCATCCCCCAATCCAACAGGCCGGGAACCGACGCCGTCAAAGGAAGCACGTCGGGACCGGACGGATCGGGGTCAACGGGTGCGGTACCGCGCGACCGCGAACCGCCCGTCGATCCGGTCCGCGGCTACGCGGTCGACGTCGCCCGCGACGACGATCCGACCGTCCGACTGCAGCGCCACCGCGCTCGCCCACGACCCCACGATGTCCAACTGCTGATCGGGCTGGACGCCGCCGACGCGGGTGCGCAGCTTCCCGCCGTCGCCGAACGAGGGGTCCAGGGTGCCGTCGACTCGATAGCGCGCGAGCGCGAACGTGGGGAGGCTGCCCCACGCGAACCCCGCCACCCCGGCGGCGACGATCTTCCCATCGGCCTGGATCGCCACGTCGCTCGCGCTGTCGTCCCACTTCGTGAAGTTCGTCCGGGCCGTGCCGTCGCCTCGGAACGACGGGTCCAGCGATCCGTCGCCGAGGAAGCGTGCGACACCGAAACTGCTCGTGTACTCGGCGGGGCCACCTGCGTCGCCGGCGACCACGATCCTGCCGTTCCGCTGGATCGCGACGCCGCCAGCCCAGTCTCCGCCTCCATCTGTTCCCGCGGTGAACTCCGCGGTCGCGACGCCGCCGGTCCCGAACGAGCCGTCGGCCTTGCCGCCTGCCAGGAACCTCGCGACGGCGATCCCATCGAACCCCGCCTCGGTCCACGATGCCCCGGCGACGACGATCTTGCCGTCGGGTTGGAGCGCGAGGGCCGAGGTCACGGCGCGCTCCGCGCCGACGTCGACGGTCGCGATGCCGTCACCGTGGAACGTGTCGTCGGGCCCCCCGAGCCGATCGAGCCGGGCGACCGCGAACCATGACGTGCCGAAGACGGTTCCCACCACGACGATCCTCCCGTCGGGTTGGATCGCAACGTCCTCTCCGGTGGCGTCGTCGGCGTCGACGGTCGCGATGCCGTCCTCGCCGAAGGTGCGGTCGAGCGCGCCCTTGCGCCGGTAACGGACGAGCGTGATCGTGTCGCGTCGCGCGACGGTCGCCGTGCCGACGACGACGATCTTGCCGTTGGGCTGGATCGCGACCGCCGACGCCGAGTCCTCCCCCTTCGCGACGTCGGTGACGACGACGCCGTCGCCGCCGAAGCCGCGGTCGAGGCGGCCGTCGGCTCGGTACCGCACGACCGCGAAGCTCCCGTGTCCGGACCGGGAGCTCGCTCGTCCGACGACGACGATCTTCTCGTTCGCCTGGATCGCGACGTCACGGACGTTCTCGTTCCACGGGGTGAGGTTCGTGATCGCCGTCCCGTCGTGACGGAACGTGCGGTCGAGGTCGCCGGGTGCCGCGGCGGCCGGCATCGCAGACGCCCAGACGAGCGTGATCGCCAACGGGACCACGAGCGCACCTTTCCGCGCACGACGGGGCATCGACCGCTCCTTCCGCCGATCCCATCGTGCCCCAACAGGGCGGCGGACGGACACGACGATCGGCCCTGAGATCAGGAGTCGGTCGGCGCCTATCCCTTCCGGAGCACGAAGGCGTACGAAGGCCCGCCGCCCTCGATGACGTCGTCGAGCCGCCATCCCGTGCCGAGGACGAGGCGCTCGAGCTCCGCCACCGACGTGAAGAGGTAGTCGAACCA
>Ga0075313_1000159_pt1 | contig 12931 bp, 10 predicted proteins | sample MayberryNE_Catta_3_FD_120051 | JGI IMG/M metagenome (GOLD analysis project Ga0075313, IMG submission 120051) | Natural and restored wetland microbial communities from the San Francisco Bay, California, USA, that impact long-term carbon... | ecosystem: Environmental > Terrestrial > Soil >...
CCGCGGTCGATGCTCGAGTTCGCGGTCGCGATCAAGGACGCGATGCAGAACTGGCGCGACAACGCGCAGGCACGCATGCCCGGCTACCGGGAGCGGGTCGTCCACATCAAGCTCGCACCCGGCGAGGGCGGCCTCAACCTCGCGATGGACGACGAGAAGGTCTCGCGCCTGATCGCCCGCGGAGACTACGCGGGCGAGCGGCTCAGCACGCTCTTCTCCGGACCGGAGTCGGGCCTGCCGCAGCGGACGCCGCACTGGAACGACCACCGGTTCGCCCGCTTCCGGATCGTCATGAGCGCGACCGAGCGCTTCCTCCAGGGGCTGCACCGCGGGTACACGTCCACGCCCGACGCGACGACGACGCCGTACGCCGAGCGCATCGCCGCCGGCACGCGCGCTCCCTACAAGCTCTCGGCCGCGCGGCTGGCCGAGGCGCAGGAGCGGCTCGCCGCCTACGTCGAGCTCGCCGGTGCTCCCGAGACGCTGGACGACGACGACGTGCCGCGGCCGCGAGCCGCGGTGCGCATCGTGCCGCCGCTCTAGTGCGCTACGACCGCTCCGCGAACGGGATGCGCCAGTCGGCCGGCTCGAACGGGTCGGCGAAGTAGAAATCCGAGCGGGTCACGAGCTCGCCCGCGGTCTCGGCGATGCCGACGAACCGCACAGGTCCCTCGCCGTAGTCGACCGTCCCCTCCGCGATCCAGACCTGCGCCCCGCCGCGGATCTCCGTCCAGCGGATCCCAGGGACGCTCGGAAGCGCGTGCAGCATCCCCATGACGTTCGACCGGCCTACGAAGCGCTCGCCCGACTGCGGCCGCCCGTCGACGGCGTCGTCGGCGAGCAGCGACTCGACGGTGGCCAGGTCCCAGGTCTCGAAGGCGCGGAAGAACCGCTCGGCGACCCCCCGGTTGTTCGCCGCGTCCACGCGAACGACAATACTCCGGCCGGACCGGGTCAACGATGAACGTGGACGTCGAGAAGGAGCTCGCGAGAGGGCGCGACGCCGTCGAGCGCCGGGCGTGGCGCGAGGCCTACGACGCGCTCACGACCGCGGACGCGGCCGGGGGGTCGAACGCGCACGACCTCGAGCTGCTCGCGACGGCCGCCTACATGCTCGGCCTGGACGACGAGTACATCGCGACGCTCCAGCGTGCACACCACGCCCATCTGGAGGGCGGGCAGGCGCTGCGGGCGATTCGCTGTGCGTTCTGGGTCGGGATGACGCTGTTCCTCCGCGGGGACGTCGGCCCGGGGAGCGGCTGGCTTTCTCGGGCCCAGCGTCTCCTCGAGCAGGAGGAAGGCGACGTCGTGGAGCGTGGCTACCTGCTCATGCCGCTCGTCTTCCAGCACGGCGCCCGGGGCGAGCTCGACCGGGCGGTCGAGCTGGCGCGCGAGGCCGCTGCGATCGCCGAGCGTTTCGGCGACGCGGACGGCCTCGCCCTCGCGCTGCACGGAAGCGGGTCGATGCTCGTCCGCGCGGGCCGGGTCGAGGAGGGGCTCGCGCTGCTCGACGAGGCGATGCTCGGCGCGACGGAAGGGCGGCTCTCGCCGATCCCCACGGGAATCGTCTACTGCGGCGTCATCCTCGTCTGCCAGGAGGCGTTCGAGCCGCGGCGTGCGCGGGAGTGGACGAACGCGCTCGCGCGCTGGGTCGCCGAGCAGCCGGACCTCGTCGCGTTCACCGGTCGGTGCCTCGTGCACCGCGCGGAGATCATGCAGCTCGGCGGGAGCTGGGAGGACGCGCTCGAGGAGGCTCGCCGCGCGAGCGAGCGCTTCGCCCTGCAGGTGAACCCGCTCGGCGCGGGGATCGCCTTCTACCGGCAGGGCGAGATCCTCCGGCTGCTGGGACGCTTCGACGCGGCCGAGGAGGCGTATGCGCAGGCGGGCAGGGCCGGCTGGGACCCGCAGCCGGGGCTCGCCCAGCTTCGCCTCGCCCAGGGACAGGTCGACGTCGCGCTCGCTGCGCTCCGGCGCGCGCTGACCGAGTCCGCGGATCCGCTCCGGCGCGCGGCTCTGCTCCCGGCGCAGGTCGACGTCGCACTCGCGGCGGGCGAGCTCGAGGAGGCGCGGGCGGCCTCGTCCGAGCTCGACGGTCTCGCTGCCGTGCACGCGACCGCGATGCTGGGCGCTCTCGCGGCCCATGCGCGGGGTGCTGTGGCGCTCGCGGGCGGGGAGCCGGCCGGCGCGCTCGGCGCGCTGCGGGACGCGGTGACGGCGTGGGGCGAGCTCGACGCACCGTACGAGGTCGCGCGAGCGCGCGTGCTGATCGGACAGGCATGCGGCCTGCTCGGCGATGCCGACTCGGCGCTGCGCGAGCTCGAGAGCGCCCGGGAGGCGTTCGCCGGCCTCGGGGCGCTCCCGGACGTCGCCCGGCTCGGCGCGCTCCTCGACCCGCGCGCTCGCGACACGCACGGGCTGACCTCGCGCGAGCTCGAGGTGCTCCGGCTCCTGGTCGACGGCCGGAGCAACCGCGACATCGCGACGGCGCTCGTGATCAGCGAGCACACGGTCGCGCGGCACGTCCAGAACATCTTCGCGAAGCTCGGGGTGTCGTCGCGCGCCGCTGCGGTCGCGTTCGCCTTCCAGCGCGGCCTCGTCTGACTTCGCGAGGCGTGGTCGGAACTGACCACGACGCTCCCGAGCGCGGTTGGTGAGCGCGGGCGATGCCGCGCCGGGCGATGCGTCGTACCGTCGGTCGGGCTCAACGACCGAAGGAGGACGGACATGGCAGCACGGACGGAGCGATTCGACACGGTCGTCGTCGGAGGCGGGCAGGCAGGCCTCGCCACCGCCTACCACCTGGCGAGGCGCGGGAGGTCGTACGTCGTCCTCGACGCGGGCGAGCGAATCGGGGACTCCTGGCGGAAGCGCTGGCCCTCGCTCCGTCTGTACTCGCCCGCGCGCTCCTGCGGGCTGCCGGGGATGCCGTTCCCGGCTCCGCGGAACTCGTTCCCGTCGGGCCGCGAGATGGGTGACTACCTCGAGGCGTACGTGAGGGAGAACGGGCTCGCGGTGCGGAGCGGCGTGGAGGTCGACGGTGTCGCGAAGGAGGGAGACACGTACGTCGTGAGCGCGGGCCGCCAACGGTACGAGGCGGCGAACGTCGTCGTCGCGACGGGCGTCTTCCAGAAGCCCCGCGTGCCGGACGTCGCCCAGGGGCTCGACGCCGGGATCGTCCAGCTGCACTCGGTGCAGTACCGCGATCCGAGCCGTGTGCACGGCCCCGTGCTCGTCGTCGGCGCGGCGCACTCGGGGGCGGACATCGCCTTCGAGCTCGCACGGGCCGGCCACGCGACGATCCTCGCGGGGCGGGACACGGGCGCGATCCCCGTCCCGCTCGAGAGCCGGCGGGCGCGGCTCGCCTGGCCGGTGCTCGTGTTCCTGTGGACGCGAGTCTTCACGATGTCGACGCCGATCGGGCGGAAGATGCGCTCGAAGGTTCGCGAGCACGGCGGCCCGCTCCTGCGCGTGAGGAGCGACGATCTCGAGCGCGCGGGCGTCGAGCGGACGTACGAGCGCGTCGTGGGAGTCACGGACGGCCTGCCCACGCTCGCCGACGGCCGGGTGCTCCCCGTCCGTACCGTTGTCTGGGCGACGGGCTTCGAGAGCGACTACTCGTGGATCCGCGTGCCCTTCGAGATCGAGGACGGCTATCCCGTCCAGCACCGCGGTGCGGTCCCCACCGCGCCGGGCCTGTACTTCGTCGGTCTCCCGTTCCTGCACTCGTTCAGCTCCATGCTCGTCCTCGGCGCGGGTCCGGATGCGGAGCGCGTGGTCCGGCACATCGAGGCCCGGGACCGCCGTCTCGAGCACGGGATCGAGGCGGCCGAGGCCAGAGCGGCCGCATGAGGACGAGGGTCCTCGTCTGGAACGCGCTCGTCGCGCCCGTCCGCGACCTCGCCGCCGAGTCGGTCGAGTGCGCCGACGACGCGGTACGCGACCACGAACTGGCCGAGCGAGCCGGGGAAGGGGAGGATCAGGGCTCGCGTGCCGAGCGAGGGCACGCCCGCGGCGTGCCCGCGGCGACCGCGGCGCCCGGGCGTCGAGCGGGACGTCGACCGGCACCGTGACGCGCGTATCCCCAGCCCGCGGCGTGGCAAACCTCCGGTTGGAGGTTGTCTCGGGCGCCCGGATGCGGTAGGACCGGGCGGTTCGTCATCGACCGAGGGGAGGGGATCGACGTGAGGCGCGGACTCACGCTCTCGATCGCGACCGCCGCCGTGGCGGCGCTGCTGGCACAGGGAGTCACGGCGGCGAACGGGCCGCCTCCGGGCACGCAGGGGGCGCTCGCGCTGCGGGTCGTCTCGAGCCCGCCGGGGCTCGTCTCCGGCGGCGACGCCAGGGTGGAGGTGACGGTCCCCGCGAGCGTGCCGTTCGCCGCGGTCCAGGTCACGCTGAACGGGGCCGACGTGAGCTCCGTCTTCGGGCCGGATCCGGAGGGCGGGCACCAGCTCGAGGGCGTCGTGACCGGGCTGCCCCTCGGCGAGAGCACGCTCCGGGCCTCGGTCCCGGGGCCGGGCAGGGCCGCACCCGACCGGGTCGAGCTCCGGCTCGTCAACCACGCCCTCGAGGGGCCGATGTTCTCCGGCCCGCGCCAGGAGGTCTTCCTGTGCGCGAGCCCGGGCAACGCGGGGAACGCGTTGCTCCCCCCGATCACCCCGTCGGAGACGTGCACGACCCCGACGCTAACGGGCTACTTCTACCGCACCGCCTCCGGTTGGGAGCCGTACACGCCGGGCTCGAGCCCGAGCGACGCGGTGCCGGTGCCGCCCTTCGGGAGCCCGTTCGTCGTGCTCTGGGAGCGGGGCGTGATCAACCGCTTCATCCACTCGATCGCGATCCCGGTCCCGCCGCCCGCGACCGAGGGCGCGCCGCTCGATCTCTCCCGCTGGAACGACGCGCTGATCTACAAGTTCCAGGGCGGCGTCGGCATCGGCCACTACCAGGGCAACCCGTCCCGCAGCGAGATGCTGTACGAGCCGGGGCTCGCGAAGGGCTACGCGATCGCGTACTCGACCGGGACCCGCACCTCGACGCACTACAACCTCCAGCTGGGAGGGGAGACGGCGATCATGGTCAAGGACCGCTTCGTCTCCCGCTACGCGGAGCCCGAGTACACGGTGGGCGTCGGCGCGTCGGGCGGAGCGATCCAGCAGTACGTCTACGGGCAGAACCACGCCGGGCTGCTCGACGCCGGGATCCCGCAGTACTCGTACCCGGACATGGTCACGCAGGCGATCCACGTCGGCGACTGCGAGCTCCTCGAGCGCTGGATGGATCAGGAGGTGCTCGCCAGCCCGGCCTCGATGTGGCGGACCTGGACGAACCGCACGCTGCTCGAGGGGATGTCGAGCTCGGGCGCGGTACCCAACCCGTACGCGCCCCTCATGCCGTACATGCCCACTCCCGGCTCGACCGAGTGCATCAACGGCTGGCGCGGGCTCTCGCCCCTGGCGCTCAACCCGCACTTCGGGACCGCGCCGGGGATCACGCCCGAGCAGCAGGCGGCCGTCGAGTGGACGCACTGGGCCGACCTCGTGAACATCTACGGCGAGGACGACACGGGCTTCGCCCGTTCGCCGTGGGACAACCGCGGCGTCCAGTACGGCCTCCGGGCTCTGAACGGCGGGGAGATCGCGCCCGAGCATTTCCTCGACCTGAACGCGAACGTCGGGTCGTGGAAGGAGCCGAAGGACATGGTGCAGGAGGGCTGTCCCTTCCTGCCCGTGCCTCCGGCGCTCTGTCCGACGGTCGGCATCGACGTGTGGAGCGCGCGCAACCAGAGGCTGTCCCCGGACGGTGGCGCGACACCGGCGCCGCGGCGGGAGGGCGACCGCGAGGCGCAGCATGCCGCGTACCGCTCGGGGATGGTCTTCCGCGGGAAGATCGACATCCCCCTCATCGACTGGCGGCACTACCTGGAGCCGTTCCTCGACATGCACAACTCGCACCAGTCGTTCGCGGCGCGCCAGCGGATGCTGAACTTCGACGGCGACGCCTCGAACCAGGTCATCTGGTTCACGGACGCGCGGCCCGCAGGCCCGCAGTTCGACCAGACGCCGATGGCGCTCGACGTCATCGACGCGTGGATGGCGAACATCGCGGCGCATCCGGACCGGAGCGTCGCCGAGAACAAGCCGGCGGGCGCCGTCGACCGCTGCTTCGCCACGAACGGCTCGCCGCTCGCGAGCGGCGACGGCGTGTGGGGCGGGATCCTCGACGACGGCCCCGAGGGCGCCTGCGCGCAGGCGTTCCCGGTCTTCGGGACCTCGCGCACGGTCGCGGGCGGGCCGATCGAGGGCGGGATCTTCGCCTGCGAGCTCCAGCCCGTCGCCCGTGCGGTCGCGCAGGGGCTGTACGCGCCGTGGGTCCCCGGCAAGGAGGACGTCGACCGGCTGCAGGCGATCTTCCCCGGCGGCGTGTGCGACTACTCGAAGGGCGACGCCGGGCTGCCGCCCGAGCTGAACGCCACAGGGGGCTGAGAGCGAGCGTGGCCGGGCGGCACTGCGCCGCCCGGCCATGCGCTGAGTCTCGTGGCGGGCGCTCGCGCGCGCTCGCGCGCGCTACTCGTCCGGAGCGAGGCCGCGGGCGCGGAGCGCTGCGTCCACCCGCTCCCGGATCCGCTCCTCGAGCGAGGCGGAGCGGGCGGCGAGGTCGTCGACGTCGGAGTCGTCCCGCTCGGAGGGCTCGGGAGCAGCGTCGATCTTCTCGAACGCGCGCTCGAGCCTGGCCGAGATCGTGTCCTGGATCCCGGCCGCGAGTCGCTCGCCGAGCTCCTCGAAGCGCCGCTCGATCGCGCGTTCCTTCGTGACGGAGGGCGTCTCCGGAGGCCTCGGGGTCCCGGGCGGCCCCGGAGGCTTCACGGGCGCGGGCTCCGCAGGCTCGACGAGCGGCTCGTCGGTGGCGGCCACGCCGTCGATCTCGAGCTCGTACACGCGCTCGGGCTCCTCGAGCCCCTTCAGGTGGCGCTCGCCGAGGGGGAACACGGACACGCCCTCCGGCAGCGACGACCCGAGCAGCGCCCGCGTCGTCTCCGAGAGCAGCACGTGCCCCCCGTGCGCGGCAGTGCAGATGCGCGCCGCGCGGACGACGTCGAGGCCGAGGTACCCCTCCTCGTGGACAGCGGGCTCGCCGGTGTGGAGGCCGATGCGGACGCGCACGACCGCCCCGTCCGGCCACACGCGCGCCGCATGCGCGCGCTGGACCTCGACCGCCGCGACGACGGCCTCGCGCGCCCGCGGGAACGCGAAGAAGAACGCGTCGCCCTGGGTGTCGATCTCGACCCCGTGCTCGGAGAAGGTCTCGCGGACGATGCGCCGGTGCTCGGCGAGGACGTCGCGGTAGCGGTCGCCGAGGCGCCGCATGAGCGCCGTCGAGTCCTCGATGTCGGTGAAGACGAACGTCACCGTCCCGCTGGGGAGCGAGGGCATCCCGGCATCGTAGGGAACCGGGCCCGCCGGATGTCGCAGCGCGGGAACGGCGACAATCGGGGCATGGAACGCACCCCCGTCCTCGACATCCGCACCTACCGGATCGCCCCGGGCAAGCGCGAGGAGTTCGACCGGCTCTTCCGCGAGCACTCGCTGCGGCTGCTCGAACGGCAGGGCATTCGCGTCGTCGCCGCAGGCCCGTCGCTCGTCGACGAGGACGGCTACACGCTCGTCCGCTCGTTCGACTCGCTCGAGCAGCGCAGCGAGCAGCTCGAGAGCTTCTACGGGAGCGCCGAATGGCTCGAGAACTACGACGAGCCCGTGACGGCGATGATCGAGGCGTACCAGGTCGTCGTGGTGCCGGCGCCCCGGCGCGGGACCTGAGCACGCTCAGCAGGACGCGGCGAGCCGCCCGGCGAGGGCGCGCACGCTCGCGCGGAGCTCCTCCGGCTGCTCGACGGAGAACGTGCAGCCGAGCCCGGCGAGGACGCTCGCCATCCAGTCGAGCGAGCTGACCCGCATGCGGACGAGCGTCCGGCTGTCGGCCTCGGACAGCTCGGCGAGCGTGGCGGGAAGTCTCCGCGTCGCCTCGTCGAGGGGCAGGTCGAGAAGCACCGAGACCTCGTGGCGCCACGGGGTGCGGGCGAGCGAGCGGCTGATGTAGGCGACCGCGTCGAACCCGTCCGGAGCGTCCACCGCGTTCGCCTTCACGAGCGCCGGGCGGCGCATGCGGTCGACGCGGAACGTGCGCAGGTCGTCCCGCAGATGGTCGAAGGCGGCGAGGTACCACCGGGCCGAGTGGACGACGAGGCCGTGCGGGCTGAGCTCGCGGCGCGTCACCTCGCCCGAGAACGCGCGGTACCCGATGCGGACGCGCCTCCGTCGCCGGATCGCCTCTGCGAGGAGCAGGACCGTCTCCCCGGTCACCGGTGCGCCGGCCGGCGCGGACGCCGTGAAGTCGAGCGCCGCCTCGAGCGCCTCGACCCGCCGGCGCAGGCCCTCCGGCAGCACACGGTGGATCTTCGCCAGCGCGGCCTCGACCGAGTCCGCCGACGTCGTCAGGCCGAGCTGGCCGGAGGCGACGACGCCGAGCGCGACCACCACCGCCTCGTCGTCGCTCAGCATGAGCGGCGGCAGGCGGAACCCGGGCCGGATGCGGTATCCGCCGCCGACCCCGCGCTGGCCCTCGATCGGGATGCCGAGGTCCTGCAGCGCGGTCACGTACCTGCGCACCGTGCGAGCGTCGATCTCGAGCCGCTCGGCGATCTCCCTCCCGGTCGTCAGCGGCCGCGCCTGCAGGAGCTCGAGCAGCTCGAGGAGCCGTGCCGTGGGCCCGAGCACGCACGCAGTCAAGCACACATAGAGGGCGTAGCTCGCCCTATTTCGATCGTAGAGTGGTGGCATCTCGCGACGGCACTTCAGGGAGGTGGAGATGCAGGGAGCGACGACGGTCCGGAGCAGGCCGCGTGGCACGGCTCGGGACTTCGACTTCTGGATCGGCTGCTGGAACGTCCGCAACCGCCGGCTCCAGGACCGGCTCGCGGGGTCGGACGAGTGGGAGGAGTTCGAGTCCACCGTGACGGCGCGGCGCATCCTCGACGGCATGGGGAACGAGGACCGGTTCTGCACGGATCACGACGGAGGCTTCGTCGGGATGTCGTTCCGCTTCTTCGACCCGGACACGAGGCTGTGGTCGATCTACTGGGCGGACAGCCGTCGTCCGGGCGTGCTCGACCCGCCGCTCTTCGGCGGGTTCGACGGCGACGTCGGCGTGTTCGAGGGCGGGGACACCTTCGAGGGTCGCCCGATCCGCGTCCGCTTCGTGTGGTCCCGGGTCGCGACGCCCACCCCGCGCTGGGAGCAGGCGTTCTCCGACGACGACGGTCGGACGTGGAGACGAACTGGGTCATGGACTTCTCGCGCGCGGGAGAGGGGTCGTGAGCGCGCTCGAGCAGGTCGCGGTCGACGACGAGTACCGGCACCACCCGAAGTTCGCGAGCCCGTGCGCGACGCTGACGCTCGGCGCGACGGTGCTCAAGTGGTACGAGGTCGCGCCGGCCGACGCCCCGGTGCCTCTTGTCGTCCGTGCACTCGCACGGCGCTGCCTCCGGGACGCGACGAAGCGCGGCGCGCTCCGGCTCGGCGGCGACTTCGGCTTCGTCGTGCTCCACCGCTGCGGCGAGGACTTCTACTTCCTCCTCGTCACGAGCTGGCAGAACGACAACGAGCTGTGGGAGACCGTGTACGCGAAGGACGGGGCGGACGCGTTCTTCAAGCCGTGGATCGTCCAGGGCACGCACCGCCCGACGTTCTGCGTGTGGGAGCTCGGCGCGGTGTGCCACGAGCGCCGTGCGTGGATCGAGTACCTGCGCTCGCCCCGCGACGCGGCAGCCAGGCGGGCGTACCTCGCATCGACCTACGAGGGCGAGGTCTGAGGGCGGGGGCCGCCTCCGGGACGCACTAGACTGGCCGCGTGCCCGGGGGTGGCCTCGTCACGACGGTCGTCGGCAGCTACCCGCAACCCTCGTGGCTGATCGACCGCGAGCGGCTCGGCGAGCGACTTCCGCCGCGCGTGCGGGCGCGTGAGCTGTGGCGCGTCCCCGATCCGTACCTCGCCGAGGCACAGGACGACGCGACCCGCCTCGCGGTGCGCGACCTGGAGCTCGCCGGCGTCGACGTCGTGACCGACGGGGAGATGCGGCGCGAGAGCTACTCGAACCACTTCGCGACCGCGCTCGACGGCGTGGACGTGGACGAACCCGGCGTCGCGCTCGACCGCACCGGCCGCCCGAACCCGGTTCCGCGCGTCGTCGGGGCGATCAGGCGCACGAGGCCGGTCGAGGCACCGCACGTCCCGTTCCTGCGCGCCCTCACCGACCACCCCGTCAAGGTCACCGTTCCCGGCCCGTTCACGATGACGCAGCAGGCCCGGAACGAGCACTACGCCGACGAGCGCAGCCTGGCGCTCGCGTACGCGGAGGCGGTGAACGAGGAGCTGCGGGAGCTCGAGGAGGCCGGGGTGGACGTCGTGCAGATCGACGAGCCGTACCTCCAGGCGCGGCCGGAGCCGGCCCGCGAGTACGCACTCGAGGCGATCGACCGCGCGCTCGAGGGCGTCGGCGTCGACACCGTGCTCCACACCTGCTTCGGCTACGCGCACGTGGTCAAGGAGCGGCTGAGCGGCTACCCGTTCCTGCGCGAGCTGAACGACTCTCGCGCGACGCACGTCTCGCTCGAGGCGGCGCAGCCGGGCCTCGATCCCGGGGTGCTGCGCGAGCTCCCGGACAAGGTCGTCGTGCTCGGCGTGCTCGACCTCGGCTCGGAGGAGGCGGAGACGCCCGAGGTCGTGGCCGAGCGCATCAGGCGGGCGCTGACCGTGCTGCCCCCCGAGCGGCTCGTCGTCGCCCCCGACTGCGGCATGAAGTACCTGTCGCGGCAGCTCGCCTTCCGCAAGCTCCGGGCGATGGTGGAGGGCGCGCGCCTCGTCTCCGCGGAGCTGGGGCTCTGAGCGGGCGCATGGCCGAGGACGCGACCCGCATCGCCCAGGCCTACCCCGACCGGGTGGAGGTCCGCGGCCGCGACCTGGCAGGCGACCTCATGGGCCGCCTGACCTTCACCGAGCACTTCCATCTCCTCCTCACCGGCGACGAGCCGACGGAGGAGCAGCGCTTCTTCCTCGACCTCCTACTCGTCGCGATCGCGGAGCACGGGCTGATGCCGACGAACGTCGCCGCGCGTATGACCTTCGCGGCCGACCCGGCGTCGCTGCAGGGAGCGGTCGCGGCCGGGATCCTCGGCGCCGGCCCCGTGATCCTCGGCACAGCCGGTGAGTGCGCGCGTCTGCTCGAGGAGCTGCAGGCGAGGGTCGCCGGCGGCGAGGAGGCCGCGACGGTCGCCCGTGAGGCCGCCGGGGCGATCCACGCGGAGGGAGGCAAGGCACCCGGTTTCGGCCACCCCCTGCACCGGCCGGTCGATCCGCGCGCGGAGCGGATCCTCGAGCTCGCCGACGAGCGCGGCGCGAGCGGACCGCATGTGCTGCTCGCGCGCGAGCTGCGCGAGGCCGTGGCGGGGGCCTGGGGACGCCGGTTGACGATGAACGTCTCGCTCCCGCTGGCCGCGGTCCTGCTCGACCTCGGCTTCCCCGGTCCGGTCGTCCGGTCGGTTCCCGTCCTCGCCCGAACCGCGAGCCTCCTCGCCCACCTGGCGGAGGAGCGCGAGGCGCCGCTCGGGCTGCGCCTGGCGGCCGCCGCGGAGGACGCCGTCCGCTACGAGCCGCCTGCGGAGTGATGCTCGAGCCCGAGGTCGAGGCCCGGTCCTGGGAGGAGCAGCTCGCCCTCGACGACGTGAGCTACCGCGCGCAGCTCGGCTACCTGCTCGAGCGCTCCGCCTTCTACCGCGAGAAGCTTCTCGCTGCCGGCGTCGAGTCGGTCGCGGCCGCCGGAGGGCTGGACGGGATCGCGCGCCTCCCGCTCACCGAGAAGCGCGAGCTGCACGAGACCCGCACCGCCGAGAGCCCGATCGGATCGCACCTGTGCGCGCACCCGTCCGAGATCGTCCGCATCTACTCCACGAGCGGGACGACCGGCACGCCGAGCTTCGTGCCGCTGACGGCCGGGGACCTGGAGGCGTGGATCGTAGGGTCGGCGCGGAGCTACGCAGCCTCCGGGATCGCGGCCGGGCAGCGGATCGTCACGACGTACAACGCGGGGCCGTTCGTCGCGGGGGCGGCCCTCGCCGCGTTCGACCGGATCGGGCTCTGCCACGTCCCGGTCGGGACCGGGAACACGGAGCGGCTCGTGCGAGCGGTCGAGCTCCTACGGCCGGAGGCGATCGTGCTCACTCCCTCGTACGCCGCGCACCTCCTGGAGTGGGCGGCCGAGCGCGACGTCGACCTCCGCGGCTCGAGCGTCGAGCGCGTCCTCGTCGCCGGCGAGCCGGGCGGAGGCGAGCCGGGCTTCCGAGCGCTGCTCGAGGCAGGCTGGGGCGCGCGCGTGACGGAGGCGATGGGGATCGGCGACATCGGCGTCTCGCTGTGGGGGGAGTGCGAGGAGCAGGACGGCATGCACCTCGGCGCGCGCGGGTTCGTCCACGCGGAGGTCATCCAGCCCGGGACCGGCGAGCCGCTCGGGCTCGTGGACGGCGTGAGCGGCGAGCTCGTCCTCACGCACCTGCAGCGCCGTGCGGCGCCGCTCCTCCGCTTCCGGACGCACGACCACGTCGTCGTGCGGGCGACGCCCTGTCCCTGCGGGCGGACGAGCCCGCGCATCCGCTGTGTCGGTCGAACCGACGACATGCTCGTCGTGCGCGGCGTGAACGTCTTCCCCTCCGCCGTGCGCGATGTCGTGGCCGGGTTCGCCCCCGCCGTGAGCGGACACGTCCTCGTCCGGCCGAGGACGACCGGCGTCAAGCAGGAGCCGCCCCTGCCCGTCCTCGTCGAGCTCGCCCGCGGCTTGTCCGGCGAGCCCGGCCTCGCCGACGCCATCCGTGAGAGACTCCGCGAC